>Ga0316189_10001387_pt1 | contig 24070 bp, 18 predicted proteins | sample LowCovwburrow_MG_FD_204930 | JGI IMG/M metagenome (GOLD analysis project Ga0316189, IMG submission 204930) | Coastal sediment microbial communities from Maine, United States - Lowes Cove worm burrow | ecosystem: Environmental > Aquatic > Marine > Coastal > Sediment | place: USA: Maine... | reverse complement strand
GCGTGTCCGGGGTCGCCTGGGAGCGCAGCGACGTGCACCACGCCGTACAGGCCATGGGGGCGGAGGGGCAACGAGCGGGGGAGCATCGGCGACATGCTCGCACCGAACGGGAGCGTCCGCTGCCCAACGCCAACATCTAGTTGAGCAGAGGCGGCGGGGGAAGCTCGAAGTAGACACAGTGCGTGTGCCCGCAACCGGCGCACCGCATCGTGGCGGCGCGGAGCCGTCGGCCGTGGTGATGCTCGACCTCGTGGCGCTCGGTGTGGCAGTGCTCGCCGCATGCGGGGCAGGGCAGGGCTTCGGCCCGGGGCTCGACGGCGGCGGCCGAGCCCACCTCGATGGGGTGCTGGGGTGATGCCCCAGGTTGTGCCGCTCGCTCGCGCTGCCGCGCAATGATGTCTTGGTGGGCCGCCTGCACCGCGTCGTGGGCCCGGTCCGCCCGTGCGAGGCGCTGGACCACCCGGACCAATACGGCCCCCGCGGCCCCCACGACGGCCAATCCAAGCAGGGCCTGCACCACGGAAACCACCTCGGGAGATGGTGACACCGGGCCGCGGCCCCGTCACGGGCGCCGGTCGGCGGCGCTCCGCGACCGTTCACCGTACTGGCATCGGCCCATCACGCGCCTGGTGCGTATAGCTGAGCAAGCCGATGCCTGTGCAGTTGCCTTACGATGCCGACAGACGGCGCGATCCTGCGCCGCTAGACCATGTCCCCGACGCTCCCGCTTTGGTTGGCGCGGGCGTCGCCACCGCTGAGCTGGTGGTTGTCGAGGGCCCCAACGCCGGCTTTCGCTGCCCGGTTGCGGGCCCGCAGATCGAGATCGGGCGCGCTCACAGCGCTGATCTGCGGGTGAGTTGCGCGTCGCTGTCGCAACGGCACGCGGTGCTCATCGAGCAAGCGACGCCCCACGGCAAGGCGCACGCGATAGTCGATCTGCAGTCGACCAACGGGACGTTTATCAACGGTCAGCGCGTGCATCGGAGCGTGCTTCAGCCCGGAGCGCGGATCCGCATGGGCCAAGTCGAGCTCATCTACCACTGCGGGCTGATGCCCGTTCCGGAAGGGGCCTTGATCCCCAGGGGCCCGCATCACGGCCCGAACGGTGGCTTGGCGCTACCGCCCCACGGCGCGGTTGTCTACGCCGACCGAGGGCCACTGGCCGAGGTCGGCACCCCCGAACCTGATCCGTGGCAGACCGTCATCCGAGTCGCGCGCTTCGTGCGACGCAATCGCACTGCGCTTGTCGTGGGGGCGGTGCTGGGCGCGGCGCTCGGCCTGGCATCGTACAAGTTCTTCAAGCCTCCCGTGACCGCGAGCTTCGAGCTGTCGTTGGTGGGGCAGGGCGTCGACAATCCGATCGAGGAGCGCCGCCGAGAGAACTTCGAGTTCTTCCGCCAGCCCGCCGACACATTCTTCCGGCCCGCGGTGATCATCGATGCGCTCCGTGCGACGGGTGACGACGACGTGACCGAGGCCGATGTCGCCGAGGCCAAGCAGCGCCTGGCGATCACCAAACGCGGCGAGTTTCTTTGGGCAGGGTGAGTACACCGCACAAACCCGCGAGGACGCTGTGGCCTACCTGCAGGCGCATCTGGATGCCTTCGTGGCCCGTGAGATCGACGTGCCCTTGCAGGGCTTGACCGCCGAGATCGAGACGCTGCGCACCAACTTCGCCGAGGTCGACAATACGGTTGTGACGCTGGAGGAGGCCAAGGCCCAGTGGGCGCGTGAGGCCAACGGAGTCGTGCCCGAGCACGCGGCGATCTTGCAGGCTCGGATGTTCGAGCTGCGCGCCGAGCAGAGCGCCGCGGTCGTTGCCGGCCGAGTCGCTCAGTCCGAGCTGCGTCTGGCCAAGAAGCTGCTCAACAGCGAAGACCCCAAGCTCGAGGTGTTTGTCGACGAGGCCACGCCGTTTGCCGATCGCATCGCGGTGGTGCGGCGCGAGTTGGCTGGCGCTGTCGCGCAGGGCAAGGGTCCGATGCACCCCGACGTGGTCACTGGCGAGGCAGAGTTGGCCCGCTTGGAGGGGGTGCGCGACGACGTGCTGGCCAACGGGGCGACGCGCATCGCCAAGCACAAGAACCCGGCCTACGCGGCGCTTCGCAAGCGGGTGGAGGAGGCCAAGACCGTGGTCCACAATGCGGGGATCGAGCGGGCTCGGGTCGATGCCGATCTTCGGGCCGCGGAGGCCGCCGTGGCGGTCCTACCGGCGCGCGACGCGGAGTACGCCGAGCTGAGCCGGGAGATAGGCGTGGCGACTGCGCTGCACGGGGAGTTGTCGGCCAAGCTCAAAGCGAGCGAGATGCGGTTGCGGCTCGAGGAGCGTCACGCGCACGCGCGGTACGACCTGCTGCAGCCTCCCTACGCCGAGCCTGCCTCGCGCACCAAGGCGTTGGTCACCCGCGGCTCCATTGGCGCCGCACTGGGCCTCATGCTGATCGTCATGGCAGCGCTCCTGCGCGAGGTTTCACGGTCCGTGGCGGCTCGGGTGGGCCCAGCCGGGTTGTAAGGGGAGCACAAGGCAAGCCATCATCGCGCAATGGCTTGTGTGCGGATCTCTGCGGCCTCTCTGTCCGTGTCGCTGGCGGTTGGCGCAGCCTCGCTCGGTGCCTGCGGCGACGACATTCCCAGTGCGGACGGCAGCTCCGGCCCGCTGCCCGCGGGCGACGACACTGGGGCGGCGACGCCCCCTGGTGTGACGGGGGCATCGTCCGGGAACGCCGATACGGAGGCCGACAGCGGGTCGGCCGATGTGGACGATACCGCGGACACCGGCTTTGATCCTCCGGTCGTCGAGTGCGGCAACGGCTTTGTCGAGGGGGATGAGCAGTGTGACGACGCCAATCGGGTGGACGACGACGCCTGCAACAACACCTGCCAGGTTCCGTGTGGGCTCGACATCGCATCCATAGCGCTCCCACCGACCGACGAGTCGGTGATCTCGGCCGAGTTCGTCGCCTCGGATCCTGACGATGGTGCGGTTGTGGCCGGCTTGTTGCGGCGGATTACGGCCGACCAGCGCGGCAACGTGGAAGTCGATCCCGATGTGGTGCAGGTCCTCCACTACGACGCCTCCGGGAGGGAACTGTGGGCAGTCGAGGTCGCGAACCCCGACGGTAGCCTGAGCCCCGCGGGCGTCGCCATTTCGAGCGACGGCGCCATCACCGTGGCGGCAACAGGCGACAGCCCCGACGGCGGCAAGGTCATCACGGTGGTGCAGCTGTCGGGGGCGACGGGCGACGAGCTGTGGCGTCATGACGTACCCAACACTGTGATGGGAGCCGACGATGTCGCATCGGGAATCGCTGTCACCGCCGACGACGACATCCTCGTCTCGGGCCAGGTTCGGGTGGGCGACGGTGACGACGATGTCTGGGTTCGGAAGCTGTCCGCGGCGGACGGCAGTGAGCTGTGGACTTCGAGCTACAGCGGTACCGGAACGCCTCAGTTTTCGACGGACGACGGCGGCCCGGTTACCGTGGATGCCGACGGCCGCGTGTGGGTCTTGGGCCTTGAGTACGTGGACTTCGAGACGGTCCAACCCGTGCTCTTGCGGTTCGCGGCCGACGGGGGCCCGCCTGAGCTCGCGGAGCTACAGACCCTGCCTGGCACGGAGCAGAAGTACTTTGTGCAAGACATCGTGGGCGCTACAGCTGGGGGCATTCACATGCTGTACGGCCGCGTGCTGGGTGGCGGGACCGAGTACCACCTCGCCCGCATGGACGGCGACGCGGCGGAAGTCTGGTCGCTCGATGGCGATGCGTTTCCGGGCGAGGGCAGCGATGTACGGATCCGCGGGATCGCGGCATCAGGCGAGGAACTCGTCGTCGCGGGTACGATCACCAACGACGTGACGATCTCCGACTCGGGATGGAACGAAGTCTGGGTCGCCCGCGTGCGCGATGACGCCACGACGCGGTGCCAGGCGCAATACCGCGGAGAAACGCGTGGACTGGTGCCTCCTTCGCTCGACGCGGCCGACGCCGCCGTCGCGGGCAACGCCCAAGGGCTCGTGAGCGGGATTCAGACGGTCGAGGGCGATGACGCCCTGTGGCTGGGCCGCTTTCGCTCCGAGTAGGCGCCCAACTCCGATATCATCGAGTGGTGCGCCGCTTGAGGTCTGTTTGGGTGGCGCTTGTCGCGGTCGCAGCGTGCGATGGCGAGCCCTCCAATCCGCAACCGGTGGCGAGTGTTGGCGGCACCGCAGGCATGGCTCCGATCGATCCGGTCGGCGGAGGCGGGGCTGGAGGCGGCGCCGATGCTGCCGACGAGTCCGGTGGCAGTTCCGGCTGCGTCTCGGGGCAGTACGGCTGCCAAGGACCCAACGTTGTCCAGTGTGAACCCGGTGCCGCGGCAACGTGGGAGGTGATCGAGACCTGCGATCCGGCGGCCGACGAAGTCTGCGACCCGACGGTGGGCACCTGCGTGCCCTCCATCCCTATCGGCGGCACCGAACCGTCGGGCACGTACTACAAGTTCGCCGAGTTCACGACTGACGACAGCGTGTTCGCGGGCGGGGCCGACGTCGACAGCTGGGACGACAAGCTCTACGTGACGACAGGCGCGGCGATCGATGTCTACGCCGTCACGTTGCTCGACTCCGACGGCGATGGCGAACTCGAGCCCAACCAACATCCCAGTAACCCCGAGCACATGGGGGCCATCGAGGCGCGAGCGCTGACGTTTGTCGAGTCCGTGCCGTGGCCGACGCAAATCCCCGTGAGCGTGGCGGAGATCTACGCGACGGGGGAGGGCATTTGGCTCGGAGGCACGGCGATCACGGCATTGCTTGCCGAGAACAACGGCGAGACCAGCGTGATCGCGGACCGCCCCGCGTGGCTGGGGAACCTCTCGCATCTAGGCTACGACGATGTGAACGGGGTCTGGTATGCCTCCGAGGAAGCACGCCGACGTGTGGTTCAGTACGACGACGCCGGGTCGCAGTGGGGCATTGCGTTCAGCTTCCCGACGCTGGCTGGCGACCATATGGATGGCCTCGAGGTGGTCACGCAGCCCGGGACAGATATCCCGTTCGTCTACGTATCGGACATGACCTCGGACTTCATCGGCCAGTATCGATTCGATGCCGACCAGGGCTGGGTTCAGGAGAACCTGTTCGAGTACGCCGACCCCAACGGGTTGTTGGTCGAAGGCATGGGGTTTGGCGCCTTCCAGCATTTTTGGATCACCTCGGTCGACGCCGTGTACGAGGTGGGCGGTGGTGACTTGGCCGACTTCACGCAGACCGCTCCCTGAGCGGGAGCGGCAGCACTAGCGGCGACGACGATCGGGGGTCGGCTCGCCGATGACGGTCGCAGCGCCCTCGACTTGCACGTCGATGGTGTAGATGACCCCTGGGAATCCGGAGACGAACAGCGTCTCGTTGTAGTCCTCCCAGCCCGCTCCCTGGGCGAACTGTGGATTGGCCAGCCCGTTGGTGGGGAAGTTGGAGATCATGTACTCCGGATCGCCGATCGGATCGCCGTCCGGGTCCAGCGCGATGCGGACCAAGCGGCTTGGGCCAACGCCGTTGCCGCCCTCGTCGACGACGTACAAGTACCCGCACTCATCCATCGTCATGCCGTCGGGGTAGCCACCGACGTCTGCAATGAGCTCTGGCGGACCCACAGGCCCCAACGCGTTGTTGAACGCGGACTTTCGCACAAGGCCGGTGTCGTAGTCCGTCCAGAACACGAGCATGCGCTCCCAGTCGACGACGAGTCCGTTCGCGAAGCCCACGGACGCGTTTCCGCTGATGAATGTCGTGGCGACGCCCGTGGCGACGTCGATCGTGACGATCGACGAGTTCTCTGAGCTCGTGATCCACACGTTGCCCATGACGTCCGGGACGACCTGGTTGGGCCCGTCGATGGCATCGCCGTCGCTGAGCACACTGAGGGCGCCCGTGGTGTTGTCGACGCGATAGATCCAGTCGGCGAAGTACGCGGCGACCAGCAGATCGCCGCCGGCCATGTAGCGCGTCCCCGTCGTCAAGTCGTTGGGTAGCGAGATCGGATCCGAGAACGCGGTCGCGATGGCGTCTGGGGTGACGTGGTAGACGACAGGCTCGGCCAGGTCGACGCTGGCCACGACGGAGAACACGCCGTCCGTCGGTGAGAACCCGAGGTCCTCTGCACCTGGGCCTGGCATGTCGATGAACTCGACGGCGTTGAACGGACCGACGAAGATATCAGGGCACGGAATCTCCTGGCCGGGGCCGGTCGACTCGTCGTCGTTGTCGTCGTTGTCGTCGTCGTTGCCGTTGTCGTCGTTGTCGTCGTCGTTGTTGTCGTCGGCGTTGCCAGAGCCACCGCCGCCGCCGGGGCCAGCGCCCACACCACCGCCGTCGGTGCCGCCGCTCGTCGTGCCGTCGACTTCCTCAATGATCCGGGGGCCGTCGTCGAGCAGTCCGTAGAAAATGCTGACCTGCGAGTCCTTGGCTTTGACGAGTCGGTCGTCGACATCGATGCGAGGCAGGAGCGTCCAGCGTGCGTCGCCTTCGACGTAGTCGAGCGGATCGACGGCGACGACCGCGGCGCGCTCCATCGGGAGATCAAAGCGGTAGGTGACGGTCGCGGCGATGGCGAGTGTTGGGTTGGGATCGACGCGGTACGCGGGGCCGTAGATCTGTGGCGGAGCGGTGCTCGGCTCGATAAAGAAATCGATCGTGCTGTCGAGCGCGTCGGGGAGGATCGCGATCGTCACCACGCCGTCGTACGAGGTGAGCAGGCCGCCTTCAGGCCCAATGCGCGCGTGACCGCCGACGTTGGGCGAGCCGCCGCAACCAACGACGCCGAGCGACAACACCGCGCCTACCGTCAACCATCGACCAAGCACGGCCGCAGTCTAGCACTCAAATGCCGTCAGGGGACGCACGAGGCCAACGAGGCTGGATTAGGGCTGAGCGCCCTCGTTGATCCAGGCCTCGATGATCATCGAGTCACAGGACGTCAGCACACCTGGAGACAGGGGCATGGGTCCGCCCTGACCGCCGGCTTCCGCGTGCCGGTTGGTGATCTTGAGGTAGACGTAGCTCTGCTCGGTGTCGTCGGCGACGATCCAGTCGGCCCCGACCAGGGCACTGCTCTCGTTGAGCAGCGTCGTGTAGGCGTCTGTCTCGAGGTCGGGTGCCTGAGAGCCGCCGGCAACGTGACAACTGGCGGCGACAGCGCAAGATCCGACCCAGATCGGCGCGATGTCGGCGGCGTGTGACAGCCCCTCGGGTACGACACAAGGGGCTTCACCCGTCGAACCGTCGTCGGTCATCCCACCGTCGGCCGTCTCGTCCATGGTGTCGCCGTCACCGCCGTCGGCCTCGTCGTCGGACGCGCTGATCCCCAGGTCGTCAAACGTGTCCAGGACCGGACCGGAGGTGAACGCGCCTGGCGGGAGGTTCTCGGACGCCTCGCCACGCCCGCAGGCGGCAGCGAGTACGGCGAGCCCGAGCAACCACGGGCCCACGTGGGGTTGGCTCTTCATCATCGTCGTTCCTAGTTGACCGAGATCCCGCCACCGGTACACACCGCGAGGATCCCATTCCACTCTGGCGACATCGCCGCGAGGCTCACGAAGTACTGGCACGAATCCTCGGCACTTGTGCCGGACACGATGACCGCTGGGTAGTCCGCGATCGGTTGATCGCGACTGACCACGCCCTCCAGCAGGAACTGCGGGGTGTTCAAGAGCACACCCGCGTAGCGTCGTGCCGCCCCCTCAGCATCGTTGGCCGCGGAGACGTCGGTGTCGAGTGACTCGCCCATGATGGCCTCGATGGCAGCGACCTCCGCGTCGCCTGCGATAGCAGGCTCGGTGATCAACCGGTCTTTGAGTGCGACGGCAACATCACGCATCGTGGCCCCGCTCGCGGCGCTCATCAGCTGGTCGATGTAGTCGTTTGACGCGCACTCCTCGGCGCCGAGCGGCCCCGTGCACTGGGTCGGGCCGCCGAGATCCGGATCTTGCCCAGAGCCATATTCCTCTTCCCAGTGAAGCAGACCGTTGAAGTCTGTCCCCGAAAAGCCGGCGTCGAACTGGTTGATGTGCAGGCCGATGTCTCGCAAGAACGTGACGTTGTTGGGCGCGTCGACACAGGCATCGCAAAAACCCGCACCGCAGCAGCCCAGGCCCTGGCCCGATGCTGGGTCGATGTGCGTCACCGCGAACGGGATATCGCCCCCTGGGACATCGAGTGGTGGGTCCAAGAACGCCGCCACAAACGCGCCCGTTGTCTGCACGCCGAAGCGCTCGAACCGGCTCCACCACATCGCCTGAGACACGGAGTCCATCAGCACCGCGGCGGACGCCCGATGGATCATGTCGCCGACACCGTTGCCGCGCTCCAGTGGGTCGACGGCCTCCTTGGTGAAGGGATCGAACAACGCGGGCATCGCGTAGAGCGAAGCGGAGCCGCAGGTGTCGGGTGGTGCCTGGCTGAAGTACTCGCTGACCGCGACCTCGACGATCACCTCACGCAGCGAGTAGTGGTTCGTATAGAACGTCTCGGCCAGGTTCTTGAGCGTCTCCATCTGGCCCTCGTTGCGAGGGAACTTGTTGGCGACCGTGAGCGGGTAGCCCATGGCCTCCTTCCAGATTCCCTCGGCAAAGTTGAGCGAGAAGAGGTAGGCCATCGCGGCCTCCGGGTCGTCGGGATCGGCGTAGTCGAGATAGACCCCGCTCCCCGTGGCGACGAGGCCGTTCTCGGTGAGCGAGTCAAACCCGTTGCGGAGCCGTTCCTCCAGCTCGAAGATGGTGGCGTTGCTGCCCTGAGAGAACGAGCCCGCCATGTAGGGCTCGTCGTCGATGTCGACCTCGCTGTCGTTGTGGTTGTCGCTGCGGAACAACCCACATCCGGTGGAGAGCCCCCAGACCGTCTGCCCCTCGGTCGTGCCAATGGCTCCGGGGTTGCACCCCATGCCTTCACACCACGAGTAGTCGACCACGCCTGCGTGCCGGAAGATGGCGTGAACCTCTTCGAGCACGCGGGTCTCGTTGCCCCAGTCGAACTGGCCGTACACAGCCATCTCGACATTGATGTCGGGCAAAACCGCCCAGTGCCGGTTGGTGTCGGGGCTTGTCGTCAGCGTCGTCGCATCGACAAAGATGTGGCACTGCAGGCACTCCGTGTTGCGGCCGAGGTAGGCCGACTCGAAGATGCCGCCAAACAGCGCCCGGTTGGCGACTTCGAGCTCCTGTCGCGTGACATTGCCGCCCGTCAGGGGCGTCCACATGCGCGCGAAGAGGTCCGCGCGGTACAGCGGCGAGACATCGTCGAGCAGGATCGAGCTGTAGGTCAGATCGGCGATGGTCGCGTTCATCGCCAGGTCCGTCCCGACGGCGACTTCGGGGCCATTGTCGCGGACCCCCTCTGCAAACTCAGGCGTGAGCGAAGCCTCCGTCACGCGGTCGTAGCAGAACGTGTTGAGCCGGTCACCGCTGCGTTGAACCTTGAGCTTCTCGTAGAGGAAGGTCTTCCATCGCTCGCTGTAGATGCTGCCGTTGGCGAGTGCTCGGGCGACGAGTCGGCGCCCGTCTTTGCCCGAGGCATCGAGCTGCGCCACTGCAGAGGCCAGCGTCGCGACCTCGCGGATCGAGTCCGGCTTGCGGCCTTGGATGAACGGGATGACCCGCTTGACCCACGCCTCGTCACCCGCGTCGCACAGGTCGGACTCGGGTGCATCGGGCTCGCCGTCGGCGGCGTCGTCATCGCCGTCGTCGTCGTCAAATGCGCCCGCGTCGTATGCACCTTCGGTCGAAAAACCGGAGTCGGCCTGCGGTGGGCGGTCGATATCGTCGCCGTTGCAGCCGCTGCCGGCAAATGCCAGCGCGAGGCCGAGGAGGGATCGTTTGAGGTTTATCGCCATGTCTGTGCCCTCCAATCCCTAGACCGAGACGCCCCAGTACACGTCGCGAAGTCGCTCCGCGCACGCTTCTTCGGTGTCTGCGTTGCGTACGTCCGCAACGGCGAAGCTCTGCGAGGTGAATGGGTGAATCCCCATCGCGGCCAAGACCATCATGCGGTTCTCCGCGACGGTGATGAACTCCTGGGAGTATCCAGGCCCAGTCGTGTTCGGGTTGATGATGTTTCGGCCCTCGCCGGTCTCGGAGATGTAGCCGTAGATCGAGGACCCGGGCGAGTTGGAATGGCCCGGTCGGGTTGGCCCACCGATCATGACGGTGGCGTAGCCGTACGGCCAATGGTTGGTGCCGCTGCCGCCGTTGCCCTGGCGGTGAGGTGTGCGCCCGAACTCCATGTTCAGCACGATGAGGGTGTTGTCGAGATCCAAGAGCCCCTCGGCCTCGGCATCTTGATCGGGCGTGGCGATGATGTCGGCTATCTGCTGGAACGAGTGCGGCACGTTGAGCGACGTGTACTCGACGTGGTCGTTGTGCACGTCATAGCCAACCTCCGGCCGCGGCCGCGTGCCCACGTCGATCCACTGGACGTACCGCGCGGGGGTGAGCGAGTTGGTCAGCAGCTGCCGCGCGACCTCTGCCTGCATCGTCGGCATGTCGGTCTCGTTTTCCTCTTGCAAGGCACCGCCTGCGCACGCGGTGCCCGTCCGAGCCATGAACAGGTCGTCCGAGAGCAGGTCGACAAGCTCGGGCGCGTTCTGGCGCGAGAAGTTCGCAAAGTCGTAGTTGCCTCGCTCCGCCGAGCGGGCGGCGGCCCCGATGCCGCCGGGCCGCAGACGACGGCCGTAGGCGTTGGCGTAGTAGCTGACAGCGGCATCAAACTCGGCGTTCATGCCGTCGGGAATCCCCGGCCGCGCGAGCAGATTGGAGAGGTCCGACCCCGGCTGAATCTGCACCGATAGCGGCCGAGCCGAGCCCGGGTGAAGCCCGATAGCGGTCGCCGATTGGGCGTGTGTCGGCTGGAAACCAGCCCCCGTCGGAAACAGCAGATACGAGTACGGGACGGTCCGCCCCTCGTTGCCCGGCTGCTCCAGGAAGTAGCGTTGGATGTGGGCGCCGATGCCCGCGAGCTTGGGCCGCCCCAGCGCGTTGCCGGTGATGGCCATGGGGTTGGCGCCCTCGTGTGCGAGGTTGCCGTGGTACTGCACCATCACCCGCATCCGATCCATGATGTCGGGCCGGTTGCGGAACGGGGCCGTCCAAGGCCCCATGTGGATCTCCTGGCCGAGCGAGTCGTTGGCAAACGGAGCGGTGTAGGGCGTCCCGTCGGCGCCGAGCAGGCACGCATCAAATGCGTTGACCGGGTCGGTGTTTTGGGCGTCGCCCTCGAACAAGTGGAGGAACGATTGCGGTGCCTGCCCCCAGTCGGGCTGGCAGTAGAACGTCTCCCATGCGCTCACCCCCCCAAGGAAGTGCACCTCGAGAACCTTGTCGACACGAAGGTCTTCGGGGATGAGCAAGTCGGAGCGCTCCTCGGGCCACTGACCCCAGGCCGCCTGGGCATTGCGGGGGTGCTTGAGGATGCTGAAGACACCAGCGCCTCCAGCGGCGGCGCCAGCGGCACCAGCGGTCTTGAGAAATTTTCTGCGTTTCATTCTCTACTCCCCAAGTTGAAAGAATCCCCAGCGCTCAAAACGAGAGACAACGGAGATTCCGCCATCCGTAAACAGCATGCGATCGACACGCTCACGCGCAATGACGATGTCGATGGGGCCGGGCGCTAACATTGCGAGGTCCCCGGCTGGGATGGAGAACTCGCCGTCATCGGCTGCGTGCGCCGACACCACACCGCCGACGTCGTCGATGATCCGGATCGTGATCCTCGACTCGACCGTGGACGCGTTCCAGGCGAACGACAGATCCGATCCGGCCGAGATCACGGCGTCGAGGGCGGCCAAGTCCGGGCTCGTGACCTCCAGCACGGGCGGCGTCGCGACCCGGGTGAGCAGCTCGTTGTCGCCGAAGGCGTCCCCACCGAACAGGACGAGGTCGTATTCGATGCCCGGCTCCCACAGGGTCGCGTCGGGATTGCACTGCGCCTCGATGCCCGCGCCCGTCGCGTAGATCGGAAACGGCCCTGCTTCGACAGTACTGATCTCGCGCCGACACGCGGTGATGGTGCCCCCGTTCTCCGGGTGGCGTACCCGCATGCCATTGCCCGCGGTCACCCAGTCGTCGGTGCTGCCGTAGTCGAACTCGAGCATCGCATCGACCGCGGTCGAATCAACGACGGTCGGGGCTGCGGGGAAGGGGAGCCCGTACACCACAGGGGAGTACAGGTCCTCGATGTCCCAGCTCACCTCCGAGGTTCGGTAACCGCCGACCAGACCGACCTCGTCGTCGGCTCGCAAGGCATGGCCGGGCGAGAAGGTGAACTGCAGCAGCCCGTGGATCTCGCCCTCGAAGGCGGTGCCCTCCCAGTCGCTGTCGTCGAATCCACTGGGGTCTGGCGTGCTTGTGTCCGCGCCGCCGTTGCCTCCGCCCGTGCCGTCGGTGATGGGCGGGCCCGAGGTCCCCTGATCGCCGCCTCCGCCACAGCCGGTCGCCGCTAACAGGACTGCGACCCCGAGCTTTAGGGCGGTGGATACGGTCACATCAGTAGGCGACGCGTCGTGCCAGTGGCGTGTTGCAGAGCCCTTCATAAACAACGGGGTTATCCTACCCTGACGCACGCCTGCGTGGGGGCCGTGCGTCCACTCGATTGCATGTTTTGGCAGGCCCTCGGGGATCTGCAACCGCACACCGTCCGGCCGTTTGGCGGCTCGCGCGCGGCAACGTGGCGCAAATATGTCGCGTCCGAAGTGGCGATCTCGGGTCAGCCCCGCGAGCGTGATGCCGGCTCAGCGCCGTGCGGGCGCGCGCGTGATGCTCTCGGGCGCAATGGCCACCGCGATCTCGGGCCCTGCCAGTGCAATCTCGCTAGCGGCTTCCCAGTCGACGGGGAGCCGCGCCATCACCGTCGTGGCCGTGCCGTCGGGCTGCAGCTGGGTCGTGGCGTCCATCCAGACCTCGGCACCGTCGATGGAGAGGCTTATCTGGTGCGGCGAGGGCAGCAGCGTCGGGTCGAGGTCACCGCGCGTTGTCCACCAGCGGGTGCCACCGTCGGCATCGACGGTGCCCATGAGCATGAGCGGATGCTCGGCGGGCGGGGCTTCGTTGTCCCAGCTGGACAGCACCTCGATGACCGAGAGCGTCTGCTCCCACGCGTAGTCGCTCACCCACTCGTTGCTGCAGTACGTCATGTAGTCGCGCGCGCCGGTCGGTGTGCGCAGCTGGAAGTCGTAGATCCCAAACCCCCACACCCCGATGCGGCCGCCCGCGTGCGGATAGGCCGGATCGGCACCCGCCTCACCGCCGCTGCAAAAGACATGTCGGCGCCCTTGGGTATGGCCGACCTCGTGGACAAACGTCTCGGAGGTTTCGAGGCCGGTGCCTCGCCACCGACCGGTGGAGATTCGCTGGTTGGCCAGCTCGGGCAGCGGCTCCCCTGGGATGCCGATCGCTTGGCCGAGCAAGCCAGGCGGAAAACCATCGCACGGGTCGAGCAGGCCGTAGATGTAGACGTTGTCGGCGGGCGCGATGGCGGCGCGGTGCTCCGCAAGTGCGCCGAGGACCCCGCTAAAACCCTGGCCGCCCGAGCCGATAGCGTCGGTAAAGACCATCGGGTCGCCAACGATGACCTCCGCGGTTTGGACAGGATTGCTCTGCTCGAGCTGCTCGGCCATGTCCTGGATGTCTTGTTCGGTCGGCTCGACCGTCATCGTGCAGCCTTCGAACTCATGCTGGACGGGGACCAAGAGCACCCGCAACTGGAGCGGGACGTCGTAGATGTCGATGCCGCCTGTGCCCGGCAGCGGGGCGATGGGCGGCGGAGAGGCAACCTCGCCCCCTTCGTAGCTGGGGTCGGGCTCGAGCAGGCGCGCCCGAAAGCGCATCCCAGGGACCATCTCGTCGGGCTCGAGCAGCCACTGCATCGATGCTCCACCGTCGCCACTCTCACCGTCGACCATGACGGTGTAGTCCTGCTCGGTCTGTGTCCCGTCCTCGTAGTCGATCGTCAGACGACCGATGAGCTCACGCGGCTCGAAGTCGGCATGCAAGGTCCAAAATCCGCGGACCAGTGTCCTGCGCCCCACGATCACGTGGGTGTTGTAGTCCTCGCCAGGGACCTCGATTCCGTCCTCGACCAAGGTGACCTGCACCCCTTGGTTGGCGGTGATCCGTGTCAGCCGAATGTCGCGCGCGTAGGGCAGGGGGTCGCCGGCTTGCTCGCCCGTCGAGTCCGCAGCGCCCGTCTCGTCGAGACTGACACCGTCGTCGTCCGACTCGGTGGTGGTGCCGCCGTCGCTGTTGCCGTCGTCGTCTTGGGTCGCTTGCTCGGTGCCGGCGCCGACATCGCTAGAAACACTGTCGTCGCCACACGCAGCAGCCGCCGCCAGTGCCGCAATGCCGAGGATCATTGGGCCACGCATTGCCCGGATGCTAGCACCACCATCCCGCTGACCTGGAGGCGCTGGTGTATTGTCTCGCCGCCCATGCCCCAAGTGAGCAGCAACGGCATCGAGCTGACCTACGAGGCGTTTGGTGACCGTGCAGACCCCGCGTTGGTCCTCGTCATCGGCCTGGGGTGCCAGATGGTGCACTGGGATGACCAATGGTGCGCTCAGCTCGCCGCCGCTGGATTCTGGGTCGTGCGTTTTGACAATCGGGATGTAGGTTGCTCGACCAAGCTGAGCCACCTCGGGGTGCCCAATGTGGTGCGGATTTCGGCAAAAAAGCTGCTCCGTCTGCCGGTCCGATCCCCGTACTCGCTCGAGGATATGGCCGACGACACGGTGGGATTGCTCGACGCCTTGGGGCTGGAGCAGGCCCATGTCGTGGGTGCGTCGTTGGGCGGCATGGTCGCGCAACTCGTGGCGATTCGGCATCCCACGCGGGTGCGCTCGCTGACCTCATGGATGTCGACCCCAGGGGAGTCTCGGTTTCGTCCGACACACCGCGCAACGCTGGCTCTGATCAAGCGTGCTCCGGACGACTTGGACGCGCGCGTGGAACATGCGGTGCGGGTGATGCGGGTGATCGGCAGCCCGTCGCCGATCTTTGATGAGGTCGGCATTCGCAGGCGAGCCAAAGCGGCGTTGGCCCGCAACACCGAACGCGCCGGGTTTGCCCGACAGCTGGCGGCCGTGGTCGCGGCCGCGCCTCGAACCAACGCGCTTCGTGCGATGCGGGGCGTGCCCACGCTGGTGCTGCACGGCGATGTCGATCCGCTGATCCCGGTGACCGCAGCCTATGCGACGGCGGCTGCGGTTCGCGGCGCGCGCCTGGTCACATTTCCCAACGTGGGCCATGACCTGCCGCCGTCGATCTACGAACGGGCCATCACGGCCATCGCCGACAATGCCATGCGCAAGCTCTAGCACCACAGGTTGCTAGGGCTTAGTCCAGCGTGCCGTGCAGAAACCACGCACGGCGGGGGCGGTCGTAAAAGAGCCACAGGATCTCGCCGTGCTGGGTTTGAGCGTAGTAGTAGTCGCGCTCGACGGTGCGCACCCACCAACCACCGCTGACTCGAAACGGGCCGTGCATCTTCCGGACCGCACCGCGTCGTCCCAGCCATGCTTCGGGCTCATGGCGGGGAGGGTGGGGCAGGGCTTGCGGTCGCGACAGGACGCGCCGAATCAGCACGGGCATTGGTTTGGCGCCGCTCTTGCGGGGGAATGCGGGCTGAACAATGGGCTCCCAGTCGAATGACGCCTCGGGCAAGTGGGCGGCTCGCAGGCGGGCACGGGTCACCGACTGTGGGCCCATGAGCGCACGGACACGGGCCAAAGCGCGGCCCGCTGCGTCGAGATCACGGCGCGTGTGCATTCGAAACATCGCGAGCTGACCGCTCGTGGCGCCCACGCCTTCGAGCCTTAGCTCGACCGATTCGATTGCCGCGGGCAATCGCAACGACTCCATGCGCAGCCGCACCAGGTCGAGGATCATCGGGACATCAAGGGTTGGTGCCGCGGGTTCGATCCACTCCTCGTGTTGCCCGGCGTGGTCGAGCGTGAGGGTGAGGTGCAGGGCAGACATGGCCTGGCTGCGTTGCGCCAGGCGTCGCGTCTGCTCATGCAATGTGCCCTTGAGCGCAAAGAGTAGACGCGTGTGATCACCGTCGGGCGGCTCGAACTGCAGCTGCGCAGAGATGGGATCGACAAGTGCACGAGGGCGCAGGGGCGACCACTGATCTCCAGCCCGCGCGTGCAGCGATGCTGCCTCTTGCCCAAACCGGGACTGCAGCTCTGCTGCGGGCAAGCGCAGCAGATCGCCGAGTGTCTTGACCCCGAGCACGCACAGCTGGTCTCGCAGGTTTGGCGAGAGATCCAAGTGGGTCAGGGGGACGCGCGCCGTGTGGCGTGCTTCGGTGTGGGCATCGGGAACGACCCAGGTCCCGTGCCGAGTGCGGGCCAAGGCGTAGCTGCGGAAACGGTGGAATCCCACGACCACCGTGGCGACAAACCCAAGCTCCCGCAGTGCGGCTTCGATCGAGTGCGCCCAGTGTTCGAGGGTCCCGTACAGCCCTAAGAGTCCTTCGGGATCGATCCAAAACACGCCGGGCTGGACGGAGTCCTTGGATCCCTGGGCATGATCGGCGGCCGGCTCGACCCGAGGCGTGAAGTTGGCCAGCGCGCGGGTGAGCTCATCGACGGCCGCTTCGATCTCGTTGGGTTCGACGACCGCGGCACGCAGGGTGTCGGCCAAGGAACGCGCTGATGCGAAGGTCATTCCGGGGAGGATCCGTGCGCGGCGTGCATGCGCATTGGCCCACAGGATTACGCCTTGGGGTCGGTCGTCTTTGACCACCACGGTCGGGTGCCCGCGCCACTGTGGGTTGTCGCGAAGCAACAACTGCAGCGGTAGCGCTGGGACGTCCACGCAAGTCGTGCGCTCCATGAAACTCGGAAGGTGAGTAGACTGAACAAGCGAGCAGTCGTCAATCATTTCGCACTGTATGGGGCCGTACGGGGCATACAGGAGCCGTTTGTCCAAGGCTCACTTGAGCGCGCTCGGGCCGCTTCGCGTTTACCGCCCACAAGCAGACGGCAAACGCTACAGTCCGCGCCGACGTGGGTATTCGGGGGTCAAACCAAGACGGGGTCCATCCGCGCCAGGCGCTGTCTCAGCCGGGCGGAACAAAAACGACGCACGGAGATCCTGCCGTGGCCGCAGTGCTCAGCGGCGTGCTGGATGCTATCGACCCCAAAGAGGGGGATGTGCTGACGCATGGGTTCCACAGCTACCCCGCGCGGATGCACTACGCGGTGGCGCGTGGGCTGCTCGAGGCACTGGCGGGGACCAACACCCGCGTGCTCGACCCGTTCTGCGGAAGCGGTACCGTGCTCATCGAGGCGACGAGCCGAGGGCTCCCCGCGACGGGCTTGGACTTGTCGCCGCTGGCCTTGCGGATCGCCGAGATCAAAAGCGCACGGCGCAGCGACGACGACATCGAGCGGTTTGGGACCAAGGCACTGGCGGTGGTCGAGGCCTCGCAAGAACGGGTGACGGGCAAAGTCTATATCCGTGGCCCGCTCTCGGCCGATGAGCGGACCTGGTACGACCCCCATGTGCTCCTGGAGCTTTCTGGGTTGCACGCCGAGATTCAGCAGCTGCCCGACGATTTTGAGCGTCGTGCATTGCAGGTCGTTCTGAGCTCGATCGTCGTCAAGTTCTCGCGGCAGCGGGCCGACACCACCGATGAGGTTGTGCAGCGGCGGATAGCGCCAGGGGTCCCGACCGATTTCTTTGGGCGCAAGTGCAACGAGCTGGCGCGGCGATGGAAGTCCCTGGCCGCGTTGATGACAGTGGATGCGCCGCGTGTGCAACTGCGGGCGGGCGATGCCCGGAGAATCGCTGCCGTGGTCGGCCCCAAGCGTCGCTACGATCTGGTGATCAGCTCGCCTCCGTATGGGGGTACCTACGATTATGTCGAGCACCATCGCAGGCGGCGGGCATGGCTGGGCTTGACCGCGCGTGAGCTCGAAAAGGGTGAGATCGGCGCCCGTCGTCGACTCTCAGCAGACACGCAGATGCCCCGTGACAAGGCGTTGGCGCAGTGGGACAGCGAAGTGAGCGACACACTCACTTCGGTTGCCGCGGTGCTTTCGGGGCCCACGGCGCCCGTGATCTTCTTTGTGGGTGATGGTGAAGTGGCGGGCAAGCGTGTGGACGCTGCGGCCCAGTTGCGCAGACTCGCACCCGCGGCGGGCATGCGGGTTGTTGCGTCGGCCGGGGTTTCGCGCATCGATTGGCAGGGCGGGAAGCCTCGGGCCGAGCACTTGGTACAGCTTCAGCTTGCCGAACCTGAGCCTGAAAAACCGTAGGTCTTACAGACCCCAGGGGCCGCGGTGCACCTCCGCAGTCGGCTCGATGGGCTTGCCGGTCTTGTTCTTGATGAGGTCGTGCTGGACCGTGAAAGGGGTCGGGCCCGGCCTTGCGCCAAGCCTTTGGGCGGCGGGCGCACGACCACGGCGGGGTTCGATCCGGATGCCTACCAGCGGCCCCAGCGACATGGCCTGGGCGGGCTTTTCGGTGAGAAGCACGACTTGGGCATTGTGCTGACGCGCCAGGCCCAAGAGTCGGCCTTGCCATGCTTCACCATTGCCCGGGGGCGTGCCCGCACACAGGTCGATCACGACCAACCCAAAGGCACCGGAGCGCAGCAGAAGCTCGGCGGCTTTGCATGAGCCGTGGGGCCCCGAAGACGCGGGGATGTGAACGACGACAAGCGCGTCGAGATCGATACCTGCATCGGCAAGATCGGGCGGGTACAGGGGCCCGCCATGGGGCTGCAGCCAGGCTGCGGTCTCACCTTGTTGCTGGCGGTGAGCGAGGATGGAAACCGCAGTTGTTGTGCGTGCACTCGGGCCGTTTTGCGACCCGGACAGTTCAACCAACCGTCCCGTTGGAAGCAGTCTCACCAGCGCGCGCTCCTCGGTTTGGCCCTCGGTCTGTTCCCGAGGTTGGTCCGAGGTCTTTGCGTCTGGCGAGGCGATGAGCCTCAAAGCTGGTCGTCCCACTGACACTGAACGTAACTGAACACGCGAGCAGTGTCAATCCAATGTTGGGCCCAGTCAGGGCCCGCGCGCTATCTACCGTTCGCCGTGTCAGCCGCCGTTGTCGATGGGCAACGGGCCGGGCGCCGTACCGTCTCGCGCTGCCATCTCGCGCTCCGCCAGCACGGCGACGACGACCGCGTGCACAGCATCGTGCGAAAGCCCCCGCATGTGGTTCAGCAGCGGGCCCGCAACATCCTGCAATCCGTGCCCGGTCAGAAAAGCGATCGTCAGGGGGCAGGGCAATGTCTTGCTGTACAGACCCCGGAGCAGCTTGCGCAGCTGCTCATCGTCAACGGCGGTGAGGCCGAGTGCCCCGGCATGCGTTGTTTGAACCATCGTCGGCGAAGGGTCGCACGCCGACGCGAGGTCGCACAGCGGCGTTGCAGAGCCTGCTTGCGCGCCAATACGCCGCTTGCTCAATCGTGGGCCCAGGGGCTACAACGGCTTCGTGCAGGCCGCACGCAAACGCCGTTTTTGGCCGACCGCGCTGCTCGGGTTGGGGCTGTTCGGCGGGTCCGTCCTCGGTTCGAGCGCCGGATGCCTGCGTGCGGAGTCCACCAAGCTCAAAGACCAGCCGCCGCCGCATGTGCGCCCCGCTTCGGTCGAGATGGTCGCGCCACGCCCCGACTCGCGGCACCTGGTGATCCTGGAGCCCGCACGCCGGGCCCGGCTTGCCCCGCGCAACGGCGGCCAGCTCGTCGCGTTGATGGTCGCAGAGCAGGACGCGGTCAAGGTCGGCGATGTGCTCGCCAAGGTCGCCGCCGACGACTCCAAGGGCGGCCTCATCTCCGCCAAGGGCAGCATCCAGCGGATCAACGAGTCCATCCGCGACAACGACCGCGAGCTTGTCACCGCCCGCGCGCTGGCCGCCAAAGGAGTGGAGAGCGCCCGCGCCGTCGAACGCCTCGAGACCCTTCAGGCCACGCTACGCGCCCAAAAGCGCGAGGCCAAAGGCTCGTTGATGCGCGCCCGTGATGCGGTGGGGGCCGGGGTCATCGAAGCGCCGTTCTCGGGAATCGTCACCAAGATCGACACCGAAGTGGGGGAGTACCTCGCCCCCAGCTCGGGTGCGTTCGTGATAGTCCAGCTCGATCCCGTTGCCCTGGAGGTGCCGCTGACCGAGCAGGAGGTCGCGATGCACGATGCTGGCGGCCTCACGTTCGAGGTGCGGATTCGCGGGCGTGTGTTCCCATCGCGGCTGGAGTGGATCGCCAGAGACGCGGACCCAGGAAGCTGGACGTTCCCCGCGCGTCTGTTGATCGACAACCCCGAGGGGTTGCTTCGGTCGGGCGAGTCCGCTGAAATCGGTGTATTTGGCCCCGCTATCGAGCCTCAGACCGCCGTGCCGATGACGGCGATCCGATGGTCTGCCGATGTGGCGTACGTGCTCCGGTTGCACAACAAGGGCGCTGGGGCGGCCGAGCCAAGCGAAGGCGAGCAGCCCGAGCCCACGGCTACCGTGGAGCGTGTCGAGGTGACTGTGCAGGGCGACAGCGGCAAGTTGGTCGCTATCGCGGGGCCGCTGGCCGAGGGCGATCGTGTCGTGATCGCGGGCCCGACACGCTTGGTCGACGGCAATGCTGTCGTCGTCATCGAAGAACCCGAGCCCACCCTCGCGTCACGCTGAGCCGAGACAATGCTCGATCGGGTCATTCGTCTCTCGGTGGACAATCCGGTGTTTGTGCACCTGTTGTTCTTGCTCGTGGTCGCCGCGGGCATCATGGCCGGGACGCGTCTGCCGCGAGAGGAGTTTCCTGAAATCTCGCTCGACAAGGTCGGGGTCTCGGTTGCGTATCGAGGTGCGACCGCCGCCGACGTCGAGGAGTTGGTCATCCGACCCCTGGAGGACGCGCTCTCCGATGTCAGCAACATCGACGAGTACAAGTCCACGGCCCGCGAGGGGGCGGCATTCATCAACATCACGTTTGTGGACGGCACCGACCTGGCCTCGGCCCGATCCGAGGTCGAAAAGGCCGTCGCGTCGGTGCAAGACCTTCCCGAGGAGGCGGAGACCCCGGTCGTTCGAGAGCTCGTGTTTGAGCTCCCCGTGGCTTCGTGGGCGCTGATCGGAGACCCGGGCGCGACGCTTGTGGTCGATCGCGTCGCCGACGAGCTGCGCAATGTGGAGGGCGTGGCGACGGTGAAGATCATCGGCGCATCCGAGCGCAAGATCGTCGTCGATGTCGACGAACTCAAGCTGCGTAGCCTGGGCCTGACCCCGCAGCAGCTCGCGATGGCGATTCGCTCCGCGCGCGCCAACCTGCCCGCAGGGAGTGTCGAGTCCAGCGGTCAGGATATCTTCGTCAAGACGGAAAAACGCCTCAAGTCCGCCCAGGACGTCGCGGATATCCCGATTAAGCCCGGTAGCAAGCGTCGAATAGGCGATGTCGCCGACGTTCGCATGATCGGCGAAGAGGCCGACACGCTCGTTTGGATCAACGGCGAGCGCGCGGTGAAGCTGACGATCGGGCGCGAGGAGAACGCGGACCCCATCTCGATCCGGACGGCGCTGGCCGAGGCGCTGCCCGACATCCGCGCGCTGGTCCCCGTGGGCATGGAGCTGACGAGCGCCGAGGATCACACCCACGCGATTCGAGACCGTCTCGACACCGTGCTGGTCAACGCGTTTTCGGGCGCTGTCTTGGTGATCGTCGTGCTGATGGTGCTTTCCGGGTTTCGCCAGGCGATGCTCGCGCTGGTCGGGATGCCGGTCTCGTACCTCATCGCGCTGTTCTTGATGGATCAGACCGACCTGACGATCAATGTCGTGTCGACCTTTGGTCTGCTGATCGCGACCGGGATCATCGTGGATGACGCGGTCGTGGTCATCGAGAACGTCCAGCGACATCTCGAGATGGGCAAGGACCGACGGCGCGCGACGATCGACGGCACCAAGGAGGTTCTGCTGCCGGTTTCGGTGGCTGTGCTGACGACGATCCTCGCGTTTGTGCCGCTGACCATGGTTGGCGGCACGATGGGCCGCGTGATGCAGATTCTGCCGTTGGCGGTCATCTTCTGCCTGGCCGGCTCGATGTTCGAGGCGATTTTCATCCTTCCCGGTCACCTCAACGACTTCGCGAGTACAGACGCCGCCGACAGTCGCCCAGCCCGTTTGGTCGCCAAGATGCAGGCCGTGTACCGCCCAGTCCTGGGGATATGCATGCGGCACCCGTTCATCACGTTGTTCGCCACGGGGCTTGTGCTGGCCGCCACAGGCGCGCGCGCGGTGGAGATGCCGATGCAGATAGGGGCGCCCGGCAAGCCGTTTGAGCTGCACGTGATGTACGAGGTCGCGCCAGGCCTGACCCACGAGTACACCCAAGCGCAGGGCGAAGAGATCGACGCCATCGTCCGCAAGCACGTCGACGACGCCAAGATTCAGGTGACGTCCCTGCGGGTCGGCACCACCCTCAATCCTGAGACGGGCATTTCGGCGACCGGGGCCAACCTCGGTCAGCTGCGCTGGGAGTTCGAGGTCGACGAGGACTTTGCCAAGCTGTACCCGGCGATGGTCCGGGACATCCGCTACCACCTGGCCGTCGACCCGGACTTGGGTCGGACCTCGGTCATGGAGGTGCAGGCGGGGCCACCCACGGGCCCCGCGGTCACCGCCAGGATTCGTGGCCGCAGCGTCGCCGAGCTCAATCGCGCGATGGCTGACATCAAGGAGTCGCTGTACGCGATGGAGGGGATCACCGACGTCAGCGACAACTACGGTGCGGGCAAAGAGACCTTCCGGATCCAGATCGACCAAGACCGCGCGTCGCTGTACGGCCTGACCGAGCTTTCGATCGCGCAAGCGGTACGCACCGCCCTGGACGGCCTGCTTGCCGCCGAGGTGTCCATCGACGAGGAATCGGTCGAGATCCTGGTCCGCTACGCAAACGCGCGCACGGCCACGCGGCACTCCTTGGGCAACCTCCTCATCTCCACTGCGACCGGGGCCATCCGGCTGGACCAGGTGGCTCGGCTCGAGCGTGTGCGCGAGGTCGACAAGGTGATCCGCGAGGACGGGCTGCGCACGGTCGTGGTCTATGCCGACGCAGACCTTGCGGTGCTCACCGCGATCGAGGCTGCAGCGCGCCTGAAGAAGGCGTGGGATGAGGACATCTCCGAGACGTACCCGACGCTGAGCCTGTCGTTTGGCGGTGAGGCCGACGAGATGTCCGACAGTCTCAAGGACCTTCCGTATGCGTTCGCGCTCGCGTTCGCGGGCATCTACATCGTGCTCGCGCTGCAGTTCAACTCCTACGTGCAGCCGCTGATCATCATGGCGGCGGTGCCGTTTGGACTGATGGGCGCGGTGTGGGGGCTGACCGCATCGGGCTATCCGCTGTCGCTGATGGCGATGTTTGGCATGGTCGCGCTCACGGGAATTGTCGTGAACGACTCGTTGGTGATGGTGGATTTCATCAACAAGCAGCGGCGGTCGGGCATGAGCGTGTTCGACAGCGCCCGGGTGGGCGCGGTGCAGCGGCTTCGGCCCATCGTCTCGACCACGCTGACCACTTGCTTGGGGCTGTTGCCGCTGGCGATCGGTCTTGGCGGCCAGGACTTGGTGCTCGCGCCTATGGCGCTGGCTATTACGGCAGGCCTGGGCATCGCCACCCTGCTCGTGCTGCTCGTTGTTCCCGCCCTGTACATCCTGGTGGAGCGGATGCGGCTTGCCCTGGGGGGCGGGACCCCGAGCCCAACGATCCGCGAGCCCGCGCACCCGCCCACGCCGTCGACATCCGCGGCGGAGGCCGAGCCTGACCCTGATGCCTCGGCTGAGCTCACCCTGCCGGCAGCCCCAGGGCTGAGCGGGATGCATGTTTCGGCGGCGAGCGCGAGTCGCATCATCGTGGAGGCCGCCAACGCCACCGTGCGCGAAAAAATCGCCGACGTGGCGCCCACCGAGGAAGACCCCGCGCAGACCCGAACCAACACCGTCGTCACCCCGCCCGAGTCGAGCGATTGAACCGTCGACGGGCCTGTGTACGGCGAACAGCTACCTCCGGCGCGGCAAGCGGGGCGCCGACCTGAACACAGGCGGGCCGTGGGCCGTCAGA
>Ga0316189_10001385_pt1 | contig 24121 bp, 16 predicted proteins | sample LowCovwburrow_MG_FD_204930 | JGI IMG/M metagenome (GOLD analysis project Ga0316189, IMG submission 204930) | Coastal sediment microbial communities from Maine, United States - Lowes Cove worm burrow | ecosystem: Environmental > Aquatic > Marine > Coastal > Sediment | place: USA: Maine... | reverse complement strand
TCTGGCAGGACCAGCAATGGCTGAAAGACAGGGCACAGTGGCGCTGGATGCACCAGCCCATGAGCATTTACGAGGTGCACCCCGGTTCCTGGCAGCGCAAGCCGGATGCCGGATTCCTGAATTTCAGGGAACTGGCCGATCAACTGGTCCCTTATGTCTCGGACCTCGCCTACACGCACATAGAGCTGTTGCCCGTAATGGAGCATCCACTGGATGAATCCTGGGGCTATCAGGTTTCCGGTTACTACGCGCCCAGCGCGCGTTTCGGCACCGCCGATGATCTGCGCTACCTGATCGATCAGTGCCACGCAGCCGGCATCGGTGTCATCCTGGACTGGGTCCCCGGTCATTTCCCCAAGGATGAGTTTGCCCTGGCACGCTTTACCGGCGAGGCCGTCTATGAACATGCCGACCCGCGGCGCGGTGAACACCGTGAATGGGGTACCCTGGTTTTCGACTATGGTCGCCGCGAGGTCGCCAATTTCCTGCTGGCCAATGCGGTGTACTGGCTGGAGGAGTTTCATATCGACGGGCTGCGCGTCGACGCCGTCGCGTCCATGCTGTATCTCGACTATTCGCGCGAAGATGGCGACTGGCTGCCGAACCAGTATGGTGGGCGCGAGAACCTGGATGCCATTGAATTCCTGCGTCACGTCAATGCCGTGCTGCATGCGCGTTTCCCCGGCGCACTCACGCTGGCCGAGGAGTCCACGGCCTGGCCCATGGTGTCACGTCCAAACTGGATGGGGGGCCTTGGCTTCAGTATGAAATGGAATATGGGCTGGATGAACGACACCCTGTCCTACATCGAGCTGGACCCCGTGCATCGACGTTTTCATCACGACAAGCTGACCTTCAGCCAGATGTACGCCTACACCGAGAACTTCGTACTGCCGCTGTCGCACGACGAAGTGGTCCACATGAAGCACAGCCTGCTGGACAAGATGCCCAACGATGCGTGGCAGAAATTCGCCAACCTGAGATTGTTGTTCGCCTGGCAGTACGCACACCCGGGCAAGAAGCTCCTGTTCATGGGCGGAGAATTCGCGCAATGGCACGAGTGGCGTGAGGGTGAGGCACTGGACTGGCCCTTGCTGGAAGACACTAGTCACCGGGGCATACATTCGCTGGTACGTGACCTCAACCAACTGTATCGCGACCGGCCCGCCCTGCACTGGCATGATTTTGAGCACCAGGGCTTCGAATGGATCGACTGTCATGACAGTGAGCACTCGACCCTGTCGCTGATCCGGCATGGTGAGGGCCAGTCAATGATCTGCCTGTTTAATTTCACTCCGGTGCCGCGTGAGGAATACCGTGTCGGGCTGCCGGTCGCCGGCCTGTACCACGAGGTCCTGAACACCGACGCCGCACAGTATGGCGGCAGCAATGTCGGCAATGCCGGCCGGATCATGGCCACCGCAGACCCCTGGCGCAATCATCCGGCCTCGGCCGTATTGCGGCTGCCACCGCTGGGCGCGGTGTTTATGCAGCTTGGCGAGCCGGAAGAACACTGAGTCGCCGATGTCTGTTCATTCCGATGCCGGAAAACCGCCTGATGCGGTCGTTGGACGCACTTCGCGAGGGGTGAGATCAAGGCACACACAGGGTAAAATCCGGAATCTTGTTGCGGGGGGCGTCGCGATGGACTGCTGGCACGCGCCGTACAGCCCCCTATCCCGCGTATTCGGGTCAGCACACAGCGACGTCCGGTTGCATGCAGAGATGTTCGAACCATGAAGCTACTTTTTACCGCCAGTGAACTGTTCCCACTGATCAAAACTGGTGGGCTTGCCGATGTTGCCCAGAGCCTTCCGAATGCCCTGAGCCAATTGGACGTGGATATCCGGGTGGCCCTGCCCGCGTATCGCCAGGTGCTCAGCAGCGTCAGCGCACTACGCGTATTGGGTTGGCTGCGTATATCGGGTGGCCGGGAGGTCCGGATACTCGAAGCCAGCCATCCTGAGGTAATGGCCCCGCTGTGGCTGGTCGATGCCCCGATGCTGTTCGATCGCCCCGGCGGTCCCTATACCGATGCCGCCGGCAACGACTGGCCGGACAACCCGGCACGGTTTGCCCTGTTCAGCGAGGCCGCTGCCCTGCTTTCCATGGATGGCCTGGGGCTCGGCTGGAAGGCAGACACGGTCCATGCCAACGACTGGCAGACAGGGCTGGTTCCGGCGTATCTGTCACAGCAATCGCATCCGCCTCACAGCGTGTTTACGATACACAACCTGGCCTACGACTGTCAGTTCGACTACGGCGAATTCCGCAGCCTGCACCTGCCGCTGCACTGGTGGTCGATGGAGTACGGCGAATTCTATGAAAGATTCTCCATGCTCAAGGCCGGGCTCACGTTCAGTGAGATGATAACCACTGTAAGCCCCAGCTATGCCCGCGAAATCCGTACCCATGAATACGGCTATGGCTATGCCACTATCCTCGAGGCCAACGCCGAAAAGCTGACTGGCATACTCAACGGCATAGACGACAAGACCTGGAATCCGCGTACCGACCCGCACCTGGTCGCCCACTACAGTGTCAACAGCAAGGTCCGCCCGGGCAAGGAGGCCAACCGTCTGGCCCTGCTGGGCGCCCTCAATGCGTCGCCTGCGGCGCTCGAAAACCAAGGCCCATTGGTTGGTACCGTTGGTCGGCTGGTGACTCAGAAGGGTATAGACCTGTTGCTCGAAGCGATTCCGCCACTGCTTTCCGGCAGCAACGCCCAATTTGTAATTATCGGATCGGGCGAGCCCCGCTTCGAACAGGAGTTGGAGGAACTCGCCCTCGCCCACCCCGAGCGGGTGTTCTGTCATATCGGCTATTCCGAAACGCTGGCCCACCAGCTGGAGGCCGGCTGTGACATCTTTGCCATGCCTTCACGTTATGAACCCTGCGGCCTCAACCAGATGTACAGCCTGCGCTACGGCACACCACCGGTGGTACGCGCGACCGGCGGACTCGCCGACACCGTGAAGGACGCAAACCCTGAAAACATGGAAAGCGGCGAGGCCAATGGTTTCTTGTTCAGCGAAACAAGCAGCGAGGCCCTGGTAACGGTGTTTGAACGTGCCTTTGCGCTCTACCAAAATCCGAATCAGTGGATGAAACTGATCAAAAACGGCATGCGGGCAGATCATGGCTGGCGCAGCAGCGCGCAGTCATATCTGGATATCTACCGCGCACAATAATTCGAGTAGGAGAGAAATCCCGTGGCCGAACAAGACACCAAGGAAACCTGCATATTGCCGAACATGCCGGCACTGCCGGGAGATGCACAGGAACTCAGCCAGGATATTCGTCGCTATCTCGAATACCATCTCGGCCGTTTCCCCGGCTGCGACCAGTTCTATCTGTACGAATCATTGGCTTACACGGTCCGCGACCGGATCATGAGCGATTGGCGCAACACCTGGTGTATGACCACACGCACTGGTGCGCGCCGCGCGCACTACCTGTCTCTGGAATTCCTGATTGGCCGCTCCCTGGGGAATCATCTGCTCAATCTGGATCTACAGGGACCGGTTTCCCAGGCACTCAAGGATTTCGCCATGACGCTAGAGGAACTCCGCGACGTCGAACCGGACGCCGGCCTCGGCAACGGCGGTCTCGGGCGCCTGGCGGCCTGTTTTCTCGACAGCTGCGCCACCCTTCGCCTGCCCGTGAAGGGGTACGGACTGCGTTACGAATACGGCATGTTCCATCAACACATCGATAACGGTTACCAGGTCGAGGACCCGGACCACTGGATGCGTGACGGCAACCCCTGGGAGGTAGAGCGGCCGGAGTACACCCAGACCGTTCGCTTCGGCGGAAGAACCGAACACTACGTCGACCCCCAGGGCAGGCGCCACACCCGCTGGGTCGACACCTGCGACATACTGGCAGTGCCCTACGACGTGCCCGTGTCAGGCTATCGCAACAACATCGTCAACACCCTGCGACTTTGGTCTGCCGAGGCAACCGATGAATTCAACCTGCTGGATTTCAACGCGGGTGACTATGCCGAAGCGGTAGCGAGCAAGAACCAGGCAGAGAACATCACCATGGTGTTGTACCCCAACGACGCCAATGAAAACGGCAAGCAGCTGCGTCTGCGCCAGCAATACTTCCTGACCTCGGCCAGCCTGCAGGACGTGTTCCGCCAGTGGGGCGACCGGCCGCTGTCCGAGTTCGCCGATGGTAACGTCTTCCAGCTCAACGACACGCATCCAAGTATCGCCGTCGCGGAGATGATGCGCATCCTGATGGATGATGGAGACAAGCGGCTGGAATGGAACCGGGCCTGGGATATCACAACGCGTTGCATGGCCTATACCAACCATACGCTGTTGCCCGAGGCGCTAGAGCGCTGGCCGGTACGTCTGTTCGAGCAGATGCTGCCGCGCCTGCTCGAGATCATCTACGAGATCAATGCGCGCTTTCTCGCCACCGTCCGACAACGCTGGCCGGGCGACATCGGGCGGATCCGGCGGATGTCGCTCATCGAAGAGGGCCCTGAGCCCCAGGTTCGGATGGCCTGGCTGGCGATCGTCGGAAGCTTCTCTGTCAACGGCGTCGCCGCCTTGCACTCGGATCTGCTGACCGAAGGCCTTTTCAAGGACTTCTACGAACTCTGGCCGCAGAAATTCAACAACAAGACCAACGGCGTCACGCCACGCCGCTGGCTGGCGCTGGCTAACCCCGAACTGGCCGGACTACTGACCGAAAAGCTTGGCGACGGCTGGCAGGCCGATCTGGCCCGGCTGTCCGCCATGCAACCCTGGGCGGAAAATGGCGACAAGGACTTTATGCAACGCTGGCAGGAGATACGGCTGCACAACAAACAGCGGCTCGCCAAGTTGGTGAAGCAAAGCACCGGGGTCACTTTCGCGCCGGATGCGCTGTTCGACATCCAGGTCAAACGCATTCACGAATACAAGCGGCAACTGCTGAACGTGCTGCACATCGTGCATCTATACAACCGCATACGAAAGGGCGATACGGCCAACTGGGTCAACCGCTGTGTCCTGATCGGCGGCAAGGCCGCACCCGGGTATCAGCGGGCGAAGGAAATCATCAAGTTGATCAACAACGTCGGAGCGGTGGTCAACAATGATCCGGCCGTCGGCGATCGGCTCAAGGTCGTGTTCCTGCCAAACTACGGCGTGTCCAAAATGATGCAGATCTGCCCGGCCGCGGATCTTTCCGAGCAGATATCCACGGCCGGCAAAGAGGCCTCGGGCACCGGCAATATGAAATTCATGATGAACGGCGCCATCACTATCGGTACTTATGATGGCGCAAATATCGAGATCATGGACGCAGTGGGCGAAGAAAACTTTTTCCTGTTCGGCCTGGATGCCGGCGAGGTCAAGGCACTGCGGGGTAACTACCGGCCGCAAGCGTATATCGACGCCGACCCAGATCTGGCTCAGGTCCTCAGCCTTCTCGAAAGCGACCATTTCAGCGGCATGGAGCCCGGCCTGTTCCACGGGCTGATTGACGGCCTGATGAGCCCGCACGACCCCTGGGTGACCCTGGCCGACTTCCGCAGCTATGTGGACGCGCAACAGCGAGCGGAAACGGCCTGGATGGATCAGGAAAGCTGGACCCGGATGAGCATCCGCAACTGCGCCGCCAGCGGCGAATTCTCAACCGACCGAACCATCAGCGAATACAACAGTGACATATGGAAACTGCAGCCGCTCGCGGACCGAGCCACCGTCTGAAGCGGTACAGCAGGCAGATCAGGCGCACCCTTACATAGGGTGCGTCATTGATTGCCCCACAAGCTGAAACTTGAGGGTTTCGGTCTTCTCTCCGCCGAGCAGCCGGTCACGTTTCAGGGTCACTTCAACATCGCTGCCGGGCTTTTTGTCGATCATCGCGATCTTTACGTCGGCAAAATGTCTGATCGGCTCACCATTGATCGCGGTGATCCGATCGCCCTCCTCGACACCCGCGGCCTTTGCCGGGCTCGCGTGCGTGAAGCCTTCCACAAACACACCCTCTTCACGGGTATCCAGCATCACGCGCATCAGGCCGGCCGGTGGCAGCGTCTGATCATTCGCCAGCACCAGGAAATCCGCGGTATTGAACATGCGCGAGCCTGGATTAAAACTGGCAATGCTCTTGCCCTCGATACCGGTACGCCGGGTCACACGATTGGGGATACCGCTACGTCCACCGACATGCCCCTTGCCGGCAAGCACAAGGATACGGCCTTCTGGATTGCTGTTGAGGTAAGCGGCAGCATGTTGCGCCATGGTCTCATCCCAGGTGAGTTGCACCTCGACGAATCGTTCAAACGCTTTATCATCCGCCTGTCCTCCCCTCGCCGCATGTGCCTTGAACATCTCGCGCAGCTTGTTTTCGTACCCCTTGTCGTTGACGTCGTAGCTGTCCGGAAGTTCTTCGCGCAACACTTCCGGCAGTCCATTGATGCCGCCTCGTCGGATCTCATGGGTCAACTCCTGCGAGGCGTTCAGGGCGATGATCGGGATACCCTTTTCCCTGGCGAAACGGATAATCGGCCGATACAGTCGGTAATCGAAACGCCAGCGCTGATAGTATTCTGTCTGACGAAGCATCTCAGCCTCGTCGATCGTGCCGGCGAGGTAACTGTCCAGGACGGGCTGGAAACGGGCCTGAAACCACTCGACTCCGAGTGCCAGGCCTTGCGGATCAGCTGCCATCCCGCGCAGCACCTCGAGCTGCAACAGGTGGTCGGCATAGGCCGTGTGCGTCTCGCCCACATACAGCAACCGTTCTGAACGCAACTGCTTCATCAAGTCTGGCAGGGTTGCAGATTTATCCATTTGCACAACAATCGGTACCATCACCGGCAACTCATCGTCAGCGACAACATTGGATATAATGAACGCCCCCAACAATAGAAAGACTGCGACCCTGCCACTCAGTTTCGTGAAGGTCTGCCTTGCCTTGTGTCTGCTCTTCATCTGTTCACCTCTGTTCGCGTCAGGCGCTGGGCTCGCACATGACATGTCGGTTGTACTGCACCCGGATTCCGGAGAAATCACGGTCGAGGACGAGATCCGGATCGACCAGGATACGTCGGTATTCGAGTTTGTGCTCAACTCAGGGCTGTCCGTAGATACCAAGGCCGGCGGCATCGAGGTATTGAACACCTCCACAGACGGCCTGCGCACTGCCTACCGCGTCATCTTAGAGACACCCGGCAGCGTGCTTAATTTGCACTACCACGGTCAACCCGTTTTTTCCGCCAGGCCACGCCTGGGCGGCATGCCCCAGGGTGTTTTATCCGGGCAGGGCGTTTATCTGGACAGCGCATCGGCCTGGTATCCCCTGTTCGACCGCGACTTCGATGCACTGTCCTTATCGGTCAAGCTACCAGACCGGTGGCAAAGCGTCAGCATCGGCCGGCGCAATGAGCACGAGGGCGACGTGACCTGGACGACAGACAGGCCGCACGACGACCTGTACCTGCTGGCCGGCCCTTTCCACCGACATGCTCGCAAACACGCCCGAATCGATCTCTCGGTCTGGCTGCTGGATGATGACCCAAAACTGGCAGCACACTACCTCGATCTGATGGCGGAATATATCGACCACTACAGCCGCCTGATCGGTGACTACCCCTACGCCAAGTTCGCCGTCATCGAAAACCGTTGGCAGACAGGGTTCGGCATGCCCTCTTTCACCCTGCTCGGGTCGCGCGTAATGCGTCTGCCCTTCATCCCCTATACCTCCCTGCCGCATGAGATCCTGCACAACTGGTGGGGCAACGGCGTCTGGATCGACTATGAAAAGGGCAACTGGAGTGAAGGGCTGACCGCCTACCTTGCCGATCACTGGATGAAAGAGCGCCGCGGCAAGGGAGACCAGTATCGCCTTAAGGCACTGCAACGCTACAGTAACTTCGCCGCCCAGGGTGATGACACCCCCCTGCTGGAGTTCGTCAGCAGACACGGCGACGCCAGCCAGTCGATCGGTTACAGCAAGTCACTGATGCTGTTTCACATGCTGCGCCGTGCCCAGGGGGACGCCGAGTTCATTGCCGGCCTGCAGCGACTATGGAAGGAGCACCGGTATTCGAAGGTCGGTTTCAGTCAGGTGATCGATACCCTGAGCGGACCCGACACCGGGCTTGCGACACGCTTGCAACCCTGGCTGGAACGCACGGGCGCACCCCGGCTGCAACTGCATGAGACGGAGGTCACCCGCACCAATGACGGCTACCGACTCGAGCTGACATTAAGCCAGGACCAGGAACCTGCCTTTGCCCTCGACGTGCCTATAGCCGTCACCGTAGAGGGCGAAACAATGGCCCGCATGATGTCGATACGGATGGAACGGATGCAACAGCATTTTGAACTGCATTTCACCCGACGCCCGCTGCGTATCGATATCGACCCGGAATATGACCTGTTGCGCTACCTCGACCCGACAGAACAACCACCGGCACTCAACCGCCTGTTCGGTGGTGATAGCTGGTTGGTCCTGCCGTCAGAAGCACCTGTGCAGATGCGTGATGCCTGGCAAACCTTGGCCGGGCAATGGCAGCAGCGTTATCCAGGCCTGCGGACAATCGATGATACAGACTTCGACCGACTCCCTCCGCAGGTCAATCAGATCGTTCTTGGATGGGACAATCGGCGGCTACCCCCGGTCAGTGACCGGTTCAAACGCGATGATCAGGAACTCCAGGCCCACGAGGCCATCATCAGAGGCCACAGCTACCCGGCAAAGAGTGCGAGCATCGTGCTGGTCAGCCACAACGTCGAAGGCGTCAGCATTGGCTTCATCGGCGCGGACAGCCCACAGGCCATTCAGACCCTTGCGCGCAAACTGACACACTATGGCAGCTACGGCAGACTGGTCTTCGACGGCGATACAGGCAGAAATCTATTGAAAGACAGCCTCACATCAACGCATTCACGCTTGAGCCGTCAACTCGCAGATGACCAGGTACCGCTGAGGCTGGAGCCACGCCGCGCACTGGCTGCCGACTGAATACCACCCGGCTGACCAGTGCCACTATTTGCAGAATGACCTACGGGTAACGCTCCCGAATAGTGATACGGACCACCTCCTCTCGGAAACTAAGCGTCACATCATCCCTCTGTGTCGGCTGAAACAACCCGGTTACGATCACCCGCTTACCACAAGTTGAGTAGCAACTTTCTGCGCAATGCAGGCTGGCCTGCAAGTTGTTTGGCCCGAGCTCGACCATCAGGAGACACTCAACAAGATTGCCGTCAAAGAAATCCACTCCTCCACGCTTTGGCGAACCCACCGATCAGTTATAAACGGCAATCGAACCAAGTACTCTGGTACCCTGTCCCAATGCTGTATGGCGATTACGATATCGAATGCCCTTGCTGTGGCGATCATAAAGCGGATCGTATCCACAGGACATTGTTCGAGAAACTATTCTTAAAGCATCCGAAATTTCGTTGTTTTAAGTGCAAGCGGAAATTTTTTAGAAAAATTGGAACATAAGAAACCCGCCACGGCGAATCACAGCGGGCATGATTCGGATAACCGTGCGAAGTGACTTCCCCGGAAACACACACTCGGCTTGTGCACTGCAGGCAGGAATCTACCCGAAGCGGGAATCAGGCGTGACTGGCATGGCAATGTCCATTGGGATGGTCACTTCTTGTTACGTGACGACCAAGTCATGGCCTTGGCATTAATTGCCATGCTACGCAGGCTGAAGGACTCCGCGCACTCTTCCGCGTACTCCGTAACCTCGGCCAGCGTGCCGCGGTGCAAACCTGTAATGCGCGATTTGCCGCCCACAATCGTATAGCGATACCAGTAATCCGGCTTCCCCAGTGCCGGGTCGGTCGCCTTGTGGACAGAAACAACACGATAACCCTTCTGCAGGTTGTCGCTGGAAGCATCTACGGGCAATTGCGTCGACATCATCGAAATCCAACCTGCACAGTGACCTAAGTTGACACAGTGTAACAATTGCGCGAGCCAGTTAATCGAATATCGACGTCAACGGTGCCGACGCAATACAGATCGTCCCACAAAGCAGCCCCTATCTGGACCAGCAGCAAATCACGAATGTAGCCGGGACCGATGCCAGCGCCCGCTATTCAATTGAGCACTCGAACCCGAAATCAGGCATTTGCCTTGTGCAGTGCAATAATCGGCAGTCGACGCAAAGCCGAAGTCCAGAAGCGACCTGGCCTGACCGCGAGAACAGTACCTTTCAGATGCTATGGCTGGGCTGCATAAGCTTGCTGCCCCCTCTGCTTCTGCTCATCTGAACGGGCTAGTCCCACACGCTTAATACGTGGTATTTCTGGACGAGTTCTTCCGGGGTCATAGGGAATATCCAGCACGCCGACAATTTTCAGCGTCTCCCGATCAAAGACTAGGAATACTCGTTCACGACGTCCAATGTAGGGAAAAAATGCCAGCTCCCGAACGGGCCGACGCAACCTGTTAGTGAAGGCCAGCAGGCGTTGTTGCCAATCGTCATTAAGTGCAGCGTATGGTTCGATAAGGACCGCGTCCTGAAGCGCTTTTTGCCAAGCCTTGTGTAAGGGCTCATAGCGCTCGGTCAGGCTGTGGATCCCCCCAGGCTGCTTAGCTGTCGCGCGAAAGAGATCTGCGTACGCAACAATGTGTGAAAACGTGCACGTTCCGACGACGCACCCGAGCGTCAAATTCGCATGCGCGAGGTTCGCAATTGAAGATGCCGGGGCTGAACTTGATAACGTCAGTCAATCCCGGAAGCACATGCCAGGGTCGGCGCTATAACGGTGCCCGTGGTTTTTTATTGGTATCAACGGCGGGTACCCTGCCCTTCACAAAGACTGACATCCACCCGCTGTGGTGGCTCGGCACCATGGCCGTAGACTTCGATCATGCCTTGGGCACATTGCCGGCAGCTCGAGCCACAGCCACCCTCCGGCTGGTAGCGATGTACCATACCCTTGCGCTGCAGCGTGTCCAGCATGCTGCGCACCGCATCCGGCGATGATCCGACCGAATGGGCGATTTCAGTGAGGCTGGCAACCTTTTGCGCAGCAAGAAAATCCAGAATGCGGCCGAGGATCATCGGTCAGCCCAGCCCAACGCTTCCGTTTGCCGCCCGCCGCGCCTTGCCCAGAAACGCAGACCGGTAACGGTAGCGGTAAAGACCAGCGTCAGGCCGACAACCCAGGCCAGTGAACTCTGCGGATGCGCGCTGTAGGTGGCTACCTGGTAATACATCGCCGCCGTGAAGTAGGCGACACCGGTCGTCCACGCCGCCACGAAGGCCGCCCAGGCAGTCCCGGTCTCACGCCGGATCACGCCAATGGTCGCAACACAGGGAAAATACAGCAGGATAAACAACAGGTAGGCGAAGGCCCCGACCTGACCGTCGAAGCGCGCATGCATGGCGCCGAACACTGCATCGTCCATGCCGCGTGCAGCCGATTCCTGAGTGCCCACACTGCCGATCCCAAGCGGGTCCAGCAGGGCCTGGGAGAGCTCCGCCAGATTGGCCGGCACCGTTGCAGCCGCGTCACGCAGGCTCTGTTCCAGGTCGAAGGGCGGAACCTCGCCCAGGTCCCCGTCCTGACTCGCGACGCTGGTGTACAGATTGTCGAGGGTGCCAACCACTACCTCTTTCGCAAGGATCCCCGAGAAAATACCCACCACCGCAGGCCAGTTGTCTTCGCGCAAGCCCATGGGGGCAAAAAGCGGAGTCACAGCGCGCGCGGATGCGCTCAACACCGAGTGCTCACTGTCCTCATTGCCAAAGGACCCGTCGGTTCCCAGCGAATTGAGCAGATTGAGCGCGATGACCATGAGCACGATCACCTGTCCGGCCTCCTTGACGAACAGGCGCACCCGATCCCAGGCACGCAGCAGCACACCGCGCAGGGTCGGCACATGATAAGGCGGCAGTTCCATCATGAAGCCACTGCTGGCACCCGGCAGGAGTGACTTCTTCATCATCAGGCCCGTCAATATCGCCACAGCGATGCCGGTCAGATAGAGCGCAAACACCACATTCTGCCCTGAACTGGGGAAAAAGGCGGCTGCAAACAGGGCATACACCGGGAGGCGTGCGCCGCATGACATGAACGGATTCATCAAAATAGTGAGTTTGCGCTCACGTTCATTCTCCAGCGTGCGCGTCGCCATGATCGCGGGCACATTACAACCGAATCCCACGATCAGTGGCACGAACGCCTTGCCGGGTAGCCCGATCGCACGCATCGAGCGATCCATTACGAAAGCTGCGCGCGCCATGTAGCCCGAATCCTCGAGCACCGACAGGAACAGATACAACGCGGTGATTATCGGGATGAAGGTTGCCACGACCTGCAGGCCGGCGCCGGCACCTTCGGCCAGGAGTACCCGCAACCACCCGGGACCACCGGCAGACGTGATCAACTCACCCAGACCATCGACGAACAGCGCCCCCGCCACACCGTCGAAGAAATCGATGAAGGCGCCTCCGACGTTGATGGTGAACAAAAACATCAGGTACATCACTGCGAGGAACAGTGGAATTCCCGTCCAGCGTCCCAGAACCAGGCGGTCGATACGGTCACTGAGGGTGCGTTTCAGTCCAGCGGCCTGGGTGCTCACTGCGTGTGCGAGGGTGTGTGCATGCGTGTAACGGCTGTCGGCGATCGCCAGACCCACGTCCTTGCCATACCTTTCCTCGACCCATTGCCGCACCTCGGCAACGGCCGATTGCATCTGCTCCGAGAGTTCTTCGTCGCCGTCGCCCTCCAGCACCTTGAGCGCAAGCCAACGCCGGTTGACCTGATCCGCTTCCTGCAACAGAGGCTCGAGACGCAGCAGGGCCTGCTCCACCGCCTCGTCCAGCGCCAAGGGAAAACCCGGCGCCTGACGCTTGTCTGCAACCGCCAGCATGCGCGCCTGCAACTCACTCAGGCCCTCACCCGTGGTTGCAACAATCGGCACCACCGGGCATCCAAGGCGGCTGGACAGGGCCTGCGCATCGATATGGATGCCACGTTTGCGCGCGACGTCCATCATGTTCAGCGCTACCACCAGGGGCACGCCCATCTCAAGCAGCTGTACCGAGAAGTAGAGGTTGCGTTCGAGATTTGCCGCGTCAATCACATTCAGGACCAGACCGGCCTCACGTGACAACAGATAATCCCGCGTCACGCGCTCGTCGAGCGACGCGGCGTCAAAGGAGTAGATTCCGGGCAGGTCGACTACGCTGATGTCGCGCCCGTCAATCCGACAGCGGCCCAGTTTGCGTTCCACCGTGACACCCGGCCAGTTGCCGGTTTTCTGCCGAATTCCGGTGAGCGCATTGAACAGCGCTGATTTCCCGCAGTTCGGATTTCCGGCGATGGCTATCGTCAGTGCGCGTCGCGGATCGGTTCGATCGCGATCGGCGCCCGTACCCATCAGTCCAGCACCTCGGCATACAGCTTGTGCGCCACGCCCTCACCGAGCGCGACACGGTTACCGCCGCGCGCGAGCACCACGCCACCGGGTCGGCGCTGCACCAGCTCCGCCTCACCACCGATACTGAGCCCCAGGGCCAGCAGCCGACGCTTCAGACGCTGGCCACCGTCAACCCGAACCAGGCGCATACGCTGCCCTACAGCCAAATCGACGAGAGGAACGACCTGCGACACAGTGACCGCCTTTAATGATAATGATTCGCAACAAGGTCAATCGTACAACGACTTAGAATATCAGTAAACACTAAATTCTAAATGCACATCAGCAAATCACTCCTCGCCTGCAGACGCCTCGCCCTGAGACACCGGATTACTGCCTCGCAGCCATCGCAAACCATGCCAAAACCCGCCTTTCAAAAACGGCGGCCTTGTTCAGGGATCCCTTAGATCTAGTGCTGCAATCGTGCGATCATCCCCCCTGGCTTCAGCGACGTAATCGGGAACCATGCAGAATCTAGCCCCCCTTGACTTGGCCGCGGTCGACGTCATGCACGTGGTTCCGCTGCTCGTCGCCTTCGTGCTGGGCTTGATCGCGAGAATTGCCGGTCTTCCTCCCCTGATCGGTTTTCTCGCTGCAGGTTTCGTGCTGGGCGCAATGGGCATGCAGAACACCCTGCTGTTGCAGGAGATTGCCGACCTGGGCGTAACCCTGCTTTTGTTCACCATCGGCCTGAAGCTGCATTTGAAGGACCTCGCGGCACCCGTGGTCTGGCTGACCGCCAGTGCGCACATGCTGCTGATCAGTCTGGTCGTGACCCTGCTGGTGCTGCTGCTCGGGCTGCTGGGGCTCGGACTTTTTTCTTACATCACGCCGGGCACAGCCCTGCTGATCGGCTTTGCACTGAGTTTTTCCAGCACGGTGTTCGCAGTCAAGATATTCGAGGCCCACGGCGAGATGGAGACCATCCACGGCCGTACCGCAATCGGTGTGCTGATCGTCCAGGATATCTTCGCCGTCGTTTTCATCGCCGCCTCAGACGGCAAGATTCCGAGCCTTTGGGCCCTGCTGCTGATTGGCCTGATCCCGCTGCGCCCCCTGATGTTCAGGATCCTGGAAAAGGTCGGTCACGGCGAACTGCTGATCCTGATGGGCTGGATCCTGCCCCTGGCCGGCGCCGCCCTGTTCGAGTCGGTCGGGATCAAGGCGGACCTTGGCGCCCTGGCCCTGGGTATTCTGCTGGCCGGACATGCAAAGACCAAAGAACTGGCCAAGGCGCTGCTGGGCTTCAAGGACCTTTTCCTTATCGGTTTTTTCCTCACCATCGGCATGTCCGGCAACCTAAGCTGGGCAGCACTCGGCACCGCATTGCTGCTCGTCGCCCTTGTCATCCCGGTCAAGACGGGACTCTACTTTCTGCTGATGACACGCCAGCGCATGCGGGCCCGCAGCGCGACACTGGCCTCGCTCAGCCTCACCAACTACAGCGAGTTCGGCCTGATAGTGGGCGCCATCGGGATGAGCCATTCCTGGCTGGACTATGAGTGGCTATCCGTCCTGGCACTCAGCCTGGCAATCAGCTTCCTGCTGGCGGCACCCTTGAACGAGATGTCCAAGCAGCTGTACCGCCGCTGGCGCCACCCCCTGCACCGATTTGAAACGAGGAAGCGTCTGCCCGGTGACGAGATGATCCGCTCGGGCAAGGCCCAGGTGGTGGTGTTCGGCATGGGACGCGTCGGCACCGGTGCGTACGACTGCCTGCGAGCGCAATGGGGAGACGTCGTTCTGGGGATCGACGTCAACGAAGACTATGTCGAGCGGCATCGCGCAGCGGGACGCGATGTCACCCAGGGAGATGCCACCGATGCAGACTTTTGGGCACGTGCCGAACGCAGCGGTCACGTCAAATTGGCCTTGCTGGCATTAAATGTCCATGAGTCGAATATCGCGGTCGCCAGACTCCTGCGTGAGCAGGAATTCGGTTTTGACCTCGCGTCCGTCGCCCGCTATCCAGATCACGAGGAAGCGCTGCGCGAGTTGGGAGTGCAGCTCGTGTTCAATTTTTACGCCAATGCCGGTGAGAGTTTCGCCGAACACGTCGCCGAGGCCTTCGGCGACCGGATCAAGAAGGCTTCTCAAACCACCCCATAAAGAGCCAGGCACGACGGTACGGGCTTTGTAGCGAACTACCTGCTATACTGCTCGGCTAACAGCGCACATCGGTCTGCGCCTGGTTTGACGTCCACGTGTCCGTGGCACGACTGACTCCACACCCCTCGACCGCGTCAGGCTGCAAGCCTGTGTGGGTGTCTCAGGAAAATATTCTCAATGTCGTTTGATACCCTCGGCCTGTCGGCTGAACTTTTGCGCGCGCTCTCCGAAGAGGGCTATACCAATCCCACCGCCATCCAGAAAGCGGCCATACCGGTCGTTCTGCAAGGCCGCGATGTGCTCGCTGCAGCACAGACGGGTACCGGCAAGACCGCCGGTTTCACCCTGCCCCTGCTGCAGCGCCTCAGCACCAGCGAAGCCAAAAACAATCCCAATCAGCCGCGAGCCCTCATCCTCACCCCAACCCGCGAACTGGCGGCGCAGGTTGCCGAAAGCGTGACCACCTATGGCCGCCACCTGAACCAGGCATCCGCCGTAATCTTCGGCGGCGTCAAGATCAACCCGCAGATCGCTGCTCTGCGCAAGGGTGTGGACATCCTGATCGCCACGCCCGGCCGCCTGCTCGATCACGTGCAGCAGCGCACCCTGGATCTGTCGAAGATCGAGATACTGGTGCTGGACGAGGCCGACCGCATGCTGGACATGGGATTCATCCATGACATCCGCAAGGTCCTGGCCCTGCTCCCGGAAAAGCGTCAGACCCTGCTGTTTTCCGCCACCTTCTCGAACGAGATCCGCGCTTTGGCCGACAAACTCCTGGACAGCCCCGTCCCGGTCGAGGTCGCCGCGCGCAATTCTGCGGTGGAGTCGGTCGCACAGGTGGTGCACCCGGTCGACAAGGCACGCAAACGTGAACTGCTTTCGTATCTGATAGGCTCCAAAAACTGGCGCCAGGTCCTCGTTTTCACGCGCACAAAGCATGGTGCCAACCGACTCGCCAAACAGCTTGAAAGCGATGGCCTGTCTGCAGCCGCAATCCACGGCAACAAGACCCAGGGTGCACGCACGCGCGCACTGGCGGGATTCAAGGACGGCTCGGTCCGTGTACTGGTCGCCACCGATATCGCGGCCCGCGGCCTGGATATCGACCAACTGCCACACGTGGTCAACTTCGAGCTGCCGAACGTGCCTGAAGACTATGTCCACCGCATTGGGCGCACAGGACGTGCCGGCAATGAAGGCGAGGCCATGTCCCTGGTCTGCGTCGACGAAATCAAGTTGCTGCGCGATATCGAACGGCTGCTCGGCCGCAAGATCCACAGCGACACCCTGCCTGGCTACGAGCCGGACCCCAGCATTGCCGCTGAACCCATCCAGAACGGGCGCAACAAGGGCGGCCGCACGCAGGGCAGCCGCACGCAGAGCAGTGAGCAGCAGCCACGCAGGAGTCGCCCGGAGGGTCAGGGTGCCAGACGTAAACAGGCGTCCGGAGGACGCAAAGCCGAGCGGCAGGAATCTGCACCGCGGCAGGCCGAAGGCAACCGCGGCCGCCCACAACGCCGGGCGAAACCCGCTAGTGAGGCGGGCCGGGGTGAAGCGGATGGCAACCGCGCACGCGCTCCTCGCGAAGCCGATGGCAACCGGCCGCAGAACGAGCCGGACGGCAACCGTGCCCCGCCTCAGCGCGAGGTGGAAGGCAATCGTGCCCGGCCTCAGCGCGAGGCGGACGGCAACCAGCCGCACAGCGAGCCGGATGGCAATCGTGTCCGGGCCCCGCGTGAGGCCGATGGCAACCGCGCCCGGCCGCAGCAGGAAGCCGACGGCAATCGCCCCCGCCGACCCGGTGCAGGAAAGGGCAACAACGCGAATCGTGGCAAACGCCCAGGGCGCCGCGAGAAGCCAGCGCTGCTCGGCGGCTGAACCCGTGCTTCAGCACCCCGGGCCGCTTTCGGTCCCGGGTTATTCGGCGGTCATTTCAAACCCGGCTGGAAGCGTCTGAATCCAGATCCCGACATGTCGGGATCCGGCCGCCGAGGCGACCAGACAACGGCGACGGCGCGGATTGAAAAAGCTGCTGACGCCGAAAGCCGGTGCGATGCTAAGCTATCCCGTTGTTGACAAATTTCGCTGGAGATCCCTGCAGTGTCACGCCTCCCCTTGATCTCAATCCTGGCATTGGCCTTGTTCGGCGCAGGCAACGTGACCGCCGAAGATCCAGTGCTGTATGTCTATAACTGGAGCGACTACATCGCGGACGAAGTCCTGGAACAGTTCCAGGCCGAAACCGGGATCAAAGTCGTGTATGACGTCTACGATGCCAACGAGGTGCTGGAGGCCAAGCTGCTGGCCGGGCACAGTGGTTACGACCTGGTGTTTCCGACCGCACGGCCATTCGCCCAGGGTCACATCAAGGCCGGCATCTATCGCCAACTCGACCAGTCGACGCTCAAAAACTACGCCAATCTCGATCCGGTCATCATGCAAAACCTGGCCGAGGTCGACGCCGGCAATGCGCACATCGTGCCTTATATGTGGGGAACCACCAGCATCGGCTACAACCGCGTCAAGGTGGCCGAGGAACTCGGCAGCGACAGCATCCCCGAAAGCTGGAGCCTGATCTTGGATCCGGCCAATGCGCAACGCCTGGCCGGCTGTGGCATCAGCCTGCTGGACGACCCGACCGAAGTGTTCGCCGCTGCATTGATCTACCTGGGCAAGGACCCGAACAGCAGCAAGCCGGCCGACCTGGCCGAAGCCACCGCACTGCTGCAGAAGGTGCGGCCCTACATCCGGTACTTTCACTCCTCGCAATATATCAACGACCTTGCCAATGGCGATCTGTGCGTGGCGCATGGCTATTCCGGCGATATCCTGCAGGCCCGCGACAGGGCCAGCGAGGCGGCCAATGGGGTCGAAGTGATGCTCACCATCCCGCGCGAAGGAGCCATCCTGTCCATCGACGTGATGGCCATTCCGGCCGATGCCACGCATCCGGAAAATGCCCATCGCATGATCGACTTCCTGATGCGTCCCGAGGTGATTGCCACGATCACCAACTATGTCGCCTACGCCAACGCCATCCCGGCATCACTGCCAATGCTCGATCCCGAGGTTCGCAGCGATCAGGGGATCTTCCCGCCTGCAGAGGTAATGCAAAGCCTGGTATCACCGGCCGAGTTGTCGCCGGCCGCCCAGCGCGCGCGCACCCGGGCCTGGACCCGGTTCAAGGCCGGTCGCTGACCCGGCATGGCAGGGCCCCAGCCTGAACTGGCGGCATGGCAGGATCCCACTGTCGCGCCCCTGGTCGAGATCCAGGGTGTCACCAAGACCTTCGGCAGCCACTATGCGGTCGACGACGTCTCACTGGCCATCTACCCTGGTGAATTCTTCTCGCTGCTGGGCGCCTCAGGCTGCGGCAAGACGACCCTGCTGCGCATGCTCGCGGGTTTTGAACGCCCCGACCAGGGAAGCCTGCTGATCGGCGGCAAGGACGTTACGGACCTCCCACCCTACCGGCGCCCGGTCAACATGATGTTCCAGTCGTACGCGCTATTCCCCCACCTCTCGGTCGCCGACAATGTGGGTTTCGGTCTGCGCCAGGAGGGTATCCCGCGACGCGAGGTGAAGGTACGGGTAGCCGAAATGCTCGACATGGTGCAGATGGACGGCTTTGCCCGACGCAAGCCCGACCAGCTCTCGGGTGGACAGCGCCAGCGCGTGGCCCTGGCGCGTTCGCTGATCAAACACCCGAAACTGTTGCTGCTCGACGAGCCGCTGGGTGCCCTGGATCGCAAGCTGCGCGAACACACCCAGTTCGAACTGGTCAATATCCAGGAACGTATCGGTATCACCTTCGTCATGGTCACCCACGATCAGGAAGAGGCGATGACCATGTCGACGCGCATGGCGGTCATGAACGAGGGCCGGATTCGCCAGTTGGGGACGCCGTCCGAACTGTACGAATTCCCCAGCAACAGCTTCGTCGCCGGTTTCATCGGCGCGGTTAACCAGTTCGCGGGGCGCGTGCTGAATCAGACTGGGGACATGCTGCAGATACACTCCGACAGTGCCGCCGGAGAGCTTCGGGTTCTCAGCCAACAGGTCGTCGCCCCCGGCTCACCGGTGGTGGTCGCGGTGCGCCCGGAGAAGGTTCGTATCGGGGTTGAGCCACCACCCGGCGACAATCCGCTGCAGGGCACCGTCGAGGAGATCGCCTACCTTGGCGATGTCTCCGTGTATCACCTGCAGCTGGCCAACGGTGTGCGGATCGAGGCCCAGCTCACCAATCATGCACGGCGGACGGTGGCACCGCTGACCTGGGGCGACCAGGCCTGGGTCAACTGGGATGCGGACGATGCACTCGCACTTCTCGAATAAGGTGCGGCAAGACATCCTTCCGGGCCTGCGCCGCCGGCTCGCCCCCGGGCGTGGCGCTGTGTCGGCTATCCCCCTGTTGTGGCTCGGCTTGTTCTTCGGCCTGCCCTTTCTGATCATCCTGCGCATCAGCCTGTCCGAGGCGGTGATCGGGCTGCCACCCTATACGGCGTTGCTGGAGTGGGTGGAGGGCGACATGCCCAGTATCCGTCTCAACCTCGCCAACTTCGCGCTGCTGTGGCAGGACAGCCTGTATCTCGATGCGTTCCTGAACTCGGTCAGGATCGCGGCAATCGCAACCGTGCTGTGCCTGCTGCTCGGCTACCCGATGGCGCTCGGCATCACCCGCGTGCGCGAAAGCCTGCGCACCCCGCTGCTGCTGTTGGTGATCCTGCCGTTCTGGACCAGTTTTCTGATCCGGGTGTATGCCTGGATAGGCATCCTCAAGGGCAACGGACTGATCAACAACCTGCTGCTCTGGCTGGGCCTGATCGAAGAACCCCTGCGACTGCTGCACACGGATCTCGCCGTCTACATCGGCATCGTCTATGCCTACCTGCCGTTTATGGTACTGCCGCTGTACGCGACCCTGGCGCGCATGGACAGCAGCCTGCTGGAGGCTGCGGCCGACCTGGGCTGCCGCCCCTTGTGCGCTTTCTGGCGCGTGACTGTACCGCTGTCCCTGCCGGGCATCATTGCGGGCTCACTGCTGGTGTTCGTGCCGGCGGTCGGCGAGTTTGTGATCCCCGACCTGCTGGGCGGCCCGGACAGCCTGATGATCGGCAAGGTGCTGTGGAGCGAGTTCTTCAACAACCGTGACTGGCCGGTGGCCGCCGCAGTGGCGGTAGCGCTCCTCGCACTGCTGGTGGCGCCCGTGCTGCTGTTCGAGCGTTTCCGCGCAAAGGGACCCGCGGCATGACCGGTGGGCGCCCGACCCTGGTGTTCAGCCTGCTCGCATTCGGTTATGCATTTCTGTATGCGCCTATCCTGTCGCTGATCGTTTATTCCTTCAACGAATCGCGCCTGGTGACCGTATGGGCCGGGTTCTCCACCAAGTGGTACACCAGCCTGCTGCATAATGAACAGTTGCTGGGTGCGGCCTGGGTCAGCCTGCGTATCGCCGTCATGAACGCCACCCTGGCAGTCATCCTGGGCACCCTTGCCGGTACGGCGCTGGTACGTCTTGGACGATTCAGGGGGCGCTCGGCACTGGCGCTGATGGTCGGTGCCCCACTGGTGATGCCGGACGTGATCCTGGGGCTGGCCTCGCTGCTGCTGTTCGTCGCCATGGAACAGTTGATCGGCTGGCCGGCCGGGCGCGGCATGACCACCATCACCATCGCCCACGTGACCTTCTCACTGGCCTACGTCGCGGTGATCGTACAGTCCCGGCTGGTGCGCCTGGACCCGTCGCTGGAAGAGGCGGCGATGGACCTGGGCGCGTACCCCTGGAAAGTCTTTTTCCTGATCACCCTGCCGTTGATCGCCCCGGCCCTGGCCGCCGGCTGGCTGCTCGCCTTCACGCTGTCCCTGGACGACCTGGTGATCGCCAGTTTCGTGTCCGGCCCGGGCGCCTCGACCCTTCCGATGGTGGTCTATTCCAGCGTGCGTCTCGGGGTGAGCCCGGAGATCAACGCGCTGGCCACGGTAGTGGTTGTGCTGGTGACAGTCGGCATCCTGATCACAGGCTGGTTGTTGCACCGGCGCGCCGCCCGTGCATCTTCACGGGCCTGACACACCGCCGCTGCACTTTCCGGTTGCGGCCCGCCCCCGCCGTCGGCCGTATATTAGATTTGTCTAATTTATTCACGTAGAATATGGCGCCTTTCAGCAGTATCCGCAGAGGCCCCCGCGATGTTCCAGCTCACCTGTCCCGGCAAAAAATGTGTGAAGAACGACTTGCTGTCGGGGCTGACCGTGGCGTTGGCGCTGGTGCCTGAAGCAGTTGCCTTTGCATTCGTGGCCGGCGTGGAACCCCTGGTCGGCCTTTACGGCGCCTTCATGATGGGCCTGATCACCGCAATCATCGGGGGGCGTCCGGGGATGATTTCCGGCGCCACCGGCGCCATGGCCGTGGTCATGGTCTCGCTGGTATCGACCCACGGTGTGCAATACCTGTTCGCCGCGGTAGTGCTCACTGGCCTGTTTCAAATCGGTGCCGGCATCCTGCGACTGGGCAAGTTCATACGCCTGGTGCCCTATCCGGTCATGCTCGGTTTCGTCAACGGACTGGCGATCGTGATCTTCCTGGCCCAACTCAAGCAGTTCGAGGTGCCCGGTGCCGGAGGCGGTGCCGAGTGGCTCAGTGGCAGTTCGCTATGGATCATGCTGGGCCTGATCGCGCTGACCATGGCGATCATCCACTACCTCCCCAAGCTCACGGTTGCGGTGCCCGCCTCGCTGGTGGCAATCGTGACGGTCACCCTGCTGGTGATCGGACTGGACCTTGACGCACGCACGGTACAGGACGTGTTGCGCGACATGACCGGCGACCCGGCAGCCACCATCGCCGGCGGCCTGCCCAGCTTCAGTATCCCGGCCGTCCCGCTGAACTGGGAGACGCTGCATATCATCCTGCCCTACAGCCTGATACTGGCCGGGGTCGGCCTGATCGAATCGCTGCTGACCCTCAACCTGATCGACGAACTCACCGAAACCCGCGGCCGTGGCAACAAGGAGTGTATCGGCCAGGGCGTGGCCAATTCGGTCAACGGTCTGTTCGGTGGTATGGGCGGCTGCGCGATGATCGGCCAGTCGCTGATCAACATCAATTCGGGTGGGCGCGGACGCCTGTCCGGGATCGTCGCCGCGCTCTCGCTGCTGGCCTTCATCCTGTTCGCCTCAGACCTGATCGAGATCATCCCGGTCGCAGCCCTGGTCGGCGTGATGTTCGTGGTGGTCCTGGGGACTTTCGAGTGGGCCTCGTTCCGTATGTTCGGCAAGGTACCGCTACCCGACACCCTGATCTCGATACTGGTTGCCGCGGTCACCGTGGTCAGCGACCTCGCAGTCGCCGTCATCGTCGGCGTGATCGTCTCGGCCCTGGTATTCGCCTGGGAACATGCCAAGCAGATGGGCGCCAAGTCATTCGTCGACGAAAACGGCACCAAGATCTACGAACTGCACGGCCCGCTGTTCTTTGGATCCATCCACGCCTTCCACCAGCTGTTTGATCCGAAAAACGACCCGGATCAGGTCGTGGTCGATTTCTACGACACCCGGGTCGCCGACCATTCCGGGCTGGAGGCGATAGACACCCTCGCCGATCGTTACCTGCGCGCAGGCAAGACCCTGCAGATCAAACACCTTAGCCAGGAATGCCAGACCCTGCTTGAAAAGGCCGGCAACCTGGTCGAGGTCAACCTGATGGAAGATCCCAGATATCGGGTGGCCGACGACCGACTCGCCTGAACAGGCCTTGTCGGCGGGAAAGTCGGGTATTCCGTTGCAATCTGTAGTCTTTTCGAGCCGCAGCTGCGGCTAAGCTCATGCGTATGTCCCCGACATCTGGCGGTACACCATGAACAAAGCCCTGCATCCGCAAGAACCTGAACTGCTCGATTGCGAGGTCTGTCTGACCCAGATCCCCGCTGACAGCGGCGTCAATATCGAAAGCGAAGACTACGTCTACCATTTCTATGGCGTCCGCTGTTACGAGAAATGGAAGAACAGCGCTCCAGCCCGTTCCGAAACAGGATAGTCGGCTATCCGCCGTCAGACGATAGCGGCGCCTGCTGCAGTCAGGCTACCCGCCTTGTGATTTCCGGTTCCCTGCGGTGGAGACCTGGAAAGCAGACACAAAAAAGGTGGCCCCGGCTTCCCGGGACCACCATGTTCCCCCCCAGCAGGCTAGGCCTGGAACTCAGGCCATGCGACGTCTGACACCAAACAGACCAAACAGACCCAGGCCCAGCAGCGACAGCACGCCCGGCGCAGGCACCGCCTCGACCGCGGTGATGCGCAGGGTGAAGGTCATGTCGTTGGGATAGGCCGTGAACAGCAGCGGGTTGTTGATAGCCAGCTGCATCTGATCGAGGAAATAGGTCAGATTGAACTTGGCCAGGTCCTCGATCGCCCCTACGCCCGCCAAGCAGGCACCCGACACATAGTCCTCATCCTCACAGGACAACAGGGTGATATTCCCTGCCGCGGTGATCAACGCAGCTTCCACGCTGGCGACATCGGCTGCAACAGTACCGTCGTTGCCGTCAGCGACCGTCACGACCAGACCGTTTTCATCGAGGCTGCGGTTCATGATCCAGGTGCC
>Ga0316189_10001383_pt1 | contig 24135 bp, 20 predicted proteins | sample LowCovwburrow_MG_FD_204930 | JGI IMG/M metagenome (GOLD analysis project Ga0316189, IMG submission 204930) | Coastal sediment microbial communities from Maine, United States - Lowes Cove worm burrow | ecosystem: Environmental > Aquatic > Marine > Coastal > Sediment | place: USA: Maine... | reverse complement strand
GCGAAGGCAGACACGCCGAACACGAGTGTGCCAAGGGCTGGGGCGCCCACCAGGTACTCGGCCGGGTAGGCGATTCGCATGACGCCCTCCGCCGCGCCGGACGTCGGTGCCGCGACCAGCAGGAGCAAAAGCAGCGAGAGCCGCATGCCGTGCTCGATCGTCGCCTTCGCTGCATCCTGGTTCCCGAGGCTCGTCGCCCTACTGATCATGGGAAAGACGATGAAGGTCATCGAAATGATGAGCTGGTAGGGAACGAAGGCGAACGTTTGCGCGGCGCGGTAGTACCCCACGTACTGGTTTGCCAGGTCGACGGCTGTCCCGGCGGTCGTGGCGCTGGCAAGTGCGAGCTCCGTCGCAGTGCGCTTCAGGACCTGCAGGTCGATCAACAGAATGCCGTTGAGGCAGATCTGGTAAGTCCAGATCGGCGCCATGAACCCGAGCCAGCGCCGCCGCTGAATCTTTTCACCCGGCTCTCCCGCACGCCCGAAGCCGATCCAGATCAGGCTGATCGTCACGATTGTGGCCGCAGCCGTGGCGAATCCCGCGACCGCTCCAATTGCACCAAAGCCGAGCGCGGCGCCGCCCAGAATACCGGCCGTACGCAGTGTTGAGAAGGTCACGTCCAGGCGCGCCTGCTTGGTGAACAGATGCCGGCCGTTGAGGCTCCCGACCGCGGCCGCGTACAGCGCGTAGGCGAACACGACCACCGATGCGATTCTGAGCAGGGGTGTGAGCTGCTCGTCGAGCAGCAGGCTCGCGATGAACGGCGCCAGCACGAACAGGCTCACCGCGAGTACGCCGCCCACCAGCGCCTGGATCCGAATCCCCTGCCGAAGCGCGACCTCGGCTCGGCTTTCGTCTTCGCTCACGAACTTCGAGACGGACTGAATCGTCGCGACGATCAGCACGTTCGTGAGAATCGCAACACCACTCATCGTGGCGGAATAGAGACCAAACTCCTTCGCCTCCCCGAAGATGCGCGGCAGCAAGAGCTGGACCGCGTAGCTCGTGACGATGAAGAAGGCCTTCGCGCCGGCAATCGACACCAAACCGCGCCCTGCGCGGCGCGCGTCTTCCGAAGGACTCACCGCGGCCGGTGTGCCGCCCCGAGCCAGCCGGGTCAAGGGGTTGACTTGGATCCTCCCATGACGCCAACTACGCCCCAGTGAAGCTGCTTCTCTTCCGATCGAGACGGTCGGCCTACGGGCGCTTGGTCTCCGCAGCCGGCGTCCTCGGCGCCGTGGTTCTGGTGGGAGCCACGGCCTACTACGGCGTTGGGGAAGGGCGTTGGTCGTGGTTCGACTGCTTCTACATGACCATCATCACGCTCTCGACCGTCGGCTTCGCCGAGACGCTCGAGGGGATGAACGACATCCCGGAGGCGCGGGCGGTCACCATCGCGCTCATCATCTTGGGCAGCGGCACGTTGCTTTATTTCATTTCAAGCCTTACCGCTTTGATCGTAGAAGGTGATCTCCAAGGGATTCTGAGGCGACGGAGCATGCAGCGCGCAATTGGTACACTGAGTGGGCACGTCATCGTCTGTGGCATCGGCACCACCGGGCGTCACATCGCGACCGAGCTCCAGGCGGTCGGGATTCCGTTCGTCGTCGTCGACGAAAAAGGCGACCTGCTCGAGGAACTCACCGAGGAGTTCGGAGAAGAGCTCCTCTACGTCGTCGGCGACGCGACTGACGACCACGTGCTCGAGCTGGCGGGCGTCGATCGCGCCAGAGGCGTCATTTCGGCTCTCAATGACGACAAGGCGAACCTCTTCGTCACCATCACCGCGCGAGCGCTGAACCCCACGGCACGCATCGTCGCCAAGTCGATCGAACCGTCCACGGAAGCGAAGCTCCGGCGGGCCGGGGCGGACGCGGTGGTCGCACCGAACTACATCGGCGGCGTTCGACTGTTCAGCGAGATGGTCAGCCCCAAGACGGTGGCGTTCCTCGACCGGATTGTCCAGTTCGGCGGAGGGATCAGCGTCGGCATCGAGGCGATCGACATTCCCGAGTCGAGTCCGCTCGCGGGAAAGCGCCTTGCGGAGACCGATCTTCGCGCGGCAGGCGCCCTCGTGGTAGCCGTGCACCGCGCCGATGGCGACTACATCTACAACCCCGGAAGCGAGCAGCGGCTCCAAGCCGGGGACTCGTTGATCGTCCTGGCCGAAAGCGCCGACGTCGAAGCGCTTCGAAGCAGCGTTTCGGGCTGAATTTTCATCCAAAATTCGGCGCCCGAGATCTCTTGACGGCCCCCTCCGCGTGGTTAGGTTGAGCCCACTTCGGCATTAGTTCGGAGGCGAAAAGGAGACGAAAGCACATGGGAAAGATTATCGGCATCGACCTCGGGACGACCAACTCCGTCGTCGCGGTGATGGAGGGCAAGGACCCGAAGGTCATCGTCAATGAGGAGGGTGACCGGATTACACCGTCCGTCGTGGCTTGGGACGATCAAGGCGAGGTTCTCGTCGGTCAGATCGCAAAGCGTCAGGCCATCACGAACCCAGAGGGTACCGTTTACTCAGCCAAGCGCTTCATGGGTCGCCGCTTCGACGAGATCGCCGACGACGCGGCCCGCATGCCGTACAAGGTCGTTCAGCGTGACAACGGCGACGCGGGCTTCGAGGTTCGCGGCAAGACGCTCTCACCCCCTGAGGTTTCCGCTCAGGTGCTCCGCAAGCTGAAGAAGGCCGCAGAGAACTACATCGGAGAGCCCGTTACCGAGGCGGTCATCACCGTTCCCGCCTACTTCAACGATTCGCAGCGTCAGGCCACGAAAGACGCCGGAAAGATTGCCGGGTTGGACGTCAAGCGCATCGTCAACGAGCCCACCGCCGCAGCCCTCGCATACGGCCTCGACAAGACTGAGGACCACCTCATCGCGGTCTACGACTTCGGAGGCGGCACCTTCGACATCTCGATCCTCGAGGTGGGCGACAAGGTCGTCGACGTCGTGAGCACCAACGGTGACACGAGCCTCGGCGGTGACGACGTTGACCATCGGATCATCGAGTATCTCGAAGTCGAGTTCAAGAAGGACACCGGCATCGACGTGAGTGGCGACAAGATGGTCGTCCAACGTCTGAAGGACGCCGCGGAGAAGGCGAAGATCGAGCTCAGCACGAAGCTCGAGACCACCGTCAACCTGCCGTTCTTGACGGCCGACGCATCGGGACCGAAGCACCTCAACATCCGAATCACTCGGGCGAAGCTCGAGTCGATGATCGAGGACCTCGTTCGTAGGACCCTCGAGCCCTGCAAAAAGGCCCTATCCGACGCCGGGAAGACGGCGTCCGACATCGCCGAGGTCGTGCTCGTTGGTGGCTCCACCCGCATTCCCGCGGTCCAGGAAGCCGTCACCAAGTTCTTCGGCAAAGACCCCCACAAGGGCGTGAACCCCGACGAGGTCGTCGCGCTCGGCGCCGCGGTTCAGGCGGGCGTGCTCTCGGGCGACGTGCAGGACATGGTGCTTCTCGACGTCACGCCGCTCAGCTTGGGTGTCGAAACCCTCGGTGGCGTGATGACCGCGCTAATCCCTCGGAACACGACCATCCCGACCCGCAAGGAAGAGGTATTCTCGACGGCGGAAGACAGCCAGACCAAGGTCGAGATCCACGTCCTTCAAGGCGAGCGCGCCGAGGCGAGCAGCAACCGAACACTCGGACGCTTCCACCTCGAGGGCATCATGCCCGCCCCGCGCGGCATCCCGAAGATCAAGGTCACCTTCGACATCGACGCGAACGGCATTCTGTCCGTGACCGCGAAGGACGAGGCAACCGGCAAGGATCAGAAGGTCACCATCACCTCCAACAGCGGCCTTTCGGACGACGAAATCGACAAGATGGTCGAGGACGCGGCTTCCCATGAGGAGGAGGACCGCCAGCGTCGCGAACAGGTCGAGGCACGGAACAAAGCGGACCAGCTCGCTTACGGCGTCGAAAAGGCTCTCGAGGAGGTCAAGGACAAGCTCCCGGCCGAAAAGGTTGCCGACGTCGAGGGCAAGGTGAAGTCGCTCCGTGAGGCGATTGAGGCCAATGACACCGCGGCGATCACCACGCATAGCGAGGCGCTCGAGGCGGCGATGAAGGAAATTGCCGAGGTGGCGTACAGCTCCGCCGCTGCTGAAGCGGGCGCGGCGGCGGGCGCTGCCGAAGCAGGCGCTGCCGATGAGGCCAGCAAGGGCGATGACGACGTCATCGACGCCGAGTTCGAAGAAGGCGACTAACTCCGGTCGAACACTAGCAAAAAGCCCCGCCGGGTCCTGTACCTGGCGGGGTTTTTCATTTTGCTTGCCCCAATTCCAAGAGCCCCTATGTACACCAGGCTGCCCCCTGCCCGCTGGGGGTGCGTCCAATCATGCCGGCACTCGACATACCCTTCTTCGGCACGCTGATCCTATCCCTGACGCTGATCAGCGCGTCGTACACCATGGCTATCGCAATGGGGGCTGGCCAGGGGCGCCCCCACCTGCTTCCTTCTGCGAGATGGGGCACCTACGCGACCTGCGCTCTGGTGCTCTTGGCCGTATGCGTGCTCGCGTACGCGTTCCAGGTCCATGACTTTCGGATCCGGTACGTAGCGCGCTACAGCGATCGCTCGATGCCTTGGTGGTATCTCATCGCATCGCTTTGGGGAGGCCAGGACGGCTCGCTCCTTTGGTGGGCGTTCCTTTTGTCCGGCTACACGTTCTTTGCGACCCGTTGGCTTCGTGGTCGCTACACCGAGCTCCAGCCGTGGATCATCGCCACCCTGATGAGCATTCTCATCTTCTTCCTGGTGCTGATGCTCTTCGCGGCGAATCCGTTCGCCACGTACATCCGGACGACGCCAGGCGATGGAGAGGGGCTCAATCCGCTACTTCAGAACTACTGGATGGCCATCCATCCACCGAGCCTGTACATGGGTTTCGTCGGCTGGGCGGTGCCGTTCGCGATTCTCGTTGCAGCGCTGATTACCGGGCGCCTGGGCAATGAGTGGGTTCGAGCGGCGCGCCTGTGGTCGATGATTGCCTGGACGTTCCTGTCTCTCGGTCTGCTGCTCGGTTGCCTGTGGTCGTACGAAGAGCTCGGATGGGGCGGGTACTGGGCATGGGACCCGGTCGAGAATGCCTCGTTCATGCCATGGCTCGTCGGAACCGCATATCTGCACTCGGTCCTGATCCAGGAGCGCCGGCACATGATGCGGGTCTGGAACGTCTTTCTTCTGGCGCTCACCTTCTTTCTGACGATTTTTGGCACCTTCCTGACCCGCTCCGGCCTCATCGCCAGCGTTCATTCCTTCGCCCGATCCGACATCGGTCAGTACTTCGTCTGGTACATGGCCTTCCTGATTCTCGCGATCGGCGCCCTCATCATCTGGAGGCTTCCGAAGCTCAAGGGCGACAACGAGATCGAGTCACTGGTCAGCCGCGAGTTCGCGTTCCTGCTCAACAACTGGGTTCTCCTCGGGATGATGGTCTTCGTGCTCGTCGCCACCACCTTCCCGCTGCTCAGTCAGTGGGTCCGCGGCGAAGAAGTCACCGTCGGCCCAGGCTTCTACAACAAGTGGATGGTACCGATCGGAATCATCCTCCTGTTCCTCGCCGGTTTCGGACCCCTGGTCGCTTGGCGCAAAGCTACCGGCTCGAAGCTCGCGCGAGCGCTTGCGTTTCCTGTTGGCGTGGGTCTCTCCGTCGCGCTGCTTCAGATTCTCTTCGGTGAACGCTTCGGCTACCCGCCTATCGTCGAGCCAACCGAGATCTACGACACCAACACGGGCAAGGTCCTCGCGTGGATGGCTGCGGTGGCACCGCTCGTGTCCTTCGCGACCTGTGCTTTCGTGCTTGCGAGTGTCGGACAGGAGTTCTGGCGCGGCATCCGCGTTCGCATGAGAAAGGGCGAAGGCGCCTTTACCGCCTTGCTTCGACTCACCTCGAAGGGGCGACGACGGTATGGCGGCTACATCGTCCACGTCGGGATCGTGTTCATGTTCATCGGGTTTACCGGCGCTGCCTACGACGTCGAGCAAGAGAAGGCTCTCCGCCCAGGCGAGACCATGGAGATCGGCCAGCACACCGTTCGATACGACCAGCCGCGTATGGAGGCTGATCCGAACAAGCGCATGATCTACACGGACATGACGCTCCTCGATTCATCTGGATCCGAGAAAGGCAAGGTCGCGCCCGCGAAGTTCATCTACCGCACTCACCCCGAGATGCCGACCACCGAGGTCGCCATCCGCAGCAGGCCCGCCGAAGACGTGTACGTCATCATGAGCACGGTCGACCCCTCCACGCGACGGGGCACGTTCCGAGTCATCATTCGGCCGCTCGTCGCTTGGATCTGGCTTGGCGGCATCGTGCTCTTGCTCGGGGCAATCCTCGGCATGTGGCCGACCGGTCGAGAGCTGGTTCGTGACGAAGCATCGCGCGCCCGACCTACGAGGTTCCGCTTCTCACCGGCGACCGCTGTGGTGGCGTTCGCCATTGCGCTGGCGACGGTAGTGGCCTGGGTTGGGGTCGCGTCTGCCCAAGACGATACGAGTAGCTCGCTCCACGCGGGCACCGTCATCATCAACGATCAGACGGAGCGGCAGCTCTTCGGCCGGCTGCTCTGTCAGTGCGGTGATTGCGCCAGGCTTCCCCTCGACACCTGCGCCTGTGGATGGGCGGATGACAAACGCGTCGAAGTCCGGGAGCTGTTATCCGCCGGCGTCGAACCCTCGAAGATCCAGGAGTCCTACCGAGCGCAGTACGGCGGCGCAGCCCTTGCCATCCCCTCCGACAAAGGGCTCGACCGCGCCCTCTGGGCGGTGCCGGTGGCGGGGATGATTCTCGCGATCGGCTTGGTCGTAGGCATCGGTAGGCGTTGGCAACGAAGGGGTGTCGAGACCGGCATTGCGACTGCCTCCGCAGCGGAGTCGGCGCGCGAGTACGACGCCCGGCTCGATGAAGAGCTCGAGCGGCTGGAGGACAGCTGATGGCCGAGTTCCTCCCTTGGTTGTTCGTCATCGTAGCCCTGGTGGCCGTCCTTGGTGGCATGGTGAGCCTATGGTTCAGCTTGAGTCTTGCGCTTTCCGACGAGACTCCGAGCGACGCACGGGCGCAAGTGACTAGCGAAGCGCGCGGCACGCTTCTCGCGGAGAAGGAGGCGTTGCTTCAGGAGATTCAAGACGTCTCCTTCGAGCACGACGCCGACAAGCTCTCCGACATCGACTATGAAGAGCTCAACGCGAAGCTCAGAGCGCAAGCCCGTCATGTTCTGCACGAGCTCGACGCCGGGACCGAGGCGTTCCGTGACCAAGCTGAAGCGTTGATCGCCGAAAGGCTCCAGGAACAAAAGTGATGCGACTCGGCTTACTCATCGGCCTACTGGCGTGGGCTCCGGCGATGGCGTTCGCCCAGCAGGACCAGGCCGTCGTAAATCGCGTGCTCGGTAATGTGCCGGAGCTCGTCACCTCCGTCGTCGACGAATCGATACCCGCTGGCACCATCCGGGTTCGAGTGGTTGCTGCGGACGATGCCCCCATCCCGAAGCAGCCCATCCGCCTCGGTGTGATGGAGCAGTCGGGCCAGCGCGAGAGCAAAGCGTGCATGACCGACGAGCAGGGCGTCTGCGAGTTCGCCGGTCTGGTCACGGACAGCAAGCACTCGTACCGGGTCAACGCCCCCTACGACGGGGCACGGTATAGCTCCACGCCGTTCCGGCTCGACGCCTCCAACGGGCAACGAGTTCAGGTGGTGCGCTTAGCGACGACGACCGACGCCAGCCGGATCTTTCAAGTGCTCGGCCGCACGATGGTCGAGTTCCGCGACGATCGGGCTCACATCACTCAGGAGGCGAGGATCGCGAACCTTGGCGACACGACCTATGTCTTTCCGGAGGGGGGCCTCCAGATTCGCCTGCCCGAAGGCTTCAAGGCCATCGAGACGATGAAGGTGATGACCGACCAGCAGCTCACCGCCACCGATGAAGGCCTCGACATCTCCGGCTCCCTGCCGCCAGGGCGAGCCAATCTGATGTGGACGTATGACATCCCGGTCAGTGGGAGTTCGATGAGCATCGAGCAGCCCGTGCCCTTCGCGACGATGGAGTACCAGGTGGTCAGCGACTACGTGGACGGGATGAGCCTCGAGGTCGAGGGCTTCCAGGTGGCCCGAGTCCACGAGGGCGGAGAGCGGCGCTATCTCGTCGCTGGCTTGATGCGGCGACCGGGCGATACCCCGATCGACCCGCTCCGGATCAACATCCGTGGCATCCCGGGAGGCGGCCCGCTGCCTTATATAGCTGCGGCGATCGCCTTCATTTTGGGCATCTTCGGGCTCTTCTTGGTACTGCGCCCCGCCGATCCAAGTGCCGGCGTCGCCAGGCTCCGCCAGGAGCGCCAGGCCGAGCTTCTCGACGAGATCGCCTCTCTCGAGGGCGAACGCGCCAAAGAGGCAATTGGCCCCACTTTTTACGAGCAACGCAGGCGAGCGCTGACCGATGAGCTGGCGATTGTCGTTCGCATGCAAAGCGAGGCGACGGACCATTGATCCGCGGCGTGAGGCCGCGTATGTTCGCCGCCCATTGCGGCTTAGAAGGATAGGGGAGCCATGGCTGAAGGCTTGAATCGCGTTACGCTCATCGGGAATCTGGGTGCAGACCCGGAGCTCAAATACACCCAAAACGGACAGGGCGTTCTGCGCCTGCGCTTGGCGACGACGGAGTCTTACGCCAATCGCGCTGGCGAACGGCAGCAGCGCACCGATTGGCACACCGTCATCGTCTGGGGCAAGCGGGGCGAGGCGCTCAACAACATCCTTTCCAAGGGTCGAAGCATCTGCGTGGAAGGGCGAATCCAATACCGTCAGTGGGAAGACAAAGACGGTAACAAGCGCAACAGCACCGAGATTGTCGCGCAGAACATCGTCCTCCTCGGCAGTGGGCGCGGCGGCCGCGACTCGGGTGCACCCGGCGACTTCGGCGCTGGAGGCGGCGGTGACGACTTCGGCGGTGGAGGCGGCGGCGGTGGAGGCGGCGGTGGCAGCGCTCCGCCGGCCGACGACTTCGGCGACGACGACATCCCGTTCTAGACTTGTCAGTCCGCGGCGGTCGGGGTCGTAACTTCGCTCGTCGCGACCACTGCTTGCTCGTGTTCAGCCGCTAGAGCTTTTTCGAGAGCAGCCTTCTCGGCACGCTTGAGCTCCTTGGCTTCACGGGACAGGCGTGTCTTCTCGGAGATGTAGGCAGCCGAGGTCGCGATCACGATGGCGACTTCGAGGCCGAGGGCGACGATCGTATACACGCCGTAATCCGCGCCTTGAACGAGGCCGAGGATTCGGCCGGCCGCAATCCCTCCTGCGCAGACCATGAAGGCGAGCGTCGCCGCGAGCCGGAGCCTCTGAAAGGTGGCTCCGAACAGCGCGAACACGCCGAGCGCACCCCAGAGGCCGACATTGATCGAGAGCGACTCGATGTAGAGCTCTCCGTATTGGGTGCCCGAGAGCCCAGTCCACTCGGGCAGAAAAGAGCCCGCAAACAGCGCCATGGCTGCCGAGCCGATCGAGCCGATACCTACGATGAAGAGAACACCTCGCGCCATGGGCACAAGATAGCGCCGTTCGCATTTCTGCGGAAGTTAGTCCAACCTCCCGGGGTGCCAAAGGTGCGTGCTGACGTCTTGTTGACCGAGAGGGGCCTCGCCCCGTCCCGTGCCCGTGCGCAGGCCCTCATCCTTGCGGGAAAAGTGTTCAGCGGTCATCGGCGCATCGAAAAAAGTGGAGAATCCATCGACGCGGCCGCCTCCATCGAGGTGCGGGAGCCCGACCATCCGTTCGTGTCCCGCGGCGGTGTGAAGCTCGCGGGAGCGCTCGACACGTTCGACTACAATCCAAGCGGCAAGGTCGCAGCCGATTTCGGGGCATCGACCGGCGGGTTCACCGATTGCCTGCTCCAGCGCGGAACTGCCAAAGTCTTCGCGATCGATGTCGGATACGGTCAGCTACACGACAAGCTTCGTCGAGATGATCGGGTGGTCGTCATGGAGCGCTGCAATGCACGGCACCTCGGAAGCGAGGATCTGCCAGAGGCGCTCGATCTGGTTGTCATCGATGCATCCTTCATCGGTCTCGAGAAGCTGCTTCCCGCGGCCCGCGAGCTTCTCGCCCCCGGCGGAGAGGTGATCGCGCTGGTGAAGCCCCAGTTTCAAGTGGGGCAGGGCAAGGTGGGCAAGGGCGGCGTCGTGAGGGACCCGGAGGCGCGTCGACAAGCGATTGCAGATACCGTCCATGCCGCGGCAGCGCTCGGCTTCTCGCTCCTTGCGGAAGCGGACTGCGTTATCACGGGCCCGAAGGGCAATCAGGAGACGTTCATCTGGCTTCGGAAGGATCGGGCGGCAGCCGCTCCATGAGAGCCGGGTCGACGATCATCCAGCCCTTGTCGACCTTTCGACGCTGCACCTCCACCCACCACTCTTGCTCACACGCGTGTGGGTTCTCAGCGCTCAAGCCCTCGAATGCGTCGTCGAGCGTGCACGGTGTCCACCCCGCTCCGTCGCCGGTTCCGATGAGGCAAAGTCCGTATGAATTGTAGAGAAGAAAGCTCCCCACCTCTCCTTGCCTCGCGGCAAGGTAGGTCTTTTCGATTTCGACGCCCTGGCTCCATTCCTTGCGTTTCACGTATAGGTCGCGCTTGGCGACGAGCCGACGTGGCTTCAGTACGCGAACTTGACTGTCGTGAACGCGGAGCAAGTCGCCTTGCTTCCAGGACACGTTGGCGGTGACGAACGCGGCGTGGTTCGGCTTGAGCTTCAGGACCATCTTCTGGTAGCCGCCCGTCCACTGAAGGTCTCGATACTCTGCCGGATAAGGCCAGGTATGCTTCAGCATCGAGTTGGCCCTGATGTCGTGGTCACACTCGAGTCCGAGGCTCTGAGCCTCCACCGCCGTGTTGGCGTCGCTGGCCTCGCTGCCTTTCGTACAACCAGAGCTCAAGACCGCGAAGGTCGTGAGTGCGAAAATGGTGTTGGTGCGCATCATCCTCATTGGTTCCCGAGGGTGGATTCGAACCACCATTCACAGGTCCAAAGCCTGTTGTCCTGCCCTTAGACGACCCGGGATCGACTCTCCTCATAACACGCATGGGCCTCCCCTCAAGCATCCCGGCGAGGGCCTTGCGCGGGCGCTGCGATCGGTGCGATACCCGGGGAACGAAACGTGGGAAGGAGCCCTCGGTGAGCGGCAGACAGGAATACCCCGATTGGCTGCTGTGGTTGATGGAGCACGGCGTACGGCTTCTCATCCTCTTGGCCATCGCGTTCATGGCGTTCGTCTATACGAAAAGTCGGACGGACACGGAGCAACGGCTCGATGCGATCGAGGCCAAGGTCGAGAGCAAGCCTGCACGCGCGTACACTCCGCCCAACCTCGAGGCGTTCGAAGCCGACGGCATTGAGCGCGCAGCACTCCTCGTGAACCGCGCTGTCTATGTTCCCGTCTATTCTCACATCTACCACGATGGCGGGCGGCCCTATCTTCTCGAGACGACACTGAGCATTCGCAACGTAGACCCCAACGGGCCGGTCTACGTCAGCCGCGCCGACTACTATGATACCGACGGGGAGCTCTCGAAGGAGATGATCGATCGACTGGTCAAGCTGAAGCCCCTTCAGACGATCGAGTTTCTGGTCGAGCGCCATGATGCGAGTGGAGGGTCCGGCGCGAACTTCATCGTCGAGTGGCACGCTGCGGATTCAAGTGTTCACGCTCCCCTCATCGAGGCCGTCATGGTGGGGCGCTCGGGCACCAACGCGATCTCGTTCGTGCGAAAGGCCGAGCCCCTTCCGCAGTGGAAGGGCACTCGATGAGTCTCGCTCAATCGGCTGCTAAGACGGCCGGGGGCAGGTAGAGCGGGTCGAGGGCTTCCGGTTTCGGCAGGTACATTCGGAACTGCAACGAGAACGGACCATTCGGAGCTGGAAGCCAATTGCTTTGCAAGCTCTCGCCGGGCGATTCGTGCTGGATGTAAATCGTCAGCGAGCCGTCCTTGCCGTAGCGAAGCTTGCTTCGGTCACCGATTGAATAGCGCCCGATCGAGTTCTCCACCATGAGCTGATCGGGAAGGCTGTACATCGTCATCGACCAGAAAGCGTCGACGCTCGGCATCTCGCTCTTCTCGAAACGCATCGTGTATCGCCGCTTCGAGGCGTCCAATGGTTCGCCGTCACTGTCTAGACTGCCAGCTGGATAGTACGCTTCGATCGCATCGTTTCCATAGAGTCCCGCCATCGCAGCCGCCGCACGGACCAGGTATTTTTGGCGCATCTCGGCCCCATCGCCAAACACGCCATCCGCACCTTGCCATCCGTTCTTGCTCGCGACTCGGACGCCCTCGAGCGCGCTCAAGTCGCCTGCTGCGCGCTGAATCGCGATGAGGGCTTGACCTATTCCGGCCTCGACAGCGTCGCGAACCCCGGGGGCGAGGGTCATCGAAGCGGCCGTCGCGCCGCTCTCGATCCCTATCCTAGAAAAACGCTTCATCAGCGCCGCTTCTTCTGGAGCGGACACTTGCACAAGGAGGAAGTTGAGCAGGTCGATGAAGGCTGCCGATTTGACTCGGTCTGCATCGTAGAGAGGAAACGTGATGCCCGATGCTGCGGGAACCTGGGATCGGGCCAAGAACACATTCATCGCGGTGAGGGAGTAGCCTCGCTGGATCGCATGGACCGCGTCGACGTCGTTCGGACCGCGCACTTCGGTGCGGATGATGCAGTACACGAACTCGCTCTCGCTACGGAACACTTCTTTGATGTCGCCGGGCTTCGTCCCTTGCCACTTCGGACCCGCGACCATGTAGCTGCCTGCCTCGGTGCCCGTTGCCCTCGTTCCGATGTATCCGAAGTTGTGGGTGAACATGTCGACGAGTTGGATGGAGTAGTAGCGGCCTTTCACCTCCGGGACGCTTATGATCATCGGCTGCGCCCGGAGATCCAGCCAGGCGAACGAGTACATCGTGTCGTTGTTGGGACGTACGATGTCTTTGAACTCCGGTCCCAGTAGCTCGGTCTTGTGCGCTAGCTGGTTGAACGAGGTCACGTACCCCGGAGCCGTTCGATCGATGGCCTGAACGTACATGGTCCGGTAGTTTTCCAGCATCGGATAGGCATAGATGTATGCCTCTTCTGCGATGACCTGCGCCTCTTCCGGCGTGACCGGCACCTCCTCTGCGGTCTCGGGCGGCCGCGTGGATTTCGTGCAAGCCGCGATCACTATCAGTGCCGCGACGACGATGGATATTCGCGAAATCATCGTTCTCTCCAAGGTGCCGGAGTCTAGCCCAGCGTGAGTCGTTTATGGAAATAGAGCCTCGATGCCGGAAAGGCGAGCGCAAATACGACGAACAGGCAGGCTGCGACCGTGATCAGGACCCGCGGCTCGTCGCGGAAGTTGGCGGTCGCGATCGTCGCGGCCGCGCCAATGTTCCGGGCCGTCGTGATGAGGCCGAGCGTCACTCTTCCTCGCATCCCACCGGGACCGAGCACGTAGCCGATTCCAAACGCAAGCACCGTGAGCACGATCGCCGAGGTCACGACGCCCGTTCCCACGGTTGCCGACAGGGCGTCCCAGTGAATAGCGAGAGCGAGCACGAAGAACACCAGCACCGACAGGTTCACGATGGTGTTCATGGGTCCCCGGAGTCTTGCGGCCACTTCATCACTCGCTCGTCGGATGCCAAGGCCGACCATCAACGGCACGAACATCTGGAGCAAGAGGGGCTTCGCAATGTCCCATGCCGCGATCTCCGCGCCGGGGATGAGCAGCGGCAGGACGAGCGGCATGTAGACGATCGTGAGTATCGTCAAGAGCATCGTTGCCGCAATGGAGTTCGGCACGTGTCCGCCGGCGACCTTCACGAGCTTCGGCGTATAGGGAGCGCCCGCGGCGAATCCGTAGAGCAATAGGCCGATCATGTACGGTCCCTCTAGCGGGTAGATGCGGCTCATCCCGTACACGACGAGCGGGACGAGGACTAAGTTCGCCACGAGGGCGCGCGCGACGAGCCCCGCGTTCTTCATCGGTTTCAGGACCTGTGCCAAGGTGACCTCAAGGCCGGCGGAGAACAGAACGCCCGCGATGAAAACGGCGATCGCGACGTTCAGCACGATATGGAGGGTCTCCAGCATTAGGCGAGTTGGTACACCACAAAACAGTCGCAATGCCAGTCTCCGCGATCTGCTATCGAGGCACACGGAGAACCCGTCGCGACGCCCGTGCTCGCGAGCGGGGCCCGCTCGCTACGCTCCCTCCCGCTCACTGTGCTGGGCATCCCGACGGATTCTCCTCCTCACGCCAAAAGCTACCGCCCTCAAGACATGCAGGGCTCGCGAGCCGTGAGGCGAAGCCCGGCGCAAGCGCGCCGCCAAGGCGAAGCCGCGGAGGGAGGATTACGGGTGGGGGTGGGCGGGGCGGTTGTAGTTAAACCCACGCGCCGTACCACGCTCCCCCACAAACCAAGCCACCAGTCCTCACGGCCCCCCTCAACCGCCTTCAGAACGACGAGCCGGGTTCCTTCAAGAACTTCAGTTCCTCTTCGGTCGAGGCTCGTCCGAGGATGGCGTTGCGGTGTGGGTAACGGCCAAAGCGGTCGATGATCACTCGATGTTGTCTGACGTAGTCGAGGTAGTGTTCCGCGTCGCCGACGAGGAACTCTGGTGCGTTGTCGCGTAGTTCCGTGAACACGTGGCGGCATCGCTCGTGGTCTTCGAGGTTCTCGCTGTGTTCGAGCGGCATGTAGAAGAACACGCATTCGTCGAAGCCGAGCTCCTCGTCGAATCCGTCGTCCAGACCCTCGCAGCAGACTTCGCGCGCCAATGGATCCGCGTCGAACATCTCCGGTGTGTTGCGAAACATGTTTCTGGAGAACTGGTCGAGGAGGATGATTGTCGCGAGTGCGCCGCGAGGCGTGCTTCGCCATCGGTCTCTGTCTCCCGCCACCACGGCCTCGTAGTCGTTTAGAAACAGATCCCGGATTGTACGGTCGAACTCGGCGCTCTTCTGCCACCACAGCTTGCGCTGATTGGGGCTTGCGCATCCATGCTCGTCCAGTTCCCCGAACCAGAAGTCGAGAATATCTTCGATGCGTTCACTCACGTTCGCTCTCCTGGATGAAGTCTACCGCATCGAGGAAGACCTTGGCTTTGAGATCGGTCTCGGCCACCTCGCGATCGGGGTCGCTTGCCTCGACGATGCCTCCCCCCGCCCAGTAATGGGCTTCGCCGCGGCGAACCGTGGCGGTACGAATCGCAACGGCGAGGGAAAGCCCGCCCTCGTGGTCGATGAATCCGAGCGCGCCACAGTAGACACCTCGGGGGTGTTGCTCCAGCTGCTCGATGATCTCTAGGGCGCGTATTTTCGGCGCACCGGTGACGCTGCCGGGCGGAAACGTCGCCTCGAGTATGTCGCCAAGCGTCACGTCGGGCCGGGTGACGCAGCCGACTGTGCTCACGAGGTGGTAGAGCCCCGTAAACGGCTCCACCACGAGGGGCGCATCGACCCGAACCGTTCCAACCTCGGCCACGCGCCCTAGGTCGTTCCGCATGAGGTCGACGATCATCGAGTGCTCGGCCTGTTCCTTTGGGTCCGCACGGAGACGTTCCGATGCACCGTCGTCCGTGGGCTCGCGCCGAATCGTCCCCTTGATCGGGCGTGTGACGAGGTTTCGGGTCTTCGCGTCCCAGTGGATGAAGCGTTCCATCGTGCACGCGAGCACGGCATGGTCGCCTCCGTCGAAGAACAGCCCGAGAGGTACTCGGCTTGCCACTCGCATGGCCTGCCATAGCGCTAGCGGGCTACCCTCGTAGCTCGCGCTCCAGCGTCGCGCGACGTTGACTTCGTACACCTCGCCTTCGCCGATTAGCTTCAGCGCGTCGACGATCGCCTGGCGGTGGATCTGCGCCTCGTCGACCCGTACCGAACCAATGCGCGGGGGCTGCGGCTCTTTTGGCTCGCATTCCGCTAGGCGCTTGCCAAAGGATCGGCACGCATCCTGGTCGTCTCCGATGATCCACCCGCCGCCCTCGGCGTGATCGAGGGCCAGCAGCGCCGGGTAACGCCGGAAGAATACGATGGGGTCGGCAGCCCGCGAGAAGCGCGGTTCACCGCGCGCGGGCGCAGACCAGAACGCGTCATAAGCGATGTAGCCAATCCACGAGGGAACCTCAGAAGGGGCAGGGCCGGATCCCCTCGCCTCGCTGGGCGTTGGATTGAGGGCGCCGAGCCTCGCGAAGGGGTCGGGATCCCCGAAGTCGATGCGAATCTCATCATTCGGCCAGGCGGCGAGAAACGAGTACCGGCCATCTCGTGCTTCGCTCCGATTCGAGTCGAGCCACGCAAAGCCAGGCTCTTCGCTCATCGATCGGGCGACAGCTAGCTCATCGATCGAGTCCACGCGTTGCGACCACACGGCGTTGCTCTACTTGCTTGTCCTCGTTGCCTAACGCAACCTCACGCCGTGTTTCGCCGCTTGGCCTTAGCCACTCTGTTGCTCGCAAGCGCTGCCGCCTGCAACGACGACGTCGCCACGTTCGTGTTCCAGGCGAGCATCGTGGACGGAAACGGGGGAAATCCGGTCGCAGGAACCGACGCGACAACACTCCGCGTCGGCATCAGCGAAGGTGAGATTCCCGTTCGAGAGTTCGAGTTCCCTATCACCGATGGTCAGTTCGAGGCGGTGCTCGAGTTCGCGTCGTTCTCCAGCATCACTCGGATCCGAGTCGAAATGGAGGGACCGACGACGAGCTTGATCACGGCTCCCCCGGCCTTCGTTCCTTCGGTCAGTCTCGGTTTTCTGAGAGTTGTCGCCGCCGAGCCGGCCTCCTGTCAGCTCGTTTCGTTCGATGTGATGCAGGCGCCACGCGCCGAGTTCGGAATGATTCAGACAGGTACGTTTGCTCTGCTTGCAGGTGGAACCACGCCTTCCGATGAGCAGGTCGAGTTCCTCGATGCACTGGAGTGGGAGACTCGGCTCTTCACGGACGACTTCTCGCTCTCCGCGCTCGGACCGACGCGGGCCGCGACAGTTGGAGAGGGTCAGATTCTGGTGATTCCGACGAACACCGGTCCGTTCATCTTCGACATGATCGACCAGACTCAGCGTGTGACTCAGGTCGTGCTGCACGCCGGCGCGGGACCGAGCTCGGGCCTCGTATCGGTTCCAGGAGTGGGCGCGATGGTGATCGGCGGCGAGGCTGCAGGGGTTGCCCGAGCGGGGGTGTCTCTCGTCGAACCCGGCGGCGCCGTGACATCGCTGTCATTGAGCGAACCGAGGTCCGGTTCGGTTGCCACTGCACTCGGCGAGGACGTTCTCGTCGTCGGCGGGGACCAGGAAGGGACTGCCGAGATCCTCTTTGCGGGGAACAGCGACGGACAGCCGATCGCCGGAGTCATGGACGGGCCGCGAAGCGGAGGCCTTCTCATCGGGGACGGCGTGAGCCGGGCGCTCTTGCTGGGCGGAGAAGATGACAGTTCGTCGGTTCGGCAAGACACCTTGCGCTTCGACAATTGCCCCGCCTCCTGCGCGACGACTCCGGGCCCCACCTGGGCGACGGCACGCCTACGCGCCATCGTTCCCGAGGGGAGCGCCTTGATCGTCGGTGGCGAGGCTTCGCCACTCGTCGAAGAAGTCAGCTGGGGCGAAAGCTCCGTGCAAATCGAATCGCTCGTTCAGCTCAATGTCCAGCGCGCCGCAGCCGGTGCGATCGTGTACGAAAGTGGCGCCTTTGTCGTCGGCGGCGGGGATGATGGGACGGGAGCCCGCGACGATTTCGAGTTCTGCGTGCCGACCGCACTCGAACCCCTCTAGAAGAGGTGGGGCGGGAAGTGCGGAACCTGATATCCTGACAAGTTGGGCATGCTGCGAAAGCTGGAGAAGTACGAGGTCCTCGACGAGATCGGCCACGGTGGGATGGCTACGGTCTACCGAGCCCGCGATAGCTCGCTCGACCGCTTCGTGGCGCTCAAAGTGCTGCACCCTCACCTCCAGCGCACTGCGGAAGCGCGAGCGAGGTTCGCGCGCGAAGCGAAGAGCGTCGCCAAGCTGCGTCACCCGCACATTCTCGAGATCTACGACTACAGCGGCGAGGCGTCCGACGAAACGTACATCGCGGCGGAGCTCCTCACGGGGCCGACCCTCAAAGACCTCGTTCTGGCGCGCAAGGAGCTGCCGCCCGAAATCGCAGCCTGTATCGCGCTGCAGCTCGCCGATGCACTCGGTGAAGCCCACGCCAACGGCATCATCCATCGAGACGTGAAGCCCGAGAACGTGCTGGTTCATGAAGACCGATGCGTGAAGCTCACCGACTTCGGCATCGCGCACATGGTGGATACCCATACGTTCACGGCGACCGGACAGATTCTCGGCTCACCTGGTCACATGGCACCCGAGCAAGTCGAAGGCGGTAGTTGTGACGCTCGCAGCGACGTGTTCTCGCTCGGCACCGTGCTCTACTTCTGTGCCACGGGAAGGCTTCCGTTCGTTGGGCGCAACCCCCATCACTTGCTGAAGCTCTTGCTCGGCGGCGAGTACCCTGATCCGCTTCGCGTGCAGCCTTCCATCGGGGCGGACCTCGCGGGCATTATGGACAAGGCGCTCTCTCGTGACCCCGCAGATCGTTACCAAAGCGCAGCTGAAATGTCGGAGGGACTTCGCGCGTTCTTGCTTGAGATGGGCGTCGACGACCCTGACGAGACGCTGGCCCGGTATCTTCGTGATCCCGAGGTGGTGACCCAGGAGCTGCGCGCACAGTCACTACAACGACTACTTGGTATCGGGGCGCTGGCGGCGAAGGCTGGCGATGTTCCCCGCGCCCAGTCTGCGCTTAGCCGCGCGCTTGCCATCGATGACGGAAACGAAGAAGCGCTCAAGCTCCTCAGCTCGCTTGGGCGGCGCCAGCGGCGTGGCGCACTCATCGCCGGCATGGCAGCCGGCCTCGCCATCCTCGCGGCGGTAGCGCTCGGCTACGCACTCTGGACGGGGCGCCCCGATCCGGTGGCTACGTCCCTGCGACCCGAAACCATCGAGGGGCGCGTCGAATTGCCGTCCGAGCCGGAAGGCGATCCCATCGCCTCGCCTGGCGGAAAGGTCGACGATGAGGAACGAGCAAAGGACGCCAAGGGCGAGGAGATCGCGGCGAACGGCCGGCGCTGGGTCGTATTCAATCCAACCCCACCCAACGTGTCGATCAGCATCGACGGAAGCCCTCTCCGAGCCTACGGGCCCGGGTTCCAGAAAATCCGGCTCAAAGCTGGCATGCACACGTTCCGATTCGTCGGCGCCGAGAACTGCTGTCAGGAGCGTGTCGTCCGGCGCCGGATCCCCGCCGGCGCGCGCGACTACGAGCTCGCCGTGAAGCTGAAGTACGAGCCGGCGCGCCTCTACTTGAAGGGCCCCGCACCGGCCGATGCCTCGGTGCAGATCACGCTTCCAGGCAATCGCAAAGTCACGGGCCGAATTCGTGAGATACTTCGCATCCCGATGAAGTCGCTTCGTGCGACGGCCCAGGTCGAGATCCGCGCCCCCGGGTATCGAACCCACAAGAGCGTGGTGAGCCTTCGCGCCGGCGGCGATCTGGCGCAACACGCCTTCAGCCTTGAGAGGGAGCGGGAAACCCCGTAGAACCCGCATAAGGTGATACGGCGCGCCACGTTGACCGGGTTGGTGGTCGTCTTGATGGCCTCGTTCGCGCTTCCCGTGGCGGCGGACGAGCTCTCGGACTTCGAGGCGGCCCGGCGGAGCTACGACAGGCAGAGCTACTCGAAGGCCGCGCGAGGGTTCGAGTCGCTCGTGGGTGGCGCGGTCCCGCGAGCTCGCAACCCAGTCGTGCGACTCGAAGCACGCAAGTACCTCGGAGCCACCTATCTCTTCCTCGGCAAGGAGCCGGAGGCGCGCGAGCAGTTTCGGCGCCTGCTCGAAGAGGATCCGGACTACGACATTGATCCTGTCGCTTTTCCCGGGGCGGTCGTGCAAACCTTCCAAGAAGTGCAGGCGCAGGCCCTCGAGCAGCGCGCCGCGCAAGACAAGCTCGACGCCGCTCGCCTAAAGCGGGAAAAAGCGGGGGAGCTCGAGGAGCTGATCGAGCAACAGCAGCGTATCGTCACGCTCGAGGAGCTCGCATCGACACAGGTCATCGAGAAGAGAAACTCGCGCTGGATTGCAGCCCTTCCATTCGGGATCGGCCAGTTCCAGAACGAGAACCGCAAGCTCGGGATCATGTTCGCAGTCACCGAATCAGCCTTCCTCGCCGCCTCGATCGCGACATTCATTGGCCACAACTCCCTTCGTGACGAAAATCCCTCCCCCGAAGAGCTGGACCGCGCACAGCGGGTCGAGCGAGCCCTGCGCATTGGCAACTGGGTCAGTGTGGGCTCGCTCTTGAGCTTCTACGTCGCGGGCGTCATCGAAGCCGAGGTCCGCTTCAGACCGGTCATCCGAACCACGAGAAAGCGCGAGCTTCCCGACGATTTGGAGCCTCCGCAGAGCAGCCGCCCGCAGATTCGATTCGACTTGGGCCTCACGGGAGGCCGGCTGAGGGTCGATTTCTAGAGCGGCCCGCAGCCGGATCACCCTTGGCACCTCCGCCCGAGATCCGGCTTCGAGTATGCGATCTAAAACTCAATGATTTCATAGAGATAAGCGCGGACCCCATTTCGGCCGATACTTCGCTTGACAGCAGGGCTTTCGCGCCTATCCTTCGCTCCCTTCGACGCGCGGGGTAGTTGCGTGTGTTGGAGGAATTGCACGCTTTTTCGGATAGTTATGCCAACGATCAACCAGCTCGTCCGCAAGGGACGCAAACAGATCAAATCGAAAACGGACTCGCCGGCGCTCCAGCAATGCCCGCAGAAGCGAGGTGTGTGCGTCCGCGTGTACACCACGACCCCGAAGAAGCCGAACTCGGCCCTTCGCAAGGTCGCTCGCGTGCGCCTCAGCAACGGTATCGAGGCGACCACCTACATCCCCGGTGAGGGACACAATCTTCAGGAGCACTCTGTCGTGCTCATTCGCGGCGGCCGTGTGAAGGACCTTCCGGGCGTTCGCTACCACGTCGTCCGCGGAACGCTCGACGCCACTGGCGCAGCGGGCCCCTCGAACACCAATAAAGCGAATCGCGTCAACAAGCGGTCGAAATACGGCGTGAAGCGCCCCAAAAACTAAACGGATCTGAAGTAAGTCATGAGCCGCAGAGTCAGCGCACCGAAAAGAGAGATCATCCCCGACGCCAAGTATGGCGATCGGTTAGTCGCGAAGTTCGTCAACTCCCTGATGTTGGCGGGCAAGCGCTCCACGGCCGAAAAGTGCCTCTATGGCGCGTTCCACATCATCGAGGAACGCTACAAGGACGAGCCGCTCGACGTGTTCAAGCGCGCGCTCGATTCGGTCAAGCCCCGGGTCGAGGTCAAGAGCCGCCGTGTCGGTGGCGCGACGTATCAGGTGCCCGTCGAGGTTCGCTCGGACCGCCGCAACGCGCTCGCCATGCGCTGGCTCGTTCAGTACTCGCGCGCACGCGGTGAGAAGTCGATGGAAGAGCGTCTCGCAGCGGAGCTCATGGAAGCTGCGCAAGGCCGTGGAAACGCGGTGAAGAAGCGCGAAGACACGCACAAGATGGCGGACGCGAACAAGGCTTTCGCGCACTACCGCTGGTAAAGGTTTTTCTAGCGTCTGGGAAGGTCTACGGAAACCCCTCGGACAAGGAGCAGCAGCTGAACTCATGACACCGCGCACATAGAGAGAGTCACCGGGAAGACCGCGACACACCCGTCGCAACCGATGTGCCTCTCGAAACCCTCTCTGAGTTAAAGAAGCCCGAGGGTGGCTTCTGGGTCGGAGGGGGTTTTGTACGTGAAGCGCACCAGTCAGGAGACAACAGCTCAGAACGCACCATGGCTAGGAAGTACGCACTCGAGAAGACTCGCAACATCGGCATCATGGCCCACATCGATGCCGGTAAGACGACGACGACCGAGCGGATCCTCTACTACACCGGCGTCAACTACAAGATCGGCGAGGTGCACGACGGCGCTGCGACCATGGACTACATGGAGCAGGAGCAAGAGCGCGGCATTACGATTACCAGCGCTGCCACGACGTGTTTCTGGAAGCCCGAAGCGGGTCCCTACGCCGGCGAGCAGTTCCGAATCAACATCATCGACACGCCCGGCCACGTCGACTTCACGATCGAGGTCGAGCGTTCACTTCGCGTGCTCGACGGCGCTGTCGCTGTGTTCGACGGCAAAGAGGGCGTCGAGCCCCAGTCCGAGACCGTATGGCGTCAGGCCGACCGCTACGGAGTTCCCCGGATCTGCTTCATCAACAAGATGGACAAGGCAGGCGCCGACTTCGCCACTGCCTTCCAGTCGATCAAGGATCGCCTCGGCGCACCGGCCGTCGCCGTTCAGCTCCCGCTCGGGCAAGAGGCTGAGCTCCAAGGCGTCATTGATCTCGTCACGATGAAGGCCCATCGCTTCAAGGCCGACACGCTCGGCGCGGAGTGGGAAGTCGAGGACATTCCCCAGGAATTCCTAGCAGATGCAGATGCTGCGCGCGCCATTCTGCTCGAGGCGGTGGCCGAGGTCGACGACGCGCTCATGGAGCGTTACCTCGAGGGCGACACCGACTTCACGCCGGAACAGATCCTCCGCGCGCTGCGCAAGGGCTGCCTCGAGCAGAGCATCGTTCCGGTGCTCACCGGTTCGGCGTTCAAGAACAAGGGAGTGCAGCAGCTCCTCGATTCGGTCGTGAACTTCCTGCCTTCACCCCTCGAGGTCGCCGCGATCGAGGGCGTGGACCCGGCCGATCCGAGCAAAAAGTTGGTGCGAAAGGCCTCGGACGATGAACCGTTCAGCGCGCTGGCCTTCAAGATCATCAACGACCCGTTCGTCGGGCAGCTCACCTTCTTCCGTGTTTACTCCGGAACGCTCGAAGCCGGCCGCGGGGTGCTCAACTCCACCAAGGGCAAGAAGGAGCGCATTGGCCGTATCCTTCAGATGCACGCGAACAATCGCGAAGAGCTCAAGGAAATCCGGGCAGGCAACATCGCCGCCGCTGTCGGTCTGAAGAGCGCCACGACGGGCGACACCCTCTGCGATGAGAAGGCGCCTGTCATTCTCGAGCGGATGGAGTTCCCGGAGCCTGTCATTTCTGTCGCGATCGAGCCGAGGACCAAGGCGGATCAGGACAAACTGGGTGTGGGGCTTGGCAAGCTCGCGGCCGAGGACCCGAGCTTCCGTGCGCACACAGACGAAGAATCCGGCCAGACCATCATCAGCGGCATGGGCGAGCTTCACCTCGAGATTATCGTCGATCGGCTCAAGCGCGAGTTTAGCGTCGATTCTAACGTGGGCGCCCCACAGGTGGCCTACCGGGAGACGATCACGAAGCCGGTCGAGTCGGAGGGCCGCTACGTCAAGCAGAGTGGCGGACGCGGCATGTTCGGTCACGTCTGGGTCAAGCTCGAGCCGCTCGAGTCGGGCGAAGGCTACGAGTTCGAGAACAAGATTGTCGGCGGCGTCGTGCCTCGAGAGTTCATCCCCTCGGTGGACAAAGGCATCAAAGATGCAATGACGCGCGGCGTGATGGCTGGCTATCCAGTAATCGGTGTCAAAGCAACGCTCTTCGACGGCTCGTACCACGACGTCGATTCGAGTCCGGCTGCCTTCGAGGTGGCGGGCTCTCTTGCGTTCCAAGACGGCGCAAAGCGCGCCGGCATACAGATGCTCGAGCCGGTGATGGACGTCGAGGTTCGCGTCCCCGAAGACTACATGGGTGAGGTCATTGGCGACCTCAACTCGCGCCGCGGTCACGTCGGCGGAATGGATTCTGTGGGTGGTCTTCAAGTGATTCGTTCACTCGTCCCACTCGCGAACATGTTTGGTTACGTCAACGACCTCCGCTCCAAGACTCAGGGGCGGGCGGTCTACACGATGCAGTTCAAGGAGTATCAGCCGGTGCCGACAAGCATCGCTGAAGAAATCGTCGCCAAGGCGAAAGGCGGCTGAGGAGCTAACGATGGCTAAAGAAAAGTTTGTCCGCGACAAGCCACACATGAACGTAGGCACGATTGGTCACATCGACCACGGCAAGACGACGCTGACCGCAGCGATCATGAAGGTGATGTCGGATAA
>Ga0316189_10001382_pt1 | contig 24137 bp, 16 predicted proteins | sample LowCovwburrow_MG_FD_204930 | JGI IMG/M metagenome (GOLD analysis project Ga0316189, IMG submission 204930) | Coastal sediment microbial communities from Maine, United States - Lowes Cove worm burrow | ecosystem: Environmental > Aquatic > Marine > Coastal > Sediment | place: USA: Maine... | reverse complement strand
GCGGCCGTGTCGATCGAAAACTCCAAGCTGTTCCTCTCGGTTGTGGGCAAGAACATCGAGCTGCTCGAAACCAAGGAGCAGCTCGAGAAGAAGATCCGCGAGCTCGACGTTCTGTTCGAGATCACCCAGGTTGCGGCCAGCGCGATGGAGCTCGATGACCTGTTGGCTGGTGTGCTCGCTCGGACGATGCGCGCGACCGACGCGGAGGCCGCTTCGATTCTCATCGCCGACGAGTACACCGGCGACCTCACGTTCCGCGCGGCGGTCGGAGGGGAGCCAGACCGCGTCAAGAAGATGAAGATCAAGGCGGGGCAGGGGATCTCGGGCTGGGTTGCCGAGAACGGCCGGCCTCAAATCGTCAACCAGGCCGAAGATGATCCGCGGCACTCGACTCACATCTCGGACGCAGTGGGTTATCATCCGAAGTCGGTGCTCTGCGTACCGTTGCGCTGGGACGATGGCGCGGGGGCTCTGCAGCTCCTCAACAAGTCGGGCGGCAGGGCTCCGTTCATCGACGACGACCTCAAGATGGCCACCGTCATTGCCGGGCATCTTTCGACTGCGATCGCCCAGGCGCAGTCTCGCGCGCACAAAGCCCGGCAGGAGCGCCTGAGCACGCTGGGGCGCTTCCTTTCGAGCATGCTTCACGATTTGAAGACACCGCTGACGGTGATCTCCGGCTACACGCAGATACTCGTCCAGGAGGGGGACGAGGACGAACGGCGGAAGCTCGCCGCCTCGGTCCGCCGTCAGGTTCAGCTCCTCACGACCATGATGGGCGAGACCTTGGCTTTTGCGAAGGGCGAACGGCGCATCTTGATTCGGCGTGTATACCTGCACAACTTCTTCGAGGACCTTGCCCAACAGCTCAAGCCCGACCTGGCCGAACGCGGCATCCGCCTGGACCTCGCCCTGGGCGACCGCGGAATCGCGCACTTCGACGAAGAAAAAATGCAGCGCGTCTTTCACAACCTCGCGCGCAACGCGGCCGAGGCCATCGGCGAACGAGGCGGCGCGTGCCGTCTCGAAGTCGACCGCGCCGACGACGGCAGTCTGGTTCTGACCTTCGCCGACGACGGCCCCGGCGTCTCCGAAGAGATTCGCGAGAAGCTGTTCGAGTCGTTTACGACCCACGGCAAGAAGGGCGGCACGGGCCTCGGCCTCGCCATCGTGCAGAGCATCGTGGAGGATCACGGCGGCACAGTGACGGTGGACAGCAAGCCGGGACGCACCGCGTTTCAGATTGTGCTGCCGCAGCCACAGCCGCGGAGCAGCGCGCGGCCGGCGGCTGCGGAGTAGGGCGCTCGCGCGGGGGCGGCCGTGACCGGTGGGGCCGTGGCCGTGCCTCCTCGTTGCCCCATCCCCAAGACAACACCCCGCGGCAGCACAAGCCGAACGGCGACACCCGAGCCAAACAGTGACGCCCGGCCGTCTTGGTGACGGGCTAGCGGCTCGCGTTCAGCTTGGAGCGGTGGGTAACGGTCATTGCTGCGTTAATCGTGAGGCGACGCTAAGAACAAAACGGCGACCCACGGGGTCATCCGAAGGCCGCCGGTGTTGTTTGGCAGTGGGGCTATTGAGGGGGCTGCACCTCAACCGACCCCACGTCGCACATCGTGCCGCCCGTCTCCGGTCGTGGTTCACCCCGCTGGTCCGTCGTCACCTCGCACGCCGCCTCGGGAATCTGGTCGATGGCAGCGCTGCCACTACCCAAGCCGCCGTCCGCGGGCTTGTGCGTCATGGTCGGCCCGCCGTTGTTAGCAAGCGGGCCGAGATTCAGCTGCGTTTCGGTGACGTTGACCTGGTCGCCTTCTTCGTCGAAGCCGCAGCTGTCGCCAGGGCTCTCGATGTTGTAGCCGCGTGACGTCCATGTCACTTGGCTGCCCTCTTGGGTGCACTCACCCTCGATCAGGCTCGCCGCTGTCACGAGCAACGCGGGAGGCTCGGTTGCGTCCCCGCCCGTGACGTAGATGCTGTCGGAAACAGTACTGTTCAGCAGTGTCAAGGTCGCGCTGAGACAAGCAATGCCACTGCCGTTGCTTGCAGCATTTCCGGACACGGTGCTGTTGACCACAAAGGCCTCGGTTTCGGTGTCGAAGTCGCCATGGATGCGTATGCCGCCCCCTGCTTCGTCGGCGGTGTTGCCCGACACGGTGCTGTTCGTGACGATGAGCGTCCCTGGTCCGCCAACGATGCCGCCGGCTGCATTCCCCGAGACGATACTATCCATCACCTGCACGATCCCGTTTGCTGAAATCCCGCTGCCAAGGTTCTCCGAGACGGTGCTGTTCGTGAGTGCGACCCACACCCCCCCTTCAATGCCACCGCCCGTGTTCCCTGAAACGGTGCTGTCAGTCAGTGTCAACGTCCCGCCGTTCGCAATGCCGCCGGCAACCGTTCCCACGTTTCCCGACACCGTGCTGTTCACCAGGACCAAGTGCCCGCCGCTGTACACGCCGGCGCCGTTGCCCCCTACGGGGAAACACCCGAAGTCCCCGCAAGCCTCTTGTTCCTCGGCAACATTCGCCACGAGAGCGCTGTTCACGAGCATCAACTCCCCGGCGTTGGAGATGCCGGCACCGCCGTCCCCAACGACCTTCCCGCCGCTCACCGTGAAACCATGCAGCTCTGCCGTGACTTCGCGCACCGAGAACACGCGGTGATCCTGGTCGCCATCCACGGTCAGGTTCCCCTCGCCGTCGAGGATGACGTCGTTATTGATGACGATCTCAGCTTCGGTCGTTACCGTCGTCGGACCACCGCAATCAAAAGTGTGCGGACCACCGCCTCGTACGATGGCGGACCGGATCCCTTCCGCCGTGCATGCAAAGACGTCACCCGTTGTGCCACCGGAGCCGCCTGTGCCGCCAGTTCCATCTCCGAGGCAGCTGCCGGAGCCATCGCACACGTTGCAACGAAAACCCACACAATCGCATGGGAAGTCCTTGGGCCAGTCCGTGTACACGCAGATCGCGAGGCACACGTCGTCGACACTGTCGCCGTCCTCGTCGGTGCAATCCGCCTCGCACGTGTGGGTCGTACAAGCGCTGCCATCGTTGCACTCGACGTCGTCGCATGGGTCGGTGGGCCCCATGCCACCTACGCCATCCATTCCGCCAGGACCACCGTTTCCGCCATCGCCCGCCGTGCCGCCGCCTCCGCCGTCGCCCGTCGTCTCACTGCACCCAATCAGCGGCATGACGCCCAGTGCGCAGACACATAGAAGTCCGAAAAAGTAACGCATCACGACCTCCCCGCTTGCACCCACCCGACTCGGGCCGGTCACACATCGCAAACTGGGTCGCCGTAGTACCTGCGGCCATACGTAATTCTTTAGCTATTTCGCTTGCGCAACGGTTGCGCCTCGATCGCCCGGCTGGTGTCTCGAAAGCATTGCGGTTTTCACCGCTCGCTCGATGGAATAGCTCGCAGCATTTGCGCTGCCCTATTTCGCAGGTCGCCGTCCGGAACTAACGGACTTGATTCCTGCTCGACCTCGAGTGAGTCCGAGCGTTCAAGACGCGAGCTCTGGATAGAGCGCGAGCCCGAGGGGCGAAGCCCGGCGCGAAGCGCCGGCAAGGCGAAGCCCGGCGCGAAGCGCCGGCAAGGCGAAGCGCAGCGCCCGCCGCGCCAGGCACGCTGCTCACTCGCGTGAGAGTGATACCAGAACTACGGGTGGGGGTGGTGGGGCGGGACCAAGCGCCCGCCGAAGGCGTCTGGGCGGGCGGTGTAACTAGACCGTGGCCGTAGGGCCGTGGCCGTAGGACCGTGACCGTAAGGCCGTGGCCGTGCCTCCTCGTCGCCCCATCCCCAAGACAGCACCCGCGGTAGCGCGAGCCCGAAGGGCGAAGCCCGAGCCCCCCGAAATCGGAACCCAAGGCCACTCCGGCCATCAGAACCCCAACACCGGCAGTCAACGGCAAGACCGACACCGCGATCCCGGCCCGCGGTTTCCGCGCAATTTTCGGAGAGGCGAGGAGCTCGGTCCTACTCGAAGTGCAGGAACGGTCTGTCGCAAATCTCTCCCTCCGGGATATCGAGCGATTTGAATTCCGAGCCTTCCACATCGGGCATCCGAGTGGAGATGGCCATGAGGATCGTGATCTTGCCGTCCGCGTCGTTCTCGATGCGCCCCCTCACGTACTCTGTGATGTCGAGCGCATACTTGGTACCGGACACGTCGACCACCGCATCGCCCTGCAAGTCGAAGTCGTAGCCCGAGATGAGCTTCGGCACGCCGCCGTCCGGGCTGTCCTTGAATGCGTTGCCAGCCGACGTGTCGTTCCGTGGCGCGCTAGTCCAGGTGATCGCGTCCTCTGCCAGGGTCGCGGGGTCCCAATCATCGTTGTCGTCGATGCCGTAGACGTCGACCGGTTGGGGACCCGACGAATTGAGAGGATCGCGGGGGCTCTCGACGTGGCGTATCAACGTGAGAACGAGCGATGCCTTGTCGAAGGTGCTCGGCGCGCGCGCGAGATTGAACACGATGTAGATCTTGCGGGAGAAGCGCAGATCGACGACTGACTTGATCGTCAGGTTCGGCCTCTTGCCGTAAGGGGTGTTCTGATAGTCTTCTTCTGCGCTTGTCCCGCCGCGAACGAAGGCGTCAGCGATGGCTACCAGATCGCCGGGCTCGGAGCAGGAGCCTCGGAACTCCGTGGCCTGTGTAGTCGGACTTCCGCCTGTCCCGCCGGAGCCGCCACTTCCAGCCGTGCCAGCGGAGCCGCCGCTACCGCCGTCGCCTCCCTCATCATCGATTTCACAGCCGACCCCGACGAAAGTACACAGTGCACAGACGCATAAGAATGAGAATAGGTAGCGCATTCGAACCTCCCGCTTCGACCCACACCAGGAATCATGGCCAAGATGTGTCGCCGGGCAGTGCCGGGCTATACGTAATTCTTTACTGAAGAGCCGATTGTGCGCGCAGGTTCTGCGTTTGGGGCGTGGGGCGCAGCGGGGGCGCGCCAACCCACTTTGTGAACAACAGGCTTCACTCGCGGTTGAGCGAGAGCGCGCTGCAACCGCACTTGCGGCAGCGACCCGTTCGCTAGCAACGGTTGTCATTCATGAAGTTGCCCGTTCGAGCTGTTTCGCAAGAGACGTGTGCGTGCTCGACCTCGAGTGACTCCAATCGTTCAAGGCGCGAACTCTGGATGGAGCGCGAGCCCGAAGGGCGAAGCCCGGCGCGAAGCGCCGGCAAGGCGGAGCGAAGCGACCGCCGCGCCAGGCACGCTGCTCACTCGCGGGAGAGTGATACCAGAACTACGGGTGGGGGTGGGCGGGGCGGTGCAATCAAACCGTACCACCCACCCCACCCAACACCCGCTTCAGCACACCCGCGGCAGCACAAGCCGAACGGCGCCACCCGAGCAAAACGGTGACGCCCGCCCGTCTTGGCTACGCGTTAGCGCTTAGGGTCCAGCGTGGAGCGCTGGAGAACCGTCACTGCTGCCCAAAGCATGAGGCCACGACATAAGCAAAACGGCGACCCACGGAAGAATCCGAAGGCCGCCGCGTAAGCCCCGGTTTACGCCGGGGCTTCTCTGTCATCGCGCTTGGTTACGCTGCCTAATCGAATTCGACTGTCAGGGTTCCCGCGATGTTGGTGTTCGCCACCGGCGAAGACGCCAGGACTCTCCAAGTGCCGCTCGCGTCCTCGAATCGACCTGTACCCCCAGAAATGACGCCCGTAAGGTCGGCTCCGGTCTGGACTCCATTCGTGCAGAGAAATTGACCTGCTTGGTCAACGAAGCCAGACAAGAGCGAGCCGTCGCTATAGACCTGGCCCCACTCAAAGCGCATAATTTCCCCTCCCTGAGGGAGTTCCTCAGGGCAACCCGAGCTTCCTTCGAACACAGTTTTGTAGACCAGCACCGCGCTGACATCGGCCTTGCCCGGCAGCCCCTTCGCAATCCCGCTCACGCCCATCGTCGTGTTACCGACGGGGTCCACGTTGCCTTCGGAGTCCTGCTCGACGTCAATGACAATGCCCTGCGCGAAGAGCTTCTGGTGGACTCCCGGTCGGTCGTGATGCCCCCGCCAGGCGTGTGCGTCTGGAACCGCGAAGACGGCTAACGCCAGCGCGGCTAGTGTTACGAAGATTCCTAGTTTCATGATGATTCGCCCCATTTTTCCACACGGAACGAGGCGGCGTGCTTGTCGCCCTGCTTCCGGATCGCTGAACGTCTCGCATTTGCACCAACCGATCTATACGTAATTCTTCACTTGATTCGCCCGCGCAGACGTTGCGCGACGATCGCCGAGAAGGCGTCGCGAAAGCATTCTGCTTCTCACCGCTCGGCACCAGAGCGCGCAGAACTTGCGGCATACATAATTTTTTAGCGGCGGCCTTTGCGTGTCGGCATGAAGCAACAGGCTCTGCTCCTGCTCGACGAGAGCGCGAGCACGACGGTCACGCCATTACGAAGAAAGAGATAGGGCTGTCGATTTCTCTTGACGGATCTGGAGGGCCTTTTGATTTGGTTCTCGGATCGGCATGGGCTTTGGCGTTCGCGAGCCGTGCGGTGGTGTAAGTTGTTTGCTCCAGGTTTCTTTGATTCAAACTCTGAAACGCAGTCGTTGCGGACCGCAGATCGGAAGCTCGGGGCTCGAGCTTTGATTTGAGACCCCCATGTTAGGGTCAGGTTCATGAATGGATGTTCGTGTTCTGTGTGGAGCGGCTTCACATGTCTGCATGGATTGTCGTGACGGGCATCCGAGGTGGCCGTACGGCCTGTGGTTTTGCACGTGTTTTTGGATGATCTCAAATAGCGAAGTCCGATGCATTGGCCGCGACTAGTACGAGGCGAAGCTGGAGCAGGGGGTGGGGCGCATGGACAGGCGATGTCCATCGGGGTCCGGCGGCGCCCGAAGTGGCTGGCGCTGACACTGACACTGACACTGGCGCCGTCACCGGCACTGACACTGCCGCCGCCACTGACACTGACACTGCCACTGACACCGACACGGTCTCGGAGTCGGCCACGGCCCTACGCCCCCCGGCCTCGCCAGTTGACCCGGCGGCCGCCCCCGCTCAAGACTCCCCACCGTGACCAGTCATCCCCTGCTCGACGTTCACCCCTCTCGTGCCGAGCTCTATGAGGAGCTTCACAGCCGGCCTTCGCCTCTGGTCGAGACGCCGTGCAGCATCAGTCACATTGCGGTTCAGGTGGCGCCGGGGGAGCGTGGGGCAGAGCATGCGCATTTGGCGGAGCTCTGCGCTCAATTTGAGATGAGCCCGCCGCCGCAGGACGCTTCCTGCTTCTATCAAACCTTTCATGGGTTCGAGCTTCGCTGGGAAAGGCATACGGAGTTCTCGACTTATACGTTTATCCACAGGGTCATGGGTGACCCGCTGCGGCAGCCCGCTGCCTTGACGCACATCCCGGGCGACTGGCTCGGGACGATACCCGGTAGGGTCACGACGGCTCTGCATTTGGCGTTCAGCCGGGCTGATGGGACGCCCGATGCGGGGGCTCTCGAGGAGTACTTCGAGAAGCGGTCGCTTCGGGGCGGTCTCGTCCGGCAGGGGACGGCGTACCTCTACAGCAGCTTCAGGCTGCACTCTGATGACTTCGGCCGCATCGTGCTTCAGGCGCGGGATTTGACGCCGCTTCAGGCTGGAAGGCTGGTGCAGCGCGTGCTCGAGGTGGAGACTTATCGCCTGATGGCGCTGCTGGGGCTGCCGGTCGCGCGAAAGATCGGCCCCGAAGTCACGGCGATGGAAGGCGAGCTTGCACGGATCAATCAGGAGCTTGCCGAGGAGCAAGACGAGCCGGGGCAACATGCCCTGCTGGGCCGGCTTTCGGACCTGGCGGCCAGGGTGGAGCGCCACCGCTCGGACACGACGTATCGGTTCGCGGCTACCAATGCCTACTACGACCTGGTCCGCGAACGTCTCGGCGAGCTGGGCGAAGAGAAGATCCCCGGCCTGCAACCGATCCGGCTTTTCATCGAGCGGCGCTTGGGGCCTGGGATTCGCACCTGCAATGCGATTCGCGATCGACTGGAGGGCCTTTCCGCTCGGATCGGACACGCCAGCGACCTGTTGCGCACGCGCGTCGAGCTCGCCATCCAGGGGCAGAACCGGGAGCTGTTGACGTCCTTGAACCGCCGGAGCGAGGTGCAGCTTCGTCTACAGCAAGCGGTGGAGGGGATCTCGGTCGTCGCGATCACCTATTACCTGATGGGCCTGCTGGGCTACATCTACGAAGGCCTGGCGTACACCGGCCTCGAGCTGAACAAGAAGATCGGCTTCGCCATCGCCGTGCCGCTCATCATGCTGCTGGTCTGGCGTGTCATCCACGGCGTCAAGCGCCGTGTGCACCTGGACGATTGAAGAAGCCCAGCCTAGGACGCGAAATCGCGTTCCGCCCGCTCTTGGTCTTCCTTGCAGCGGATGCAGAGCTCGGTCTCGGGACGCGCTTCGAGACGCTTGGTGCTGATCGGCTCTTCGCAGTCGTCGCAGATCCCGAACACCCCTTCGTCCATCTTCTTGAGGGCTTTTTCGATCTTCTGCAGGAACACGCGTTCGCGCCCGCGGAGGCGGAAGGTGAACGACTGCATGTACTCGCTCGACGCCAGGTCCATCTCGTCGGGGAGCTCCGAGGAGTCGAGGGTCATGTCCTGGTCCATCGTCTCTCGCGCACGGCGGATGACGGCGTCACGTTTCTGTTCCAGGTCGGCGCGAAAGCGCTTGAGCTCGGTCTTGTTCATACGTCTGACCCCCCTTTGAGGGAGCGCGATAATAATGATCGCCGTCGCCGAGTCAAGAAGCGAACCGGCAAGAAACCGAAATTATGCAGGAATTTGTTAGTCCATGCCATCGAATGCAGAGCGGTCGGACCTCAGGCCGGGGCCCCAGAGGATCGCCTCGACCTGCTCGCCCCGAGACAGCTCCGCCTTGTCCGCGGGGAGAATCACCAGGGCGTTGATTCCCACGAAGGATGGCAGGGAGCCGGAGCCCTGCCGGTCGTGAAGCGCCACGACGAGCTCGTCTCCCTCGCGGCTGGCCACCGCGCGCGCGATCTCGACGCGACCCGGGCGGCGGCGATAGGAATTGCGCAGTCGCGCCATGACCGGCTGGGGGTGCGGCCGAGGGTCGCCGAGCATCTTGCGAAGGCATGGAGCGACCAGCACCTCGAAGGTGATCATGGCGCTGATCGGATTGCCGGGGACGCCGATGACCGGCTTGCCTTCGTGTTGGGCGAACGCAAGCGGCTTGCCGGGCTTGATGCGAACTTTCCAGAAGCCGGGCTCGATGCCCACGTTCGCAAAGGCTTCGTGGACGAAGTCGTAGGCGCCAACCGACACCCCGCCCATGGTGATCACGACGTCGGCTTGCAGCGCCTTTCGGAGCGCGGTTTCAATCTCTGGCAAGTTGTCGCGGGCCGCCGGAAGGGCGACCGGGATGACGCCCAAGCTGCGCAGCATCTCGGTCAGCACGTAGACGTTGGAGTTGACGATGGCGCCTGGCTCGAGCTCTTCGCCGAGCGCGCGCAGCTCGTCGCCCGTCGAGAGGAGCGCGACCGTCGGTCGTCGATACACGTGCACGCGGTCGATGTTCTGGCTGGCGAGGAGTCCGAGCTCGCCAGGCCAGAGGCGGTCCCCCGGACGCACAAGGGTGGCGCCCGATGATACGTCGCTGCCTTGCGCGCGGACGTGCTTTGCCCTGGGTGAGGCCTCTGCAATCCGGACCCGGTCGCCGCTTTGCTCGGTGTCTTCTTGCATGACGACGGCGTCCGCGCCGACTGGCATGGGCGCCCCGGTGAAGATGCGGCAAGCGGCGCCCGGCTCGAGCGGCGAAGGAAGCGGGCCTCCGGCGCGGGATTCGCCACGCAGCAGGAGCTCGACGGGCTCGTCCTGGGCCGCGCCTTGCACGTCAGCGGCGTGGACCGCGTAACCGTCCATCGCGCTGTTGTCGAAGGGCGGCGAGTCGAATCGGGCCGTCACCTCGCGGGAAAGATAGCGCCCCGACGCTTCGGTCAGATGCAGCTCTTCCTCTCCGAGCGGAGTGAACGCCGGCAACATCGAAGCTAGGGCCTCCGCGATCGATCGCATGCAACGCGGAGCCTAGCATGCCTTCGAGCGCCGACTGCTAGCTCGGACAGACGCAGTTGCGGCCCGCGCGCTTGGCCTCGTAGAGCTGCGTGTCGGCCGCGCGAACGAAGTCGAAGGCCCGCCAGTTCGGCTGAAGCTGTGCGATGCCGCAGGATATGGTGACGTCGATGTATTCGTCCTCGAAGATGAAGGTCTGCCCGTCGATGATCTTGCGAAGCTCGTCGGCGATGCGAACGCCACCTGCGAGGTCGGTCTCGGGCAAGATGAGCGCAATCTCCTCGCCTCCGTACCTCGCGATCACATCGTCAGGGCGGATACGGCTCTTCACGAGCTGCGCGACTTCTTTCAGCACGTAGTCCCCGGCCAAGTGCCCGAACTCGTCATTGACCAATTTGAAGTGGTCGATGTCGCAGATCACCATGCTCAGCGGACGGCCGTGCCGCGTTGCGCGCGACAGCTCCCGGTCGAGCTGCTCGACCAGGTAGCGCTTGTTGTGGATGCCCGTGAGGCCATCCATGATCGTCATTCGGTAGATCGTCTCGTGGTACTGCGACTCGAGGTCGGCGCCGCTGAGGAACTTCAGAATCGTGTCGCCGATTTTGATCTGGTCGCCTCGACGGAGCTGGCATATCTCTACGAGCTCGTCGTTGACATAGGTGCCGTTGGTCGAATGCAGGTCGACGAGCTGGTAGCCCCCGCTGCCAACCTCGATGCGCGCATGGCGACGCGAAATGCTGTCGCTGTGGAGCACGACGCCGTTCTCCATGCCGCGGCCGATTCTGACCTCGCCATCGGCCAAGGAGAAACGCTTTCCAAGTTGCTTGCTGCTCGGCGCATAGATCACCACGAGGCAGTCGTGGCCTGCTCCCGCCGTGATGTGAGGCTCCGAAAAGGGGGCAACCCTCGTCTTGATCTCGCTGTCCACGGTCTCTCACCAGGGTAGAGAGGGGTCAATCGGGCGTCAATGTCGCCTGATGAAGGTCATGTTGCGCTGATTGATCCAAACGTGTGCCAAGACCGGACCCCAGAGCACGCCGGTCAGCTCGAAGATCGAGCCAAGGAGCAGCCCCATGACGAACGCCCAGCCGGTCCAGGCGAAGAAAACCCTCTTGGGCCCCACGTGAAGGGCGCCGAAGATCAGCGAGGCAAAAAACAGGCCGAGGACGGGCTGAAGCGCGCCACGAAAGAAAAGCTCCTCACCGAGGCCGGAGGCGAGGGCGAGCACTGTGATCTGCTTCGAGGAGAGCGGGGCGACGATCTCCTTGAGCTCGGCATGAAGCTCGCGCGCCCAGGCGGTTCGTTTGACCAGGGGCGGGGTGGCAGCGACGACCAGGAGGGCCAAGGCCGAGCCGAGCGCCAGCGAGAGCCCCAGGCGCAGTGGATACGGTGCGGAAAGCCAAGACGCGTCGAGCGACCAAGCAAGGCGCTGCCCGTCGAGCCAGGCCCAGGCCAGGGCGACCACAGCCAGCGGGACGTAAACGAACAGCGCGAGCTTGGTGATCGGTGTAGGCGTTGGCAAGGTCGAGCGGGATGTATCAAAGTGCCCTCCGAGCCGCAATGCAAGGGAAGCAGCGAATTGACTCGCCAACGCAGGGCGGAGTACTAGCCTGGGCCATACGCCCATGAGCGGACTGGCTGCAGAAGACGTCGCGAAGGTCCTCGTGGTCGACGACGAGGAAGTGATTCGGGAGATTCTCGCGGACTTCCTGACCATGGAGGGCTTCCATGTTCGCACGGCGGCGGACGGAAGCGACGCCCTGGTCGAGCTCTCGCGGGACCGGTTCGACCTGGTCCTGAGCGACCTCAAGATGCCGAACATGGGCGGCCTCGAGCTGCTCGGCGCGATTCGCAAGCACACGCCGCACGTCGTGACGATCATCATGACGGGCTTTGGGACAGTCGAGACCGCCATCGAAGCGATGAAGCAGGGCGCGTACGACTATGTCCTCAAGCCGTTCAAAGTAGAGGAGGTCGTCCATACGATTCGACGCGGGCTCGAAAAGCAGCGGCTCGAGGCGGAGAACTTCCGGCTCAAGGAGGCGCTCTCGCTCTACAAGGTGAGCGAAGCCATCGCGGCAAGCCTCTCTTTGGAGCAGGTGGTGCATACCTTGACCCGAGCCGCCATCGACGAGGTGGACTCCGACCTGGTCACCGTGCTCCTGAGCGATGGCGGCGGAAGCTTCTACCGGCGAAACACCGAGCTCAATCCCAACTTCCGGCTGCGACGCGAACCCGACGCGCTGAGCATCGAAGCACTGGGCGAGCATTTCGTCCACGCGCCCGCGCTGCTCGAGCATGGAGAGAGCTGCTGGCGATATTTCGACGCCGTACAAGACGAGCCGTCGCCACAGTCGCTGGCGGTGGCGCGCCTGAGCGCGCGCGGGGATACGATCGGATTTCTATGCGCGCTCAGCTACACCAAGGGCAAGCGCTTCGATGAGGGCCAGCGAAAGCTCCTGCACGCAACGGCCGACCGCGCCTCTGCCGCCATCGAAAATGCGCGGCTCTACGAAGACCTGCAAGCTACGTTCAAGCAGACCATTCGCGGGCTTGCGAGCGCGATCGACAAGATGGACCGCTACACCGCGGGACACTCGGCGCGCGTCGCGGCCTATGCACAGATTCTCGCGATCAAGCTCGGCCTCAGCGACGGCGACATCGAGATCGTTCGCCAGTCGGCGCTGATGCACGACATCGGCAAAATCGGCTGCGTGATGAACTTGAACAAGCCCGGCAAGCTCTCGCAGCTCGAATACGAGACCTTCAAGCAGCACCCGGAACACGGGCGGGACATCTTGCAGCCGATCGAGTTTTTGCATCCGCTCATTCCGGGAGTGCATCTGCACCACGAGCGATGGGATGGCCTCGGGTATCCGCTGGGGCTCCGGGGCAACGACGTGCCCCTCATCGCGCGCATCATCGCCGTGGCGGACACCTACGACGCCATGACGAGCGACCGTGCCTATCGAAAAGCGCTCCACCACGACATCGCGATCTCCGAAATCAATCGATGCGGCGGAAGCCAGTTCGACCCGGAGCTCGCGCACGGCTTTCTAGAGTCGCTCGAAGAGTTTCGCGACGAAGGAAGGTCGCTCGAGGAGTTCCCGGACGTGCGGGAAACCCGTTCGGGCATCATGGCACCACGGAGGTAACCGCCCCCTGCGGCGGCTCAGGCAGTGCAAACGCGGCGTTCCAGCGTCGGGAAGATGCGGGCGCGGACCAGCGTCGAGTCAGGGGCGCGCCGCTGCTCAATTTGAAAGTCGTGAGGAGCGTCACGCTTGGGCGGCCCGTGACCCTGAGGGTGCGCGGCACGACGGAGACCAGGGTCAGCGTCTGGGACGGTCCGATCGACGAGTCGACATGATCGAGCTCGCCGAAGCCCTCCGACGCGAGCCGTCGGATGGTCGTCTCGTCCTGAAAGGAGCGTGTGGTCGTGACGACGTGACCGTTCTCGTCCTTCCATTCGGTCGGGGCGGTGCCAAATTGCGGGGGATTGCCCAACTGGTCGCAGGCGCCGAGCAAGCACAGGGCGCCGATGAGCCAGACGCTGCTAGGTCGACTCACGGCTTCGCTCTCGCGCCACATCTCGCTCGGTCGCAACGCCGGGCACGGGCAGCTGGACCTCGCCTTCTTCCTCTTTGGCCTGCCAAGGGTACTTGATGCGGTTGTGGTTCGCGTTGCAAAGGGTGTCGATCAGCGTGCTCTGAATGACTCGAAGGTTTTCCATCGTCAGTCCGCACTCGTCGAGCTGCCCCTGGCGCAACTTGACGTTCATCACACGCTGCACGATGGCCTCGTATTTATCGCGACTGGGCTCGTCGACCGTCCGCGCGGCGGCTTCGATCGCGTCGATCAGCATCAGGATGGCCGTCTCTTTGGTGCGCGGCCGCATCCCCGGGTACCGGAACGCCGCATCGGAGAGGCCCTTGGGGTTCCCATCTTCCAAGCACTTGTGCCAGAAGTATTCGATGACGCTCGTCCCATGATGGGTATAGGCGAACTCGACGATGGGCTCGGGAATCCCTCCGTCACGAAGGATGCGAACGCCCTCGACCACGTGCGCCATGATCGCGTCTGCGCTCACGTCCGGCTCCAAGTCGGCGTGCGGCGAGGGCTCGCCGGAAACGAGGTTCTCGACGTAGTACTTCGGCTGAATCGTCTTGCCGAGATCGTGGTAGTAGGCCCCGACGCGGGTGAGCAAGGCGTCCGCTCCGACCGCGGCTGCTGCGCCTTCGGCCAGGTTGGCCATCGCTCGGGCATGCTGCCAGGACCCTGGAGCATCGCGTGACATTTTGCGCAGCAGAGGGTGGTCGACGTCGGTCAGATCCTGGAGGCGGCTGCGTGTGACGACCCCGAGAGCCGCGGTGGCGACCCGCTGAAATGCAAGCGCGAGCACGCCCGAAATCATTCCGCCGGCGATGGTCGAAAGCAGCGTCGACTCGTTGAGCTTTGCCAGGTCGCCGATGACGTCGATTCCGTTGCCTTCAGACATCGCGACGACGAGCAAGACCAGGGCTGCAAAAAGGCCCGCAGCCGTGCCGGCGACGAGCATGTGGGTTGCATGCTTGCGATCGTAGAAGAAGACGACGACGCCGAGCGTGGTCGCGAGGTAGACGACGACGACTGGCATCGAGAATTCGAGGAACGATGCGCAGACCAGAGAGATGACCAGCCCCGAAGCTGTCGCAGTGGCTCGGTTGAAGTAGAGCGCCGCCCACAAGGGCACCGTCGCCAAGGGCAGGACGAGCGGAGAAAACCCGGTGAACAAGAGCAGCAGCTTTGCGGTCAGGCAGGTGGCTCCGACCAGGACGAGCAGGCCTGCCTGCGTTCGAAGCAACCCGCCGCGGCCGCCGGTGAACAAGCGCAAGTACGCGAGGAACATGTAGGCGATGAGGAAGAAGCTGATCCACACGCCCATCAGCGTGCGCTGCTCTGGCGGGCGACGTTCCCGCTCGAAGGCCCGAACCACGCGCTGTATCTCGGGATCGTTGACGACCTCGCCGCGCCGGATCACCAGCGGCTCGGGCAGGCCGCGACGATGACGGTTCAGAGCCTGCGGAAGATAGCTGGCCGGGATGCGCAGCGTGACCAGGGAAGGGCGCGCCGGATCCACGCGAAGCGGCTCGAGGACGACCTCGACCTGGCTGGCAAGCGTCATGAGCGAGGCAAAGACCGCGCTCAGAATCAAGCCCGAAGTGCGACCAGCGATAAGCCGTGTGCGAAGCATCGTGTGCGAATCGTCCCGCCGAGACGGACCCTAGTGAGCTGCCTCGGGGGATTCAAGTACTTCGCCGCCTTCGCGCTTTGGCACGGGCGCCGGCTCGGCTGGATGCTTGCGGTCGTTCAGTCGCTTTCGAATCATCGTGTCCTTCACGCTGCGATCGAGCGCCGGGCCGCGTTCCAACGGCTTTGGCAGGCGATCTCCCCGAATCTGTAGTGGCTCGCTCGTTCCCAACATACCGTCGGCTGGCCCCTGGAACGCCAGGATACCGAATCGTCGCGGCACATGGAAATCCGCAATCCCCACGGCGGACCATGCGGCGGCCTGCTGCCGGTCCTTGCCGAGGTCCATCACATAGAAATTCGCACGCCATTCGTCCCCGATCGCGGGTGGCGAAACGGGTTTTTCATCCAAACTGAACGCCTGCCACGGGATCGCGATTTCGACCGCGTAACCCGCGTCGGCCTCGCGATCGTCGATCTTTCCGCGCGGCGAGACGCCAACTCGAACCTTGCTGTCCCAGTCCACGTGGCCGAAGGGTTCGGGGAGTCGACGCGAATCGTACCGGGTGTCGAAGACCACGCCGCGCGGCGAGACCTGGATCTCGAAGTAGTTCCGTGCGTCGCCATCGGGGTCGATCATCAGCTCGACGCAATCCTGGGTCCACAGATGGTCGTCGTGGCGCCTGTGGCTCGCGCGCAGCAATGCGTCCTGTACGTCGACGCCGACGTACAGGTAGCGCGCATCCCAAAGGAGCTTCGCGGAAGCCTGGATGGGGGCGGCGGCGCCATTCTTTGTTTCGACGAATGCGCGGCTGGTCTTGGCAAAGCGCCAAACCGGATCATCGAGCGAGCCGTCGAGCCTAGGGGGGCGCTTGGTTTGGACGAGCCCGAGCCTTGGCACGGCGTCGCTGTTGCGGGGCGCGTCTTCGGCGGCTGGGGTCGGGACGCTTGCCGCAACAGGGCGGTCTGCTCCTTCCGAACCGCCGACGCGAACCCGAAGACGCTGCTCATCGCGCCAGATGCCCAGGTAGATTTCGGCTGAGCTTCCGGTCCAATCCTCGGGCAGATGCAGGTCCTGTGGGTCCTGGATGTACTCGCCGCTTCGCCAGCGGTCTACGCCGTAGAGCCAGCGGAGCGTGCCGTTTCCGTCCTGGTTGAGCGTTCGCTCGCCGTCCGGGCCCTCGATGTGAGTGAACAGCTTCCAGCCTTCTTCGAGCGGCTCGAGCGCCTGCCAGTACCAGGTGATGCGCATCGTCTCGCCCGGCCGCCATCGCGCCCGATCGATGTCGTAGCCGAGGAGCTTCACCTTGCCTTCGAAGTCGAAATCGAGGCGCCACTCGGGGGAGGGCGCGACCTTCGAGACGTACGCTGCGACCACTTGCCGCTGCGCCGGGGTCAAAGGCTCGACGTCACTCGTGCACGCCGCGATGGCGCCCAGGAGAAGAACGGCAGCGCCGCGCGTGAAGCTCATGGTGCTCGCGTTCATCGTCGCGACTTGCGGCGCGACTTTCTCTGCATCTTTCGTTTGGACTTCTTTTTGCTCTTGTCGATGACCCTGCGCGGCGCTTGTGGCCCGCCCGGACCGAAGCCGCCTTGTTCGGCCACCGCGGCTTCGAGCAAGGAGTCGGCCAGGTTCGCCATCATCGGGTTTCCTTCGAGCCCGCCTGTCGTCACGGCATCTCGAAGCCGATTGGCGGCGGCCATCTGCTTCATGCCGGGGATCTTCGAGAGCATGCCGGCCTGCGAGCCGATGCTGCCCATCATCTGTTTCATGAAGGCAAAGCGTTGGAGGATTTCGGCGACCTGCTTCTCGGTCGTGCCGGAACCCTTGGCCACGCGCACCAGGCGGGTCGGATGCTTTTGGAAGAGCTCGGCCTTCGCGCGCTCCTGCCGGGTCATCGAGCTGACGATCGCTTTGATCTGGCCGATCTCGCGCTCATCGACTTGGAAGCCCTCGGGCATGCTGTCGGCAAAGAACGGAACCTTGTCGAGCAGGTCCTGAAGCGGCCCCATGTTCTGCAGGGTCTGAAGCTGCTCGAGGAAGTCATCGAGGGTGAACTGGCCGCGAAGCATGCGCTTGGCGTCCTGCTCGGCCTTCTTCTCGTCGACGACCTCCTCGAAGTCTTTCATCAGACCGACGACGTCGCCCATGCCGAGAATGCGGCTCGCCATGCCGTCGGCCCGGAACTCTTCGAGCCGATCGAGCGTCTCGCCCGTGCCTGCGAACTTGACCGCCGTCCCGGTGGCGTTCTTGATCGAAATCGCCGCACCGCCGCGCGCGTCGCCATCGAGCTTGGTGAGGATGACGCCGCTCAGCCCGAGCAGATCGTGGAAGGACTTTGCCGTCTTGACCGAGTCCTGACCGATCATCGCGTCGACGACGAGGAACACGTTTTGCGGATCGACCGAGGTGCGAATGTCGTCGAGCTCTTTCATGAGCGCTTCGTCGATCGCGAGTCGACCTGCCGTGTCGTAGATGACCGTGTCGCACTTCAGCTTCTTGGCGTGCGCCAGGCCGCTCTTGCAGATCTCCAGCGGCAGCCCGCCCGGAATCGAGAAGACCGGCACGTTGATTTGCTCGCCCAGGACCTGAAGCTGCTCGATCGCGCCCGGACGCGCGACGTCTGCGGCAACGAGAAGCGGCTTTCGCGCATTGCTCGTTTCGAGCAGCAGCGCCAGCTTGGCCGCGCTGGTCGTCTTACCGGAACCCTGAAGGCCGACCATCATGATGCCGGTCGGCTTGGGCTTCTTGGCGAACTCGACCGGCTCGCCCTCGAAGGCCATCATCGACTCGAGCTCGTCCTGGCAGATCTTCACGAACTGCTCGGCCGGGCCGACCTTGAGCTTGCGCTTGGCGGACTTGGCAGCGGTTTCGACGACGGTGCCGACCGCCTTTTGCTTTACCCTTGAGAGGAACTCCTTGGTGACGCCGAACTCGACGTCGGCCTCGAGCAAGGACAGGCGCACGTCGCGCAGGGCCTGATCGATGTTCTCCTCGGTGAGCTCGGTGACTCCGGAGAGGCGATTGCGGGCGTTGCGAAAGCCCTTTGTGAGCGTCTCAAACATAAGGAAATTGTCCGGTGGCTGCGGCTCGGCGCGTAGCATGGGGCGAAGCGGGCACGCAACCTGCTTCGCACCTTGACCTCTGGTTTCGCGCGTTGGATGGTGCCCCGGCGTGCCCGAAGAGCTGCCGAAGAAGGGAGATCCGGAGACGATCTACGTGATCGACATCAGCTCCTATGTGTTTCGCGCCTACCACGCCCTGCCACCGCTTTCGAACAGCAAGGGTGAGCCCACCCACGCGGTTTCGGGGGTCGCCAGCATGCTGCTCAAGCTGCTTCGGGAGCGCGAGCCGCGCAGCGTGGTCGTCGCGATGGACTCCAAGGGGAAGTCGTTTCGAAAAGAACTGTACCCGGACTACAAGGCCAATCGCCCGCCGGCGCCGCCCGATCTGGAGCAGCAGATGCTGCGTGTCCACGAGATCGCCGAAGCCTGGGGCATGTCGCCGATCGGGGCACCGGGCTTCGAGGCCGATGACGTCATCGCGACCCTGGTGACGCAGGCCCGCCGCAAGGGGCTTCGAGTCGTCATCGTGAGCGCCGACAAGGACCTGCTCCAGCTGGTGGGCCCCGACGTCGTCATGTACGACACGATGCGAGACAAAGTCTTTGGCGTCGAAGAGACCCGGGAGAAGATGGGCGTCGAGCCCGACCAGGTGCGCGACCTCTTGGCGCTGATGGGCGACAGCTCGGACAACGTGCCGGGCGTTCCTTCGGTGGGACAGAAGACCGCGGCCAAGCTTCTCGATGAGTACGGAAGTCTGGACGGCATCTACGAGAACCTCGAGAGCATCACGCGCAAGGCGCTCAAGGCGAAGCTAGGCGAGCACCGGAAAAAGGCGCTCACCTCCCGCGAGCTGGTGACGCTTCGCCACGACGTGGCGATGGACCCGGACGTCGTCACTCGCCCATACACTGGCGGAAACACTGCGGCGCTACGCACGCTCTTCAGCGAGCTCGAGCTCACGCGCCTGCTTGCTCAGCTCGATCCAGCGCCGGTCATCGAAGGGCACTACGAGACGATCACGAGCGCGGAGGGCCTGCATCGGATCGCCGGCGCGATTCGTGAGGTCGGGAGCTTTGCCCTCTATACGGTAATGGACATCGACGATCCGATCCGGGCAGAGCTCGTCGGCGTTGCGCTGAGCTGGGTGGACGGCGTCAGCGCTTACATTCCGCTCGGCCATCGCTACATCGGCGCGCCGGATCACTTGAGCTGGGAGGAAGCTGGGCCGGTGCTCACGCCGCTGCTGCACAACTCGCTCGTCCCCAAGCTCACGCTCGCCAAACGCGAAAAAGCGTTCTGGGCGCGGCGCGGCGTCACCCTTCGGGGAGTGCGTTTTGATCCGTCCTTGGCGAGTTACCTGCTCGACCCCGGGCGACACGCGCATCGATTGGAGGATGTGGCGCGCCAAGAGCTCGATGGCGAGCTGAGCAGCGAACAGAGCGTCCGCGGGAAGGGCAAGAAGGCCCTGGCCTGGGACGAGCTCGAAGTGCAAGCTGTGGCGCAGTACGCCAACGAGCGTGCGGACTACACGTTCCGCCTGAGCGAGCTGCTGACCCCGCGCATGCATGAAGGGGAGTTCGAGCGGCTCTTCTACGAGGTGGAGCTGCCCCTGGCCGGCGTCCTCGCGACCATGGAGCTCACGGGGATTCGGGTCGACACGGGGCTGCTTGCGGAGCTCTCAAAGACGGCAGACAGCGAGCTCCAGAGCCTGCACGCGCGCTGTACCGAGCTGGCCGGCCACGACTTCAACGTCTCGTCCCCGCGGCAGCTCGAGACCATCCTTTTCGACGAGCTCGGCCTGCCCTCGAGCAAGAAGACCAAGACCGGGCGCTCGACCGACCACGGGGTGCTCGAAGAGCTCGCCCGGCTTCACCCGCTGCCTCAGGCGATTCTCGAATACCGATCGGTTTCAAAGCTCAAGAGCACGTATTTAGACGCTTTACCGCGGGAGGTGAATCCGGACACCGGGCGCATCCACACGCGCTACAACCAGCTGGTCGCGGCGACCGGGCGGCTCTCGTCGAGCGACCCGAACCTGCAGAACATCCCGATTCGCACCGAGATGGGGCGCCGGGTGCGGGACGCCTTCGTGCCGGCGGAGGGTTGGTCGATGCTGTCGGCCGACTACTCCCAGATCGAGCTCCGGGTGCTGGCCCACCTGAGCCGCGACCCCGCTTTGGTCGACGCCTTCTCGAGAGGCGATGACGTACACGTGCAGACCGCCTGCGCGCTCTTCGGCGTGAAGCCCGAGGAAGTGACCAAGCAGATGCGCGGCGAGGCCAAGACGGTGAACTTCGCGGTCATCTACGGCCAGAGCCAGTTCGCCCTGGCTCGGAACCTCAAGATCGAGCGGGGCGAAGCCCAGCGCTACATCGATGCGTTTTTCGATCAGTACGCCGGGGTCAAGTCGTTCCTCGACGAAGTCGTCGAACAGGCGCACGCCAACGGCCTGGTGACGACGCTGCTAGGCCGCCGCCGCTCGCTTCCGGACATCCGCAGCCAGAACAAGAACCTGCGCGCCGCAGCAGAGCGCATCGCCTGCAATACTCCGATTCAGGGGACCGCAGCGGACATCATGAAAGTCGCGATGGTAGACATTCAGCGCGACATCGAAAAGCAGGCCCTGCACAGCCGCATGGTGCTGACGGTTCACGACGAGCTGGTGTTCGAAGTACCGCCGCAGGAGCGGGAAGCGCTCGAGGCGCTCGTCATCGACCGGATGCAGAACGCGGTGCCGCTATCGGTGCCGCTGCCGGTGGACGCCGGCTGGGGCAACAGCTGGGGCGCCGCGCACTGAGGCTGCCGCCGGTGGTGGGCAGCGGGCGGTCGCAAGTTACTGGCTCACAAAGCCGAAATGCCGGAGTCCCTCTAAAACTCCTCGGGCATAGGGATGCTTCGCGAAATAGATTCTCTCGGCGATTCCCTGGGCGACTGCTTCGATCCCGAGGTCTTTTTTGAGCTCTTCATCGGCGTTGCCGACGACGATCACCCGAAAGCCGGTAAGCATGGCTGCGCGATCGTTGCCCGAGTCGCCGGCGTAGACCAGGTGCTGCTCATCGACGCCGCTGTGGTCGTGCAGGTAGCGGACGGCGTAGTCCTTGGCGATACCGGCAGGGAGCACGTCGAGGAGGCCGCGGCCGCTGACGGGGTCGTGACTTGCGACGAGGTTCACCTGCGCGTTCGCCGCGTCGAGCCGCGCCTGGACGGTGTCGACGTACGGCTCGGGGCGGCCCCGGGTGTAGTAGCTGACCTTGAACTCGGCTTGCTTTTCTCGTTCTTGAAGATCGAGCCCTTCGATGGCGCCGATCGCCGCGCGGATGTCGACGCCACTGAGGCCACCGAAGGCCGCTCGCATCGCCTCGCGGTACGCTTCATCCGGCTCAAACCCGGCGTCGGTGCGTCGATACACGCTGGTTCCGACATCGCAGACGAACCAATCGGGCGAGGGAAGGCCGACCTCCGCGATTCCTTCCCGCGCAAGCGCTAGATGTCGACCCGTGACGTACGCGAGCATCAGGTTGACGCTATCGTCGACCACGTCTACGAACTGGGTGACCTCACGCAAGCGTTGAGAATCGCGTTCCAGGGGGATCAGTGTCCCATCCAAATCCGACGCAAGGAGTGAACGTGGTACGCTCATGGCTGCGTGAGCCTAGCGAGAACCGAGACCAACTGCACCCCGGAATACGTTAGCTGAGAGCCTGTGCATCGATTCCACAAACGACCGGTCATTTTTGGCGAGGTGCTGTTCGACCATTTCGCGGACGGCAGCCGTGTGCTCGGAGGCGCGCCGTTCAACGTCGCCTGGCATTTGCGGGGATTCAACTCGAATCCCTTGGTGATTAGCGCGGTTGGCGAGGACGACGAGGGCCGCGAAGTCATCGAGCGGATGACCAGCTGGGACCTGATGACCCACGGCGTGCAGGCGGACCCGGAGCGCCCGACCGGCCGGGTGACCGCGAGCTTCATCGACGGCGAAAACCACTACGAGATCGCGCCCGGGCAAGCCTGGGACTCGATCCGAGCAGAACCGGCGATCCGCGCCGCCTTCGAGGAGCCCATCGGCTTGCTGTATCACGGCTCGCTGGCGCTTCGCTCCGAGGACAGCTGGTCGACGCTGCGCAGGCTCCGCGACGAGGCCGATGCCCCCTCGTTCATCGACATCAATTTGCGGGACCCCTGGTGGACCCAAGACAAGGTCGATTGGTGTCTGTGGAATGGCAACTGGATCAAGCTCAGTGACAAGGAGCTCGCGGAGCTGACCTCCAAGCCCACCGCGACCTTCGAAGACTGCCGCGACGCCGCCCTCGGGCTGGCACGCAAACACGGCAACGATGGCATCATCGTGACCCGCGGTGCCGAGGGAGCCTTGTCTGTCATTGGCGGTCAGACGACGTTCGAAGCGCACGCGAAACCGGCGAAGAATCTCATCGACACCGTCGGCGCGGGAGACGCGTTCAGCGCCGTCGTATGCCTCGGGATCCTGCAGCAATGGGATCAGCAGGTCACCCTGGACCGCGCGGCCGCGTTCGCGGCAGACCTTTGCGGAATCCGCGGCGCCACCACCACCGACTTCGCGCTCTACGAGCGGCACCTGACCGAATGGGCCAAGGACACGAGCGCCGGCACGATCAGAGCACCGGGGCCCGATGGGCTCTACGTCTTGTCGCTGACCGTCCACGGGCTGGTTCGCGCAACCGACATCGAGCTCGGGCGTGACGCCGACACCGGCGGGCAGGTCTCGTACGTGGTGGACCAGGCGAGGGCGCTATCGGAACATCCGGACATCGAGCGCGTCGACGTCGTCACTCGCCAGATTTTCGACAAGCGCGTCGACGAGATTTACTCGAGGCCTTTTGAGCCGATCAGTCGCGGCGCCCAAATCGTCCGCATCCCCTTCGGCCCGCGGCGCTACCTTCGAAAAGAAACCCTCTGGCCGCACCTCGACAGCTTGATCGATCAGCTCATGCGCTATGTGCGTATGCAGGAACGCCCGCCGGACCTGATTCACGGACACTATGCCGACGCCGGCTATGTTGGTTCGCGTCTCGCGAAGCTCCTCGGTGTGCCCTTCGTCTTCACGGGGCACTCCCTGGGCCGGGTGAAGCAACTGCGTCTCCAATCCAAGGGCGAAGAAAGCGAACAGACCTACCGCTTCGTCCAACGCATCGAGGCCGAAGAGCGCACGCTCGAAAGCGCCGCGCTCGTCATCGCGAGCACGCGTCAAGAGGTCCGCGAGCAGTACGAGCTCTACGACCACTACCAGCCAGAGCGCATGCAAGTCATCCCGCCGGGCGTCGATCTCTCTCGGTTCTCGCCGCCAGCAGAGAACTGGGAGCGCCCGCACATCGCCGCCCAGCTCGACCGGTTTCTGAAGGACCCGAGCAAGCCGATGGTGCTGGCCTTGGCCCGCGCCGACGAGCGGAAGAACTTCGAAGGCCTGGTCCGTGCATTCGGGGAGACCGAAGGCCTTCGGGACATGGCCAACTTGATCATCGTCGCTGGCAACCGGGACGACATCAGCGAGATGGGCCCGGGCCCGCGCCGCGTCCTGACCCAGATCCTCGCCCTCATCGATCGCTACGACCTCTACGGCACGGTGGCTTATCCCAAGCACCACGAGCCGAGCGACGTGCCCGAGCTCTTCAGGCTTGCCGCAAAGACCAGAGGCCTGTTCGTCAACCCCGCGCTGACCGAGCCCTTCGGCCTCACATTGCTCGAAGCTTCGGCCACTGGCTTGCCGCTGGTCGCAACCAACGATGGCGGCCCGACAGACATCATTGGGA
>Ga0316189_10001381_pt1 | contig 24158 bp, 22 predicted proteins | sample LowCovwburrow_MG_FD_204930 | JGI IMG/M metagenome (GOLD analysis project Ga0316189, IMG submission 204930) | Coastal sediment microbial communities from Maine, United States - Lowes Cove worm burrow | ecosystem: Environmental > Aquatic > Marine > Coastal > Sediment | place: USA: Maine... | reverse complement strand
TCCCCGGCATGATTGCGGGTGGCATTGCAGGCGCGACGCAACGCGAGATCCAGGAATTTCGGGATACGCTGACAGAAGAACTGGCCGAGGCGTCGAGCCAGCAGATCGTCAACGAGAAAATTGCATCAGACGTGTACTTCGAGATCCGAACAGCGCCGAATCTGGAGCCACAGGTGTTTGCACGTGAAACACCGGTGCCCGAGGAGACCGATGCGATTCTGTATGTTGGTGTCAGAGATCTTATTATCGATGTTGAAGGCGACGAGGCGATCATCACTGCCACGGTAATCGCAACGATGCATCGTTTGAGAGACGAAACCGACGTCTACGAGACGATAATTCAATATCAGGATCGTGACACTTTAAGTAACTGGACTGACAACGACAATGCCGTGTGGCGCGACTATGCGAACTTCGCGCGACATTATGTCGGGCGTGAAATAGCGGCGCAGGTCTTCGACTCGGCTGGTCTGGCGCATACTTTGATCCCGACAAAGTCCGGCGACGTGAGCGTTAGCAGGAAGAATAAATGGCGGGGCAGTAGCAAGTCGCTGAGCCCGACCCTGGCCTGGGAGCTGAACTTACCCGGCGATGATGCGCATCCCGCATGGATTCTCGGTATTGAAGAGAAGGACATCTACTACGACGTTGAGATCTACGATTTGCACCGACCGATTTATTCGGCGAAGCAGATTCAGGATCCTGTTCACACTGTCACCGCACAACTGGAGCCGTGCCAAAGCTACCGATGGTCTGTGCGGCCGTCGTACCACGTGGGCGGTGACATCAAATACGGTCCGTGGATGAGATCGGGTGTGAACAGTGGCAACGGCAATATAGGTGTCGAAGCGTCAGAGGCGCCAGCGTACCTTTACGATTTTGCCGAGCTTGAGGTCAAATGCGGGGCTAAGTAGCGGTATTTTTCTGGCTAGTCGTGCCTTACAAATATAAGTTCGTCCGTCGCAAAGCCGAGTTCACTGGCTTTGTCGACCAGTGACTGCAAAATGCCCGGGTCCATCTGCGGCGTGCGACTGAGAATCCAAAGATAATCGCGGTCCGGTCCGGCGACCAGCGAGTATTGATAGCCGCTCTTGTCCAGTTCGATAATGTTGTAGCCACCGTAGAACGGGCCAAAGAACGATACTTTGAGCTGGCCGACATCGCTTGCGCCCACGAAGTACGCCTTGCCGGTGGCCTCGTCCCATTCGCCGGATTCATCCTTCAAGCCTCGATTGACAACGTGCACCCCACCGTCGTCGCGCAAGCTGTAATTAGCGGTCACTCCCGACAGTCCACGCTCAAAGCGGTGATCAAGCCGGGCGATTTCGTACCACGTGCCGAGGTATCGGTCGATCTCGAATCCACGCACCACACTCACGCCATCCGGTGCACCGGTGCAGCCGCTCAGCAGCACGAAAATGAATGTTGCCAGGACGGCAGAACAGTTTTGTTTTAGCGATTGCATAGGTTTCATGACCGAATAGTAGCAGCTATTTGCCGGACTGCTTGCGTTCCTCTTTTAGCTCTTTGAGCACCTTTAGGCCTTTGTCCCTCTGCTTGGAAATAACCTTGAGCCTGGATGCCAGTTCATGACGCGCTTCTTCGTCCGTCTCGTTTAACAGTTTTTCTTCGTACCTGCGTTTTTCGACGCGCAGCGCTTTCAGCACCTTCTTCAGGGACTGGTATTTTTCCAACTGCTTAGTTCGTTCTGCGCTGAGAATGTCCTTCAACTTTTCCAGCATCTTTTCGGATTTCATCGCGCTGCCTCCTCGGTGCCGTGCTCCAGCATCTCGGTAATTTCCTCTTCACTCAAAGCCAGGGCTCGCATTGCTACTGTTTCTTCCAGGTCTGATGCCGAGAACAACACCGTACCGGCTTCCACAAGATCCCAGCAGGTTTCCCGGCAATAGGTGATGTCGTTCATTAACGATGTGGCAGTTTGCACGTCGATGCGCTCTTTTCGAATAAGGTCATCGAGACCCTTGCCAAACTCTTTGGTTTTTCTTTCGATTTGCAGTTTGAGGTGGTCCAGCGACAACGTGGAACTTGAGTCACTTGCCGTCTTGCGATCCGCATCAATGTCTCTGAGTACCGTGATGATCAGACGCCGCAAGCGATTGTATTCCTTTATGGCGAATTGATTATCCGAGCTCAGGGTTCGATTCAGGTTCTTCCTGAGATGTTTGACGCCTTTCACGGCCTCGATCACGTGCTGGCCGGCTTGTCGAATCGTGTTCAGTTCCTCTTTTAACCGACCTTCGGCATAACCGCCACGACTGTGGACGATGTATTCGACTATGGCGCCGTAAAGGGCCTTTAGCTTTCTCTCGTACAGGTCATCGATATCTTCATCGACAATGTTGGTGGACTTCTTGACGACTCGTTTTACCTTTTCCTCAGATTCCAGCACATCCCGGTTGATACTCAGTCCATCCATGATAACGCCGGCTGCCAGGTCGTACAGTCGAATGCTTTCTTTCCGGACGGCCTCAACCGCTGCTTCACGAATATCCGTCGGGCCACCGCTGAGGTAGATCGGTCGCTCAATCTGCACTTCTTCCTCGATAATGATCTTCTTGAGAAACATCACGAGACGCTTCATGAGTGGCAGCATCACGACTATGCCCAAAAGGTTAAAGAGGGTATGGAAGACGGCGAGCTGCAGGGTGTAGTTGTTGCTCGCGATGCCCAGGTGACTGCTGATCCACGATACAGCGGCAATCAATTGGTAGATGCCAGCAATGGCGAGCAGGCCGGTTACCAAATTAAAAATGAGGTGCGCCGCGGCGAGGCGCTTGCCGTCAGTGCTGGATCCCAGCGAACCGATAATCGCCGTGATGGTCGTACCGACGTTGGAGCCAATCGCTACCGCCAGTGCGTTTTCATAACTGATTTGTTGCGAGGCCAGTGCTGCCAGAATGAGTACAAGCGTTGCGTGACTCGACTGCATGATGACCGTGGCCGCGATGCCGATGCCGGCGAACACCAATACGCCGGGATAGCCTGTCATCGTGTAGCGCGCAAGGTCGATGGTCTGACCGACGGAATCGAACCCTTCCTTCATGTAGTGAATGCCGAGGAAGAGGAAGCCGAGCCCGGCCAGCACATAGCCTGCGCCCTTGAGGCTCTTGGCCTGCTGGAATATCAGCACGATGCCGAACACCAGCATGGGCATGGCATACGCAGACAGGTTTACTTTCAGGCCAAAGCCGGCGACGAGCCAGGCGCCTGTCGTCGTGCCCAGGTTGGCACCGAAAATGATGCCGATGCCAGAGGCAAGATCCAGGAGACCAGCGCTGAGGAACGTAATCGTGATTACAGAAACAAGCGAGCTGGACTGCATGATGGCGGTGGTCAGCACACCAAACGACATACTCTTCCATAGCCTGTTGGTGGACGCCCTGAGAATCTTTTCGAGTCCACCTGCCGTAAACGTCTTGAAGCCTTCCTCGAGAGCGAGCATTCCGAACAGGAAGATGGCCACACCTGCCGTGATGGTCTTGAACTCTTCGCTGACCGCAAACCCGTAGGCGAGCAGTATGAAAATTGCGGGTAGGAAGGTCTTACGTAACATGGACAGATGCTAGGCTATCATAATAGTCCCAAGCGAAGCAGCGGAACCCAATCGTCGATGGCAAACGCCGAGCAACTCCTCAATGAAGCGCAATATGCGTTCCAACGCGTCAGCTATGGCGAGACGCCTGACAATAAGCGAAACGCCGCGCGTGCCACGTCTCTTTGCAAGAAAATAATCCGCAAGTTCCCGACCAGCTCTTACTCGACTGAGGCCCATGCTATTCTCCGGCGCCTGGGGGAAGAAGCCTATTCTTCAAAAATGAATATAGAGCATCGGCACAGTGCACCGAGTGAGCATCACACGGCGCCGACCGCAAAACCTTTGGCAATACCTCAAACAAAACCTCAGACACGGCCCGTCCGCCAGGATGAGACGGTGCCTTTCGACTGGGCTGGCTTGTTGGCAGTGATTCTCGTGACCTCGAAAACGGTCCTGGCTGTGATCGTGTTTGTGGGCTTCGTCCTGTTTGGCATCTTCGGACCGTTGCTGCTGCTGCCGTTAATCGCATTCGTACTCCTGGCAGGACCGTTCCGGCAACTGCTGAAGCCACAACAGCGTCAGGATATGAATGTCTTTGTAGTGCGGGCCAATGCATTCATTGAAGAGCGACGGAAGTCCGGCAGCGGCTTCGCTTAGCGGCAACGCACGACCCTGTCCGCGGCGCGCTCACACCAATCGGGCCATTCAGTGGCGTCCCAGTACGCAACAATTCCGGCGTGCTCCAGGTACTCGCCGTAGCGCGGGTGCTGCCGCAACCGGGCGTAAAAGGGCGTCCAGCTGTATTCGTGCAGAACGAGGTCTGCCTGCTTTGCCCACCAGATGTCTTTCTCAATGATGTAATCCAGTTGATTGGCATTCACCAGTGCGTCCCTGGCAATCAAAGCGCTGTAGTGGCCACGAGCCTCCTCCAGTCGATCGGGGAGTGGGTAGTATCCTTTGAGATAATCGATCAATGCTTCGTCCGACGATCCTTTAACAACCTGTGCTGCAGCCTCGATAAGATCGATACTCCACTGAGGTTGCTCGTCCGCACTTTCGGTCGGTACCTCCTGCGTGAGTAATCCGGGATCCAGCGCGGGACTCCGCAGTGTCGGGAGCATGTACCAGTACAGCCACGTCAAGTTGTCAGCTTCGCCCTCAAGCACCTGCTGCGCCAGTTCGAAGGCGTCCTCCACAAGACCATTGCTGCCGAGTGCATCGAGGTGTGCGAACACAAGAGGCAGCAGCCGGGAATCAATTTCCATACCGCGGCTGGTGAATGCGAGCGCCTCTTCGTTGCGGCCGACATAGCTCAGAAACTCGGCATAGTCTTCCAGGAGTTCGGCTGAATTCGGATCGATCGCCAACGCCTTGTCGAAATAGGGTTCTGCTTCGAGCCAGCGCCGCGTGCGACGTAGTGCACCACCCATTGCGTTTAACGCGTCCACATTGTTCGCATCCAAGGCCAGTGCTTTTTGTGCCGTTTCCATCGCCTTGTGGTCGTCTTCCGTGATGGATTGATACGCAATCGCCAGCGCAGCCCAGGCCGGGGCAAACTCCGGGTCTGCCGCGGTTGCCTGTTCCAACAAAGCAACGGCTTCCCGATCACGACGCCGCAATGCCGCCCGGCCTTTCAGGTACGTGTCGTAGGCGGCCATATTGCGTGTCTGGTTCGGCACCATATTGACCGCGGTGCCGAGTTCGCCTACCAGGGCCGCGGCGATTGCGCCGGCAATTTCTTCCTGCACTGCAAATATGTTTTCCAGTTTGCGGTCGAATGTCTCAGACCAGACGTGAAACCCGTCGTCCACCTTGATCAGCTGCGCTGTGATGCGCACCTGGTCACCCTGCGAGCGGACGCTGCCTTCCAGGACATGGGCGACGCCGAGACTGGCGCCGATCTCGCGTATATCGACACTGTGATCCCGAAACGCGAACACTGAGGTACGTGCCGGTACCGACAGGCCGGGAATCTTGACAACAGCGTTGATGATCTCCTCGGTGATGCCGTCCGAGAAATACTCCTGGGCAGGGTCTGCAGACATGTTGACGAAGGGCAGGACGGCTACCGACGATTCGGGGTCCGCGGGCGCGGTCTCATCATCGGTGTCGCCGGTGTCCCACAGGAAATAGCCGACTGCAACGACAGCGGCAGCAATGATCACGTATCCGAGGTTGCCGCCGGTCGGTCGGGCCGCAGACTCACTGCGATCGACATCTTCATCTTTCTTGATGCCGTCCGGTGTGAGCTCGAATGCCCAGGCAAACAACAGTGCCAGCGGAAAGCCCAACGCGAGCAGCAGCAACAGGGTTTTCATGACCCAGCCCGGCGCTTCAAAGCTGTCAAGCGCAAGCTCGGACACCTGGGCGATCAGCCACGCGAGTATCAGGTACGCCCCGCCAACCTTGACGACGTTGCGGCGCTGGAGTTCGGAGAAGAATTTTTTCACGCCGTGATCGTAACGGACGCCACCCGCATTCACCACCGCGCCGCGACGAAGGTGTGATGGTCGTTCATCGATACCTGATCGTTATCGTTGACAGTAAATTAGCAAAGACTAATAAAGACTTGCCGAATATAATGGCATCGCCTATAGTTCTGCGCATTCAACCGCACACGTTTCAGTGAGCTCCTAGCATGCCTGTTGCCTTACTAGCCTGGCCCGGCGCCATTGCCATTGGAGTAAGTCTTGGTCTTCTCGGCTCCGGTGGTTCGATCATCACCGTGCCGGTGCTGGTCTATCTGTTGGGTCAGGATGAGAAGGTAGCGATAGCGGGCTCGCTGTTCATTGTTGGCAGTATCGCGCTCGCCGGAAGTCTGCAATATGTTCGGGCAGGGCTGATCGACTGGCGCAACGTGCTCGTGTTCGGCGCACCGGGTATGGCGGGTACTTACCTCGGTGCGTTGATTGCGGCATATGTCCCGGGCGTATTGCAGCTGGGATTGTTTGCGCTGGTGATGCTGCTTGCGTCCTACATGATGCTGCGACCAGCCAAGCTTACCGGTACAGAACACGTGCCGCGCGAGTCCTGGAAGATCGCTCTCGACGGCCTGGTCGTGGGTGTCATCACCGGGCTTGTCGGTGTAGGTGGCGGCTTCCTTATCGTACCGGCACTGGTGCTGTTGGGCGGCGTCGCGATACATCGCGCCGTCGCAACCAGCCTCGTGATCATTGCGCTGAAGTCCTACAGTGGTTTTTACAAGTACGTTGATGTGCTCGATGCGCAAAACCTGCAACTCGACTGGCCAACCATATTACTGGTCACCGGCCTCGGTATAGCAGGCAGCTTTTTGGGTGCTCGTATTGCGAGGAAGATGCCGCAACAGAGATTGAAGCAGGGCTTTGGGTACTTCCTTGTCGTGATGGGCCTCTATATCCTTGTCAGGACCGCGCCGGATGTCCTGCAGGTTTTCACCGCAAACTAAAGCTACGCCCGCGAATTGAGATGCGATGATCTGTCCTAAATGCCAAAACGACATGGAAGCCATCGAGTACGAAGGCGTCGAAGTCGATCGCTGTAAGAACTGCCAGGGGATCTGGTTCGATGCAGGGGAAAGCCATTGGCTTGGTGATGAGGACGCGGCAGCAGCAATCGATACCGGCGATTCGATGACAGGCAGGCAGACGAACGCAATCGACCGCTACCGTTGCCCGCGATGTGGTGGCGGCATGCTGCGCAGGGTCGATCCAAAGCGACCGCAGGTCCAGTACGAAGAATGCACGTCCTGCAGAGGCTCGTTTTTCGATGCGGGAGAATTCAAAGGACCAGTGCCTTCGTCTACAACTAAAAATAAGGATTAAGGATCACGTATGAAAACCTCACGACGAAGTTTTATCCGTTCCGCATCAGCCGCGGGCATCCTCGCAGCATTACCTGGGTCGATTTTTGCACAAAGTAGTGCGCCTAAACCCCTCGACATCCTGATTCTTGGCGGCACGGGGTTTATCGGACCGCATGAGATTAACTATGCACGATCCCGCGGTCACAACATCACCATGTTCAATCGTGGCAAGACGGCGCCGGACATGTTTCCGGACGTCGAGGCATTGATCGGTGATCGGGATGACCAGCTTGATTCGCTCAAAGGTCGGGACTGGGATGCGGTCATCGACAATTCCGGTTTTTACCCGCGGCACACACGCCTCTCCGCTGAGTTGCTGCACGGTCACGTGGGTCAGTACATGTTCGTTTCCAGTATCTCGGCTTATGCGGAAACGTTGACCCCCGAGGACGACGAGTTTTCCGCAGCGTACGGCGTCATGGACGATCCGACCGATGAATCCGACTCGATATACGGCTCAACCTACGGTCCGCGAAAGGCCTTGTGCGAGCAGGAAGTCACGAAAGTCTTTGGCGACAAAGCTATCAATATCCGGCCCGGGATCATCACCGGTACCGGGGATCCGACGGAGCGTCTGCGTCACTGGCTGAGACGCATGCAGGCGGGCAACGAGATACTGGTTCCCGGGGTGCAAGACCTGCCGGTACAGTACATTGATGCCGCCGACATGTGCGCCTGGATGATTCGTATGCTGGAAGACGGGAGCGGCAGCGGTCCGTACAACGCGGTCGGTGCCGAAGAGCCGTACCGCGCCCGGCCACTGCTGGAGGGCCTTCGTGATGCGACCGGCTCACAGTCAACACTGACCTGGATCGATTGGGAATGGATTCGAAAAGAAACATCAGAGGATCCGAACTACGGGCCCTGGTACGGGGCAGGACCGATTCCTTTCATGCAGGTGAACAATGACAGGGCGCTCGCAACTGGCCTTACGTTCCGGCCGATCGCGGACACAGCAAAGGACATGATCGCGAAGCTTGACGAGGTTGGCGAACCAAAATTCGGGCGAGGTGGATTCGATCTGGCAACCGAAGCCGCGCTGTTGAAGAAGTGGCACGCAGAACTTGACCGATAATGAACAGCAATAGTGCCTGGGCCAGGTCGTACACAACGCCCTGGACGCTAAGGGCATACGATGTGCTTCCAGGCAATCCAATATGGATAGGTATCGTCTTCACGATTGGCCTGCTCATCCTGTTTTTCATCGGTAGAACTTTTGTCGACGGTGCCGATGACTCTACACCGGACGACCTTCGGGTGGCCGTCACCCAGATTGTGATGACGGCATACAGCGCCTCTGCATACGCCTATTTGCTCATGACTGCGCGCAGGACGACACACGAGCTGTCGCCAGTTGCTCAATACGTGCCGCATTGGCAGGCGATTGTCGATAGGGCTGGCAAGCATCCACGGTGGATCTTGCTACTGGTCGGTGCCGCAAGCTTCCTGATCATCGGAGTAACCGTCACTAATGCAACCACGCCGGAGCCCGACAATCCATGGGTATGGCAAACCTGGAACTATGACATCTACTGGCATCGGGCAACGAGCGTATTTTTCGTGTGGTGGATTGGCTGTTTATGCTACGTAACCGTTGTGGAGTCCGCACGACTTTCCCGTTTGTCGGACGACATCGACTCTCTGGATCTTCTTGAGTTGCTCCCCTTTCAGCCGCTGGTTCGTCAGGGGCTGACCAACGCGCTACTGGTGATCGGCATGGTATCCGTCATGTCGCTCCTGGGCGTCGAATCTCGCTATGGACCGGTACTGGTGGGATTTTGGATCATGTTCATAATGTTGGCGTGGATAGGAATGATGTTGCCATTGCGCGGCATTCGTAAAAAAATCAGAGTCGCAAAGGATCAGGAACTGGATTGGTGCAGGCAGAGCCTCAAGGTTTCCAGAGACGCGCTGAAGTCCGGTGCTGGTGAGCAGCAGTCCATTGCGGAAATCATGGCGTACAGAACCATGATCGAGAACATCAGAAACTGGCCTTTCGACAATCCCACCCTGGTTCGGTTTACGCTATACCTCTTGATTCCTCTAGGCTCCTGGTTGGGGGGTGCCTTTGTCGAACGGGGCCTCGATTTCTTCCTGTCCTGAACCTGATAATTGCATAGTCGTCCAGGCGCAACGTTTTCAGGAACGTCAAAGTGGTCACTGCGTCGTTGTGCAAACTAAGCTCAGCGCCTACAGTTACAAGCTCTAATACATTGGGAGGACGACTTGTCGAACCTGACCCTGGATAATATTGAGCACGAATTGCAGTTAATGAATGTCCATCTGGCCGAAGCAAATGACATCGCGATGCTGTCGGCGTTCTCGGCTATGCCCCCTGATCTTGATAATGACAGCAGAAAGGCGTTGCGCCGGCTTCGGGACAAGATGATGGAACGAGCGAGAACCCGAGCCGACGTCTAGAGCAAATGGTCGAACTTGCAGGTTGGTTTTTTGGGATAGAATGATACTGAGAGGTTAGGAGGTCATACCTATGCTGTTCGGTTCGCGGGAATGTTCAGTTGCATTCGGATTGTTCCTTTTCTCCCTGCTGACCGCTACCGCCGGATGGGCAGACCCGATCGGCGCAGAAGGTGTTCAGCAACTGCATGAAAAGGTTGCGCCCATCGTGGATGATCCAAGTCCCGAGCGACCTTTTTACGTCAACGCGGAAGCCAAGAAGCATATTGAGTCCAGTGAGGCTGCGCTTTACTTTCCGCAGACTATTGACGAGATAGCCGACTCGCTGTCAGAGACCAGGTCCTGGTGTGAGATCTTGCCACTGCATATCAACATCAAGGCCTGCACATACAGCCCCGGTGGCGAACAGATTACAGTCTATATGGGTAGAAAGTTCTATCAGGACCCAGAGGAAGCACACCAGCTCACGTATGAATTCGAAACGATACGGGAGGGCGACTATTTTAGCGTTGTCGCGCTTGCCGACGAGGGTCCGTTGGGCACATCCGACTATCACATCGATTTCGAAGTCGTCGCAGCCGGCGACAAGTCTTTCGGCCGGATACACGTATCGGATCATCAGAGTTGGACAAGCTCCAACGCTATGCGAATTTACCTGAACACCAAGGGTAAGAATAAGCAAGGGATTTCGATCATCGACCATGATGACTCAGGTAACCCGATTTACTCCAAAGGTGTGCCTGCAGTGGCGGAACGCAACTTGCTTCGCTACTACTTTGCCTTTGCCGCGTTTTTTAATTCTGCAGGCAAGACTGATGCTGCTGCGCGCCATAACGCGCAGCTGGATTACTGGTTCGACAACACAGAAAAATTTCCACAGTTACATGAAATGGAGAAGGACGCGTACGTGGAAGAGAAAAAGAAAGAGCGTGAGAATCAGATCGAATTGCAGATGGCACGTCAGTAGGCAAGGGTTAGTCTGCGTAACCCGTTAGCTCCACGTAACCGCGGCCGGTGATGGCTGCACCGTCGTGCTCTCCGTCAACGTCAACGGCTCCTTCCCAGTAACGCACAATAGTAAACAGCTCCTGGTTCGGCATCACGGGTGCCACATTCACATCGAGGTTTAAGCGTGGCACTGCAACACGCCATTGTGACGGGTAGGTTCCGCCGTCAGGGCTCTCCCAGGTGTCGAGTACTGTGATCTCGACGCTGTCGGCATCAAGGTGCGAGATCACGCCATTCGCATCACGATAAGTGCCCGCACTTGAACCGTCCTGTGTGCCATCGTTATTGCGTAAGTTATAGAACATCAGGTCGCTGCCGTCGGAGAGCTGCAGTGCAAACCAGTCCCAGCCGACCTGCTCGGCGGCGAGCGCACTCGTACTCCATTCACGGTCGAGCCAGGATAGACCGGAGACGCTGTATTGACGATCGGCGATGCGGATCGTCCCCTGGGTGTCGAGTCGTGTAATCGAGTAGTAGTACGAGGCATTGCCAGGTTCCGCCGATTTCTGCGAGAGACCGTCAATGCCATTCAGGACGGGCGGTTTAAGCGCCCGTAGATCGACATCGATACCGAAATCGGTATCGCCTGCGCGCAAGTTCCAGGCGTCCGGGTTCTGATCAATCGCCCAGTCATCAATCCAGACACGAAACGGTTCGGCCTGTGCCCCGGCCAGTCCTAATGCGCCACGCGAGTAGCGCTGTGCAACGTAAAAGCGCTCATCCTCGGCATGCGTGATCGCGAGGTGTGCGATGTACACCTGGTTGCTGCGCCAGCGTGACTCGGACTCGGGCGCGGAGGGTGTGAGCGCAAAACGGAAGATCGTCAGCTCGAACCCGAAGCGCCCGCCATCCTCGTCATCGAGATTGCCGGTGACGTACCACCACTCGTTGCGAAACTCCGGATGAGGGCCGTGATCGGCGGGGAACATGAACTGTCGTGGCTCGAGCGCTTTCGCAAAACCGGCGTCGGCCTCAGCGCCGAGCAGGTCGGCAAGCCGTGACGGCGGTTCACCCTCGTCAGCAACAGCAAATATTGCGAACAGCAGCGCAGCGAGAACGGCCAGCAAGCGGTTCATCTTATTCCTCCCGCATCGCGATCGCAGGCTGTGCCTGCCCCGCACGCCAGGCCGGGTAGAGCCCGGCAAGCAGTGCGGCGCCGATGGCGAACCCGACAGAGACCGCGAGAATGTCGACGGAGATGTTCATGTCGATCTGCCAGCCAAAGGCGCGACGGTTGATGACCTTGATCAGTACCCAGGCCATCACGATGCCGAGCGGCACCGAGGCGAGGCCGCTGAGCAGTCCGATGACACCCGTTTGTGCGGTGATCATGCCGCCAACCTGCGTGGGCGTCATGCCGAGTGCGCGTAGCGTTGCAAACTCACGGGCGCGTTCCAGCTGTAACGCCAGCATCGCGGAAAGGATGCCGATGAAAGCGACAGCAAGGGTCAACCAGTACAGGATATCTGTAATGACAAACGTCTGATCGAAGATACGCAATGACGCCTGGCGCAAGCTGGCATTCGAGACGATGTAGAGTCGTTGCCAGTTTTCGGTCAACGTTTCGAGTGCGGCGACGATCGTGTCCGCCTCAACGCCCTCCACAAGGTACAGGCCCAGCGAGTCGACACTGTCGTCATCGTAATGGCGTGCGTAGGTCGCGCGGCTCATCATGATGCCGCTCGCGTTGATGTCGTAACTTTGGAACCTTGCCGCAACCGCAAAGCTGCGCGGTCCGTGGTCGGTGGGCAGCGTGATCGTGCTGCCTGCACCGACGTCGTTTTGGTAGGCATACGGCTCGGAGACAAATACCGCATCATTCGCCTCCCACGCTGGCCAGGCCTCGGCCGGGTCGGCGTCGAGGAGTTCGGCGCCAACGTAGCTTTCGGGTGGCATGTCAAAAACTCGCAGTTGCGTGCGCCCGTTCGCGTCCTCGATCCAGGCACGCTTGCGTGTGCTCAGATCCTCAACGCCGTCGAGATTGCGGATGGCCTGAATCAGTGCCGCGTCCATCGCGCCGCGCTGCACGCCGGTGTAAACATCGGCCTGCAGCGTCTGCTCCAGCCACTCGCTGACAGAGCCGCGGAAACTGTCAACCATGATGCTGACACCGATGGTTGCCGAGACGGCCACCGCCAGTGCGACGATAGCGACGCCGGTACGCGACAGGCTCGAGGCGACCCCGGCAACGGCCATGCGCATGGAGATGCCGCCGAGTCTGTCGGCGAGAGGCGCGATCAGCGCCGAGGAAAATTTCACGAACAGCGGCACACAAAGTGCGAATCCAAGGATCAACAGAAACACAGCGGCCAGCCCGGCAACGAGGTTGTTGCCCGAGACGAGGATGAGCACGGCGGCCGCAACCATGAGCACGAGGCCGATCAATGTCACTTTGGGCACGGCATTGCGTGCCCGGTGTTCGAGCGACGAGCGCGTAAGTGCGAGCCGCGGTTGATACGACGTCGCCTCCAGCGCTGGAAATGCCGCTGCGACGAGCGCTGCGCCAACCCCCGCGATGAGACCTTTGACGATGGAGAAAGTCTCGATGCTCACGTTCGATACGCTGACGCGAAAGTAGAGGTTATTGATGGTGCGTGAGACCAGGTCGAGGAGTTGCTCGCCGAGCGCAATGCCGAGGATGACGCCAACGACGGCTGCGAGCGCGCCCAGTACGCCAGCCTCGACGAGGATCATCGAGAGAAGCTGCCGGCGCGTCAGGCCGAGCGCTCGCAATACGCCGATAAGCTTGCGTCGCTGCAGCACCGAGAAATTGACGCTGTTGAAGATCAGGAACAGACCGACAAGAAGTGCCAGCAGGCTCATGGCTGACAGGTTGGTCATGAAAGCCTGGCTCATCTCGGCCGTCGATCGCGTGCGACCGGACGCGGAAAGTAACTGCGTGCCGTCGGGCAGCGCAGACTCAAGTGCGACAAGCGCAGTGTCGTCACCGTCGGGGATGCGTACGTCGATGCGACTCAGCCAGCCAGTCCGGCCCAGCCATTCCTGCACTGTCGCGATATCGGCGACGATGACCTGGTCGAGGGCGCCGCTGTCGTCGGCAAATAGCGCAACCAGTTCGGCGGTTTGCTGGCGTCCGTCGGCCGTGATCTCGAACCGGTCGCCCACACGAAGACCGAACTGCGACGCCGTGCGCTCGGAGGCCGTGACCACGCCCGGCGTAATGAGAAAGTCGGTGAACAGGGACTCGTCGCTGGATGCCACCTGGTCGTCCGAGCGTGCCTCGCCGGTAAAGCTGCGAACCTGCTGCTCTGCAAACAGATCGATGCCGAGCAGCGTGAGCGACGTGTTGTCGGATTCAATGGTGCCCTCGATGATCGGCGCGATTGAGACAATGCCATGCTCGACGCGCAGTCGCGTGTAAACATCCTCGGGGACACCGCGGGGCCCGCCGATGATCTGATGCGTGGCGGCGCCGGTTATCGCGTCCATCGACAGCAAAAAGGCTTTGCGTGCGCTCGCATTGGCAAGGTCTACGGCCACGATGACAGCGACACCCACGCCGATGCCGATAAACGATAACGCCAGTTGCCACGGGTGTCGCAGCAAGTAGGAAAAGCTCGCGCGGTAGGTGACCGGGATCATCTGGCGGCCGTCGCGGCTATCCTTCCGTTGTGCAGTTCGAGGACACGATCGCAGTGCGAGGCGACATGCTGGCTGTGCGTCGCGATCAGCATTGTGTGCCCGCTATCGCGTACCAGGGTGTCGAGGAGTCCGAGCACGCTCCCGGCGGTCGCGTCGTCAAGGTTACCGGTCGGTTCATCCGCCAGCAGCACGGCGGGTTCGTGGGCGAGCGCCCGCGCAATTGCGATACGCTGCTGCTCGCCACCCGAAAGCACGTCGGGGTAGCTATCGGCACGGTCGGCGAGGCCGACGGACTCGAGGAGTTCGTTGATGCGTGTCGACGCCTGGGATGGCGGCACCTTGTTGAGCTCGAGGACCAGCCGTACGTTGTCGGCAACGTTCAATGTTGGCACCAGGTTGAAGGACTGGTAGACGAAGCCGATGTGCTCGCGACGAAACAGCGTGCGCTCGCGTTCGGAGAGCCCGGTGAGGTCGATCCCGGCGACCGTGACCGATCCGGCATCAGGCGCATCGATGGCAGCGATGAGGTTAAGGAGCGTTGACTTGCCGGAGCCACTCCGGCCCCGGAGCGCCACGGTTTCGCCGCGGCGGATGTCGAGGTCGACGCCATCAAGCACGACGTGTTCGCGCGCGCCCTCATGAAAGCGGCGGCTAAGTCCCTTAAGCTGAATTTCCAACGGAGCGTCTGACATAGCCTGCTACTGTACGACATCCCGGTGATGCGGGCTCACGCTTTGACTGTGCTCCGCGACTCAGCCAACTGCCTGTCAAACTCTGCCTCAAGTGCCGAATTACAACCTCGCAGGCCGGCGACAACCCGAGATGCCCAGTCAAAGTAGTCGAGTTGCCGTTGCGCAGCCCAGTTCACCGGTTTGTTGAACGCAACGTCGTAAACGTTCGAGATTTTATCCGCCAGCTTCAGGGTCTGAGCATCATTGGACAGATGTGGGGCGTGCTCGACCTGTTTGGCCTTGCGAACAGCCTTGTCCAACGACTTGTCATCGGACACCTCGAGCACGATGGCACAGACACGGGAGCCAAAGTGCGTTTCGAGCTCATCGCGATCGGTCTCTGTGTCTTCAATGGTGTCGTGGAGCAGGCTGGCCTGAAGCACGTCGATGTCTTCTACGCCGCCAATCTCGACAAGAATAGCCGTGACTTCGATGGGGTGATGGATATAAGGAATCTCTCCCTCACCTTTACGCATCTGCCCTTTGTGTTTCCAGGTGGCAAAACCCGCCGCACGGCGCAGGACGGTTTCGTCCGAACACACGGCATGTCCCGTAGCAAAACGCGTAGTTACTGACGATGTAATCAGCGCGAACCTGGCAAGCTCCAGCCATTGGGGCTCATGCACAGGCGATTCGTCCGGCGATCAGTGGTGCCATTCGAATCGAACGCCGAATTGGTCGCATTCGCTGCGCAGCCATGTCTGGGCCGAGGTGTCATCATGTTTGATCGCTTGCACGAATAAGGCGAGGTCTGTCGCAGGGTGTTCTGACTCGAGCCCCGTCAATCCCTCATACAAGGCCTGGACCGACCTGGGGGGGAGTGTGACGATACTTTCGATATCGCGACAGCCAAAGCACTGTTCGGCGGCCGGGCCGCAGCAGTAATCTGACATCGTCAGACTGCCGTCTTCGTCGACGTCAATATCGATTTGAATGAAATCCTCGCCGGTATCCTGGCGAGCGATGGTGTAGTGGTGTTGCATTGGAACCTCCTCGCGGGGGGGAGAATATCGAGGGTCCCAGTGCCGATTGTAGCAAAAGCAGTGCGGCCAGTCCTTGCTGAGCACGTTAATACGAGGAATGCATGTCCTTCAAAACCGTGAGCTGCGTTCTATCCATCCCCATTTCCGTCCCGTAAAGTCGACCGCAGCAACGGATTTTGCCGTTTGGTAAAAATCCATACCTACAAATTGGGGTTTACGATGAAGAAATTATCTCAGCAGGTTCTTGCAGGTGTTTATGCACTCACGCTACTGAGCACCGCGGCCAATGCGGGTGTCAAAGTCAGTGTAGACGAGTTGGCCCGGGTCGAGACAGTGGCCGTGGTCGGCTATTCGTTTTTTCGGGATGTGGAGTTCGAGGACGCCAGTGTTTTCAAGATGAAACAAGAGGCCATCGAGCTCAAGGACACCGATGCAGAGTACCTCATGATGCAGGAAGCCGATGAGCAGGTATTGGAAGCGCTACAAGGTCTCGGGTCGTTCAGCGTTATTCCCAGGGAAGACGTACTCGCAAATGAAGTCTACCAGTCTGAAACCAAGGATCCGGAAAGCAAGCTGGCCATGAACTGGTATTTTCCAAAAGGCTATCAAGTCATAAAGCTGAAGAAAAAGAATGCTGCGGCACTTTGTGAGGCTTTGGGTGTCGATGCCGTCTTGCTGATTGAATTCAAGCATGCGGGCGGTTCCACGGGCAGCAACTGGGGCGGCGTATACAACAAGACAAAAACTAAATTTGCTCTGGACGGCGAAATTACGATGTTTGACCGCAACGGCAAGGAGCTGATCTCCGGCAGTGCCAAGTCAGAGAAACTAGAGAAAAGCTCAACCCGCGGTTGGGGCGACCAGGACAACGGCGTATCAGTCGAAGTCGAGGCTGGCCGTGCGGACGCGGACGAGTTCTATGCTGGCCTGCTAAGTGGCTTCATGGCAGACCTGGAGAACGAACTCAGTCAGCAATGACATTCGGTTTTCGGACCGCGTGATCGAGCGCGAGTCCTTGATGGTGACTGTGGCGACGGTAGCCATGTAGATGGTGTTGCGGGTATTGTAGTGCCAGAGATTGTGAGCTGGCGAAAAATCCGCAATGCATACCACAAACCGTGATTTTGACATCGTCATCTGGGGCGCCACGGGCTTTACGGGCGCGCTCGTGGCCGAGTACCTGCTGTCTGAATACGGCGTTGGCGAATCGCTGCGCTGGGCGATCGCCGGTCGCAGCGAGGAAAAGCTCGAGACGCTGCGGCAGTCGTTGGGCCCGAAAGGTGTTTCGCTACCCACCATCGTCGCCGATAGCTTCGACGAACACACACTCGCCGCGATGGCCGCAAAGACGCGCGTCGTCATTACCACCGTCGGCCCCTACGCGAAATACGGATCAAAGCTGGTCTCGGCCTGCGTTGCCCAGGGCACGCACTACTGCGACCTGGCCGGCGAAGCCCAGTGGATTCGGCGCATGATCGATGAGCATCATGAAGCGGCTGTCGAGAGTGGCGCCCGCATCGTGCACTGCTGTGGTTTTGATTCGGTGCCAATGGACATTGGCGTCTGGTTCCTGCAGCAGGAGGCGATGCGTCGTCATGGCAGCTACTGCACGTCGATCCAGATGTTGGTCAAGGCGACGAAAGGCGGTCCCAGTGGTGGCACGATGGCCAGCGCCCTGAACCTGATCAAGGAGGCGCGCGCCGATCGTGCCGTGGCGCGCGTGCTTGGCGATCCTTACGCCCTCAATCCGCCCGATGAACGACAGGGTCCTGACAAGCCCGACCAGCGCAACGTGCGCTTCGATGATGTCGCTGGCGTTTGGACAGCGCCGTTCGTCATGGCCGGAATCAATACCAAGGTCGTGCGCCGCAGCCAGGCGCTGCTCGGCCATCCGTATGGTCGCGATTTTCGTTATCGCGAGGCCGTAATGATGGGCGATGGTATGTCCGGCTGGGTAAAGGGCAGCGCGATGACAGCCGGCCTCGGAGGCTTTGTTGCCGCAGCCAGTTTCGATTTCTCGCGCAGCCAGCTCGAGCGCTACGTGCTGCCGAAACCGGGCGAGGGCCCAAACAAAGAGCAACGCGAGAGCGGCTTTTTTGATCTGCGCCAGTTCGGCGAACTACCCGATGGAGGGATCATCAGGACCCGAATTACGGGCGACCGCGATCCGGGCTACGGTTCGACGAGCAAGATGCTGGCGGAAAGCGGCGTGTGTCTCGCGAAAGACGATCTGCCGCCAGGCGGTGGCGTGCTAACACCGGCCTCAGCGATGGCTGATGCGCTATTGAAAAGACTACAGGAGAACGCCGGGCTCACCTTCGAAGTCCTGGCATGACGACGGGCGTTTTAACATATTCCTTGGTAAGCTTGTGACTAGTCTCACAGTTCCATATGACGATTAGGTCTACATTGATGGCCAGACCACCGACGACATCCAGTGACATGACCCGACTACTCAGGCTACTTCCTTTCGCGGGATTGCTCCTCGTTTCATTGGCAGCGCAAGCCGATGAGGGCGGCTGGTACATTGCGCCCTCGATCGTGTATTCCGATGATGACGGTGACCGCCTGGTCGACGATTCCGTTGCGGGCGGGCAGATTCAGGTCGGCAAAGAGTTGAACGAGCGCTTCTCGCTGGAAGGCCTGCTCGGCTATCACGATATTGACGGTTATCCGGGCCAGGAACACCTGGAGATCGGTTTTAATGCTATTCGTAAATTCCGGCCCGACAGCATGTTTTCCCCTTATGCCATTGGTGGACTTGGCTATCTGCGTGCAGATGCGGGTCTCCCGGATTTTGGTGGCGTTCCAACTGCTGGCACCACGTCGGACAGCGTGACGGCAACGGCCGGCCTTGGTTTGCAGGTTAATTTCAGCGACAGTCCCTGGTCACTGCGATCCGAGTGGCGCTTGCGACATGCATTCGACAGCACTGGTCTGACGGACCAGGTTATTTCGCTCGGCATCCAGTACTCGTTCGGCGGCGGTTCCGGCTCGTCGATACCGGTGGCAGCCACCAGCGCACCGGAACCTGCTGTCTATCAGGACAGCGACCATGATGGCGTTACCGATGACAGGGACCGGTGCCCAGGTACCGTGGCGGGCGCCAGGGTCGACCTCAACGGCTGCGAAATTCCAGAGGTAATCGATCTCAAGAATATCTACTTCGGATTTGATTCCGATGTAATCCACCCGGCTTCGAGACGACTGCTCGACCATTCGGCATCAATCCTGTTGCGCCATCCCGAGCTGCAACTCGAGATTGCCGGCTACGCGGATACTTTAGGTCCGGAACGCTACAACATGGGCTTGTCGCAGCTTCGTGCGGAGGCCGTGCGTGCGTACCTCGAGCAAGCGGGCGTTAACCCGGCGAACCTGACGGTGCGTGGCTACGGTGAATCCAATTCGGCTACACTCGCCGAAAACCGACGCGTCGAACTTCGCATAACGAAGCGCTGAGCGCGACGAGGAAAGCATTTAGCGTGTTGTGGCGGAGATAGCTGAGTAGAAGTCGCTCAGGTCTTGCAGCGATACGGCATTTCCATTGGTTCGCGCGGCTCGACACCCTGCGACTTGAGCAACTCGACCAGGTTCGGGTATTGCCTGGCATCAAAATAATGATAGGACACGAAGTCCATCAGTGCCTCAAGCTCCTTGTTCTCATCGAGCAGTATGAGCATCTCATGGGCCTCGTCATCCAGGCCTATGATCTTGTGGCTGATCCATCGCATCGATAGGTCATCGCCGAATTTCGCGTTGAATCTCTCGAAAACCCGCCGCGATTCGTCGAGCTTTCCCTCGGCGCAAGCCTGGCGTAACCGGATGATTGCCCGCGTTTGTGCCGGCATGTCGCTGGCCTCTATGGCCGGTATCAGCGCAGCTGCGCCGTCAATGTCCCCCGCGAATAAAAGGGCGCGATGCGACTGGTACTGAATGAACGGACGATCTGGCAATCTTCTGAGCGCATCACGCGCAAACCGCCGCACAAATTCCTTGTCGGCCGTAAGCATCGTGCGGGTTATTGATTCGGTGTTGACCACGAGGTCATAGCCATCTCGTTGTTCGAACTCCTCAATCGCGGCACGCAATTCGTCGATCGCTCCAAGATCGGCGAGCAGCAGGAGCTGGTAATTCTGCGCAATCTGGTCGTTTGGTCGTTCGCGCAGGTATTCGGTATTCAGACGCAATGCCTCCGAAATCTGAAGGTTCTGCATGGCTTGCAAGACGCGCGCGCGGGTCTGGTTGATCGGATCGCGTTCGAACCGGATGGCCTTTTCGATCGCATCCTCGAACTCTTCAAGCATATCCTCGCGCGGTAACTCGACGATGCCCGCGACGATATTGGTCGTCCGCAGTTGCACCTCCCAGAATTGTGCAAGCTCCCAGTAGGCGAACGAAAATTCAGGGTCGAGCTCGATGGCTCGCTTGTAAGCATCCCGGGCGCGCAAGAATGAGTAGGTGTCGCCGGTCGACAGCGTGCTGGAGTCAATCGCCAGTCCTTCGAGGTAGGCGTTGAAGGCGGGCACCGAATTTGAGCCGGACGAGACCATTCTCGCCAGAGCTTTGGGGTCCATCGCCGTTTCCAGCGCCGTCGCAATCTCGACCGCGATGTCCTCCTGGATTGCGATCACGTCCTCGGGCTCCCGGTCATAGGTCTGCGACCAGAGATGGAATCCGTCACTCGCGCGAATCAGCTGCGCGGTGACGCGTAGCCGATCTCTCGCCGATCGCACCGAGCCTTCGAGGACATGTGCGACGCCGAGTGCCCTGGCAATCGTCGGGATGTCCTCGTTCGAGCCTTTGTACTTGAAGGATGACGTGCGTGCGGCTACAAGCAGGTCCGGGGTTCGCGCAAGGGCATTCAGGATTTCTTCGGTCAGGCCATCAGAAAACCACGACTGCTCTTCATCCGAGGACATATTGACGAATGGCAGCACAGCGATGGATTTGTCGTCGGTCTCAGCGGCGACCTCGGCGGTCGTCTCCGCAGCGACCTCGGCGGTGGTCTCAGCGACTGTCTCAGGCACGGGCTCAGCAGCGGGTCGCTGCAGCTTGTCCCAGCCCAGCCACGCAACGGCGAAGATCAGCGCAACCATTGTGGCGCGGTTTAATTGTGATTTCGAACGGGGATCCTTGGGCATGTCCTCAGGCAGGTCTTTTGCCCGTTTGACACCTTCGGGGGTGAGTTCGTAAGCCCAGGCAAGGAACAAGGCAACGGGCAGGCCGATCAGCAGTACAACGATCAGCATCTTCATCACCCACTCGGGGGCAATGAACGCATCGGCGGCCAGATCCGCTGCCTGGGCGACCAGCCAGCTGGCAACGATGTACGCGATCGCAACGCGAAATACATTGCGATAGCGAAGTTCCTCGATGAACCCCCGCATACGGGACCCTTCCCTGACCTAAATCAGCGGAAACAATAGCAAAAATGACTGGCTGAGACTTCTATATCGCTGTTTCGTCGAGGTCGAAGACCTTTTTACTCGATTCGAATGCCGCCCGAGCCCGTTTCAACGACGAGAAGATCGCCGCCACCGCGAACGTCGCCCCGCATGCGTCGCTTGGAAACCTTGCCCTGGATGGTGAGTGGGTGATCAACGGTTATGCCACCTGAGCCTGTATGTGCGTCGAGCTCAAATGCGGCGTCCTCCGGTAATTTGATGCGGACGGATCCCGATCCGGTGTCGATGTTCCAGGCACCTTCCTGCCGACCATCAATTTCAACGCGACCGCTGCCGGCCTTTACACGTAGCGCACCGACCACACCGTGCAGTTCGGCTTTACCGGAGCCCACTGTGACCTCCACGTCGCCCGGTGCCACTTGCGTCAGGCGAACGCTGCCACTGCCCGTATGGGCGTTAAAGGCGCCGGCGATTTCACTGGCTCGAATGGTGCCGCTTCCGGAACGTGCTGTGACTGAATCTCCGATGTCCGTGAGCGCAATACTGCCGGACCCTGTTTTTGCCTCGACAGGGCCGGCAACCCCTGAAATCGTCATCGAGCCGGATCCCGTGTGCGAGATGACCTCGGTACTGGCAGGCACCACGATTTCGTAGCTTATCGAGACATTGCGCTCGAATGCACTTCCCTTGAGATGGCCAACGGTGAGGCGACCATCAACGAGGCTTATCGGTGGCTCATTTTCCAGCTGTTCCACCACCTCCTGCTGTTCGTCGCTGTTCCTTCTGAACACACCGAGGAACGATCCCGAGCCGACCTTAATATGTCCTGTGACTTCAACACGTTGCGAGTTTCCCGACGTAATCTCGATCGACCCGCTGCCCGTCGAAACATCCAGGACCAGTGGGCCATCAACCGACAATGTTTGTTGAAAAGAGCCGGTGGCGCCAGATGCGTTCGTCGCCCAAAAGCTGCTCAGCAGTATGCTGCACAGTGCCAAAAACCGGATGCCTGGTGTCGAATTCACGTTCTGATCCTCGCTTGCTTATATAGAGGTTAGATGCTCCGAAACGGCGATTGGATTACAGTGCTTGTCGAATTACGAGAAATCCGTCGCTTTGTGCGTGCTACTCAAAACACGTAGGTAATTGCAGCGAAACCCTTGATAACGTGTTCATCGGCGACAATCGGGCTGTCAACGATTTCGCTGGGCAAAAATTCGGCCGATATATTCAGCACAATGCGCCAGTCCTCGGTTAGCTCTATGAAACTGCCGAACCCAACCTCGTAACTCACGGAACTGCCGGTATTGTACTCGGGCCGTAACAGTGTGGCAGCTTCCGGCGGAACACCGAAGTCGTAGTTAGTGAGTTCAGCGCTAAGCCAATTGACCTGCAGTTGCGGTGCGAATCGAAACCAACCGGCCTGAAAACTTTTCGACGCCCGGATTGTGGCCGCTCCACCGCCGATATTGTCGAGAACATCGTGCTCATAACGCAGCGACAGATTCACGCCGCCGGGCACTTCAAATCGCAGGCCCAACCCTGCCATAAGCGTGTCGTCACGATCGCCCAGTCCTGCAAGGGCCACGCTGTCGCTTTCTTCATAAACGCCAACGCGATAGGAGGCGGACGCGGCAAGGCGCCACCAACCCGTGCCGGCAATGCCGTACTGCACTTGGGGGCCAAGCCACTGCAGCCGCTCACCGTTGTAGGTAATTGCCGGAATGGGCTGCAGTACGGTGGTGTCAGAACCAACGTAGGGACTGCTGCGGCCGATGACGCCGGCACCAACGCCGAGGCGACCACGCTCACCCAGCACTTTGTATATTTCTATTTCAATGCTCGCCGATTCGTTCTCGGCAATCGGAAATGCTGCGCGGCTAAATGAGGGTGGCCCTTTCGGACGATAGTTATTTGATATTCCAAGTGGCTCTTTCGGAATGCCGATAAAGTTCTTGTCCAGAACGCCATTATTGTTCTCATCAACATACACGAGCAACGCGACATCACCTGCCGGAACATCATCAATAGAATACGTTCCGTCCGCCCGTGGTTCCGAGCGAAGCTCCGTTACAGGATCTCTGAAATCACCAAATGCGTTTGCTGAGTCATACAACTGAAACACCAGCACGCCATCGGCGGGAGCGTCTTTTATTTGCACTGAGAGCTCCGCAGATTGAGCCACAGCGGCCCAGCCCAGGAGGAACGTGATCGCGAATAATTTCACAAGAGTGATTCCGTAATGACCGGATGTGACACTAGCAGTCCATCAGTGCCAATGACATCAGGTTTTCCGCATTGTTACCGTATGTTACGAATGGCTCTCAGGACTCGGCGAGTAACTTCTCGATGACCGATTTGGCCTGGTCGACGACGTTCTTGTCCACGGTCGCGTACGGCTCCATCGGCGTGTGGCGGGTGAGTTCAGCACGCAACATACCGAGGAACTTCGGCGCGGCAACGAGCGCATAGCCGCGGCACGTACCTTTGTGCACATCGGCCGTGATGTATTCGGCTACGTCTCGAGCCAACTGCACCGCGCGTTGCTTCTTCGGATCGGCTTTCTCGTTCGCCATCGTGTGACGGCCATGCCCGTGGCTATCGAAACTG
>Ga0316189_10001380_pt1 | contig 24190 bp, 13 predicted proteins | sample LowCovwburrow_MG_FD_204930 | JGI IMG/M metagenome (GOLD analysis project Ga0316189, IMG submission 204930) | Coastal sediment microbial communities from Maine, United States - Lowes Cove worm burrow | ecosystem: Environmental > Aquatic > Marine > Coastal > Sediment | place: USA: Maine... | reverse complement strand
ATTAACAATACTGCTGTTGTTATTTTTTGCTAAATAAGGCGATGCGGCTCGCGTTACAAACATCATGGATGTGAGGTTGATATCCATGACCTTGTGCCAGAAATCTGCCTCCATGTCGTTCAGCATTTTACGTGCCACAAGTGAACCTGCATTATTTATTAGGATGTCTAAACTTCCAAAAGCTCCTACAGTTTTTTCAACCAATATATTTGCATCATTTTCGTTTGTTAAGTCACCACTTATAGCAATCGCCTTTTGTCCTTTGCTCGTTGCGTATTCAATCAATTGGTTCGCTGTATCAGCACTAGAAAAATAGTGGATGGCAACATGAGCGCCACTATCAATAAAATGTCTCGTGATTGATTCTCCAATGCCTTGAGCACCGGCGGTTATGAGAACATTTTTACCTACTAATTTATTATTATTCATATTATTTTCAAATTAAATTGATTTAATCATTTTTAGTGAAGTAGCCTTCATTAGATACAGCAGCATCGCTAATAATTATACTTGCTGTTTTAAACCACACTTCAGCATAATTTCCGTCTTTATATTGTTTTTGAATGTCTCCACCATGTGTTTGAGCACCAGAACACCAATTTTTATTTACTTCTGGAGATTTCCCATTGGTTTGATTGTAACACCCTAACTTAAAAAAACAACCTTCTCCTGAATACGCTTCTTTGCGCTCTACGCCATCTTGACCAATTGGTAAGAATAACTTTTGTGTTTGCTCTGGTATATCTGCAGTTGTTGTGTATTCTGATGTGATTAAGTTTTTTGTAAACGTTTTGGTTTCATGACCTTCACTCATAAATTTTAAAGTCATAATACCATCTTTAACTTCTATTTCATAACTAAATGCTTCACCTAAAGCAATACCGTCTTTAGGTTCTTCTGGATAAGTGTTTGCTTCAGAACCAACAACAGAAAAGTCGTTACCCCAAACAGCTGTAGAATAATCCCATCTTTTAGAATTGTCATCACCTTTTGTATTAATTTCATAATGCCAAAAAACAGAACCTTTTGTATGGCTAGGGAATTTTTTGTAAAATATTTTAAGCGGTTCGTTTTCATGTTTATCTGCACTATGAATTTGACCAACTACAACTGAGTGCGAAGCTGCTACGCGAGCATCTCCAGTAGCAGATACATTCATAACTTTAAGTGTTGCTGTTAATTTATCATTGGCCGTTTTTGGGTACCATTTTTTTGTTTGCGCCAATTCTGTTCTTGTGTTATTTGAAGTTCCATGTGTGTCTCCGCCGTTTGGTGCCTTAAAAACGACCCAATCATTATTGCCATCATTTGCGGTATAAAAGAAATTTTTGTTTTCAAAATTATTTGCAATACCAGCATTTGAACCGTCACCTAAAATCAATTTCCAATGATCAAAAAATGGAATAATGTCACTTGCATATACGGTTTTTTCTGTTTCTTGTTCACTTGTACTGAGCGTTGTCGAAGTGTTCGTTTTTTTAGTCGTTTTTTTACAACTATTAAGTATTAGAAAAACACTTAGAAATAGGAGCGTTGATACAGATGTAATCGTTTTTTTATTCATTTTATTTATTGCTTAGGTTTGTTACTTTAAGTTTTTGATTAGAACAATTCATTATTGAATTCATTAGAAATAATCAAAAAGTGCTATTATACCATTGTATGAAATCACTAAAGAGAAAAACAGAGCTGCATACATTCCGATATAAACACCAAGACTCGTTTTATAGTCTTTCATCACCTTTTTACTGCTTAACATGAGTATAATTCCGAGTACCACTATGGGTAACACAAATACATTAAATACTTGCGATAGAATTTGAATTTCAATAGGATTTGCACCAAATGCCGGCCCAATTAAAGCCACCAAACAAGCGATAGCAGTTATAATTCTAAACTGTCGCGAATTGGTGTCTAGCGTTCCCGATTGATAATCGGCAATCAATAATGGTGCTATTAATAAACACGGAAATATAGAGGACAAACCCGCACTTAATGCCCCGAAAAAGAAAATAGTAACTGCCCATTTACCAGCAACGGGTTCTAAAGTATTTGCCATATCTAAGACCTCTGTTACTACTTTTCCTTGATGAAACAAAGCCCCCGCAGCAACCGCCATAATTGTAGCACTTATTACAAATATTAAAATAGCAGCGGTTAAAGAATCCTTTTTTTGTTGGTCTAAATTTTTAATAGTCCATCCTTTTCCTTTTACAAAAAGTGGACGCGATAAAAACGTTGCTGAAGCCATCGTAGTACCAACAAACGCAGCAACCAACATTTTACCACCAGGCACTTCTGGAATGGTTGGTATTAATCCTTTAACGACATCTATAGGAAGGGGTTGTACAAAGATTAACGACAACACAAACGAAAAGCCCATTAGGGTTACAAATATGACTAGAATTTTTTCAAAAAATGTATATTTCCCAACAAGCATGAGCAAGTAGAAAACAACGATTATTATGACGGCGGTAATTAAAACCGTTTCGTATTTATAGGGCGCCAAACCTTCAAAATTTACTGCTAATATTTCAAAAATAATATTAGATGAAATACCTAAAATACCCATTAAAGAATTCCATTGGCCAAATGTGATGCCTACAATAATTAAAATGGCTAAAACCTTACCGTATTTTAAATGCTTTTTAAATCCGTAAAGTGCAGTGTCTCCAGTAATCAATGCATAATTACCATAAGCAAACATTAAAACCCCTGAAAAGAAACAACTTAATAAAAGCACCCATAATAATTGCATTCCAAATTTGCTTCCAGCGACAATCATTGATGTTACACTACCTGTGCCAATGGTATAACCAATAGCAAAAATACCAGGGCCAAAGCCTAATACAATAGCAATAATTTTTTTAAGGAATGACTTTTTATTTTCTGATGTTGGCATGGTGTAGTGGTTTTAGTTTAGTCAATTATTTCCAATTGGTATGATAGAATTTTCCAGAGTCATCACCTACTCTTTGATAAGTGTGTGCTCCAAAGTAATCACGCTGTGCTTGAATTAAATTTGCTGATGAATTTGCTATAGCGAAACTGTTTATAAAATTAATAGATTCACTTAAATTTGGAATTGGTAGCTCATTTAAAACACATTCCGAAACCACTTTTTTAACACTTGGTTTTAATGTTTTTATCTGTTGAATTATTTTCTCATGAGTCAAGATATTATTGGTTGTTTTAAAAACGGTTACCAATTCTAACATAAGGTCGGATTTGATTATGCAACCATTTGTCCAGATTCTGGAGAGTTCACTTAAATTCAAATCCCATTTATAGCTTTTTGATGCTTCAGAAATTAATTTGAAACCTTGATAATGATTTATGATTCTTGCAAACTGATAGGCTTTTAAAACCTCATCTGTTGTTAGGTTAAGTTTAGAACTGTCATCTGATTTTAAATTTTGACTAGCAGAAATTCTTTCATCTTTGTAAAAGGAAGTATAACGAGCAAACAGCGCAGACACAATCATAGTACTTGGCACTCCTAACTCTGCCGTTGTTATGGTCATCCAGTTTCCTGTACCTTTATTACCTGCTTTGTCCATTATTTTATTAACTAACCAATCATTTCCTTCCTTTTTTCTTAAAATATCAATAGTAATTTCTAATAAGTAACTATTAGCAGTGTCTTTCCATGATTCTAATACATCAGCTACTTGGTCTGGATTATTCCCTAATGCTTTTAATATTGTAAACACTTCAGCTAGTAATTGCATCTCAACGTATTCAATACCATTATGAACCATTTTTACGAAATGCCCGCTACCTTCAGTTCCTATATAGGTACAGCATGGTATGTTGTTTTGATCTTTTGCTGCTATGGCTTCTAAATATGGCTGAACTTCTTTATATATTCCTTTATCGCCTCCTGGCATAATGGAAGGTCCTTTTAGCGCTCCTTCTTCTCCACCAGAAACGCCTGCACCAAAAAAATGAATGCTTTTAGATTTTAAATAATCAAACCGTGCTTTTGTTTGATTATAATTTGAATTGCCCCCGTCTATTAAAATATCTCCATCTGATAAAAATGGCAGCAAATCTTCGATAACAAAATCAATTATCTTTCCTGCATTCACCATAAGCATAATTTTTCTTGGTGTTTGCAAGGAGTTTACAAAACTTTGAATATTATCAAATGGAAGGGCTGATGATAACTCTTCAAATTCGTTCTTGAAATTAATTGCAATATCCTCTTCTGAACCATCTACGTGTCGGTTAAATAATGATATATTAAAACCTTTATTAGCTAAATTTCTACTAAGACTTTTGCCCATAACACCTAATCCAAACAAACCAAATTGTGATTTTGCTGTTAGCTCTTTTTTTATCACTTGTACAATATTATTGGGTGTTAAACTTATATCTATTTTAATGGCGCTTTTTGGTGCTTCTAAAATATCAAATTGAGATTTTAACAAATCAGAACTCATAAAATGGTCTTCACGCTTATCAATTCTTTTAGTAATTTTTTCAAAAGAGCCATAAAGAAAAACCCATTTTGTTTTGTCTTTAATCCCATCATTTAAAATATCACGATAACTCTTTTTTAATCCAGAACATACAACAATGCAACTGTTGTTTTCTAACTGTTTCTTAGCTAAATTATTTAATGTTTGCAACCACCCTAATCTGTCATCATCATTTAAAGCTTGTCCGCTAGACATTTTTTTGATGTTACTTTCAGGATGAAAATCATCTCCATCAAAAAAAGAGATTTTCATTTCCTTTGATAATAGTTTCCCGATAGTGCTTTTACCACAACCAGAAACACCCATTATAAAGATAACCTGATTCATATTTTCATTTTATATACCTAACTACTCTTTATTGGGTAATGTACTTGAGCCAACAGTAGCTTCTTTAAACCAAACTTCCGCATAGCTTCCGTTGTCATATTGCTTTGCGATGTCACCCCCATAAATTTCTGACTTTGTACTTTTACCATTAGCCTGATTATAAGCTCCCTGCTTAAAATAATTAATTTCCCCAGCATAGGCGATTTCTTTTTCTACTCCTACAGTTCGTCTTGAAGAATAGACATCAATAATCTGTTGTGGAATTTGTGATCTTTTAGCAAAATCTGATTGTATTAAGCTTTTTCTAAAGGTTATAGTCTCATGACCTTCACTTGTAAATGTTAAATACATAATGCCTTTATAAACATTTACTTCGTAACTAAATTCTTCGCCCAAGGCAATACCGTTTTCAGGTTCTTTTGGATAAGTATTTGGACTTGTCCCAACAACTGAAAAATCATAACCCCAGGCTGCTGTTGAGAAATCCCATCTTCCTGAATTATCACCTTCTGTATTGACTTCATAATTCCAAAAAACAGAGCCTTTTGTGTGGCCTGGAAATTTTTTATAAAAGATTTTTAAAGGTTCGTTTTCATGACCTTCATCACTATGAATCTGACCTATTACAACTGAGTATGAAGATGGAACTGTTGCATCTCCAGTAGTTGAAACATGCATTACTTTTAAGCTGCCTGTTAACTTCCCTCCCGTTTCGGGAATCCAATGTTCTTTTTGTCCTAATTCTGTTCGTGTATTGCTAGAAGTTCGTGAAGTAACACCAGAATTAGGTGTTTTATATACTACCCAATCTGTTTTTCCATCGTTTTTAACATAAAAAAAATCATCTTTTTGGTAATTTACTAATTCTTCAACGTGTGTTCCATCGCCTAAAAGAATTTTCCATGCATCCATAAATGGAATAACATCGCTTGGATATTTTGTTTTATTTTCAATTTCAACGGTTGGAGTTGAAGTTTGTTTAGAATTATTTTTACAAGAAAATAGTGTTAAAGGTATAACTATAATAAATAATATTTTTTTCATTGGTTTTATGTTTTACCGCTGAGATTCGCAAAAGCTATTGATATATAAAAAAGACACAGATTTTACGGATTTCTCAAATTTTGTTAAGGATTCATAGTTTTTATTTGTTTAAATTTTACCGCTGAGATTCACAGATAAAAATGCTGAGGTTCACAAAGTTTTTTAGGCTTATTATTTTTCATGAAACTTGCTAAATTCCCTTTCGGGAAATTAAAAAGAGGTATTAATTTATTCATGGTAATTAATGGCTTTTGATAAATTAATACATCAGCTTTAGTTTTAAATTTTCTTCTGTTTTTATTTGTCCTGAATTGCTTAAATTGTTTTCTGACTCCACATTATTTTTTGCGCCCCAAAGTATAGCAACATAATCAACAGGGTTATTTTTAAATGTGTTTTTTGTAATGTTTACATTTACTATACCTCTATGATTTAATAACATGCCGTTCTTCTCTTTAGCTCCGCAATTTGTAAATGTACAGCTAGACACTAAGAGGTTGCCACCAATGGTCGATTCATCATAGCCCCCTCTGTAATAGTCAATCACATTTGCTTTTACACTATTGAAATCACAATTGTTTATGGTTAGATATTCTGTGTTATAATCACCTCTATCATTAGTTTCTTCAGATAATTCTAAACCATTTTCGCAATTAGATATCGAAGTATTCTTAAAAGTGATGTGTTCTGAAAATGATTCTTTATATACTTTCAATACATAATTAAAATCACTGATTTCACATTCTGAAACTGTTAATCCAAAATGATTAGACATGTTTCCTTTTAAACTAGCAAAGGCATAATTTGATGCGTTGCCTTTTAAAACTATATTATTTACAGTTAATTTCCCTTTAGGATTTAAGGAAAATAAAGGAGAACTAGCTGCTCCTGAAAAAGCAATTTGTGCTTTTGTATTTCCTTGAGATTGAATAATCAATGTTTTATTAATCACTAAAGATTTACCAATTGTGTAAACACCTTCGTTTAAAGCAATAATATCGCCATTACTAGCAGCATCAATCTTTGATTGTAACTCATCTGCTTTAGATACATTATGAGTAACTGGGGCTTTAGCTTCAATTTCGTTTGAAAACCAAGTTGCACCGTATTTGGATTTATCTAAAATATTAGGATTGGCTACATCTGCACTTAAAGTAGCACCTATACTATTATTATTTGCTCTTGAATTTCTGAATAAATCCTCAGTAATTGTGTTGAAATCAAAACCAATATAAGGATTTACACTATCTGGAACTCCTGTTGGAATTGCAATATCATCTGATATCGTTTTCAATTCTAATGAAGCTGATTTAATACCGCCTTCAAAGTCTTTAAATACAACACCTTTATTATCAATGATGTTACTTTTAAAAAGAACACCATCTGCCTTATCATGTTCAATAACTGGAGATTCATCTCCATTATCGTTATAAATAATGTTATTGGCAACAGTTATTCTAATGGGTCTTGCTGAACGAATTTCAGATAAAGGTAAAACATCCTTTTGAGCAATATTTGTTCCCACGCCAAACTGCCAAGGCGACTTACAATTCACGTATGTATTATACGCAACCACAACATCTGTTACTTGGTTATATCTATTTAAAGGTGACTTTGGAATACCATTCATAACCGCTAAAGGGCTTCTGAAATTTTCACCAATAATATTATAGAAATAGTTATTTACAATCCAATGTCCCGTATTTACAATTCTAATACCTCCATAGTTTTGATTTTTACCGTCACCGATAAAATAGTTCCCGTCAATCAAACAGTAATTTCCATGTCGCGTAACCACTGAACCTTCACTTTTGTAAAACACATTATTCTTAATTTCATTAAAATTGGTTTTACTTGAAATAATTTCAACCTCTCCATTACATGCTTCAAACAAGTTATTTGCAATTGTTGTATTACTTGGAGACATTGACGTAAAACTACTTCCTAATTGAATCGTTTCACCTCTTGCTCCTCCCTTTCGAGGTCGAGGTCCAAAATGATTATTTACAATTTTATGATAATTTTTTATGCTTTGATTACCTTTTAAATCAACTCTAACGGTTGGTCCTCCATTTGTTTTACCAGCAATGTAACAATGATCTAATTGATTGTGTCTTCCATAAAACTGGACCCAAAGATCATCATCATCCCGTTGCAATTTATTAAAATCTATAATTACGCAATTTGTAACTCTACAGTTATTTGCCAGGTTATCTTCATCTATTCTAAAAGCAATTACATTCTTTGATGGAGAATATCCGTTTCTAAAATGTAAACCACTAACTACTAAATATTCGCCACCTAACCTTAAGTTTGAAACACCTTCAATAAAGACGCCACCTTCAGTTTCAGCCCTTAAAACTATAGGGTTTTCTTTTGTGCCTTGTCCTTTAAATTCAATTTCTACATCTTTCCAAACACCATCTGTTAAAACTATATTTTCTCCTGGTTTTATACTGGCAATAGCATCATTTAGTTCTTTCTGATTGGATACTTTTAGCGTATTACTTGTCGGCTTACTTTCACATCCAAAGCACAATAACATTATGCTAAAAAACATTAAGGCAATATTTCTAAACTTAAATTGGACGAAATTAAAACTGTAATTCATTGTAATTATATATTTATTTTTATTGTTTGTTTAAATTTTAGACAAGTTATTCTCAATTTAGGCATTTTTCCATAATTTCTGTATGGCGTTTAAATCGCTCTTCATAGCATCAAATACTACTTTTTTATCAACAGAAATTTTGCTAAAACCTTTTTCTGCACCTCCTAAATCATATTCTAAGTGAAGGGAAACCAGTGGTTTTAGCTTATAATGTTTAAGTAACTTAAAATATTTATTAAAGTCAACCATGCCCTCTCCAATTGGTACGTTAATCGCTTTCCATTGTCCATTAACCTTTCCCCATTTAAAATCTTTTAGCACTATTACTTTTATGTGTTTTTGTAAAAGATTTAATCCATTTACCCATGAATGCCCTCCTTCTGCTACAGCGTGACGAATATCGTATTGAGTTCCAAAGTATTCTGTTTCAGCCGACTCCAGTATTGCTTTTATTTCCCAAAAAGAGGCACCAACTTTTGTGCCAGCATGATTTTGATAACATCCAACAATATTATACGCTTTACTTAAATAACTTAAGTCCTTAATCTGATTTTTATAAATTTCGATTGACGCTTCTAAAGGTTTATCTTGATAATATTTAAACCAGTTTGTGCGGTAATAATTAATACCATTTTGAGCTGCTGTTTTTAAAACATCAACATCAAGCTGATTATTTACGTTTTCAATATTCGTAGTTATCATTTTACAATGAGAACCACCAGATTTAATATCGACAATAGCTTTTGGTAAATCTATTTTAACGAACTCGGGCAATACGTGCCCTCTAGGTCTAACCGTTAAATCGACTCCCGAGAAACCCATTTCGGTAGCCATTTCTCCGGTAGTCTTATAATCTAAAAATTGCAAATGCTTGGAAAAAATGTTTACATCTAAACGGTCTTCAGCAATGCTCCCTTTTAACACTTGGTAAGGAAATGCCGAAAAAGGCAGCAAACTTGCCGCACATGCCGTTTTAAAAATAAAATTTCTTCGTGAAGTCACTTATCTTTTTATAAATTTATATATAACAAGTTAATACTTTGCTCTTGATTTTACTTTAAAAAAGTCAAGATTAGTTTACTCAAAAAAGCCTTTTAATAATTAAAAGGCTCTAATAATCAAAACTAACTCAATCCACTAAATTCACTAAATCTTATTTAAAAAAACTTCTGGTTTATCCATTTAGTTTTTAAAATAAATGTGTGTTTTTGGTTTTCCAAATTGGTTAACCAAATTGGTTTTCCAAATATATAAATATTTTTGTATAATACAAATTATTTTAACATAAAAATTAAACTTATGAAAAATTTGACTCCAGTTATTCGAGAAATGCTACAAAAAATTAGTACCGCAACCATAGCCACATGTTTATATAAAAGAGGCCTGAGAAATCAATTTATTCAAAATGTTTACCCTCTTAGCCTTATGAAGAAGAGCATGGTTGGTGAGGCTTTTACTTTAAGATATATTCCTGCTCGTGAAGATTTAAATCCTGTTAGCGTATTTCGAGATCCAAAACATCCACAACGAGTTGCTATTGAAACATGCCCAAAAGGAGCCGTACTTGTAATTGATAGTAGAAAAAATGCTAGAGCGGCATCAGCTGGTTCAATATTAGTTACCCGTTTAATGAAGCGTGGGGCTGCTGGAATTGTTACAGATGGTGGTTTTCGCGACTCCGATGATATTGAAAATCTTTCATTTCCATCTTATCATCAAAGACCATCTGCTCCAACAAACTTAACACTTCATCAAGCTTTAGATATTAATGTCCCTATTGGCTGTGGCGATGTTGCTGTATTTCCTGGTGATATTGTAGTTGGTGATAAAGATGGCGTTATAATTATACCTTTTAATATAGCAGAAGAGGTCGCTATTGAATGTGAAGCAATGACTATGTTTGAAGATTTTGTATTAGAGCAGGTTAATAATGGTGCGTCAATAGTTGGATTATATCCACCTACAAATAAGCAAACTTTAGTTGATTTTGAAGCATGGAAAAGAAATGAAAAAAGAATCACTTCGTGAAAATCGTCCATTTATAACAGAAGTTTTTTTACTTGGTTTAATAATTTCCACCATTTATTTTTTCTAACGCTTTTAATCTTTAATGGGTTTGGGTGTGCTATTTTTAAATATGCTTTTTTCTGTAATTTTTAAAAATCCATGTTTTACAAAATAACTACATTGACTTAAGTGTCATCACAAAAACACTACACAAACATATTTACTACTGTATTTCAACTACTTAGACATGGTGTTTTTAAATAGTTAGCGAAAATAAAACTCAATCTATTTTTAGTTTATTCAAAAAAATATAAAGATTTTTACATCTAAGTAACTCACATCAAATATTTTACAAAAAAAACATAACAGTTAACAACTATAATATAAATCCATTACGAAAATTCATCATTTTCACACAAACAATTTTAATTAATACTAATCCTGAGAGACAATTTATAAAACAACTCTAAATACTATGAAAGCTTTATATCTAAAACATATTTTTTCTTTTTTATTGTCAACAATGTTTTTTACAACGCTTTTAGCTCAAAACAATCAAAATCTTTGGACTAAAATTTCAAGTCAAACTGCAATAGCAGAAAAACAATCAATAAAAAAAACAGAGTCTATAGAGGCCTCCTATTATCAGTTAGATGTAAATCAATTAAAAACACTTTTAAATAATGCTCCTAAAAGAAGTACAGATCATAAAAAACCCGATGTTATTGTACCTTTTCCGAATAACAAAGGGGATTTTGATAGTTTTAGAATTAAAGAAGCATCAATTTTAGAACCCAGTTTTCAATTAAAACATCCAGAATTAAGAAGTTATGTAGGGCAAAATATCAACAACCCATCTAATATTATAAGGTTTAGCATCACTTCAAAAGGATTACATACCATTGAATTTTTCTCAAATAACGGAACACAATTTATTGAACCGCTTGATGATAGCAATAGTTATATTGTCTATCAGAAACAAAACATTTCAAATTTAGAAAAAGAGTTTGTTTGCCATTTTAATGAAAGTGACATTGAATTAAAAAAAACTAATACCTCAGCAAAATTATTTAATGCAAACGATGGTATGCTAAGAACTTTTAGACTAGCCATTTCATCAACAATTGAATATTCAGCGTTTCATTGGATGGCTGCAGGATTAACCGCTGGCGATACAGAGGCAGCAAAAAAAGAAAAAGTTTTAGAAGCCATGGTAGTAACCATGACTAGGGTTAATGCTATTTACGAACGAGATTTATCTATTACCATGACTATGGTAGATAATTCAAACATCATTTTTATTGATTCTGATAGTTTTAATAATGATAATGCTCAAGTATTAATTGGTCAAAGTCAATCTGAAATTGATGGTACAATTGGCGAAGCAAATTATGATATTGGGCACACCTTTAGTACTGGCGCAGGGGGATTTGCTTCACCTGGCGTTTGTGTTAGTGGTGTTAAGGCTAGAGGGGTTACTGGAACTCCTTCCCCTGTTGGAGCAACTTTTGATATAGATATAGTTGCACATGAAATAGGTCATCAATTTGGTGCTCCACACACGTTTAATGGAGATGCAGATAATTGCGGTGGAGTCAATAGGTTTGCATCAAATGCTTATGAACCTGGAAGCGGTTCAACCATCATGGCTTATGCAGGAATATGTACACCACAAAACATTCAAACCAATACTGATGCGTATTTTCATCAAAAAAGCTTACAAATGATTTGGGACAGTATTTCTACAGGCGATAGTAACTGCGGTGTTGAAACTCCTACCGGAAATGCTGCACCAGTTGCCGATGCAGGCTCTAATTATACCATACCAATTTCTACACCTTATAAACTAACAGGAAACTCCACAGATGCAGACGGAACTGGCAGCCACACTTACACCTGGGAACAGTATGACTTAGGTGATGCTGGTATTCCTGAAGAAACAAATACGAGTGGTCCCTTAGTACGCTCTTTTGAAGGTACTAATAACCCAATAAGAAATATCCCAAATATATCAGATTACTTGGTTACTGGTGGATCAACTGCATGGGAAAAACTAGCATCGGTTAACAGAACGTTAAACTTTGCTCTAACCGTTAGAGATAATGATTTAAACGGAGGGCAAACAGCGGTTGATTTTATGCAAATAACGGTAGATAGTACAGACCCATTTATGGTTACAAATCCAGTCTCTTGGGCACAAGGTAGTAATCAAACCGTTGAGTGGGTGGTTGGTCAAACAGCAAATCCAAGTACTATTAACTGTCAGTTTGTTAACATCAAATTGTCAACAGACGGAGGGTTAACATACCCGATAGATTTAGCTTTAAACACTCCTAATGATGGTTCTGAGTCTATTACGGTTCCAGCTATATCAGACATTTCTACGGCCAGAATCATAGTAGAAGCTGCTGATAATATTTTTTATGACATATCTGATTTTGATTTTTCAATATCAACGGCTCCAGATTTTTTCATTGTAAATGCATCTTTAGATCCTTTAGGGTGTGGAAGCACAACAGCCTCTTTTAATTTTGATTATGTTGTTGTTAATGGATTTTCTGAGACCACAACCTTTAGTGCTTCAGGCAATCCAGCAGGGTCTTCTGTGGTTTTTGTACCAGAGAACTTGAATATTTCTGGTAATGTTGCAATGACAGTTAGCAATATAAACCTTAGTAATCAGGGGAGTTTTCCAATTACAATATCTGGAACCTCATCCCCGTCAAATATTGTTAAGAATACAAATATTGATTTGTCTGTATTTAGTGATCTTTGTACTTCTTTTGGAAATACGCAGGACCAAACAGGGACTACTTTAGTACAGTTTAATACAATAAACAATGCTTCACCAACAAAGCCTCCTTCAGGTGGCTATAGTAACTACACAAGTGTTTCTACAGAAGTGAACAGAAACAGTTTGTACAATTTAACCATTAATGTTAATACAGATGGTAATTTTATCGTGGCTACTAAAGTTTGGATAGATTGGAATCAAAATTGCATATTTGATATTCCTGATGAAGAATACGACCTTGGAGGAGCCACAAATACAAATGGAGGGGCAACTTCAAATTCTGCGTTACCAATTACTATTCCTGCAGATGCTGCTTTAGGTAATATTATAATGCGTGTATCAACAAAGTACGATGAAGCTCCAACATCATGCGAACAGGGCTATTTTGGTGAAGTTGAGGATTATACCCTTGTAGTCAATCCTACGCTAGATGTTAATGAGGTTGATTTTAAAGACTTTTTGGTGGTATTTCCAAATCCGAATAAAGGATCATTTGCAGTAAAATTATCAGGTTCTTCAGGGCCTTCTATTGATGTAAGTGTTTTTGATATTAGAGGTAGAAATGTTTACCAAAATAATTTTATAAATAGAGGTTCTTTTAATGAAGAAATACTATTAAACAACGTTCAAAACGGAATATATATTTTAAAAGTATCTGATGGTGTAAAGACTTCAACAAAAAAGATAACAATACAGTAAACCATCTTTTCTTAATCTGATAATGAGGTTGCAATATTAAAAGCCTTAATTGTTATGGTAATTTTATTTATCTGACGTGATTTTAAAAAATGTAAAAATCACAAAATCACTACAGTTCTAATTTTTATAACCACAACAGGACTACAGAATATTGTAACAAATTGATATTTAGAAGTGTAGATAGTTGTTTTTTTAAGGTTTTTTGTTTTCAAAACCTAAGCGATTTACACTGTTTTTTAAGATTAAATAAAGAAGTTTGTAAACAACGAACTAAAAACAATTTTGTATGAAAAGAAATTTAATCTTTTTGCTTTTCTTTGTAAGCATTCAATTTTTATTTTCTCAGGAAAAAACAATTTCTGGAGAAATTACTGATTTTAGTGGTTTGCCAATGGCAGGCGTAACGGTTCTTGTTGAAGGAACCAATAGAGGTGAAGTTTCAGATTTTGATGGAAACTATTCTATTAATGTCAGTAAAGGAGAAGTATTGCAATTTAGTTTCGTTGGGATGAAAACCCAATTTATTACCATTACTACTCAAAATGTAATCAATGTTGTCTTAGAAGAAGACATTGAAGATTTAGATGCTGTTGTAATAACTGGATACCAAAATGTAAAAAGAGAGTTATTTACTGGCGCATCTCAAACTATAAAAGCAGATGATATAAAACTGGATGGTGTTGCAGATATCTCTAGAACTCTTGAAGGTAGAGCTGCAGGAGTAAGTGTACAAAATGTTACTGGTACATTTGGTGCAGCACCAAGAATAACTATTAGAGGTTCTTCGTCTATATTAGGTGATACTAAGCCTATTTGGATTATTGATGGTGTAATTCAAGAAGAAATTGTAAGCCTATCATTATCTGATTTAGTTTCAGGAGATCCTAATACATTATTAAGTTCTGCCGTAGCTGGTTTAAATGCTTCGGATGTAGAAAGTTTTGAGATTCTAAAGGATGCTTCGGCAACCTCACTTTATGGAGCTAGAGCATTGAATGGTGTCGTTGTAATAACAACAAAGTCAGGTAAAAAGAATCAAAAGCCAACTTTTACTTATTCATCAGAATATGCATTAAGAGACACCCCAAGATATAGTAATTATGATTTATTAAACTCTCAGGAAACGGTTGCTGTTTATAGAGAAATGGAAACTAAAGGTTTTTTAGATATTGCATCTTCATTTCAAGGACGTTATGGTGGGATATATAATCTTATGTATCAAGCTATTGACAATTTCGACTCTTCTACTGGACAGTTTGAATTGGAAAATACTCCAGAAGCAAAAGCTAAGTTTTTACAACAATATGAGCTAGCAAATACAGATTGGTTTAAAACCTTATTTAATCAAGTGCCAACACAAACACATACTTTAAGTTTTTCTAGTGGTGGCGAATCATCTACATCCTATGCTTCTTTGGGATACTATGCAGATGGTGGTTGGAGCTTAGCCGATAGGGTTAGGAGAATTACTGGTAATTTAAGAAATACATTTTTCTTATCTAATAACAAGTTAAAAATCACAACTCAGTTACAAGGATCAATAAGAAATCAGCATGCTCCAGGTACATTTGCAAGACAAGAAGATGTTGTTAATGGTTCTTTTACAAGAGATTTTGATATTAACCCATTTAGCTATGCTTTAAATACTAGTAGATCGACACGTCCTAGAGATAATAATGGTAATTTAGAATATTTACGTTACAACTGGGCTCCCTTTAATATTTTAGATGAATTGGAAAACAATTCCTTAGAATTAAATGTTTCAGATTTAAAACTTCAAGGTCAGCTAGAATATAATATAAACGACAATTTAACTTATAACATGTTAGCATCTGCTAGATATGCAATATCTAATAATAGGCAGGCTGTAAAAGAAAACTCAAATGTAGCTGCTGCATATAGGGCTAATGAAACTACAATAGTTGAAAATCAAAATACCTTTTTGTTTACAGATCCAGATAAACCAAATTCTAGACCAAAAGTTGTATTGCCAGTTGGAGGTATTTTAACAACTTCAAAAAATGCATTGGTAACTTATACTTTTAGAAATACTATTGACTACACAAAGCGATTTAAAGATGATTTACATGGTATAAGAATTTATGCTGGGCAAGAATATAGATATACAGATAGAAGTACTAGTTCTAATACTGGATATGGCTATCAATTTGATAGAGGAGGAACAGTTTTTACAGACCCAGATATTTTAAGAAAAGCTATTTTAGAAGGGAATGATTATTTCTCTGATTTTGAATTTAGACAACGAGAAGTTTCTTTCTTTACCAATATTACTTATGACTTTGATAAGAAATATGTTTTAAATCTAACAAGTAATTATGAGGGTTCTAATAGAGCAGGTAAATCTAAAGACACCAGATGGTTACCTACATATACCATAAGTGCTAAATGGAATGCAGATAGAGAAGATTTTATAAGAAATAGTGGCTTTATTTCCCGTTTAGCATTTAGACCAAGTTATGGTTTAGTAGCATTGTTGGCAGATAATGCCACCAATAATTTAGCAGTATTTAGAAACCAAGTTACAGATAGGTTAAACCCAGCCGATAGAGAGAATTTGATTTATATAGAAAGCTTGCAAAATAGTGAGTTAACTTGGGAAAAAACGTTGGAATTAAATTTGGGAATGGACATTGGCTTTTTTCATAATGACATTATGATGAACTTAGATGTGTATTTTAGAAAAGGTAAAGACTTAATAGATGTTATTAGAACTTCAGGTGTTGGAGGACAATCTCTAAAACTTGGTAATAATTCATCAATGACCACTAACGGGTTTGAAATTCAGTTAAGTACAAATACTATTACTACCGATAATTTTAGTTGGAAGTCTAGTATAAACTTTTCAAAATTCAATCAAGAAATAACAGCTTTAAAACAAGAAGCTAATGTTTTTGATTTGGTTGTTGGTAATGGGGCAGGAAATGTTATTGGATACCCTAGAGGAACTTTATTTTCTTTCGACTTCGAAGGATTAGATCAGAATGGATTACCAAAATTTTTAACAACACATCCAGATTTCGATCCTAATGCACCATACAACCTTATTGATTTTCAAGATACTGATAATATAGTAGATTATTTAAAACATGAAGGGCCAACTGAACCTAATATAGGTGGAGGGGTATCTAATAATTTTAAATACAAAAATTGGGATTTAAGTTGTTTTATTTCTTTTTCCGCAGGGAACAAAATTAGATTAAATCCATCGTATTCTTCAGTTTATACAGATTTGGATGTCTTCCCGAGAGAGTTTGTAAATAGATGGATTAATCCAGGAGATGAAAATATTACCAATATACCAGTAATAGCCTCAAGAAGTTTAGCACTTGCTAATGGTGCATTTAATTTAGGCAGACTATACAATGCATATAATTATTCCACTGAGCGTGTTGCTGATGGTGGTTTTGTAAGAATGAAAAATATTTCTCTTGGTTATACATTTGATAATCAAATTGTTCAAAAATTAGGGTTAAACAATTTTAGATTAAGCATGCAAGCTACAAACCCATTTTTAATCTATTCAGATTCAAAATTAGGAGGTCAAGATCCAGAATTTTTTCGTTCAGGCGGTGTTGCTTACCCTATTTCCCGCATGTTTACTTTATCACTTAATGTTGGATTTTAATTAAAATGACTATGAAAACTAAAAGATATAATTTTATTAAAATAGGTATTCTCTCTTTACTACTTACTTCGTGTAGTGATATTTTAGATGAAATACCAGATAATAGAACCACTATAAATTCAGCAGAAAAAATAGCTGAACTATTGGTTGGTGCTTATCCATCAGGAGCATATGCGCCTTTTTTAGAACCTATGTCAGATAATGCAGGAGATAAAGGACCAAGTGCTCAAGAAGTTAGAGTTAATGAAGATATGTTTTTTTGGAGAGACCATAATGAAGTAGGCAGTGATACACCGGCATTTTACTGGAATAGCGCTTATGCAGCCATAGCGCAAGCTAATCAAGCTTTGGTATCTATTGAAGAATTAGGAGGCGGTATTGAGTTTGATGCACTAAAAGGAGAAGCATTATTATGTAGAGCCTATACACATTTTATGCTAGTAAATATTTTCTCTAAATCATATAATCCTAATACGTCAAATTCAGACTTAGGAATTCCTTATGTTTTAGAGCCAGAAACCGTTTTGTTAAAAGACTACAGCAGAGGTACAGTAGCATCTGTTTATGAAAATATTCAAAAAGATTTAGAAAAAGGTCTCCCTTTAATTGAAGATAATTATTCTGAACCTAAGTTCCATTTTAATAAAAAAGCTGCAAATACATTTGCGTCAAGGTTCTATTTAATAATAGGTGAATGGCAAAAAGTAATTAACCATAGTACAGTAGCATTAGGAGGTAGTGGAGAAGGTTCTTTAAGAGATTGGGAGAATGATTATAGACCCAATACCTATGGAGAACAATTGTTGAGTTATAGTTCTAGTAACGAACCAGCAAATTTGCTGTTGGTTTCTGCACCATCTACTTTTAGTAGAACACATGCATCTGCTAGGTATCAATTAAATGGTAATAAAAGTGTAGAAATATTTCCTGCAGCAAATGCAACAGGGAAACCTTGGTCTTATAATGTTTTTGGTTCTAATGATTTAGTTCTCAATATTCCAAAATTCATTGAGTATTTTAGAGTAACCAATCAGGCAGCTAATACAGGATTTGCATATACCACTTTTGTTTTATTTTCAACTGATGAAGCCATTTTAAATAGAGCAGAAGCTTATGCTATGTTAGGTGATTTTGATAATGCAACGGCAGATATTAATAGTTCTTACGCTCTAAAAACCATAGGCTATAATGCTACTACAGATGTATTAAGTGTATCAGATATAGCTACTCTTTTTGAAGTTTCTGATACTAGCCAATTTGCGCCTTTTTATAATGTGTCCGCCGAAACTTTACCATTCATTAATGCTGTATTAACCATTAAAAGAACTATATTTTATAATGAAGGCATGCGTTGGTTTGATATAAAAAGATATAATATGCCAGTTGAGCACACAGATTTTAATGGAAATAACTATGTTTTAACAAAAGAGGACAACAGAAGACAGGTGCAAATACCTGAAGCTGCTCAAGCCTTTGATATAGAGAAAAACCCAAGATAAAACCTTAACGATGAAAAAACACATATACCTAATTTTAGCATCACTTTCTTTTGTATTTGTAATGTCTTGTATATCAGAAGACCCTGTTGGAGAAAGCCAAATAGATACAGATCCACCAATACTAAGCGACTTAGATATTTGGTTAAGAGAAAATTTTGTAGCACCATATAATATTGAAATTCAATATAAGTGGAATATTAACGAAACAGATTTAGCTAGGGTATTACATCCGCCGTATGAGTCTAGTGTAAAACCCGTTGGTGAAGCACTTATAAAAGCTTGGATAGAACCCTATACCCAAGTAGGAGGTGAAAATTTTGTTAAAGAATTAGCACCAAGGCAGTTTACCCTAGTTGGAAGTTATAACATCAATCCTAACTTTACATTGCTTTTAGGGTTGGCAGAAGCTGGAGTTAAAGTAACACTCTTTAATATTGATTATTTAGATTTTACAGACATAAATAGTATTAAAGGACCTCTACATACTGTGCAGCATGAATATGTACATATTTTAAACCAAAACATCCCTTACGATATAGAATATGGACAAATAAACCCAGAAAATTACTCTGCACAATGGTTTAATAGACCAGATTGGTTTGCAAGAGAATTGGGTTATATAACAGCATATGCCTCTAGTCAAGAAAGTGAAGATTTTGCAGAAATGGTTGCAGCCATGTTAACCCGCTCTAAAGCAGATTATGATGCCCTTGTTAATAGTATATCAAATCCAGTTGCAAAACAAATTATTAGGTTAAAAGAAGCTTATGTAGCAGATTATTATCTATCTAATTTTGGAATTGACATTTATGAGTTACAAGATTTAATAGAAACAGCAACGTTAGAACTAGTAAACTAAAGAAAATGAAAAAAATAATAAAATATAGCTTGTGTATTTCTATAGTGCTTACATCTTTTTTATCATGTAGTAATGATAATAATGAGCTGTTTGACGAAACACCAACAGAAAGAGTTAACGATAAAAATGCAGAGTTGTTGAATCTGTTACTATCACAAGAAAATGGTTATAAAGGCGTTTATTTTCCAAAGAACGACGAATACGGAGGGTTTACTTTTTATATGAAATTCAATGACGATGGTACCGTCAAAATGACTTCTGATTTTAATTCTCAAACAGATATAGAGAGTTCATCTTACGATGTTAGGTTAGGCACATCAACAGAATTAGTTTTTACCACTAGAAACCATATCCATAAATTAAGTAATAATTTAATAGGGGGTCTTATAGGAACAGGCTTTGAAGGAACCTCTGTTTTTCAATACATTAGCAATGATAATGGTACTATAACATTTAAAGATATTAGAAATGATGGCACTTCATCATTAGTATTAGAGCCTACAGGTTTTAATGATTTTGATACAGAAAGTATAGAAAATGTTGAAAAATCGCGTAGTCAAAGAGCAAATTTTATTCCGTCTATCACAAATCCTGTATTTCAAATATTAAAAATTGAGAATGGATCTGGTACAACGTCATTTAATCTAAATTATAATCTTGCTAAATTTCATGCTACGCCAACATTTGAAACTATTGATGGAGTAATTAATCAATTTAATTTTGGTATTGCATTTACAAATGACGGATTGACTATTAGTCCTTCTTTAGATTTTGAAGGTGAAATGTATAAAGATTTTATTTATGATGCAGATGCTAATAGCTATGTTTCACAAGTAAATGGAACAGTGGCAACTATTTCTTTTAGTAATGAGCCTGCTTATTACACAGCCGATGTAAATAATCTTGCGCAATTAAACACTTTTGCATTCTTTTATATTCCTGCGCTTGGAGCAAGCCCTTTAACGTCACTAGCACATGACCAGATGATGGAAGGCGTAAATGGAGATTTAAATACATTAGGCTATACATTTCAATATTACTTATTACGAATAGATTTAGAAGGTGATAATTGTAACACATTTTTAGGTTTGCAAGCCATTAGAAATTCTAATGGGCAAGAATTTAGAGCTAGATATTGCTTTAACCCAACAATCCAAGACAATAAACTTTTTCTTGAATACACAGGGCCTGCAGATAATAATTCGGTGTTTTTTGAATCAAGTATGATGCCCATAATAGAGTTTTTTAGCAGTGCTCAAGGAATGGTATATGTTGAAGAAGGAAGTTTTAATTCTAGCACATCTAGCTTTACTAACAGTGCCAGTACTTTTACAAGCTTAGATAGTCCAGAGAAAAGAGTTTATGGTGTTTGGATACCATTATAGACTATATTGTACTTTAAAAAATAATCACAAAAATGAGAGGAAACGCCTAAAATATTTTAGGCGTTTTTCTTTTAATTCCATATATTATGTGCCAATAATGCTTTATGTCTATTATTTTTTTATTTATTAAGGCTATTTTTTATAACTATGTGATTTTTTTATCTTTGACTAATGAAAGCTTTCATTCTCCCTTTATTTTTGTTTTTTTCATTGATGAGTATCTCACAGAACTATCAAAGGGACAGTATTTTTAATTTGTTAAGTTCCGAAAACGATATAAGTAAAAAATCAATATTATATGCTAGATTATCTAAAATATACAGTGGGTCAGAAATAGATTCAAGCTTATACTATGGAGATAAAGGTTACAAACTTGCAAAATCAATTGATTTTAAACTTGGCCTTGCAGAAAACGCTTCGGCATTGGCAGGAGCTTATGTTATAAAGAATAATTTAGAACGCGCTAAAAACAATTATGTCATAGCTAGAGAGTTTTATGTTAATATAGATAGTACTTTTCGTTTTACTCAAAGTTCTATGAGGTTAGGTAATATTTATTTGGCACAAAACAACCCCATTGAAGCTTTAAAATTATATCAAGAATGTTTAACAATTTCTAAACAAAACAATTACAAATCGCTTAGCCCACATTTATATAACAATATAGGCTTAGTGTTCAAAGCGATTGAAGAATTTGATGATGCCAAAAAAAATTTCAATAATGCCTATAATTTGTTTATTGAAAATAATGATGAGCAAAATTCGGTATATCCACTTTACAATATCTCTCAAATTGAAAGTATCTTAGGAAATGACCAAGAGGCCATTAATGGGTATTTAAACCTTATCACTTATCACCTAAAAACTGAAAATTGGGTTAGTTTGGCCGCTATTTATAATTCAATTTCCGAAATCTATTTTAGGCAAAACGATCTTCAAAGAGCTCAAGAATATCTAGAAATGGCTTTAAATGCTATGGAAGACAAAAGCGACAAGTTTAATACCGGACCGTCCTCATTATATCAAGCAGATATTTATACAAATGCATCCCAAATTTATATTAGTGTTGGACTAATAGATCGAGGAAAAAAACACGCATACAAAGGAATTAATCTTGGTTTTAAAAACACCTATTTATTAAGTGTTTTCAAAAATGCAGATGTGTTAGCAAAAATATATGAAAGTGAAAAAAAATTAGACTCTTCTTTAGCATACTATAAAATCTATACAGAATATATTAATAAATATAATTACGAAAGTGATGGTAAGCAATTAACCAAACTCAAAATGCAAAATGAATTTGATTCAATTCTTAAACAAAATGAAATTGATAGAATTTATAAAGAAGCAAGTTATAAAAACAAAGAACTCAAATACATTGCAGTTACAGCATTAGCTGTTTTAACAGCCATTATTCTAGTATTACTTTACTTAAATACCAAAAACAAAAACGCTAAACTAAAGTTAAAAGAAGAAAATTTAATTTTAGAAAAAAAGAAGCTTAATCAAGATTTAGATTACAAAAAGAAAGAATTAGCATCAAACATGATGTATCTCATGGAAAAAAATGAGTTCATATCTTCAATTTCAAAAAAACTTATTGAACTTAAGCCTGATGCTAAAAAAGATAATAAAGAGCTTCTTCAGCAAATAATAAACGAAATAAGACAAAATTCATCTACTAAGATGTGGGAAGAATTTGAAGTTAGGTTTAAAGAAGTCCACTCTGAGTTTTATAAGCAATTACATAAAGTCCACTCAGATTTAACTCTAAACGAAGTTAAAATTTGTGCTTTTTTAAGACTTAATATGTCTACAAAGGAGATTTCTGCCATAACACATCAATCTCTTAAGAGTATTAATATGGCTAGATTTAGATTACGTAAAAAATTAAACATTGAAAGAGACGAAAATTTAATTTCATACCTAAAAAGTCTCTAATATTTATTTTTCTTCTACTTCAAAAAAAAAAAGATTTAACATACTCATTGTTAGTTCATTATAATTTTATGTAGTGTTTTTGTGATACTATTTTTATCAGTTGTAGCTATTTTGTAAAGCTTCACAGAAAGTTATTACTCTGTCATTAATCTACTTTTATATCTCTTAAAACAGAGTAATTATTGAAAAATTCAAAAAACAAAAAACCTATTGATTCATCTAAAGAATTGAAAGAATTAGACAAGATGAATGAACAACTTCAAGACTTCATTGATAAAAATGAATCTCTAAAAAACGGGATTACAAAAATCTTTGATGAAATAGTAAAGGGTAATAAAAACAAAAATTAAATTAATCTAAACCAATAAATTATGAAAAAAAATTATCTTATTTTATTTTTATTCGCATTTGTTGTTGCTAATGTTTTTTCGCAAAACGATGTAACAATAAATGTCTCTGATGATGTCAGTTTTGTCCCTATTGAAGGTGCAGAAGTACATATCACCACTACAGGCGATGTTTTACTTACAGATGTCTCTGGTAATGTAACTTTTCCGGGTTATGCAGACGGAATGTACGATGTAGTGATTTCTGCAAACTGTTATACCACAGGGGCTTTTTCTTTTACGGTAGCTGGTGGACCTGTTTTAGAAAACTTTGCTTTAAATGCACCCACTATGGCTAATGTATTTGTAGGGAGCATACAAGACCCTGACAATCCAAGTCCTGGTTCATTAACAGGTACAGTATCTATTTACGAACAAGCAACTCCAGCAGGTCCAGGTGCTTTGGTAACTTCTTTTACCGTTGAAAACCTTGGAGCCAACACGTCATCGATTGCAGTGCCTTTTGGCAACTACAATTATGAGGTTACTGTCACAGGAGATTGCTATG
>Ga0316189_10001379_pt1 | contig 24193 bp, 17 predicted proteins | sample LowCovwburrow_MG_FD_204930 | JGI IMG/M metagenome (GOLD analysis project Ga0316189, IMG submission 204930) | Coastal sediment microbial communities from Maine, United States - Lowes Cove worm burrow | ecosystem: Environmental > Aquatic > Marine > Coastal > Sediment | place: USA: Maine... | reverse complement strand
TTGCTAGTCAATGCTTATTATTATCAAAACCTAAAAGCTTAAGAGTTACGGTTAATGGCAATTTAAAGAATGGCGTCTTACCGAAAGATGTCATTCTTTATATTATTTCTAAACTTGGTACAAATTCAGGAACCGGATATTTTTGCGAATATGCAGGCGATGTATTTGAAAACATGAGCATGGAAGGCCGCATGACGGTTTGCAATATGAGTATAGAAATGGGAGCTCGTGGAGGCATGATTGCTCCAGACAAAACAACTTTTGAGTATGTAAAAGGTCGAAAATTTGCACCACAAGGTGAAGATTTTGATAAAAAAGTAGCCTATTGGAAAACATTGCCAACTGATGACGATGCAAATTTTGACAAGGAATATTATTTCGATGCAGAAGATATAGAACCAATGGTTACTTATGGAACCAATCCTGGAATGGGAATCAAAATTTCAGAAACTATTCCAGTAAATGAAAATACATCCTTTAAAAAATCATTGGAATACATGAATTTTGAAGCTGGTGAATCCCTTATCAATAAACCAATTAACTTTGTGTTTATTGGTAGCTGCACAAATTCAAGAATTGAAGATTTCAGAGTCGCTGCCGATTACGTAAAGGGGAAACAAAAAGCAGGCAATGTTACTGCTTGGTTAGTTCCTGGAAGCAAACAAGTAGAAGCTCAAATAATCGAAGAAGGCCTAAAAGATATTTTTGACAATGCAGGATTCGAATTACGACAACCAGGTTGTTCGGCTTGCTTAGCTATGAACGATGACAAGATTCCGCAAGGAGAATATTGCGTCTCTACCTCTAATAGAAATTTTGAAGGCAGGCAAGGTCAAGGCTCTAGAACTATTTTAGCAAGCCCTTTAGTTGCAGCAGCAACAGCAGTTGCTGGAAAAATTGTAGACGTCACAAAAGAAATTGAAACCTTAGAATTAGCATAATATGGAAAGATTCACAACACTTATATCGCGAGCTATTCCATTAAACATTGAGAATATTGACACAGATCAAATTATTCCTGCACGATTTTTAAAAGCTACGGATAAACAAGGTTTTGGAGACAATGTATTTCGTGACTGGCGATTTGACAAACATGGAGAGGCTAATGAAAAATTCACTTTAAACAACCCAACATATTCTGGCAGCATATTGGTTGCTGGAGATAATTTTGGCTGTGGTTCTAGTCGTGAACACGCAGCTTGGGCTTTGGTTGGTTTTGGTTTTAAGGTAATTGTATCAAGTTTCTTTGCTGATATTTTTAAAGGCAATGCACTTAATAATGGTTTACTACCAGTTCAAGTTTCTGAAGTATTTTTAAAGACCTTGATAGAAACTGTTACAAACAATCCAGAAACACAAATTGAAGTTAATCTAGAAACACAAACAATTTCTATATCAAATTCAGATACATCTGAATCGTTTGATATAGATCCTTATAAAAAAACATGTATGATAAATGGTTATGATGATATTGACTATTTATTGAGTAAAAAAGAACAAATTGGAGCTTTTGAAGCTCAAAAAACATATTAATACGAATAAATGAAACTTAATATTGCTGTTTTACCAGGAGATGGTATTGGACCAGAAGTAACAGACCAAGCTATTAAAGCTTTGAAAGCTATTGCTATGGAATTTGACCATGCATTTACATTTACTTATGCTCCTGTTGGCGCTATTGCTATAGATGAAACTGGAAACCCTTTACCTGAAAAAACACTAGATGTGTGTGAAGCAACTGATGCCATTTTATTTGGAGCTATTGGAGATCCTAAATATGACAATAATCCTTCAGCGAAAGTCAGACCAGAACAAGGGCTTTTGCGTTTACGAAAATCATTAGGTCTATATGCCAACATCAGGCCTGTAAAAGCTTATGAAAGCTTAATTGATAAGTCGCCTTTGAAACGACATATTATTAAAGGCACTGATATTAGCATTTATCGTGAATTGACTGGAGGCATTTATTTTGGTGAAAAAAAAATAAGTGAGGACGGAAATACCGCTTCAGATTTATGTGAATATTCACGTGAAGAAATTGAACGCATCTCTCACTTAGCTTTTAAAGCTGCACAATCTAGAAAACACAAAGTAACTTTAGTTGATAAAGCAAACGTATTAGAAAGCTCTCGTTTATGGCGTAAAGTGGTTACTGAAATTGCTAAGCAATACTCAGATGTAGAATTAGACTTTTTGTTTGTTGATAATGCAGCGATGCAAATGATATTGAATCCAAAACAGTTTGATGTAATTTTAACTGAAAATATGTTTGGCGACATTATTAGTGATGAAGCTAGCGTCATTGGAGGCTCCATTGGTTTATTAGCATCGGCTTCAGTTGGAGACAAGTATGCAATGTTTGAACCTATACATGGATCTTATCCACAAGCAAAAGGCAAAGGTATTGCAAACCCAATCGCATCTATTTTATCTGCGGCTATGCTTCTAGAGCATTTTGAATTACATACTGAAGCTGAAATGATACGCAAAGCCGTTGAAAAATCTCTAAAATTACATATCACAACGCCAGATATTAATACAAAATATGACAATGTTACAACAGGTAAAGTTGGTGATTTTATTGAAGATTATATAACAAACCCAACCGACTCCAACCTTAATTTTACAAACATACATTTAGGACAATCCACGATTATTTGACCGTAAATTGATGGTTAATTGAAATTAAATACAAATGGATTTTTAAGATGCACTTTTAGAGTACGCTTTTTATCCATTTCATACCAAATATAAATTACATTTTCTAATTCAAACTTTTAAAAAACATATCGTTTAAAGGCTTCCATAGCCTCATATTCTGCTAGTCCTAATTTATTAAATTTTTGTGCTGTTGATCTATTTCTATCTTCAGCTCTAACCCAAAACTCTCTATCGTCATTTCCAGGAAACAATGCAGAATCTTTTTGAGATTGATGCTTAAATATAGCCTTACGCTTCCTAAATAATTCATCAGGACTAAGAGGCACAGCCATATCTATTTCATCGATAGTCCATTCTTGCCAAGCTCCTCGATAGAGCCAAACCCAACAATCTTTTAGGAAATCTTCATTCATTAATTCTTCTAAGGCTTTGTAGATAATAGATAAACATATTCTATGGGTTCCATGAGGATCAGAAAGATCTCCTGCTACATAGATTTGATGAGGCCTAATTTCTTTTATTAAATCTACTGTTATTTTAATGTCTTCATTACTTATAGGTTTTTTCTTTACTTGCCCAGTTTCATAGAATGGCAAGTTCAAAAAATGCATTTTTTCATCTTCAATACCTACATATCTGCATCCTGCTCTTGCTTCGCTTTTTCTGATTAAACTTTTTATTAGTTTGATCTCTTCAGAATCGACATCTCCTTTCTTTTTTTCTTTTATAGAATTTTTTACTCTTTTGTAAAGTGAAGTATCATCTTTAGTGGTATTGTTCCCAAAATGATTTTCAATGTCAACTACAAAATCCGCAAATCTGATTACGTCATCATCAAATACTGCAATATTTCCTGATGTTTGATAAGCAAGGTGTACATCATGTCCTTGATCTACTAACCTAATAAAAGTTCCTCCCATAGAAATAACATCGTCATCTGGATGTGGACTGAAAATAATCACTCTCTTTTTTGATGGTTTCGCTCTTTCAGGTCGGTATGTATCATCGACATTTGGTTTTCCTCCAGGCCAACCTGTAATTGTGTGTTGTAATTTATTAAATATTTTAATGTTGATATTATAAGCTGGACCATCACTAATAATAAGATCGCTCATTCCAAAATCAGAATAATCTCGATCTGTTAGTTTTAAGACGGGTTTATTTAATTTTTGGCTTAACCATATTACAGCTCTTTTAATTGTTTGTTGATTCCAATTAACATCGCCTAAAACCCAAGGTGTTGAAATTCTGGTTAATTCAGCTGCAGCTGCTGTATCCATGACGAATACAGTATTACTATGTTCTTGTAAAAAAGTAGCAGGTACTTGATCAAAAATAGCTCCTTCAACTGCTCGTTTTACTATTCCGGCTTTTCCCTCACCTAAGGCTATAAGAATTATTCTCTTTGCCTTCAAAATAGTGCCAATTCCCATTGTTATAGCTTTAGTAGGAACATTTTCTTCGGTAAAAAAATCACTTGCAGCATCTAATCTTGTAATGTGATCTAAGTTGATGATCCTTGTTTCTGAATTCTTCAATGAACCAGGTTCATTAAAGCCAATATGTCCAGTACGACCAATTCCTAGAAGTTGTATATCTAATCCTCCTACTTCATTGATTTTCTGTTCATAGGCTTTACAATATGATTGAATCTCATCTTTTTGTATGGTACCATCTGGAATATGAATATTTTTTTTATCAATATCAATATGATTAAACAAGTGCTCGTTCATAAAGCGAACATAACTTTGCAATTCACTTGGTTGCATAGGATAATATTCATCAAGATTAAATGTAATTACATTTTTAAAGCTTAGTCCTTTTTCCTGATGAAGACGAATTAGTTCCTGATAAATACTTATTGGTGATGAACCTGTTGCAAGACCTAGAACACATGGCTTTCCTTCAATAGCTCTATTTCTAATTGTAATCGCTATTTCTTTCGCGATTAGACTTGAAACTTCTTCTGAGCTTTCAAAGATTTCCGAATGAATTTTTTCTTTTACTGTATAAGGAGATTGCTTCCAATTTTCACGATTAAAAATCATAATTTAGGTTATCAAAGTATTAATAATTCCAAGTTAATTACTTGTTTTTTAACTCAGTTCTTCAACAACCTAATTTAGTCGTTTTTTATGAGAAAGTCAAATAGAAAAAAAGCTAAATCACACTAAAAATTGAAACAAATCAGGCTTATCATTAAGATAATCACCATAAAAATTATGAAGCTTCATTTTGGTAATTAAAGGTTGTAAATCATCTGGTGATTTAAGCTGTAATCCAACAACTGCAACATCATTTTCTCGGTTTACTTTTTTAGTGTATTCAAAATGAGTAATGTCATCATTTGGCCCCAAAATTTCAACAACAAACTCACGCAATGCGCCAGCTCGTTGAGGGAATTTAATGATAAAGTAGTGTTTTAAATTAGCATACAATAAAGCACGTTCTTTTATTTCAGGTGTTCTGGTAATATCATTATTGCTACCACTTACCAAGCAAACCACATTTTTACCTTTAATAGCTTCAGAATAACAATCTAAAGCTGCAATACTTAAAGCTCCTGCTGGTTCGACAACTACTGCATCTTTGTTATATAGCTCTAAAATAGTTTGGCATATTTTGCCTTCTGGAACTGTGATGACAGCATCTAGATTTTGCTTGCAAATTTCAAAGGTTTTATCACCAACTCGTCTAACAGCTGCTCCATCAACAAAACGCTCTATGTTTTTGAGTTCAACTATTCTATCTTTTTGAATAGACATAGACATTGAAGGTGCTCCCTGAGGCTCCACACCAATAATTTTAGTGTTTGGAGACAATTGTTTTACCATGGTTGATAATCCAGAGGCTAAACCTCCTCCTCCTACTGGAATAAAAATATAATCAATAGGTTGCTTACTTTGTTTTAATATTTCTAGTCCTACAGTTGCTTGACCTTCAATCACTTTTTCGTCGTTAAAAGGATGAATAAACGTTTTGTTTAATCGTTCGCATTCCAATTTTGCAGCTTCATAAGCATCATCAAAAGTATCACCAACCAACACAACATTAATAAAATTTTCGCCAAACATTTTTACTTGTTCAATCTTTTGATTTGGTGTTGGTGCTGGCATAAATATAGTGCCATTAATTTTTAATAATTTACACGATAAAGCAACGCCTTGTGCATGATTCCCTGCACTAGCACATACAATTCCGTTTTCAATTTCGACATCACTTAATGTGGACATTTTATTATATGCTCCTCTAATTTTATAAGAACGTACTTGCTGTAAATCCTCACGCTTAAACAATACATTACAATCAAAATGATTTGAATACCTAATGTTTTGAGCCAAAGGTGTAAGTGATACTACCTCTCTTAATCTTTCAGAGGCAGCCTCAACGCTTTTTAAACTTGGAAAATATAAAGTTGCGGTTTGCATATTTTTATTCTTCTTAAAAGTATATTCTGATACTTTAGTGGATTCCTGCTTTCGCAGGAATGACAATTAGTTCAATGCAAATGTCGAATCCTTTTTTTTGGATTCTGTTTTTATTGTTTTCATTGCAGTCATTGCTGAACGCAGTACTTTCCCAGTTGATTCAATTGGATGTTGTCTAATGGCATCATTAACTTTAATCAAATCTAAATTATCAACTGAATTTGACGTGCTAAAAGATTTACCAATAACATCAGTTTTTATCGATTTCATAAAATCAACTAATAATGGTTTACAAGCATGATCGAATAAGTAACAACCATATTCAGCAGTATCTGAAATAATTCTATTCATTTCAAACAATTTTTTTCTAGCAACAGTATTTGCAATTAATGGTAATTCATGTAAAGATTCGTAATAAGCTGATTCTTCAATGATTCCAGAATTTACCATAGTTTCAAATGCCAATTCAACTCCTGCTCTCACAAAAGCAACCATTAGCACTCCATGATCAAAATACTCTTGTTCCGAAATATGGTTTGAAGTTGCCGTTGTTTTTTCAAATGCTGTTTCTCCAGTAGCAGCTCTCCATTTTAACAAGTTAACGTCATCATTTGCCCAATCTTCCATCATAGTTTTTGAAAAATGACCAGACATGATATCGTCCATGTGCTTTTCAAACAATGGTTTCATAATTGTTTTTAATTCTTCTGACAATTCAAAAGCTTTAATTTTTGCTGGATTAGATAAGCGATCCATCATGGTTGTAATGCCTCCATGCTTTAATGCTTCAGTAATAGTTTCCCAACCATACTGAATTAGTTTGGCAGCATAATTAGCATCAATCCCTTCTTCTACCATTTTATCAAATGACAAAATTGAGGCTGTTTGTAATACACCGCACAAAATGGTTTGCTCTCCCATTAAATCACTTTTAACCTCAGCCACAAACGAAGATTCTAAAACTCCTGCTTTATGTCCTCCAGTGGCTGCAGCATAAGCTTTGGCTTGCCTCCAACCTTTTCCTTCTGGATCATTTTCTGGATGCACAGCAGTTAGTGTTGGCACACCAAAACCACGTAAATATTCTTCGCGAACTTCGGTTCCTGGACACTTTGGAGCCACCATAATTACTGTCAGGTCTTCACGAATTTGCTTGCCTTCCTCAACAATATTAAAACCATGAGAATACGATAAAGTTGCACCTTGTTTCATCATTGGCATTACTGTATCCACAACATTTGAGTGTTGTTTATCTGGTGTTAAGTTTAACACTAAATCAGCTGTTGGAATCAACTCTTCATAAGTTCCAACAGTAAAACCATTAGAGTTTGCGTTTTTGTATGATTGACGTTGCTCATTAATTGCTTGTTGACGTAAGGCATAAGAAATGTCTAGTCCAGAATCTCTCATGTTTAATCCTTGATTTAAACCTTGAGCTCCACATCCAACAATCACAATTTTTTTGCCTCTTAATGCTTCAACACCATCTTCAAATTCTGATGCTTCCATAAATCGACATTTAGATAATTGATCTAATTTTTGACTTAATGATAGTGTGTTAAAATAATTTGCCATTTTTAGTTATTTATTAGTTATTAAATGCGGCTAGCATTTCAGTTATTTTCATTTCATCTTTGGTCACTGCAATACGACCTGAACGCACAAATTGCATAATTCCGAAGGCACTAAGCTCTCTATGTAACAATTCAATTTCGTTTCTTCGGCCTGATTTTTCAAGCACAAAAAATTCTTTATTTACAGTGACAATTCGTGCGTTACTCTCTTTGATTATATTTTGAATTTGACGTTCTTCAAATAACAAATCTGATTTTACTTTAAACAAACAAGATTCTTGATAAATAGTTTCTTCATCTGTATGATAATATGCTTTTATGACCTCAACTTGTTTTTCAATTTGACCAATGATTTTCTTTATATTTACTTCGGTCATATTAACCAAAATTGTCCAACGTGTTACGCCAACAATTTCGGAGGCTGAAGAATTTATGCTTTCTATATTAATATGTCTTCTTTGAAAAATTGCTGAAATCCTATTTAGCAATCCAATATTATTTTCAGTATATACCGAAACTGTGTATTGATTTATTTCCTTTTCCATAGTTATTCTAATCTTATATCTGAAACTGAAGCTCCTGAAGGAACCATAGGGAATACATTATCTTCTTTTTCTACACAAACTTCTAAGAAATAAGCATCTTCACTTTTCATCATTTCTTCAATTGCAGACCCTAACTCTTCACGTTTAGTTACTCGTTTCGCATCAACATAATACCCTTTAGCTATTGCTACAAAATCTGGATTTGTCATTTCTGTAGAAGCATATCTCTTATCAAAAAACAATTGTTGCCACTGACGAACCATTCCTAAAAACTCATTATTTAACACTACAATTTTTACTGGTACTTTAGTTTGAAAAATAGTGCCTAATTCTTGAATGGTCATTTGATAGCCACCATCACCAATAATAGCTACAACCTCTCTTTCTGGAGCTGCCATCTTTGCTCCAATAGCAGCAGGCAATGCAAATCCCATTGTACCTAAACCACCTGAAGTAATATTGCTTTTACTAACATTGAATTCGGCATAACGACAGGCAATCATTTGATGTTGACCAACATCAGAAACAATTGCAGCTTCCCCTTTACTTTGATAATTAATTTCGTTTAGCACTTCACCCATAGTCAACCCTTCTTTAGTAGGATGCAAGTCGTTTTTGATAACTTTCTCGAATTCAATAGCGTATAAATTTTTGAATTTTTGAAGCCAATCAGAATGAGAATTACTCTTTAATAATGGCAATAATTTAGTTAAGGTTGCCTTCGCATCTCCCAAAACTGCAACATCAGTTTTTACATTTTTATCAATTTCTGCTGGATCAATTTCAAAGTGAATCACTTTGGCTTGAGTTGCATACTCATCTAGTTTTCCAGTAACACGATCATCAAAACGCATTCCTATTGCAATCAAGACATCGCATTCATTTGTCAAAACATTTGGTGCATAATTACCATGCATACCAACCATACCAATATTTAAGAGGTGTGATGTTGGTATTGCCGAAGCTCCCATTATTGTCCATGCAGAAGGAATACCTGCTTTTTCCATAACAGTTTTGAGTTCTTCCTCAGCTTTGCTTAGAATAATACCTTGCCCCCAAACAATCATAGGCTTTTTAGCATTATTAATTAACTCTGCAGCAGCTTTTAATGAAGATTCATCAGTTTTTGGAACAGGAATATAACTTCTAACACCAGTACATTTTTTGTATTGAAAATCAAACTCTTCAAACTGAGCGTCTTTAGTGATGTCAATTAATACTGGTCCAGGCCTACCGCTTTTAGCAATGTAAAACGCTTTTGCGATAACTTCTGGAATCTCAGAAGCTTTAGTTACTTGATGATTCCATTTAGTAACAGGAGTTGATATACCAACAATATCCGTTTCTTGAAATGCATCACTCCCTAATAAATGAGAAGCTACTTGTCCAGTTATACATACAATTGGAGTTGAATCTATTTGTGCATCAGCAATTCCAGTAATTAAATTCGTTGCTCCTGGACCAGAAGTCGCCATGGCAACTCCAACTTTTCCAGAAATACGAGCATACCCTTGTGCAGAATGCGTTGCTCCTTGTTCATGACGTGTTAATACATGATGTATTTTATCTTGATACTTATAAAGCTCGTCATAAACAGGCATAATTGCGCCACCTGGATAGCCATAAAGGACATCTACACCTTCAGCTAATAAGCAACGTACTACAGCTTCGCTTCCAGAAATACGCTCTTTGGGTTGCTCTAAGTATTGTTTTTGTTTTACAGTTAATGTCTCCATAATCATTAATTAAAATTCATCAGTAACACATCCTTTAGATGCTGATGATACAGTTCTTGCATATTTATATAACACACCGCGTTCAACTTTTAATTTTGGTGCTTTCCATTGTTGTTTTCTTTGTTGAAGTTCTTGATCTGAAACTTCAAGAGTAATACTGTTTGTTTCGGCATCGATTGTAATCATATCACCATTATTTACCAATGCAATAGCTCCTCCTTCTTGTGCTTCTGGTGTAATATGCCCAACTACAAATCCATGAGTTCCACCAGAAAATCGTCCATCAGTAATTAAGGCAACATCCTTACCTAATCCAGCTCCCATGATAGCTGCCGTTGGTTTTAGCATCTCAGGCATTCCAGGACCTCCTTTAGGTCCTTCATAACGAATAACGATCACATCTCCCTTATTTACTTTACCATCACGTATGCCATCATTTGCATCATATTCTCCTTCAAAAACCTTTGCAGTTCCTCTATATTTCAAGCCTTCTTTTCCAGTAATTTTAGCCACACTTCCTTCTGGTGCTAAATTTCCATACAACATTCTTAAGTGTCCAGATATTTTTATAGGATTTTCAATCGGTTTAATTACGTCTTGTCCTTCGGTTAAATCTTCAACATCCAATAAATTTTCAGCTAATGACTTACCAGTTACTGTTAAACACTCTCCATGAAGTAATCCTTTTTTTAATAAATATTTCATAACAGCAGGAATGCCTCCAACTTTGTGAACATCTTCCATTAAATATTGACCACTAGGTTTTAAATCAGCAAGAAAAGGTGTATTGTCGCTAATCTTTTGAAAATCTGCTAAAATAAAATCTATTTGAGCAGCTCTTGCAATGGCAAGAAAGTGTAAAACTGCATTAGTAGATCCACCAAGAATAGTGACTAATCTAATGGCATTTTCTAGTGATTTCCTTGTAATAATATCTGATGGTTTTATATCTTTTTCTAACAACAAACGCATTGCTTCTCCAGCTTTAATTGATTCTTGTTTTTTTTCATCTCCAGATGCTGGATTAGATGAATTATAGGGTAATGTCATTCCTAAGGCTTCGATAGCTGAAGCCATAGTATTTGCAGTATACATCCCTCCACAAGCACCTGCTCCTGGAATTGCCTTCTTAACAATACACTCAAATTCTTCTTGCTCCATCGTTCCTGCAACTTTACTTCCCCAAGCTTCAAAAGCAGATACGACATCTAATTTTTTTCCATTGTGACATCCAGAATCAATGGTTCCTCCATACACTAAAATAGAAGGTCTATTTAATCGAATCATAGCCATTAAGGCTCCTGGCATATTCTTATCACATCCAACTACTGTTATTAGACCATCATAACTCATAGCTTGCACAACAGTTTCCATTGAATCTGCGATGACATCTCTTGAAGGTAGTGAATAACGCATTCCAGGTGTTCCCATAGAAATTCCATCACTAACACCAATCGTGTTAAATATTAATCCAACTACGTCTTCATTTAGCGTCCCTTCTTTAACCAATTTTGCTAAATCATTAAGATGCATATTGCATGGATTCCCTTCATATCCTGTGCTAGCAATACCTACAAGCGGTTTTTTAAAATCTTCACTAGTCAATCCAATTCCATGCAACATAGCTTGAGCTGCTGGTTGTGTTGGATCTTGCGTTACTGTTTTACTGTATTTATTTAATTCTTTCATTATCAACGTTGTATAACTAAGTATAGCTTAGTGAAATCGAAATTATATGTTTACCAATTCAATATATTTTAACAGATGCTAATTGGTCTAAATTCATTTACCTTATGTTTAATATATCTTGCTATTAATCAGCGCTTTAAATTACTTTTTATATGATGTTCAATACTTCAAAAAATATCAATAAAAAAGCCTTCCTTAAACGGAAGGCTTTCTATATAATACATTTTATAATACCCTCCTTCCTTATCGCTGTGAAATAATCACCACGACAATAATAGAAACGATATTTAAAATTTGTTTTCTCATTTGTTGATTCAAAGGTTATCAAAATTTAATTAGTAATCAAATATATTATTTTTAGAATAAAAGTTGCTTTTAAGCCGCATAAAAATAGTTTAATAGATTATTTTTCGGTTTAACATCAATTTATACTAAAACCGTTTTTTAGTTGCTTGATATTATTTACATTTGCCAACGAATTATACGAGGAAAATTTTGATCTGATTGCAACCTCATAAAAAAATGCTAAAGCAGTAATTAAGATACTTCTCTAGCGACCAAGCAATCAAGAATTTCCTTTTTTTATTAAATAAAATAACGATTTATGGCATATTTATTTACTTCAGAAAGTGTTTCTGAAGGACATCCAGATAAAGTAGCAGACCAAATTAGTGATGCTTTAATTGATAATTTTTTAGCTTTTGATAAAGACTCAAAAGTAGCTTGTGAAACTCTAGTAACTACAGGACAGGTTGTATTAGCTGGCGAAGTAAAATCGAACACGTATTTAGATGTGCAGAAAATTGCACGTGAAACCATCAATAAAATTGGATACACTAAAAGTGAATATATGTTTGATGGTAATTCTTGTGGCGTGTTTTCAGCAATTCATGAACAATCTGATGATATTAACAGAGGTGTTGATAGAGCTACTAAAGAAGAACAAGGCGCTGGAGATCAAGGCATGATGTTTGGCTATGCAACAAGTGAAACTGAAAATTATATGCCTTTGGCATTAGATTTGGCACATCGTATTTTAATAGAGCTTGCAGAGTTACGCCGCGAAAACAAAGAGATTACCTATTTACGTCCAGACTCTAAAAGTCAAGTAACTATTGAATATAGCGATGATAATGTGCCTCAACGTATTGATGCTATTGTAGTATCAACACAACATGATGATTTTGATGAAGATGAAGCAATGCTAGCTAAAATTAGAAAAGATATAGTAGATGTTTTAATACCACGAGTTGTTGCTAAATTACCTAGTGAAATTCAAACGCTGTTTACAGATGATATAACATATCACATCAACCCAACAGGGAAATTTGTAATTGGTGGACCTCATGGAGATACTGGTTTAACAGGACGAAAAATTATTGTAGATACTTATGGTGGAAAAGGTGCTCATGGTGGTGGTGCTTTCTCAGGAAAAGACCCAAGTAAGGTAGACAGAAGTGCTGCTTATGCTACCAGACATATTGCTAAAAACTTAGTGGCTGCAGGAGTATGTAGTGAAGTTTTAGTACAAGTTAGTTATGCTATCGGTGTTGTAGAACCAATGGGGATTTTTGTGGATACTTATGGTACTTGTACATTTAATATGACTGATGGTGAAATTGCTGAAAAAGTATCTCAAATTTTTGATATGCGACCAGCTGCTATTGAAGAACGTTTAAAACTACGCAACCCAATGTATAGCGAAACTGCTGCTTATGGACATATGGGAAGATCACATGAAACTGTTTCTAAAACCTTTCAGCAACCAAATGGTGAACCAATAACTTTAGATGTAGAGTTGTTTACATGGGAAAAATTAGATTATGTAGATAAAGTGAAAGTAGCATTTGGTTTGTAAAACAAACTATCTAAAAATAACAAAAAACCTCATAGCTTATTATGAGGTTTTTTTTGTATTGTACACTATTTGATTTTCTAGTAATAAAGGGAGAACTTTGTTTAACGTCGTATATAAAAACATTAAAACGATTTCATACACATTAAGTTCTACGAAATCATAAAAAAGCCCTCTAAAATATAGAAGGCTATTATATTTTTCAAAAGTGTAGTTATTAGTTATCTAAACCTCCTTTACGATTTGGCGACCGTTGTGTTGGCCAAGTCATTTGCTTACCTGTACGTCTGCTCAATGGCAGTACAATCTTTTCAGTTGATGTTTTCTCTGGATCTTCACTTGCCATGTATGTTAAAATAGCAGTAAGTATTGCGTTACTTCTAACATCATCAAATATAACTTTGTCATATGTATCTCTATTAGTATGCCATGTATAATTCCAGTATGACCAGTTTAAAGCACTCAAATTAAATGCTGGTGCTCCTGCAGCTAAAAAAGATGCATTATCAGATCCTCCTCCACTTGGAGATCCTGGGAAGTTTGTTTCAATATGTTGCGTAATATCTCTAGGAACAGCTGCTAACCAACGTCCTAAATAATCATAAGCATGTAAAAATCCAGCTCCTGAAATGTTTACTACTCTACCTGTTCCGTTATCTTGGTTAAAAGATGCTTGCAAGTTTTTTACAATATCTGGGTTGTCTTCAACAAATGCTCTAGAACCATTCAATCCTTGTTCTTCACTTCCCCAATGACCAACAATAATGGTACGCTTTGGGTTAGGGTAAAACTTCTTTAACAAACGCATAGCTTCCATCATTACTAATGTTCCTGTTCCATTATCAGTTGCCCCTGTTCCTCCATCCCAAGAATCGAAATGTGCAGATAACACAATATATTCGTTTGGTTTTTCAGTGCCTTTAATTTCACCTATCGTGTTAAATGTTGGTACTTCTCCTAATTCTTTAGATTCTGCAACAATTTTTAGTACAGGCTTATCTCCATACTCAGCCATTCTATATAGCATGGTATAGTCTTCTAATTCCATATCTACTGTTGGAATCTTTTTTGTTCTAGCGCTAAATACTTTATTAACTCCAAACCCTCTAGACCAATTACAAGCAACTAATCCAGCAGCTCCAGCTTCCTCTAAAGCACCAAGAATTGAACGTGTGTTATATCCTGTTCTACCAATATTTTGTCTCCATTCTTTTGTTTGAGCATCACGAGCATCTTTCATTTTTGTAAATGATTCTTCTGTAGCAAATTCTTCCCAGTTATAATCTGGTCGTCCTGTTGGTTGATTCATTGAAACTAAAACAAGCTTCCCTTTTACATTTGGTAACCAATTTTTAAATGCAACAGAATCTTTAATATTACTTGGCAGAACAATGGCTTCAGCTGTTACACCTTGACTACCTGTACTTGGATTCCAAGCCAATTGCATTCCATCCAACGATTGTACTCTTGGAGACACCATATCTATATGAGTAATTCCACGTTCCCAGCCACGCCAAGTTCCATATTCTTCTCGTTTTGCATCAATTCCCCATTTTGCATACTGAGCAATTGCCCACTTGCTAGCATGTTCCATTTGCGGTGTTCCTACTAAACGAGGACCAACCACATCCAAAAGCTCATGTGCTAAGCGTTCAAGTTGTGAATTTTCATTTGCTTCTTTAATCATGTTATCAATTACATCATTCTGTGCAAACAAATTGCTTCCAGAAATTAGCAATGCAAAAAGAAATAGTTTAATCGTAAGTTTCATTATAAAATGTATTTGTCAGTTAGAAAATTTTTAAAGTTTTCTAAAGTAAATAATAATTCTGATTTTAACTGTTAAAATTATTGCATAAAAAAAGCCAGCTTAAAAGCTGGCTTAATTTTATAGTGAATAAATTAACCTAAAGGAGACAAATCTTGGTTGTATAAAATACTGTGTTGCACTAACTGAAACTGCATTTGCACTACTTGTGTTCTGAGCGCTAGTATTTAATAAATTCGTAGCTTTAATTTCATATTCAAATTTTGCATCTCTATCTTTTCTATAAGCTAACGAGGCATTCCAAAATTCATAACTATCAATCGTACCACTTTCGTCGCTAAAGTTATTATAAGCATAATCAGTTCTAAACGTAAAGGCTTTTAATATTAATGCATCAACTTCGACAGAAGGCGTTTTAGTGATAAATTTTGTACTACCACCTCGTCCTTGTGTGTTCTCCTGAATTCTGTGGCTATATCCAATTTCCACATTTGGTGCAGTTCTAAAATTTGTTCTAATTTGACCACCATAGGTTTGTGTAAAGTTTTCGTTTTCAGAAACACTATTTTGGATAAACTGATTGTATTTAGAGTAATTTAGGCTACTCCTTAAAGTTGCCTTTACTTTTCCAAACGTTCGTTGAAAACGTCCTGAGGCATTTAAACTTTCATCAGCAAAGTCAGAGTTGAATGGTGAACTTATATTTACAACACTTCCAGACTCAAAAATTGAAGTATTTCTAATATTGTCAATACTTTTATTATAGCTAATATTTGCAAAAACATTAGTATAATTAAACATATTAAAACTAAAATAGCTTAAGCTAACATTGTGAGATAAAGCATTTTCTAATTCTGGCACACCCGAGAATAAAGAATTGTAATTATTCAGAACTAACCCTCTTGCAAATCTAGATACGTCAGTAAATTGAGTTTGCATGCGATAATTAAATGTAATTTGCTCACTTTTCTTCAATTGCATACGAACATTGAAATCTGGTAATAATCTGAAAAAATTATCAGTTGTTTCTTCACCAAATTGATCGTTCTTAACACTATATGCATGTCCTGAAACTCCAGGTGTGAATGTAAAAATACCTGATTTTAAACGATAATGAACACCTAAATATAAATCACTAAAACTGTAATCAATATCGTTAGTGTCTAAACCATTATTAATTGTTGGTGTTGGATTGAACACTGAATTATCATCAAGGAATTGAAATATATTAGAATCAAATTTTTGATTACTTAAAATGGTTCCAAGAGTAAAATTAATATCGCTTTTTGTATTTATAATGTTCCAATAATCCAATTTAGCATCTAATTGATTGGTCTTTATACGTTTGTCTTGAGCTATATTATAATCAAGTTGCGCGCCATCAAGTCCTAAGTTATCTGCTGTGCCTTCATAATTGTCTTTGTCTTCTAAAATAGCATTATAAAAAGGATCTTCATCTGAAAGCAAATGCTGTGCTTCAAAGGCAAAAATATTGTTCTCGTTTAGTGTATAATAATAGTTCAAATTCTGATTAATACTAAAAGGACTTGAATTCTCTAGTTGGGCAATATCACCATTTACAGATGAGAAGAATCCTTGGTCTTGCGATTCTTTTGAAACTTTACCAAGTACATCGTAATCTAATTGATTACTGAAATTTGGTTTATACTTAGCAGAAAGTTTCAACATACCTAAATCACTATCTTGAAACGTATTACTTTCCGTGCTTTCATCAGGTATTCCAAGATCAGGATCTGTATATTGTCTATCTGAGTTTTGCTGTAATTCTGTTTTTGTATTAGCAATGATAGCAAAACCACTAAGATCTAATGCTTTATTAGGTGACCAACTAAAATTGGCTGCACCAAATTTGGTTTTAATATCTTTTGCCCTACCATTTTGAGCTGTTAGGAATCCTAAATTATTACTTCCTAAATTAATATTTGTTCCACTTGATCTGCTAGGACCTCTAAAGCCTCCTGAAAAATTAAAATAGTCACGCCTTGTAAAAGCAACTTCACCAAGGTTATTTAAATCACCAATAATGTTTATGCTATAATTTGGGCTGTAATAAAACAGTTTGGGCTGAAATAAATACAAACCTTCGTTTGGAGAATCTCCTGCTCCTGCGGTTATATTACCAAACCAAAAATTACTTTTCCCTTCCTTAAGCTTAATGTTAATGGCAATATTATCTTGGTTATTTGTAACACCACTTAATTGTCCAACTTCAGCATAATTTTTAAGTACTTGTACTTTATCAACCGCATTTGAAGGAATATTTTTGGTTGCCAATTTAGAGTCGCCATCAAAAAATTCTTTACCCTCAACCATTACTTTTGAAACAACCTTACCCTCAACTTCTATTTGGCCATCATCATTAATTTCAACTCCTGGTAAGTTTTTTAAAACATCTTCTAGTTTTCTTTCAGTTCCAGTATTAAAGGAATCCGCGTTATAAACCAATGTGTCTCCTTTTACTGAAATTGGCATCTCATAGGTAAGTTCTACCTCATCTAATGCATTATCTTCAAGTAATGTGAAATCTTTTTTGATATCTTCAGATTTAGCATCTAAAATTTCTTTGGCTGTTTTCTTACCAATGTAACTCACCTGAATTTCATACTTAGTATCGTTCTTAAGGTTTAATTTGTATTTCCCTTGATCATTTGTTATACCATAGGAATCTAGAATCTTCGTTGCTTGATTAATGGCTATTACATTAGCAAGTTCGAGCGGGTTACCAATACTATCTTTTACAATTCCCTCTACTTTAATTTGAGCAAAAGTTGTGCTTACTACAATGAGCAGCAAAGTAGTTAAAATGTGTTTCACAATTTAAAATTTTGATTAATTAATTTGGTTTGATATGACTAGTTATGACGTCTTCCTCCTCCATCACGTCCTCTTCCACGGAACATTCCTCTCATCTCTTCCATTTTCTTTTTTACTATTTCAGAATATTCTGCTTGAGTAACTTCTTTTCCTTTTGATGGCCTTTTTATTTCTTCTTTTTCACCAGGATTCATTACTATTTTAGAACACAATATTGTTGTTCTGCCAGAACTAACTTCTAATATTAAACCTGGAAGTCCCCAATATTCACCTGGTCCTTGATTAATTGGAATTTGAGGCGTATACCAAGCAGTTACTGTTTGCTCTTTTGGTATTTCAAAATCATCCATTGGATTGTCTGTTTTGGTAGAATCCTTAGCTTTTTCATTATCGTTATTATTTCCACCTCTTCGTCTTGCACTCATAAAATCGGTATCGTCAAGCTTTTTTACAGCTGTAGCCTTCATGGCCAAATATTTTCCAATTTGTTTTGTCTCAGCAGTCATAACCCATTCTAACTTTTGCAATTCGTCATTAACTAAAAATTGCTTGCCGAAGAATTCATTTTCAACCATTAATTTATTATCCTTAACATTTTTATATTGATTCCCTGTTCCCATTGACATAGAACCAAATCGCATGCCTCTACCTCCTCCTGGTGCATCTAATTTTTCTTCTTCTTTGTATATGGATTCTTCCTTGTTAAAAGTTAGGATAAACGTTTTCTCAAACATACTTTTCATTCTATCAGCCATCTGTTTCTTTTGCTGATCATTCATTTGTCTTCCTCCAAAATTCTCCATATCTAAAGTGGTTTTAGAAAAATAATATGCTTTTCCTTGAAAATCTTGTTGAGCAAATACTGTTACTGTAAGCAACATTAAAATGGCACTTACAAGAATTTTAGAATACGATTTCATAACTATATTGTCTTTAATTTGAATTTAAAAGTAACACTTTTAACATGCTTTAGACTCAAATAGTTTTGCTAAGTTTAATGTGCAAAAGTTAAATTCTTCTTAAAAAACTATCACTTCCCATCACCAATTCTTATCTCAAAAGTATCACCATCACCTCTTTCTCTATTATTTCTCATACGTTCATTCATCTCTTTCATCTTTTTCTCCATCATAGCATCGTATTTTTTTTGAGTGATTTTTTTACCCTTAGTTGGCTCTTTGATTTCAATTTTCTTTTCAGGATTTAAAACCACTTTACTGCATAATATCGATGTGGTTCCATCAGTGACTTCTAATATTAAACCAGGCAATCCATGATACTCATTAGGTCCAGCATTAACAGGTATTTGTGGTGTGTACCAAGCAGTAACTATAATTTCTTTCATTTCCGGTTTTACATCTTTGTCTGTCTCTTTATCTGAATCTTTATCACCAGACATTCTTATACCACCTTGGCGAACTTCAACTTCTCTTTTAAAAGTGGCTTTGTAGCACGTATAATCTCCAATATTTTTAGTTTCAGACCCTAATTCCCAATCTATATCTTCTAACTCATCTTGAATTAAAAACAACTTGCTGAACGATTCATTTTGATTTGCATAGCGCTTTTCTTTAGTATTCTTGTACATCACATCTGAACCTCCTGTCTCAACCATTACCATAACCATACCTTGTCGCTGAGGTGCTTCTAATTGCTCCTCTTCTTTAAATATTGATTCTTCTTTATTAAAGGTTAAAATATATGTTTTTTCAAATTGCTTTTTCATCATTGCCATCATCCTTTTTTGCATGTCTGAATTCATTTTTGTACTATCCATCTTAATGTCAACCTTTCGTTGTGATTTGTAAGTTGCAATGCCTTGGAAATTTTGTGCCATTACATTGGTTGTAATTGAAAGAATAAGTACAGTAACTATTTTAATTAATCGAGTCATGGTTTTTGAATTTAAATTTTACATTACAAATATGTGTACTTGAAATAGATTTTTAAGTTAACTAGTGTTAACGTATGTTAAGCGATTGGTTTTCTATGCTATTAACGTTTACTTTTGAGGTATGAACGACTCACGTTACAAAATAATACTATATGTAATTATTGCTGTAATTGTTGGCACCATTAGCATCCAAGCGTATTGGAATTATAAAAATTATGGCGTTAATAAACAACAATTGATTAGTGAAGTTCAGTCAAGTCTAGATTCAGCAGTTGAAACATATTATGCTAACTTAGCCGAAAGGAGTACTTATGCTTTTGCTATTGAAGCGACTTCGCAAGAAGGTGTTTTTGAGGAAGACATCAGATTTGACAGTATTTTTAGAAAACTAAATATTAAAAGTCATAGATTTAATGATTTAGATTCTGTTAGTGTTAATTTAGAAGATACGGATGGTATTCAAATATTTAGAGGACAAAAAGCAGATTCACTAATAAGTACAATAAACAAAGACGATTATCCCTTTAAAAAAGGTTTAAATAGAAAAATAGGTTATCACACTTTAGACCTTGGAAGACCTGATTCACTTACTATTGATAATTTCAAAACTCTAACAACTAAAGTTCTTTTTTCCTTATCTCAAGACACTTTAAATTTAGTATCTATAGATTCATTGGTCAAGACAGAAAACTTGAGAAAAAATTTGGATATATCTTATGGGTTATCAATAAATACGCTTAATCAAAATTCTCAATTTCTTAACAAAAAAATTATTGAAAGTTCATCATTGAGTGCGTTATCAAAATCTACTTACTTACCCAAAGAAAGTTCCCTTAAAATTCACTTCACCAATACTACAAAAGAAATTTTAAAACGAAATCTTACAGGCATATTACTATCCACATTATTGATTTTAGTAGTTATTAGTTGCTTATTTTATTTACTTAAAATCATCAAACATCAGAAACAATTAGCCGAAGTTAAAAACGATTTCATAAGTAATATAACACATGAATTTAAAACGCCTATTGCAACTATTGGTGTAGCACTAGAAAGCATAAAAGATTTTAATGTTATTAGTAATAAAGAAAGAACCACTTCTTATATTGAAATGTCAAATAATCAATTGAAGAAACTTAATGTCATGGTTGAAAAGTTATTAGAGACTGCCTCTCTTGATAGCGAAAATTTACGCCTAAATAAAGAAGAATGCAACGTTAGCAATTTAATTCAAAACTTAGTTACTAAGCACTCATTGGATTTAGAAAAAAAATCACTTGAATTTATCAATTCAAATAAGGATATTACAGCAAAAGTTGATGTTTTTCATTTTGAAAATGCCATTAACAATATTTTAGACAATGCCCTTAAATATGGAGGCAACACTATTAAAGTCAGTCTTAATCAAAACACAATTGGCTTTACAGTTTCAATTTCTGATGATGGGAATACGATTGCTAAGATAAATAAAGACAAGATTTTTGAAAAATTCTACCGAATTCCAAAAGGAAATACACACGATGTAAAGGGCTTTGGAATTGGCTTGTATTATACTAAAAAGATTATTGAAAAACATGATGGAGCAATACATTTAAATCTAGACGATCATTTAACAACTTTTAAAATTTCAGTTCCAAATGGATAAATCTAAAAACACCATTTTGTTAGCTGAAGACGAACCTGCTTTAGGTCAAATAATTAAAGAAAGTTTAGAAACCAGAAACTTTAAAGTCCTGCTTTGTGAAAATGGCGAAAAAGCTTATCATGTTTACAAACAAAATCAACCTGAATTATTAGTGCTTGATGTTATGATGCCTAAAAAAGATGGTTTTACACTGGCTAAAGAAATCCGTTTAGAAGACGATAGCATTCCAATTCTATTTTTAACAGCAAAGTCTCAGACCGAAGATGTTGTTGAGGGTTTTAATATTGGAGGAAATGACTACTTAAAAAAGCCTTTTAGTATTGAAGAACTGATTGCTCGAATAAACAATTTATTGAACAGAGCACAGCTTCAAAAAACCGCAGACATTTTAAAATTTGGAGCTTATACATTTAACTTCCCCAAACAATATTTATCATACAACGAACTTGAAAAAGTATCACTTACTCATCGTGAAGCTCATTTGCTTTACCATCTTATAAAAAATAAAAATGAAGTTTTGGATCGTTCATTAATTTTAAACAAACTTTGGGGAACTGATGATTTCTTTTCAGCAAGAAGTATGGATGTTTTTATTACAAAACTTCGGAAGAAGCTAATACAAGATGAAAGTATTCAAATTTTAAACGTTCGTGGTTTTGGATATAAATTAATATGCTAAAAGTGGTTTGATTTTTGTACTTTTCAACTTCAATGAAGTACTTCAAATACATTTTTATTTTTATAACCACAATATTATTTTCTCAGAATAGTATTAACACTCAGCTAATAGAAAAAATCAAATTACATGATGACCATTTAGCGCAAATTGACAACTTCAATAACCTCTACTTTATTGATGAAAACACATTAGTGAAACAAACCAATGATAGTGAGTTTATTTATAACAATAGGCAATTAGGACAAATTAGCTCCTTTGATGGTTTTAATCCTTTAAAGTTGAATTTATTTTATCAGGATTTTAATACTGTAATGGTTTTAGACAATCGTTTGTCTGAAATCACGAAAATCAATTTTAATACATTAAAACCTTTTAGAAATATATCACATATTACAACTGGAAATGATAATACTATTTGGTGCTTTAATCAAGACAATCAACAATTAGAATTATTTGATTACAGAACCAATAACACAAAAGCTAAAACCTTACCTATAAATGAAAATGTAATTCAACTTAAAAGCGATTACAACACCTGTTGGTTACTTACTAAAAGGTATTTATACGTGTACAATTATTTTGGAAGCTTATTGAAAAAAATGGAGAATGATGGTTATACGTCTATGGCTGTAAGTAATGGAAATGTTGTACTCAATAAAGATAACAGTTTGTTTTATTTAAAAAATAACTCAGGAAATACAATTCCTATAATACTCTCAAATTTGTTAATAAAACAGTTTTTTGTAACCAATGAAACCTTGTATATTTACGACGATGAATTTCTTCATCAATACCAACTTATAAACGATTAAACTATGCACGTTGCAATAGCAGGAAATATTGGCGCAGGGAAAACTACACTCACAAAATTACTAGCAAAACATTATAAATGGGAAGCTCAATTAGAAGATGTAGTTGACAATCCATATCTAGACGATTTTTATAACCAAATGGAACGCTGGAGTTTTAATTTGCAAGTTTATTTTTTAAATAGTCGCTTTCGTCAAGTATTGCAAATTCATAAAAGCGGAAAAGAGATTATTCAAGATAGAACCATCTATGAAGATGCGCATATTTTCGCACCTAACTTACACGCAATGGGTTTAATGACCAATCGTGATTTTGAAAATTATTCTTCACTTTTCCAACTTATGGAATCATTGGTTAAAGGTCCAGATTTATTAATCTACCTTAGAAGTTCAATTCCTAATTTAGTTAGTCAAATACACAAGCGTGGTCGTGATTACGAAAACTCGATTAGCATTGATTATTTAAGCAGGCTTAATGAACGCTACGAAGCTTGGATTCATGGTTATGACAAAGGAAAACTACTTATTATTGATGTTGATAATTTAGATTTTGTTGACAATCCTGAAGATTTAGGAAGTGTTATTAATAAAATTGATGCTGAAATTCATGGTCTTTTTGAATAAAACTCTCTCGTATTACTTTGTTAAAAATCTTTTTTTTTTGCTAAAAGCGAGCTATATTAGTTCAATTGCGAGAAAAAGAAACTATGAAACCTTTTAAAAAAATCACATTACTCTTTCTTTTGACTGTTCTCGTTGGATGCTCAAAAGATGACAATATCAGTAAAGAATTATCTTTTGCTGAACTCTCTGGGAAATGGGAAGTAACAAGTTATTTTTACGATGGCACTGCCGCTTATCGTGCTATTAACAATAATGAAGCTTGGAATACATCTTATTATGGAACTGGCTGGCTTCTTAACTTTAATATTGCTTTTGATAAAAACCCAAATAACTTTTCGGTTAGCGGAGATCATAATGTAGATCATTATTTCACAGATGAAAACGGACAAGAATTTTTCTACTATGCCAATCTAATAAGAGATGAAAATGGCACTTACACGAGAAATAGTAA
>Ga0316189_10001378_pt1 | contig 24201 bp, 22 predicted proteins | sample LowCovwburrow_MG_FD_204930 | JGI IMG/M metagenome (GOLD analysis project Ga0316189, IMG submission 204930) | Coastal sediment microbial communities from Maine, United States - Lowes Cove worm burrow | ecosystem: Environmental > Aquatic > Marine > Coastal > Sediment | place: USA: Maine... | reverse complement strand
TTCCTCGATGTGGTGTTCCATCAGGGTCGCCAGATGTAGCATGATTTCGAGATCGACCTCGATGATTTTCTGGATGCCGGGCCGCTGGACCTTGAGCGCGACCTCCCGACCGTCTTGCAACTGGGCCCGGTGCACCTGCCCGATGGAGGCCGATGCCAGCGGTGTGTCGTCGAATTGGGCAAACAGATTTTCGAGCATTACCCCCAGCTCGGTCTCGATGATCTTACGGGCGGCGTGGGCGGGAAACGGCGGCACCTTGTCCTGAAGCTTGGAGAGTTCCTGCAGAAAGTCGACCGGGATCAGGTCCGGACGGGTGGATAGAATCTGTCCGAGCTTGATGTAAGTCGGACCGAGCTCTTCCAGGGCCATCCGCAATCCCTGCGGTCGGGTGAGCTTTTCGACCTTGATCGGCTGTTTTTTGGATATCAGCTGCAATCCGGCGGCAACGTACTGGTCAAGCTTCAGCAGTTCCAGTAAATCGCCGAAGCCGTATTTGAGCAACACGGCCAGAATCTGCCGGTAGCGGTTCAAATTGCGATACGTCCGGCCGATGACGCCGATTTTTCGGATGCTCAGCATGTAAGGTCTCGCCTGCTGTTTTCAATCCCGCAAGCACACGGGTTCACGCAAAATTAGGCCGCCCTTTTGGCCGTTGCGCCACGCGGCCGTCGAGGCGTGTAAACGCTTTAATATCATTATATTAAGGGTTTCGCAACGCAGCCGAAAGGAATACATCGGCGTCCAGTATGTGACGTTATTATTAAGTGGGCCCTGATAGGGACAATGGCCTGTTAACGGATGATCAAGCGGTCTCTGCGTCCTTGTTGATCGCCTTCTTCAACTCCCTGATCTCCTTTTTGATGGCTTTCAGCTCCTCGCCGGTGACGATATCCATCTTTTTGAGGATGTCTTTGACCGATTTCTCCACCCGGTTTTCCAGGTTGCCCTGTACATCTTCATATCTTTTTTGCAGTTCGTTCAGAAATTTCTTGCCGTCCTGCTCGGTCATCTTCCCTTTTTCGACGACCTCGCGCGCCAGTTCTTCCATCTCATCCTTGGCCAGCAGGGCCATCCCGATCCCGGTCAGCATGGCTTTCTTGACGATATCCAGCATGGCTTTCCTCCTCTCGCTGAAAAGTGTATCGCAGTGCCCTTTCGAAGGTAAATGGTTTTTTAAAAATTGTCTCGGACAATTTCTCAGTGTCCGTCCAGAGACGGTAGCTTTCGCTACCCTGGCCAAGGCCGCAGCAATCATGCAACCGCAGGCGCAGCAGGGCTACGTCGAGGATTGCAAAGAGCGAGAACGCCGGCCCGGGCCGAAAGATGCCGTTTATGGACGGGCACTGGTTACTTCAGTTTGCCCAGCAGTGCACCGGCAATCGTGTTTTTCTGGATCTCCTTTGTGCCTTCGTAAATCTCGGTAATCTTGGCATCCCGATAGAACCGTTCAACTTCATACTCGGTTATGTAGCCGTAACCGCCCAGCAGTTGGATCGCCTCGTCGGCCACCTCGACCGCCGTTCGGGCCGCATACATCTTGGCCATTGACGTCAGCTTGGGATCGATGCGGCCCTGGTCGAAATTCCAAGCCGCCTTGTAGGTCATCAGCCGCGCCAGTTCGATTTTTGTGGCCATGTCCGCCAGTTTGTGCTGGGTTACTTGATACTGGGCGATTTTTTTGCCGAACTGCTCCCTCTTCTTTACATAATCGAGCGCCCGGTCGAAGGCGCCCTGGGCGATTCCCAGCGCCTGGGCCGCAACCTGTATCCGGCTTTCGTCGAAAAAATGCAGCACATGGTAAAAGCCCTTGTTTTCCTCGCCGATCAGGTTGGCCGCCGGTACCCGCACGTCTTTGAAGTTCACTTCCGTCGTGGCCATCATGTGGATGCCCATTTTCTGCCCCACGTCCGCGGTCGACACCCCCGGGCGATCGGCCTCAACCAGTATCAAACTGATTCCGCGATAGGTGGGACGGGCCTCTGGGTCGCTCTGGCACATGACCGAATAAAACCCGGCCAGCCCGCCGTTGGTGATGAACGTCTTGGTCCCGTTAATGACCCACTCGTCACCGTCTCTGACGGCGGTGGTGTCCATTCTGGTGATGTCGGACCCGTGGTCCGGTTCGGTGAAGGCCCCGGCCGAGAGCATGCGGCCTTCGGTCACGGCAGGCAGATATTTCTGCTTCATTTCGGCGCTGCCCCAATGCAGAACGATTTCCGAAGCAAAACTCGAGAGGGCAACCGCGCTGCCCATGGTCGAATCGCCGCGGCACAGCTCCTCGACTACCAGAATGTCCTCGAGGCATCCGAGCCCCTGCCCGGAATACTCTTCGGGGAAATGAACGCCGACCAGGCCGATATCACAGGCCTTGCGCCATATTTTTTCGGGGAATTCGTGTTTTCTTTCCAGCTCCAGCACCAGGTCTTTATCGAACTCTCCCCGGGTGAATTCCCTGACCGCCTTCTGGATATCCTTCTGCGTCTTGTTCAGCTCGAAGTCCATTATGCCTCTCCTCTATCGGTTAAATGGTGGGTCCCCGCAAGTTGAAGCGGCTCGCAACCGGCGGGCATTACGATCACTCCGGAACAACCGGCTCGAGTTTTCAGTGCCGGGATATTTTTTAAGAATCCGTAATTATTGAATTTAAAATATATACAATTAGCATATGATCTGCGTCTTTTGCAAGGGATTTGAGGACCCTTCTCCGGCGTGCTTTTTATGGATCATGGCGCTCTTGAACACAACGAGGACGCGCTGGAAATCACCTTCTGCTCGGTCTCCTCAACGATGCCCCTTGACTGTTTGACCCAACTGGCCTAAACAATTTCAAAAGGGCTGAAATCTGTGTTAACATCAAAACTAAAGGAGAAGAAACCCAATGACGTATACGGTTGCTCTGGCCGGAAAGGGTGGTACAGGCAAAACGACCCTGGCCGGTCTGTTGATCAAATACATGGTCAAAAATGGCAAGACCCCTATTCTGGCCGTGGACGCCGACTGCAACGCCAACTTGAACGAAGTGCTGGGATTGAGCATCGCGTGCACCGTTGGGGGCGCCCGCGAAGACATGAAAAAAGGGAGCGTCCCCAGTGGGATGACCAAGGATATCTTCATGGAAATGAGGCTCGAAGAGGCCATCGTCGAAAGTGACGGGTTCGACCTGATCGTCATGGGCCAACCGGAGGGTGCCGGATGCTACTGCGCGGCCAACAGTCTTCTGACCAATTTTCTCGATCGCATCCAAAGCAACTACCCCTACGTCGTGATGGACAACGAGGCCGGTATGGAACACATCAGCCGCCTGACCACCAAGAACGTGGATGTGCTCCTGGTGGTTTCCGATACATCGCGTCGCAGCATCCAGGCCGCCGTTCGCATCAACCAATTGGCCAGCGAACTCAACATCGTCATCGGCAAGAGCTGCGCCGTGATCAACCAGGCCAAGGAGCCGCCCTCCGCAACGGTTCTCGACATATTAAAGAAAGGCGGCCTCGAACTGGCGGGGACCGTTCCCGCCGATGATACGATTTATGAATTCGATCTCAACGGCCGTCCTACAATCGAGCTGCCGGAAGACAACCGTTCGGTTCAGGCCGCATTCCAGATCTTTCAAAAGATCGTCAAATAGGTTCACCCATTGACCCCGGATGGCTATATGAGAAAAACAGGCTTCCTGTATGATGAAAGATTTCTGCTCCACGAAACCGGCCCGTACCACCCTGAAGTACCGGAACGGCTCACTGCCATCTACCAAGGTATCGAAGAGGGCGGGCTGCTGCCCAAACTGGTCCGCATCAAAGCCAACCCTGCCCAACGACGGTGGATCGAGACCGTCCACGACAGTGCCTACATCGACCGCTTCGGCGATACCTGTTTCTCTGGGAAAAGGGTCTTCGATCATCCGGACAACCAAATGTGCGCCGACACCTATGATGCCGCATTTCTGGCCGTAGGCGGCATCCTTCAGACCATCGACATGGTGATGGAGGGCGAAATCGACAACGCGTTTTGTGCCGTGCGTCCGCCCGGCCATCATGCCGAGAGGGACCACGCCTTGGGCTTCTGCTACTTCAACAACGTGGCCATTGCCGCGCGCTATCTGCAGCAAAAGTGGGAAATCGAAAAAATCGGTATCATCGACTTCGACGTCCATCACGGTAACGGCACCCAGAACATCTTCGATCAGGACCCGACCGTGTTTTACTACTCCATCCATGAGCATCCCACCTTCAGCTTTCCGGGCACTGGCAGAGAGTTCGAATTCGGCTCCGGCCCCGGTTACGGGTACACCAAAAATAACCCGGTCCTGCCGGGCCAGGGCGACGCAGAGTACACGGTTTTGGTGGAGGAAAACCTGGTCAAAGACTTTGAGCGGTTTCAACCCGGTTTCGTGCTTGTTTCAGCCGGCTTTGACGGCCACAAGGACGACGATATGTCAGACGTGAACCTGACCACGGAGTGTTATTCTTGGCTCATGAAGCGGATTATGAAAATCGCCGACCGCCACTGCAACGGACGGATCGTCTCGGTGCTCGAAGGCGGCTACTGCCTGCAGCGTCTGCCGGAACTCGCCCGCAACCACGTCGCCGCCCTGTTGAAAGAATAAATGGCAGCGCTGAAACCTTTTGACCTTTTGTTGCCATTTCCGCTTTTTTTTTGAAAGACGCACACACTGGAGGTAGACAATGTTTGTCAGCCGATCGATGACCCAAAAGGTAATCACCACCGGTTCGGAGGCGAGTGTTTTTGACGCCTACGAGAAAATGTCGCAAAACCGGATCCGCCACCTGCCGATAATCGATGCCGACGGCCGGCTGATCGGTATCGTAACCGATCGTGATATCCGCAGCGCCCTGCCGTACAGCATGATAAAGGACCCGGCCCGCACAGCGGAGACGGAAAAAGTAAAAGATCTCAAGGTCAAGGATATCATGACGACCGACCCGAAAACGATCGGGCCGCACCACACCATTCAGGATGCGCTGGTGCTGATTCAGGAGCTGAGGGTCGGCGCCCTGCCGGTCGTCGACAAGGAGGGCAAACTCAAGGGGATCCTCTCCGTGCGTGACCTGCTGCGCGCTTTTATCAATGTGCTGGGCTTCGGCCAGCCGGGTACCCTTTTGTGCATCCTGGTGGAAGAAAAGGTCGGCCAGATGAAGAAGATCGTCGATGCCATCACCGAGGAAGGCATTTCTTTCGGCAGCGTTCTGGTGGCGCGGTACTTCGAAAAAGACAAGCGCGCGGTCTTTCCTTACCTGCTGACCCAGAATGTGGCCCGTATCAAGCGCAAGTTCAAGGACATGGGGTATACGCTGGTTGACCCGATGGAGTGGTACCTGGACGAATTGCCGAAATATGAAAAGGAGTGACCGACCGGAGGCGATTGTCGCCGGCCCCGATGAAGAGCTTTATATCTACTATCTGAAGGGCCGTGTGGCACCGGAAATGGACCTTTCGGCCCCCGGCTTCATCGGTAACTGGGAAGAAGACGGGTTTTCCTTTCTCTTCTATAGCCGGGCGTGCCGGAAGAGAATCGCCGCGCTCCTTGCGGCCCAGCCCCAGTTGGAAATGATCGACGCCTATCGGATGCCGTATGCCGAGTGGCTCGGAGAACGCCCGGTCTCCTATTCCGTCGGCCGGTTCGATATCGTGCCGGTCTGGGAAATCGAACGAAAAGAACACGACCCCGGAGGGGACCTTCACCGACTCATTTTGGACCCCGGAGTGGTTTTCGGAAGCGGTACGCATACGACGACGCGTGACTGTCTGCGCGCCCTGGAAATCGTTTATGCTGAGGAGCGCCCGCAATCCGTCATCGACCTTGGTTCAGGAACAGGGGTTCTGGCACTTGCCGCCACAGCTCTGGGCAGCCGGTCGACTCTGGCTGTGGATAACAATCTGCTGGCCGTCCGCACCGCCGCAAGAAACTTTCGGTTGAACGGCATGAACGATCGCATTCTGGCGGTTCAGGGCCGGGCGGAAGCATTTATCGAACATCCGGCGGACCTTCTGCTGGCCAACATCCACTACGATGTCATGCGCCTGCTGGTGAAGTCCGCCGGGTTTCTGCAAAAAAAATGGTTTATTCTGTCAGGGCTGATGCGCAGTCAAGCCGGCGCAATTGGAGAGCAGTTGGTCCGGGCTGGGTCCATCTTACGGCAGCAATGGATCGGCGAAGGCCTCTGGCATACCTTTTTGGGAATGAATCCGCAGTGAGAGTGCCCATTTGGAAAGTGACCTTTATAGAGTCTGTTGAGGCGGAGCGATGATCATCAAATGCTGGGGGTCCCGCGGATCGATACCCGTTTCCGGAAAAACCTACCTCAAGTACGGCGGAGACACCACCTGCATCGAAATTCGAACCCAGAGCGGCGACATCATCATCATCGATGCCGGAACGGGCATCCGCCGTCTCGGCAATCAGCTCCTCAAAGAAAAACGCCGCCAGTTCCACTTCGTCTTTACCCATGCCCACTGGGATCACGTCATGGGATTTCCCTACTTCAAGCCGCTCTATTCTAAAGAATCCGAATTTCGGATGCACCGCTGCCCCTTTCACAGTAAGTTTGTGGAAACAATACTGTCCAAGGTCATGGCACCGCCTAATTTTCCCGTGAAATACTCGGATATCAAGGCTAGAATGCATTACGAAGAGGCATGCCCGACCGATTTCGAAATCGGATCGGTGAAAGTGGTCCCTATTCCGCTCAGCCATCCCAACGGCGGCAGCGGATACAAGTTTATCGAAAAAGACAAGACCTTTGTCTTTTTGACCGACAATGAACTGGGATACATTCACCGTGGTGGTCGAGCATATCGAGACTACCTCGACTTTTCAAAGGAAGCCGACCTCTTGTTCCACGACGCCGAATACACCCCGCGGGAGTATGCAACCTTCGTCGAATGGGGCCACTCGGTGGTCACCGACGTTCTCCGGCTGGCCGGTGAAGCCGGTGTCAAGCAACTCGGTCTGTTCCACCTCAACCAGGACCGCACCGATCGGGCCATGGACAAAATTGTCGCCGACTGCCGCAAAAGGATTGCGGCGGCGGGTCACCGCCTGAAGTGTTTCGGGGTTCGGTGTAACGCAAAATTCGAGCTCTGATCCAAGCGCAAGCAAATGAAAGGCTCATCCAAAAATAACATCCCGTTGTATGACTTGATCAAAAAAGCGGCCGGCGACCTGACGACGGCAAAATATGGGATCGCCTTGACCGGGGCGGGCATTTCGGTGGAAAGTGGGATCCCCCCCTTCAGAGGCAAAGGCGGCGTATGGGAAAAAATCGATCCGATGGAATATGCCCATATCGATGCCTTCATGAACGACCCGGCCAAGGTCTGGGATGTTCTCATCCGAGGCATGAAAGACGTGGTCGATCAGGCACTGCCAAACGATGCCCACAAGGGTCTCGCACGCCTGGAAGAACTGGGGATCATCAAAACGATCATCACCCAGAATGTCGACGGTCTGCACCAGGCTGCGGGTAGCACCGACGTCATCGAATTTCACGGCAATTTCGCCTGGCAGTCTTGCCTCGACTGCGGCCGGCGCTGCCCGACCCGCACGATCGAGATGGACCGACTCCCCCCGCGGTGCACCTGCGGCGGCATCCTGCGGCCCGAATGTGTTTTTTTCGGCGAACAGATCCCGCCCCGGCATCTCGACCGCTCCCAGCTCCTCGCTATGCAATGCGACGTCATGTTGGTGATCGGCACCTCGGCAACGGTGCAGCCGGCGGCAACCATACCGATCATCTCCAAGCACTCCGGCGCTCGGGTGATCGAAATCAACACCGAACCGACGCCTCAGACACACAGCGTCAGCGATTATTTGATCGCAGGCCGAGCCGGAGAAGTGATGCAGCGTATCGTAACGGAAGTGGAGCGGAAAAAAAGACTGGGCTGACGGCCGCCGGACGGGACGCACACCGTGGTCTTCCCGCCGGCTCCGCCACAGAGGCCGGAAACCGACGCCCTCCCGATTGAACCGAAGCGCCTTGTCATTACACTCGAAAAAACAGATGCATCATCGCGAAGAAGGCTGGGTCAAGATTCTGACAATCCCCTCCCCGAGCCTGCAGAACAACACGGCCGACGCCGATCGTCTGATCGAGGCATTGAAAAACCGGTTGGCGACCCCGCGACTCGAGCTGGCGATCGACCTGGAACTGCTGCAGCGGCTCCCTATTATTCTGCGCCGGGAAGACAGCGAGGTCTGCTGCACGCTCTTCAAGGACCACGGCCATTGGGTGCTGGTCGATTTGCAGCCCCTGCACAGCGCAAAGCCGCCGGCAGGTGTGGCCATCGATCTGGGCACCACTCGGGTCGTACTGCGGATAGTGGACCTTTCCAGCGGCGCGCTGTTGGGAGAATCGGCTTTCGACAACCCTCAAATCGACATCGGTCCCGACATTCTCACGCGTATCCACTATGCCGATCGGCCGGGCGGTCTGCAACAGTTGCAACAACTGATCTGCGAAGCGGTCAACCGGCAGATCATCGCGCTCTGCCATTCCAGCTCGCGACTGCCGGAAGAAATCCTCCTGATCGCCGTGGCCGGCAACACGACCATGACACACCTGCTCCTGGGGCTGAGCCCGCACTGGATGATCCGGGAGCCCTATATCCCGGTCACCAATCGCCCCGACCTGGTCCCGGCCGTTTCTCTCGGTCTCCAGGTAAATCCGCAGGCCAGGGTGTTCGTCTTTCCCAATATCGGCAGCTACTTCGGCGGTGATTTGATCGCCGGAATCCTTTACTCGGGTCTCCACCGGGCGGATGAACCGGCCTTGCTCGTCGATGTCGGCACCAATGCGGAGGTTGTGCTCGGCAACAGCCAGTGGTTGATTGCCTGCGCCGGTGCCGCCGGCCCGGCTTTGGAAAGCGGGGTGACCCGTATGGGCACGCTGGCCGCACCCGGTGTCATCGATCGCGTGCGCTTCGACCGCACGGCAGAGCGTTTCGAAATTCACACCATCTCAGACCGGCCGCCACACGGCATTTGCGGATCGGGACTGATCGACCTCGCCGCCCAGCTCTTTCTCGGCGGTCTGATCGACTTCCGCGGCCGATTTCAACCGCGGGCGTGCGGCGATCGATTGATTGACATCGACGGCATCGGGCACCTGATCGTGGTGCCGGCCACAGACTCGGCCACCGGCAAGGCCCTGACCATCAGTCAAACGGATCTCGACAGCCTCATCCGCTCCAAAGCCGCCATGTATACGATTCTTGAGACCATCACGGGCACGGTCGGCATCCGGCTGAGGGACATCGCTAATTTCTACGTTGCCGGCACCTTTGGCACCTTCATCCAACCGGCCTCGGCCATCGGCATCGGTATGCTGCCGGACCTGCCGCTGAAGGCTTTCAAGCCGCTGGGCAACAGTTCCCTCGGCGGCGCCACCCTGCTGCTGAGCTCGGATTGTCGCATGGAAGAAATTGACCAAATTCGAGACCGCATCACCTATCTCGAGCTCAATGTCAACCAGGATTTCATGAACCGCTTTTCGGCGGCCAAGTTCCTGCCCCACACCGACCGGAGTCGTTTTCCATCCGTTCACCCACCCCCTGGTCATTGAAAAATAGGCCCCCCAAAATGTGACCTTATTATTTCGTGAACCCTTAGCGTTCTATGAGGAAGAGGTGAATAAATCTGGGGTCGAGATCTGCTGTATCGACCTGGCCGTACTCCTCTTCGATTTCCAGAAACAAGTTCTCCAGCACCGGCCCGAGCTTATCGGTGATCTCGTGGGAACGCATTCCGGTCAGCCCGCAAAGCCACGAAAGGAAAGATTGCTTCATGACCGGCGCGAGACGGCGCGGCCGGTCATTGCTCTGCCAGAGCTTTTCGAAAAACAGCCTGAATTCGGCCCTGGTCAGAAACCGATTTTTCTCGGTACAGCCGACCCGGTCGAACGCCCAAATGGTCAACATCAGGTTTTTATAGGTTAAAAACCGACGGGCAGACAGCAATTCCGGCGGTATGGTCAGCAGCGAGAAAAGGTGGTCGCAGGCCATGACGGCATCCAACGCGGCGGCAGTCTGCCGCAGCTCGTCGACGGTGCTGAAATCCCGGTACATGCGGCCGGATACATAATTGTCGAAGAACATCGGTTTCTTGACCAGCAAACCGCCCAGAACGCCCAGCCAATCCTCGCCCCAAAACGTCAGGGAAAGTCCCTGGCCGGCAAACCAGGATCGATCCAGCCAACGCTGAGCGCGCCATTGCAGTTCAAGCACCCGCCCATAACCGACCCTGAAAATATCGGACAACGGATGACGTTGAACCAAAGCCGCCGACAGATTGCTGACCGAATGGCCGTTCGCCTCTGTTTCGGCCGCTAAAGTCTCCAGGCCGATCGACAGGAAGTCGTTGGCCTTTTTCACCACCGCCCGCAGGTCGTCTTTGCTGTGAACCGGGGCAAAATCGGCCGCGATGATCCGATTGCAAAGGCCGGCGAATTCGGTCTGCAGCTGCTCCAAAACAGTCCCGGTCTCGATTTGGGCCAGCGCACCGGAAAAGATGCTGCCGCTTTCGAGCACTCCCGCCGGGTAGAGAGGAACGGGCACACTGATCTCGGCCGCCGTTCGGGGCAGAATCTTATGGTTTCGTCCAGCAAGTTGCCGCGCAGTGAGCGGTTGATAAACGCCCACGGCCTCTTCGAAGGGAAGGAAACCTTTCTCTGACAGTCTGACGTTTCGCAGACGGTAGGCCTCTTCTTCGCTTTCGGCCGGTATGGCGTAAGCTGCCTCCAGCAGCAGTGTCTGGTAGGCAACGTGGTCAAAGTCCGCTAAGCTTTGGATCAATTTCGTCAGGAAAACACGATAATTCTTTCTCTCGATGTCGCCAAGTTCCGACTCGGATGCAAAGAGCGGGCCGGTAATCCGCACATAGAAGACACTGTCGAGCGTAAAGAAGTCTTCCCCGAACTCGGATGGATCCTGATCGTGTTCGCAGACTCTCACCTCGATGTTCTTGAATAGAAACAGCGTGAGCAGATCGGTTTTTTGTTCGATCAGCCATTTGATCGTTCGCCGGGCGTCGGCCCGGTAGAGCAGATCGAACCACCGCGTCAGCACCGCCGCCTCGATGCGGTCCCGGTGCCAGATCTCGATGTCCAGCAAGTATTCCCACTGCCGCTCGGAAGCCAGTGCCAGCAGCGGCAGGGCGTCTTCGGCTCCGATGTCGTGAATCAGTAAAAAGAGATCCTGCTCCGGGAAGGAGTGGACCAGGGCCGCCGGTTGGGCCGACTCGAGAATTCGCTGCATCGTTTTTTCCGGCGGCAATGTCAGCAGTTCTTTTCTCTGACGGTTCAAATCTGCAATGCGGGCCGGGATTTTGTTGTCTGGGGTGTCTTTCATTGTTCTCTCGTCAATTCTCGTCGTGTTCGACGCCGCCGGGGGTGAATTTCAACAGCAGGAGCATACCGGGAACAGCAATCAGCGCACAGAAGATAAAAAAAGACTCCCAGCCGAGAGACTTGGCCAGAAAACCGGTGGGCGCGGCGGCCATGACGCGGGGAACGCCCATCAGGCTCGACAGCAGGGCGTACTGGGTTGCGGTAAACTTCTTGTTGGTAATGCTGGCCATGAAAGCGACAAAAGCGGCCGTACCCATACCGCTGCTGAGGTTTTCAAACGTCACCACCCCGGCCAGCCAGGGCAGACTGTACCCAATGCGGGCCAGCACTGCAAAACAGCCGGTGGAGGCCGCTTGCAGGAAGCCGAAAATCCACAGACTGCGATAAATGCCGATGCGGATCATCAAGACGCCGCCGATGACACTCCCGGCGACGGTGGCCCAGAAGCCGAAGAGCTTGACGACCGCGCCGATCTCCGATTTTGAAAATCCGAGGTCCAGGTAAAAGGGGGTGGTCATGGCCGTAGCCATCGAGTCGCCGATCTTGTAAAGCAGAATAAACCCGAGCATCCAAAGGGCACTGCTGCGGTTGAAGTACTCGATCAAAGGCTCGATTGCGGCTTCCTTGAGGCTTGCAGGCGTTCCGGACGGTGTCTCAGGTTCCGGTGTCAGAAGGGTGGTCGCCACGCCGGGCAGCAGGCAGGCGGCCATGACGAGATAGACAGCGGGAAACGGCATGTGGTCGGCCATGATCAGACCGCCGCCCGAAGCCAGGAGCATACCCAGCCGATAGCCGTTGATGTAAAGCGACGAGCCCAGGCCGAGTTCTTCATCAGCCAGATCTTCCCGTCGGTAGGCATCCACCACGATATCCTGGGAGGCACTGAAAAAAGTGACCAGTAGGGCGGTACCCGTCACCATCCAAGGGTTCCGGGCCGGATCGGTCAACGCGAGTCCGACGATGGCGCTCATAAGCGCCAACTGGATGACCAGCAACCAGCCTCTCCTGCGGCCAAGGAAAGGCAAGGTGAAACGGTCCACGAAAGGGGCCCAGAGAAACTTAAGCGTATAAGGAAGCCCGACCAACGCCATCAGGCCGATGACGGTCAGGTCTACGCCGGCCTCCTTCATCCAGGCCTGCAGAAGACTTACGGTGAGCAGCAGGGGCAGTCCGCAGGCAAAGCCCATCAAAAGCGCCACGAGCATGCGCCGGCTGAAGACGACCCTCGCCATGTTGGGGAGTCCGCCATTCAATCTCCGGGCGGTGGTCATGGCGGTCTCCCGTGTCTTAAAGCAGCCGCGTGCCTCAAACGCCCGGGTTCGCTTTCAGCAGGTCGGCAGGCGTAACCCTGGAACCATATTTTTCTTTCAGTGCCAACAACCCGTCACGCTGCTCGTTCAAAACCTCGAACAATCGCTGGGGCAGGCTCTCCTCCTTTCCGTAAGCGTTTATCTGCAGTTCGATACGGGCCAGAATGTTGTCGATGTAAAGTGAAAACTGCTTGATATAGAGGTCTTGCGGGTAGTCCTTGTCGATAATCTCCTTGAACAGCTTCTTCAGATCCTCGTATTGGGGGAGATATCCGATGGGGGTGTCGATGGCCGCCACCTCACGGTGAGCCCTCCGGTCCAGCCACGCCAGCCAAACCTTGACGTCCCGTTTTTCGCCGAGCAGTTTCTTGGATGTGCCGCCCCGGGCCTCATCGGTCAGGAAGTAGTTCAATCCGGCCATGATCGGTTTCTTGTCGTCGGATAAGCCCTTGTGGCCGAAAAACCGGAACTGGGCATCCATGTAATCCCCCAAGGCCCCCGGTATGAACGGTGCATTGGCCCACGGGGAACGTCGAACACCGGTGGCACCGACTTCCGTGGCGGTGGCGGCTGAAACGATGCAGGCACCGATCACCACTCCTTGGTCGGCATTTTTGGCCACCCAGACAGGCGGCATGGTGTCGCCGTCGCGACCGCTGTAAGTGACCACGCGCGTTTCGACACCCGCGGGGTCTTCAGCGGCCGGTGAATAATTGTCCAAGGCCGACGAGGCCAGCGTGCAGCGGGAGTTGGGATGAGACAACGGGATCGGTTTGCCGTTTTTGTCGACCATACCCCGCTCCCAGGGACCTTGGAAGTTAATCCCCCTGCTGGGATTCTCACCATTGCCTGCCCACTGTGGCTGACCGTTTTCATCGATCAGCACGTTGGACCAGATAACCTCTGTACCGGAATTTCGAAGGCACTTCATCAGCATAGGGTCGCCGTCCCAGTTGACGTCCTCGACGATCCCGAAGATGCCGCACTCCGGGTTGGCGGAACGGACGCTGCCGTCACTGGCGATCCACATCTGAGCCAAGTCATCTCCCACAAAGTGATTGCCGGCCATGGCGGTGGTGGTTTTACCGCATCCACTGGGAGCGGCACCGGTGACCCAGGTGATGCGGCCGCCCGGACCGTCGATCCCGGTTATAAACATGTGCTCGCTGAGTTCATTGCCACGGTTTTCGTAAATCGCCTTGTCAACCGAAAAACGGTGGTTGCCCTTTTTGAGCAGCAGGGTGTTGCCGGCATAAGTGCAGTTGATACTGTATGTGGCCTGATAACTGCGATCCATGTAAACCCGCGCGCTCGGCAGGTCTTCCGGACGGTTCAACCCTTGACTGTGGATGTTGGTATAAAAGTGCCCGAGACGTTTTACCTGTTCATCGAAATGGTCAAAGACATTGCGGTAGAGAATTTCCGCGCTGTGCGAGACATAGGCCGAACTGGTGATCTCGAGCGCCGGATTCGAGACCGGCGCACCGACCGGACCGCGCAGATAGAAGCCGACAATCATTGTCATGCCGGCCATGATGCCGGACATCTTGTCGCGGATGTCTTCAAGGGCCTCGTGCCGGTCGATTTTATTGGCCAGCGTACTGACCAGGTCCCCCGGATTGGTGAAGTAGAAGGTCCGATCGATGATTCGGCCTTGCTCCTCTCTGAGATCGTAGTGAATAGTGTGCCCCGGCATGGGCAGCTTCGACTCTTCGCCTCTTTCGAGAGCCAGGGCCCGGATGAACTGCCGGTCGGATTCGGTTCCCGTGTTGATGAACACGTGCTCCGGCCGGCACATGGCAAGGGCATTGGCAATTTTCAGCTTAACTTCGGGATGCTTGACCCGTTGCAGCCGCGAAAGTTGTTCGGCCTCCAGTTTTTCTTCGAACAGCCGCGCAGCGGCCTCCGGGGTTTTAATCCCGCCGATCTCAACGACAATGTCGACTCCTTCCCTCTTCTTCATCATAGAGCAACTCCCTCTGCAAATGCGGTGTTGAGGATCGCGAACTCGATAACGTGAACAAAATGACGCATCTTGGAGCCCGTCTTCTGCGTCGCGTTATCGCCCACATACGTAAAGTTGCGACCTTCAACGCGCCGTAAACATATAGCAAGACCCTTCGACATTTTGATCGATTTATTTCGTCTCTGATCCTTAGTGGAATTTTTCGAAAACCGGCATGTGCTGTCGAATCCAGATCAAAACTTTCTCCATTTCGCGTTTCAGCTCAGACAGAGCGTTTCCCCGGTGACTGATGTGGCTTTTTTCAGCGCGGGTCAATTCGGCAAACGTTTTTTTCAAAGGGGGGTAATAAAAGATCGGATCGTATCCAAAACCGTTGCGACCGACCGGCTTCTCGGCAATCATCCCCTCGCAGCGGGCTTCGTATGTCAGGGCCTGTCCGGTCGGCACCGCAATCGAGATGACGCATTCAAAGGCTGCCCGGCGGTCGGTTTTGCCTTCCATATCTGCCAGCAGCCGGGCACAGCGGTCGGCGTCGGTGGCGTGATCTCCGGCAAAGCGCGCGGAATATACGCCTGGCGCGCCACCAAGGGTTTCGACGACCAAGCCGGAATCGTCGGCCAGCGCCGGCAATCCCAGGACCCTGGCCGTGAAACTTGCCTTTTTGTATGCATTTTCCTCGAAAGTCTGTCCGTCTTCTTCCACTTCGGGAATTGGGCCAAAGTCTTCAATATTCCCGATCTGTAAGGGAAATCCCTTCAGGAGTTCCCGGATCTCGGCTGTTTTACCCGGATTTCGGGTGGCAATAACCAGGTAAGTGGTATCCTCCATGAACGCCCTCATCGATCGAAAGGTATACTTTAGAGAGTTGAGCCCGACATGAGGCTCTTTCAGTACACCGCATACACTTTGAAAAAGAAAAAAACCAGCCCTAAAATGCTGATTGTGTGGTTTCAGTCGAATGGCATCCCATCTCATATAATCAACGGTAAAAACGATCCACCGGAGGCCATGGGAGTACATAAGTTTTATAAATTAAAGTGAAAATATAATTCATACCGGTGTTTTTGTAAATGTTTTTCAAATTGCGAACACGGCTCGCTGTCCGCGACCTTGACATTGATCAGAACTATTGGTTCGCTTCCAACGAACCGTCGCCCCCCCGCATCGGCATAAATTCAGGTGTTTGTGCGGCATTTGTGATTCGGCTTGTGATCTCTGCCAGGCGTCCTTTCGAAAATACGGCCTGCTTTGTGGTACGGGTCAGGTGGTCAGTTCTTTACAAAAACCGACCCTTGTGTGATAAAATGTCGCACGGGTTCACGCAAAGATAAGACAAAGATAAGATCGCAATTTCAAGCGTTGAGGCGCCTGTCCGGCAAGGCGCGAGAACGCAGGAATATCCGTATATCCCGAATTTTCGCGCCTGAAGCCGGTCGGGATGAATCGGCGTCCAAAATATGACGTGTCTTCGAGTGAGCCCTTAATCACCTGGGCAGCGCAAGTCCCGGTACAGAATGCACCCTTTCCTGATAATTTGCCTATGCTCCAGGAACTATCCATCCGCAACTTTGCCATCATAGATGACTTAAGAATCCAATTCGCGCCGGGTCTCACCATCCTGAGCGGCGAAACCGGTGCCGGCAAGTCGATTCTCATCAATGCCATCAACCTTGTGCTCGGTAGTCGGGCATCGGCCGCCCTGATCCGCACCGGCTGCGAGGCAGCCGAGTTGGAGGCCCTATTTCAAGTTTCACCGCGAAGTGCCGCGGCCCGGATCATGGACGCGAAGGGATACACGTCCAGTGAAGGCTTGCTGATTCGGCGCATCGTCTCCCGCACAGACAGCAACCGGATTTACATCAACGGCCGCCTGGCCACTATGCAGCTTCTATGCGCCATCACCGAAAATTTGGCCAGCATCTCCGGACAACATGTTCATCAAAGCCTCCTGAAAGAGGAACATCACCTTTTGATTCTGGATCAATTCGGCGGATTGTTGCCCATGCGCTTGGCGATTTTCGAGATCTACCACGAAATGCTGCCGCTGATGGAAAAACTGGAGCGCCTGAGGGCGCTCAAAAACCGGCGGGCACAGCAGGTCGAACTCCTCCAATTCCAACGCGGAGAGATCGAATCCGCCGCCCTGACCGAACGCGAAGACGCTCGCCTCGAACAGGAGCGCAACCGGTTGAGGAACAGTGAATTGCTCTTGCAAACGGTTTACCAAACAGTCGAAGAAATTTACAGCGAGCAGGGCTCGGTGGCCGAAAAGCTGGCGGCCGTGCGAAAAAACCTCGAAAAAGCCAACCGGCTCGATAGTGCCCTCTCCCCAGGAGTCGACCATCTGACCCAAATCAATTTTCTGTTGGAGGAACTGGTCGACCACCTCCGGAGCTATCTAAAAACGGTTGAGACGGACGAAAACCGCTTGGAGGCGGTGGAAGAACGATTGGATCTGATCAACAAACTCAAGCGGAAATACGGCGGCTCCCTGGAGGCGGTTCTTGCCCATAGCGAGGCCATTTCGCTGGAACTGACTGAAGTCGAAAATGTCGATGAACAAATTACCGTTACTGAAAAACATCTTGCCGGCTGCCACGGCCGACTGGCAGAGTCGGCGCAAAACCTGTCACATCAGCGCCGAAAGACCGCGAAAGCACTGGCGCATGAGGTGGAAGCCGAGTTGGAGAACCTGAAAATGGGCCGGACCCGATTTGAGGTGGCACTGCATCGTGTGCCGAGTGGCGACGGGACATCCGCCTTTCTGCAGGTCAATGGAATGCAGGTTTTTGAGTCGGGCTGCGACCGGGCGGTCTTCAGGATCGCTCCGAACGTCGGTGAGGAACTCAAACCTTTAACCGCCATAGCTTCGGGGGGAGAGCTCTCACGAATCGTCTTGGCGTTAAAATCCATCCTGGCTGCGACCGATGCCGTCGAAACCGTCATCTTCGATGAAGTGGATGCCGGTATCGGCGGCGGCACGGCTGAGGTCGTTGGACTCAAGCTTCTCGAGCTTTCCGCTCACCATCAGGTCATCTGCATCACTCACCTGCCTCAAATCGCCAAATTCGGAGCCCATCACTTCAGCATTTCTAAAAAAGTCCTCAAAGGCCGAACCCTGACGGCCATAACGGTGCTGGACGAAAAAGGCCGCGTCGAAGAGCTCGCACGGATGCTTGGCGGAGTCGACATCACCCCGACCACACTGAACCATGCTCGGGAGCTGTTGAAACAAAGATAGGACTGTCGGGATCTCCATATATGGATGAAATGGATAAGTTGTTTTAATTCCTTGACATTTAAGGCTATATTGAATATCTTTAAAGTTTAAAATAAATATTCGAGGCGAGGGACCAATCGATGCCGATCTATGAATTCAAGTGTTTGAAATGTAACGAATGTTTTGAAATCTTAGTCATAAGCAACAAGGATTCGGTCGAAATGCGGTGTCCGGCGTGTGGCGCGGAAGACTTCGAACGCATTCTCAGTTGTGCCAGCTATTCCATGAACGGTGGTGCAGGTTCTGGTCAGGGCGTGAAGTCCAAAACGCGAAACTGTTCGGGGGGATCCTGCAGCACCCTCGAAATTCCCGGGCCGTCTCGATAGGATCATGACCGCCGCCCCATATTATCCTTCCGTGTATAGACACAAAAAACAGCCGACTGCTAAGCAATCAGCGGCGACGTTCGCTCGCTATCGATAGGCGCCAAAATGATTCAGCAGATTCACAAGCAGGAAAAAGAACAATTCAAAAAGCTTTTTAAGCAGGAGCGTATTGACCGCTTCGAAGACCGTTTTAAAGTCTTGGATACCTTTCTCAAAACCGAACAGCATGTGACCGAAGTCGAGATGACGCGGCTCCTGCAGGAAAACGGCAATGAGCTTTCGGGCGACTTTGTCAAGGACACCCTGCACCTGATGTGCCGTTTCGGCTTTGCCCGCGAAAACCGGTTTGACAACGGCACGGTTCGCTACGAACACCTCCATCTCGGTGACCATCACGATCACATGATCTGCACGAAGTGCAAAAAAATTTTTGAGTTTCGCAACGACCAGATGGAAGCCCTGCAAGTCAATATCGCAGCCGCTATCGGTTTCCACATGTTGCAGCATAAAATGGAGATCTACGGTATTTGCGCTGAGTGCTTGAAGGACCGTGCATTAGTGATGCCGCTTGATTTGGCCCGTCCGGGAGAGAGGCTTGTGATCAAGCAGATCAGCGGCGGGGCCGGTGCCAGGATGCGGTTGCTGACAATGGGACTTCGAATCGGCGATCCTATCGAAGTCATTACCAATCAAAACAACGGCCAGGTCGTCATAGCGGCCGACTTCAAGCGCTATGCTCTCGGCCGCGGGCTAGCAGAAAAAATCATGGTGGAGCCGTTGCGGCGATGACCATGGAAAAATCGTAAGCGTTCACAGGGCACCGCATCTGCCTTGTTGTCGGGCACTTGAAGTACAAAAGTACGTCCGCGCGCCCGACGCCTTGCATCTGCGGCACCCTGTAAACGCTTACAATTAGGTGGTTTGAAGCGCATCGGACTTTGCAACCCTGTGAACGGTTAAGAAAAATCTGACGAGAGACCGCAGATCACTGCCGTAAACCCCAATGACCAGAGCCGACGCATCTTACATAAAACTGATCGAACAGGGTAAATTGGCGGAAAAAATCCGTTCGGCACGATCGATGCTGCACACTTGCACCCTGTGTCCCCGCGAATGCCGTGTTGACCGTCTAGCGGGTCAAACCGGCGTCTGCAAAACCGGCGCATATGCGTGGGTGTCCAGCTACACACCCCACTACGGCGAAGAAGCACCGCTGGTGGGCACCAACGGCTCCGGAACGATATTTTTCACCCATTGCAACCTGCTGTGCATCTTTTGCCAGAACTTTGACATCAGCCATGAGGGTATCGGTCAGGAAGTCAGTGCCGAACAACTGGCTGCGATAATGATCGATTTACAGCGCATGGGCTGCCATAATATCAATTTTGTGACACCCTCACACGTCGTCTGGCAGATTTTGGAAGCCCTGGCCATTGCCGCCGAAAATGGGCTTCGGGTGCCACTGGTCTACAACAGCGGAGGCTACGACCGGGTCGAGACGCTGCAATTGCTCGAAGGCGTCTTCGACATATACATGCCGGATTTTAAATTCTGGGACCCCCGGGTGGCTGAAGAAACTTGCAACGCCCCCGACTACCCTGAGGTTGCCCGCAACGCTTTAAGGGAAATGCACCGCCAGGTCGGTGACCTTGTGATCGATGGCAACGGAATCGCCAGACGCGGTCTGCTGGTTCGACACCTTGTTTTGCCCGAAGGCCTGGCCGGCACGCGTGAGATCATGCGGTTTATCGCCGATGACATATCGGCCGATACCTATGTTAACATCATGACCCAATACAGGCCCTGCGGCCGCGCCGCCGAAGTCCGAGAACTGGCGGCTTATCCCACTGAAAACGACTTCCAAAAGGCCCGTCGGGCCGCTATAGAAGCAGGAATCCGGCGTCTCGACCGCCCCGGGCGCGTTTTCGCGCTGCGGTAGGCTGAAATCGACTTCGGAACAAAGCGAGCGATTAGAATAATGGAACGTATATATGCGGTTGGCGATATCCACGGGTGCTATGATAAACTTCTGGTATTGATGGAAAAAATAGACATCGATTTCGAGTTCGACACTCTGGTTTTCCTGGGAGACTATATCGATCGTGGGCCCCAGTCCTTCGAGGTCGTCGCCTACCTGGCCGACCTGAAACAAAGATACGCCAACACCATTTTTCTGAAAGGCAATCACGAGGAGATGCTCGAAAAATACCTCTCCGGCGAGGACCGGATCACTTATTTGGTCAACGGCGGCCAGCAAACACTGGAGAGTTATATGAACCGTCCCCGGCCGGAGGGTGAACCGGTGATACCGAGAACGCATCTCGAGTTTTTCAAATCCCTGCGGATCTATCACGAAACCCAAAATTACATCTTCGTTCACGCCGGTCTCAAAAACAAAGTGCCGCTCGAAAAACAGAAAACAGAGGACCTTTTATGGATTCGAAGGCGCTTCATCGAATCGAAGTACGATTTTGGCAAGATGGTCGTATTCGGCCATACACCGTTGCACGAACCGCTTCTTTTACCGAATAAAATCGGCATCGATACCGGTGCCGTCTACGGCAACCGACTCACCTGTGTGAGGTTGCCGGAACTGGTTTTTTACACAGTCTGATGGCCTTGACTGCAACCCATATTGATCACCGCCCATGGATGTCACCAATGAGATATGGCACTTTGATGGTGCTGGCTTTTTGGGTCGTCTTCACTCAATCCGCCTTGGCCGAGCGGCTTACAATTACCGCCACAATCGCTAATATTCGTTCCGGTCCGGGGTCTACATACGATATTCTCTGGAATGTACAGCAATACTATCCCTTCGAGGTCATTAAAAAAAAGGGGGCCTGGTATCAGTTTCGTGATTTCGAGGGTGACACGGGATGGGTCCACGATTCTCTGACCGGCAAGATCCCGTGTGTCATAACCACCAAACCGCAATGCAATGTCCGCAAGGGACCGGGGACCGAGTATGAAATTCTTTTTTCGGTCGGCAGCGGAGTGCCCTTCAAAGTCCTCGAGCAGAAGGGCAACTGGTTCCACATCCTGCACGCGGATGGTGACAAAGGCTGGATTCACGACTCGCTGGTTTGGTAAATGAGCCGGCGGCGTCGACGAAAAAGGCCGAGCAGGAGCCCGTCGTTTTGCCCCAGCCGCAATAGCGACACATGAGCTGTGAAGAGCCTGTCTTTCGATAAAGGGATCTATGTATGGACGCGCAGTTAAAGTTTAAGCCGGACAGCCAGCTGATCGTAGGGGTCGGGTCAGCCCTGGTAGACATACTCACCCACGAAAATGAAGCGTTTCTGGAGCAAACAGGTGCCGTCAAGGGGGGCATGACCCTGGTGGAAAAAGACTTTATCGAAGCTGCCTTGGCTCGCTCCTCCGGCGAGCGCAAGATCGTGCCGGGGGGATCAGCCTGCAATACGGCGGTGGGTGTGGGCCGGTTGGGTGGTCGGGCCCGTTTTGTCGGCAAGTGCGGTAACGGAGAGTGGAGTCGCTTCTTTCGTGAAGATTTGCTGCGCCAAAACGTGGAACCAGCTCTTTTCGGCTCCGATTCGCCCACAGGCCGGGTGCTGTCGATTATTACGCCCGACGCACAGCGATCGATGTTTACCTATCTGGGCGCATCTTCGGAAACCCAGCCCGCGGAACTGACCAACGGCTGTTTTAAAAACGCGGCTGTTGTGCATATTGAAGGGTACCTGCTGTTCAATCCGGAACTGATGTTAACGGCCGTGCGTGTCGCGCGTGCGGCCGGTGCTCTGATCTCGCTCGACTTGGCCAGCTTTACGGTCATCGAGGAATCCCGAGACTTGCTGGATCGAATTGTCAAGGAATACGTCGACATCGTTATCGCCAACGAAGATGAAGCCCGCGCATTCACGGGTCTCACCGACGAGCAGCAGTCCTTGGCGGTTCTGGCGCAAAAGGCCGATATTGCCGTGGTCAAGCTCGGCGAACGGGGCAGCACCATCTCCCACCAGGGCCGAATGATGCGCATCGATCCGCTGGGGTCCGGCCAGGCGGTGGATACCACAGGCGCCGGTGATCTCTGGGCTTCCGGCTTTTTATACGGACTGGTAAACGGATACCCGTTGGAGCGGTGCGGTCGGATCGGCTCGGCTTGCGGTTACGAAGTGTGCCAGGTTATCGGCGCTGCCATTCCGGAAGAAGGCTGGCGGCGCATAAGGAAAATGATAGAGGAGAGCCAAAATGGCGATTAAAAAAAAGGTCTCGCGTAAACAACTACTCAAGGAACCCGATGAGTTCCTAACCCTGTCGGCCCGGTTGTTCCAATATGTTGTCAAACACAAATATCAGATGCTCGCCGCTTTAGGTGGCGTGATTCTGATCGTCTTAACCGTTTCGGGGTGGAGCTATCATTCCCGCCAGCGCGCCAACGAGTCCCTGGCGCAGCTGCAGAAAAGCTGGAATCGGTACGAAACGCTGCGCAACGGGAAGGACAAAGATCCGGTGCTGGCATACCAAGAGGTCAGGACCGAATTCGAGCAACTGATTGCCGATTCCGGTGACAAACCGGGCGGAAAAATGGCGCGCGTTATCTTTGCCGATATTTGCTATGATGCCGGCGAAGCAGACAAAGCCATCGTCCTGTATCAAAGCGCGCTGGAAGATTTTACGCAACCGTTTTACAGAGACCAGATTTTAAACGGTTTGGGCTATGCCTATGAGGCAAAGAAGGAATACGAAACCGCATTGGAATATTTTGGAAAAATTTCCGTGGGGAGCGACCCGGTGCTTAGAGCCGAGGCCCTTTTCAACATGGGGCGCCTGTACGCGGCACTGGGCAACATAGAAAAAAGTCAGCAGGCCTACCAGAAAATCGTCGCCGATTCACCGCAATCGTTTTACGCCGAGTTGGCAAAAGAACGGACGGGAAACAAAGCGGTCGAACCAACCGCATCTTCAAACTGAATACGAAGGCTACCGAGACCCGATGTCCAGGTTGTACTTCTTGATCTTTTGATTCAGACCGCTTTTGCCGATCCCGAGCAACTCCGCCGCCCGCGACTGAATGTAGCCGGTTTTCTTCAAGGCTCTCAAGATCATGGTTTTTTCGATCATCGTCAGAGTGTCGTACAGTTTAGCATCCGCCGGAACACTCTCTATGTAGAGGTCGTCGTGGGCAGTTTCCTTGAAGCTTTTCGGTAGGTCTGCTGGGGTGATGACGCCGCCCGGGCTCATGATCATAAGACGCTCGATGAGGTTTTCGAGTTCCCTCACATTTCCCGGCCAACTGTACTCGTAGAAGAGCCGTTCAACGTCGGGGTCGATCCCGGTCACCGGCACGCTGTGCTTGCGTTCATCGGCGTACTTCTTGATGAAGTGATCCAACAACAGCCGGATATCCTGCTGTCGCTGCTTGAGCGACGGCAGGGCGATATGAACGACGTTGAGACGGTAATATAGGTCTTCACGAAATCGTTCCTTTCTCATTTCCTCTTTCAGGTTACGGTTGGTGGCGGCAATGACCCGGATGTTGACCGCTATCGGTTTCGTGCCGCCCACCCGTTCGAAAACCTTTTCCTGCAGCACCCGCAAGAGCTTCACCTGCAGGCCAGTTGACATATCACCGATTTCATCCAGAAAAAGGGTACCGGAATCGGCCAGTTCGAAGCGTCCCTTTCTCATCGACACCGCACCGGTAAAAGCGCCCTTTTCATGTCCGAACAGCTCACTTTCAAGAAGCGTTTCGGCCAGTGCGGAACAGTTAACTGCTACGAAAGGCTTTTCCCGGCGGGGGCTGTTAAAGTGGATCGACTTCGCCACCAGTTCTTTACCGGTGCCGCTCTCGCCTTCGATCAGAACAGTGGCATTGCTGGGAGCGACCTTACGTATCGTATCAAAGACCTGCTGCATGACCTTGCTCTTACCGATGATGTTGCCGAAGCTGTACTGGGAGGAAACGGCGTTGCGCAGAACCCTGTTTTCCTTG
>Ga0316189_10001377_pt1 | contig 24210 bp, 21 predicted proteins | sample LowCovwburrow_MG_FD_204930 | JGI IMG/M metagenome (GOLD analysis project Ga0316189, IMG submission 204930) | Coastal sediment microbial communities from Maine, United States - Lowes Cove worm burrow | ecosystem: Environmental > Aquatic > Marine > Coastal > Sediment | place: USA: Maine... | reverse complement strand
GGCCTGACCAACTTCCTGGAAGGTGTTGGCCTGGAGATCGATCCGAACATGATCAACCAGCCGCGCATGAACCCCTACTTCCGGTCCGACGACTGGGATGAGGAAGCGGCCAAGTGGAACGAGCGTAAGAGCGCGGCCTCTTAAGTTTCTCGCTGTTCCCCTATCTTAAGCCCCAAAACCCGGTCCGGGTTTTGGGGCTTTTTTATACTGCAGTCCAGATCTGACGGCAGGCGATGTGATGGGGCCGCAACTGGCTGGTTGAGTATCAGGGGTTGGCAGTTTTTCAACTAATCGGACAAGTCGCTGATGCAGTGCATACGGAAAGGTTTCTTTTCGCCCTCTTGGGCGAGTCACTTTTCTTTTTCGTGAAAAGAAAAGTGACCAAAAGAAAGCACGCCCATCTATCCCGCCCTTCGGGTCGTTGCGATGCTCGCCGCAACCGGCGGGGCCGGAAACTCGCCTCCCTTTGGTCGGTTCAAACATCCGGCCCCTCCTCCCGGTTGCGGTTGCGCTTCTCTCTCGGGATAGAAAGGGGTTTCTCTCTAGCAACTACCTGAAGTCCGACAGCGTTGTATTGCGACTTCCATACCACCGAGCAACGCAGGCGCCCATGGATCAGATTCACAACCTGTTTGAGCAGGACCGAAGGGAGTGCGAGTTGTTGTGAATCCCATGGGTCCCGAGTAGCACAGGGAACCCCGAAGGGGTGGTGTGGGGAGCGGTGGTTTTGGGTACTTTTGCCGAAACAAAAGTACCTCGCCGCAGGGGCGCGAGAGCCCCGATTTCAAATAGCCCGTCGTCTCGCGACACAAAAATCAAACAAGTTTGCTTGGATTTCGCTACCAACCCCTGATACTCAATCAGGATCAGACGCTCGACGATAACGGCAACGAACATCCGATCTAACAACCAATAACCACAACAAACCCACTGGCAGCGGAAAACGGATTACAGCAAATAATCCAGTAGCAACCCGATAAAGATCACCATGCCAAAACTGTTGTTATCGAGAAAAGCGTCGAAACAGCCGTTCGGATCGCGCTCGCTAATCAGATACTGCTGGCGCAGAAAAAGAGCTGCACCCATGCCGAGGGCCAGGTAATAGTACAACCCCAGTCCAACCCTTACCCCGACTACTACCAACAGAGCCAGCATGGCCAGCTGCAGCAGCCCGATTATCCATCGATCATGGTGGCCAAACAGAATAGCCGTGGATTTCACCCCGATCTTCAGATCATCCTCCCGGTCCACCATAGCGTACTCCGTATCATAGATCAGCGCCCAGAGCACGGCGGCAAAAAACAACAGCCAGGCGACGGGTGGCACCTGTTCGTTCAACGCCATGAAAGCCATAGGTACAGCCCAGCCGAAGGCGACACCCAGCACCAGCTGGGGCAGATGGGTATAGCGCTTCATAAAGGGATAGACCGCCGCCATAGTCACCGCGACGAATGACATCAGAACAGTCTGCCAGTTCAGCAGCAACACCAGTCCGAAGGCAATGAGACTGAGCACAACAAACACCCAGAGTGCCTCTTTCGGCCGGATCAGACCAATGGCCAGTGGTCGGAGCTGGGTGCGTGCCACCTGACCGTCGAACTCACGGTCAGCATAATCGTTGATGGCACAACCGGCGGAGCGCATTAGAGCGACACCGAGCATAAAGATCAGAGTAACCCCCCAACTCGGCTGCCCCTCCCCTGCAATCCACAAAGCCCAGAGCGCCGGCCACAGCAGCAGCAGGATCCCGATCGGGCGGTTCAAGCGCACCAGAAGAGCGTAGCTGGCAAGACGATCACGCAGGGAGACCGGGCCGGTGTTGAGCCTCACTTTGATCTGCGGTTGGTTCATCGGATGCGCTCCGGGATATCCGGTAGAAATAACTCATTGACCAGGAGGGGGTGACCGGCAAGGAAGTAAACCGTCCGCCGGCCCCAGATATCCAGCGGGACCCGCTCAAGGCGCGCCGCCGCCGAACAGAAGAGTGGATGACGAGGAGACAGATGGGCGATCTGCATAGGACCGCGTTCCACCATTGGATCGGCAAACAAAACCGCGCCCAGCGGTTTACAGCCGAGCAGCGTCAGGCGACGGACGGGGCCACGCAGACTGCTGGCTGGTATCAAGGTACGGGCAAACACCCAGGGGATACCGTCGCACAGCAGTTCCACCTCTCGCACCACAGCAGACTCACCACGGCGCATCTTCAGCACCCGCCCTTCGCTGTAAAGCGGGCGCCCCCAGCCCTGCTGCAATAGGCGCACCTCGAAACAGCGGTTGCCACAGGCCGCTTTCACCCGAGCGGTCAATGAGCCTGTTTCGCAAAGCCAGGAGTAGACATGGTCGGGCACCAGGACTTTGCGGACCCGGCGCCAGTCGGCCCAATTGGGTTCCAGTCTGGCATGAATAGGAGTGATCGAACTCAACGGCGTGATCTTTAGCCAGTCGAAAAAGGGCATTATCGCAAAGATCAGGCGTTAATGTACTGTTCCTTCTGCCCAATCCAGCGGCGTATCAGAGGTGCCACCCGCTGCGGATAGCTCTCCAGCATCAGGTCCGCGGCAAGCTGCATCTCCGGCAACAGCGACTGATCCCGCATGATATCGGCTATACGGAACTGCATCTCCCCGGTCTGTCGGGTGCCAAGCACTTCTCCAGGACCCCGCAGTTCCAGATCCTTCTGGGCGATGGCAAAACCATCGCCAGTGCGGCGCAGCACAGCGAGTCGCTCCTGGGCATTGGCGGACAACGGCGGATGATACATGAGCACACAGTGGCTCTCGACCATACCGCGTCCGACACGACCCCGCAGCTGGTGAAGCTGAGCAAGCCCCAGTCGCTCCGGGTTTTCGATAATCATCAGGCTGGCGTTGGGCACATCCACGCCTACCTCAATGACTGTCGTGGCCACCAGCAGATCCAATTCTCCTCCCTGGAACGCCTGCATGGTCACCTCTTTTTCCGCTGCCTTGAGTCGACCGTGAACCAGCCCGATGTGCAGCTCCGGCAGTGACTCGGCCAACTGGGCCAGGCTCTCCTCCGCCGCCTGACACTGCAGCACCTCGGACTCTTCGATCAGGGTACATACCCAATAGGCCTGCCGCCCCTGGCGGCAGGCAACTCTTACCCGTTCCATCACTTCATCCCGCCGGCTGTCCGGGATCGCCACGGTAGTCACCGGGCTGCGCCCAGGTGGCAGTTCGTCTATAACCGAAATATCCAGGTCAGCATAGGCGGTCATTGCCAAGGTGCGGGGTATCGGCGTGGCGGTCATGATCAGCTGGTGCGGCACCCGGCCATGTTCCGCACCCTTCTCCCGCAAAGCCATTCTCTGATGCACCCCGAAGCGATGCTGTTCATCAATAATCACTAGTCCCAGGGCAGAGAACAGCACATCCTCCTGGAACAAGGCGTGGGTGCCCACCACTACCCTGGTAATGCCGTCGGCCAGTGGCGTCAGAATCTGCTCCCGCGACCTTCCCTTATGCCGTCCGGTCAGCCAGGCCACCTCCAATCCGAGCGGTTCCAGCCAAAGGCGAAAATTACAAAGGTGCTGTTCGGCCAGCAACTCCGTTGGTGCCATCAGCGCCACCTGATGGTCCGACTCGACCGTCTGCAGTGCAGCCAGGGCGGAGACCACCGTCTTGCCCGAGCCCACATCTCCCTGGACCAGGCGCAACATCGGATGCTCCTGGGCCAGATCCCGAGAGACCTCCGCCATCACTCGCTGTTGGGCCGCTGTCAGCTGGAACGGCAGCTGCCGCAACAATGTCTGCTTCAGCTCCCCGTTTCCGGTAAGCGCGGGAGCCGCTATCCGCTGTTGCCTCAGCCGTAACTGGCGCAGACTGAGCTGGTGGGCCAGAAGCTCCTCGAAGGCCAGCCGACGTTGGGCTGGGTGTTCACCTTGCAACAGGGTTGCCTGGGAAGCGTTCGGTGGCGGCCGGTGCAGATAACGCACCGCCGCCGCCAGATCCGGCAGGCGAAACCGACTCAGCAGCTCATTCGGCAACCACTCAGGTAAACTGTCAGGCTGGGCTTCGAGCAGTCTCAGCGCCTTGTCCGAGATACCTCGCCAGGCCAATTGGTGCATCCCCTCGGTGGTCGGATAGACCGGAGTCAGACTCTCCTCCATGGGCGCAGAATCGACCTCGCTCAACCGCTGGTACTCGGGGTGCACCAGTTCCAGGCTGCTGGGGCCTTTCCGCACTTCACCAAAACAGCGCAACCGCACGCCAGGAGAGAGATTCGCCTTCTGGGCCGATGAAAAATGAAAAAATCGCAGGCGAATTGCACCGGTGCCATCGGCCAGCGCCACCAGCAGCGAGCGGCGGCGGCCGAAGCGAACGTCAGCCAATTCGACGACCCCTTCGACTACGACCTGATCCCCCGCACGCAGACTTCCGATGGGCCTGATCCGGGTCCGGTCCTGATAGCGAAGAGGGAGATGAAAGAGTACGTCCTGTACTGTCCGGATACCGATTTTGGCCAGCTTCTCAGCATTTCGCGGGCCAATCCCTTTGAGCTGGGTGATCGGCATGTTATCCAGACTTTCGCTAGCCCAGTCCTTGTTCAAATTCCAACCTTGTTGTGTATCCTTGTGCCTAAGCATGCCAGAACTGCAAAGCCGATAGAAGCACGGGCAGCGAGATCTCTGTTGAGGTGTTCAGTTGTTTCCCGATATATACTGTCTTCCGACCGGCCGGGCAAGCGGGACAAAAGGATCGCGCACGGACCAACGGGCCCTGCCTGCTATGATGGTGACGTATCGGATGTTTCTGCCCTGCAAGCCGCAAACTGAGCTCGGCCAAACATCATTCGGAGCGAAGGATAATCCCGATGTCAGTACTCCTGGAATTCAGCATTTTCCCCACCGACAAGGGGGAGAGCGTCAGCCGCTATGTCGGCCCTGTGATCCAGTCGATCCGGGACAGCGGCGTGGACTATCAACTTACACCGATGGGCACGATCATAGAGACCAACTCGCTGGAGCAGGCCCTGGGGCTGGTACAGCAGGCCTATCAGGTACTGGAGCTGGCCGGCTGCCGGCGGATCCACGCGGCGCTCAAGCTGGATATCCGTCAGGGCAAGGAGCATCGTCTGCAGGGTAAAGTCGATGTGATCCGAAGCCAGATCGGCGAAGTCTGCACCTGAGTCGATGGCCGATGTGAAAACCTATCAAGAAAGTCTGCAGCTGGATACTAGGGGGCGTGGCACTTATGAAATCAGCCGCGATGTAGAACGAATTGTCAGGGCATCCGATATCAGCACCGGCCTCTGCCACATCTTTGTCCATCACACCAGCGCCTCGCTGGTGCTTTGTGAAAATGCCGATCCGTCAGTGCGCCGGGACCTGGAGGGATTCATGGCCCGTCTGGTGCCGGATGGCGACCCCCGCTACGAACACAGCCTGGAGGGCGCGGATGATATGGCGGCCCACATCAGATCCATCCTCTCCAATATGGATCTGACCATACCGGTCAGCAAGGGCCGCAGCGGCCTCGGCACCTGGCAGGGAATCTATTTGTGGGAACACCGCACTCACCCCCACCGACGGCAGGTGACCATAACGGTTCAGGGGGAAGGACTGAACGATGAATGAACAGACTCCGGCCCTGCAGGTGACAGGGCTGCACAAAAGATTCGGCAATCACGAGGTGCTGAAAGGCATCGATCTGACGGCCCACACCGGGGACGTGATCTCCATCATCGGCAGCAGTGGTTCGGGCAAAAGCACTCTGCTGCGCTGCGTCAACCTGCTGGAAACCCCAGATGCTGGAGAGGTCCGCGTACATGGTGAACTGATCCAGATGAAGACCCGGCGTGACGGCGGCCGGGAAGCAGCCAACCGCAAACAGCTTCAGCGGCTGCGTACCCGGCTCTCCATGGTGTTCCAGAGCTTCAACCTCTGGTCGCACAAGACCATACTCGAGAATATTGTGGAGGCCCCGATCCACGTACTCGGCAGATCGAAACAGGAAGCCACCGAACAGGCTGACGCCCTGTTGCATAAGGTGGGCATGTACCAACGGCGGGACTACTATCCCAGTCACATTTCCGGGGGCCAGCAGCAACGTGCCGCCATCGCCCGGGCCCTGGCCATGGACCCAGAGGTAATGCTGTTCGACGAACCAACATCGGCGCTGGACCCGGAACTGATCGGCGAGGTGTTGCAGGTGATGCGCGACTTGGCCGAGGAGGGGCGCACCATGCTGGTGGTCACCCATGAAATGGGGTTTGCCCGCGACGTCTCCTCCCACGTGATGTTTCTGCATCAGGGTAACACCGAGGAGTTCGGGCCAGCCCGAGAGGTGCTGGACAACCCCCGGTCGGAACGTATACGCCAGTTCATCGGCTGTGCTAAGGAAAATAGCTGACATGCCTGCCGTCGATCCAACAGACTCTCTAGTGTCTGACCGGACAGCCGGCAGAACAAAAAATCACAACAGAAGGAGACCCATCCCGATGAAACGACTGCTACTGGTTTTTATCACCCTGATGCTGGCCTCGGGCCACACCCTGGCCGACAAGATCCGCATGGGTACCGAAGGGGCCTACCCTCCTTTCAACATGATCGACAAAAGCGGTCAGGTCGCCGGTTTCGATGTGGATATCGGCAAGGCCCTCTGTGCGCGGATGAACGCCGAGTGCAAGTTTGTCACCCAGGACTGGGACGGTATCATCCCGGGATTGCTGGCTGGTAAATACGACACCATTATCGCCTCCCTGTCGATTACCGAGGAGCGGCAGAAGGCGGTCGACTTCAGCGATCATTACTACTCCAACAGCCTGCGGCTGATCGCAAGGAAAGGGGCCACTATCGACCCCCGGAAGCTGAAAGATAAATCCGTCGGAGCCCAGCGCGCGACCATCGCCGCCGACCACGCGGCAAAGATCGAGGGCGCCAGTGTCAAGCTGTACGATACCCAGGAAAACGCGTATCTAGATCTGGCTTCCGGCCGCATCGACGTCCTGATCACCGATATGCTGCCAGGTTTCAGCTGGCTGCAGTCGAAACAGGGCGATGGGTATGAGTTTATCGGAGAGACTATCGATATCGGCGATAAAATCGGTATTGCGGTGCGCAAGGGGGACAATGAACTGCGAGAAAGGCTGAACAAGGCCCTGGCGGAGATTCTGGCGGACGGCACCTATCAGAAGATCAACGCCAGGTACTTTCCCTTCTCCATCTATTGAGGTCCGTCTCCAAATAGCGCGAGCGGTGAAGACAGGAGCAAGCTTGAGCAATCTACCAACGACCAACCGGTCTTATGTTTGACCTGCAGGGCTTTGGTGACCAGTTGCTGCTCGGCGTCTGGATGACCCTGAGGGTCGCCGCCGGCGGCTTGCTGCTGGGGCTTATCCTTGGCCTGATTGGGGCCCTGCTCAAGCTCTCCCGCTCCCGTATCGCCTACGGCATAGGCGCCACCTACACCACCCTGATCCGGGGACTGCCTGAACTGCTGGTGGTGCTGATTATCTACTTTGGCAGCGCCGGCCTGCTGACCAGGGCAGCCGGCTTTTTCGGCTACGATGGTTATATCGAACTGAGCCCGCTGGCCGCGGGGATCACGGCCCTTGGAATCGCCTTCGGTGCTTATGCCACCGAGGTGTTCCGAGGCGCCATCCAGGCCATCCCCCGAGGCCAGATCGAGGCGGCCCTGGCCTGCGGTATGAACGGTTTCCAGATTTTCTTCCGCGTCACCCTGCCCCAGGCCTGGCGGGTAGCGATTCCCGGATTGGGCAATCTCTTCCAGGTACTGCTCAAGGATACTTCACTGATCTCGGTGGTGGGGCTGGAGGAGATCATGCGAAAAAGTCAGATCGCTATCTCTAACACTCGGGAGCCCTTCACCTTTTACTTCGTGGCCGCTCTGATCTACCTGACGATCACGATTATCGTAATGATCGGCCAGCGCCAGGCCGAGCGGTGGGCCAGTCGCGGCCTGGAGCGACCAAACCCGTGAACTGGAACTGGTCGGTAATCCTCGACAGCCTGCCACAACTAGTGGAGGGGACTTGGCTGACGCTGGAACTTGTTGGTCTTGCTCTACTGCTGGGTGGAATCCTTTCGATACCCCTGGCCTTGATGCGGGTCTCACACAGCCTTGTACTGCGCAATACAGCGCTGGTCTATACCTTCTTTTTCAGGGGTACCCCGCTGCTGGTGCAGTTGTTCCTGTTCTACTACGGATTAGCCCAGTTCGACGCCGTGCGCGAGAGCATCCTCTGGCCCTACCTGCGCGAGGCCTACTGGTGCGCCCTGATCGTCTTCACACTCAATACCGGTGCCTATACCGCTGAAATCCTGCGAGGGGCTATCCAGGCCGTTCCCAGGGGCGAGATCGAGGCGGCGCAGGCTATTGGCATGAGCCGGTCGCTGCTGTTGCGCCGCATCACCCTGCCGCTGGCTTACCGCATCGCCCTGCCCGCCTACAGCAACGAGATTATTCTGATGCTCAAAGGCAGTGCCCTGGCCAGTACTATCACCCTGCTGGACCTGACCGGCATGGCCCGCACCATCATCGCCCGCACCTATATGCCGGTGGAAATTTTCTTCGCCGCCGGCTGTATCTACCTGCTGCTGACCTTCCTCTTTGTTCAGGGCTACCGCCTACTGGAGCGCCAGATGATGCGGCACCAGAATATCGAGGCGAAGTGAGGGAAGCGAAATACGCACAGGGTACTTCGGTTTTTTCGAAATGCCCCTAAGGAAGCTTGGATTCATAACAACCAACAATCTCAGTAGGCCTGTCGTCGCTGTAGTTACCTCAAGCCAGCTCTATCACCGCATCCATCTCGACACTGGCACCCTTCGGCAGAGCCGCCACACCGATCGCGGCGCGGGCAGGAAACGGTTCCGAAAAATATTGCGCCATCACCTGATTAACAACGGGGAAGTCTGCCAGATCAGTTAGGTATACATTGAGTTTCACCAAATCCTCCAAATCGCCCCCGGCGGCCTGGGCCACCGCCTGGAGGTTATCCAACACCCGGCGGATCTGGGCTTCGATAGCGCCGGTCAACAATTCCATACTTTCTGGCACCAGGGGGATCTGCCCTGACAGATAGACGGTGGAACCGACTTTCACCGCCTGGGAATAGGTACCGATCGCCTGGGGCGCCCGGTCAGTACGAATGATCTCGCGCGTCATCTTCTTTGCTCTCCTTCAGTCGGCTGTTTCACCCACTCAGACGATAGATACGCAGTACCCCGGCCAGTGAACGCAAGCGACGCATGATACCTGCCAGGTGCTGACGACCACGTGTGGTCATTATAAAGTGCAGGGTGGAGGTCAACCCATCCCTCTCCTCCATCGCGACGTTCTCGATATTGGATCCCATTTCGGAGATCGCCGCCGCCACTGTGGCCAGAATGCCGCGTTTATTGCCCACCTCGACCTTGATCTCGGTGGTAAAATCGCCCTTTGGCTCATGCTCCCACTGAACATCCAGCCAGCGATCTCCATGTTTACGGTAGTCTCCCAGGTTTCCGCACTCCTGGCGATGAACCGCGATCCCCCGGCCTGGACTGAAGGTAGCCACGATTTCATCCCCGGGAATCGGCCGGCAGCACTTGGCATACTTCACCACCATTCCCTCGGTACCCTGGATCGCCAACGGTTTCCCCGGGTTCTTTCGGTCCCTGCTGTCCCGGGTCACTTCGCTATCCTCACCCATCAGTCGGCGCGCGACCAGCAGGGGCATCCGGTTACCCAGCCCGATCTCTTCGAACAGATCCTCAAGGCCGCGCATTTTGAACTCCTTCAACATGCGCTCGAGCTTTACTGGCGACAGGTCATCGAGTGTCTGTTTGTAGGCCGCAAGTTCCTTGTTCAACAGCCTCCTGCCCAGCTCAACGGCCTCCTGTCGCCGCAGGTTTTTCAAGTAGCCACGGATATTGGCCCGGGCCTTGCCGGTCACCACGAAGTTCAACCAGGCAGCATTAGGGGTGGCACCAGGGGCAGTAATCACCTCCGCCGTCTCTCCGCTGTGCAATCGGCTGCGCAGAGGTACCAGGCGTCGGTTGATACGAGCCGCGACGCACTGGTTACCCAGATCGGAATGGACAGCGTAGGCAAAGTCGATCACCGTCGCCCCCTTGGGCAAGACCATGATCTCTCCCAGCGGAGTAAAGACGTAGACTTCGTCGGGAAACAGGTCAACCTTGACATGCTCCAGAAATTCGATGGAATCCCCCGCACCCTTCTGCAGTTCCAACAGATTCTTCAGCCAATCCGAGGCCCCGGCGTGAGACAGATCGCCCTGGGTGCCGCCGGCCTTGTAGATCCAGTGGGCGGAGATGCCAGACTCCGCCAAACGGTGCATCTCCTCGGTACGAATCTGCACCTCCACCGGGATCCCATGGGGACCGAAAAGCACCGTGTGAAGCGACTGGTAGCCGTTGGCCTTGGGAATCGCGATGTAATCCTTGAACCGTCCGGGAACCGGCTTGTAGAGATTGTGCACTGCCCCCAGCACCCGGTAGCAACTGTCCAGCCGGTCAACGATGATTCTCATGGCGTAGACATCGACCACCTCTGAAAAGGAGAGCCCCTTATCCCGCATTTTGCGGTAGATGCTGTAGAGGTGTTTCTCTCTCCCTTCCACATCGCCGCAAAGGCTATCTTCCTGTAATCGACCCCGGATCGCGGTCTCGATGTTACTGATGACTTCCTTGCGATTTCCCCGGGCGGTTTTCACCGCCCCCTTCAGCACCCGGTAGCGCATTGGCCAATAGGCGGCGAAACAGAGATCTTCCAGCTCGGTTCGGATACTGTTAATGCCCAGCCGGTTGGCAATGGGTGCATAGATCTCCAGGGTCTCACGGGCAATACGGCGACACTTCTCGGGGCGCATCACACCCAGGGTACGCATATTGTGCAGACGATCAGCCAGCTTGATCATCACCACCCGGATATCCCGGGTCATCGCCAGCAGCATTTTGCGGAAACTGGCCGCCTGGGCTTCAGCCGGGGAACGAAAATCGATCTGGGTCAGTTTGCTGACCCCATCCACCAGCTCGGCGATCTCCTGGTCGAAGATCTCGCTGATCTGTTCCTTTGCGGTGGGGGTATCTTCGATGACATCGTGCAGAATAGCCGCCATCAGGCATTTGTAATCCATCCGCATGTCGGCCAGGATTCTGGCTACCGCCAACGGATGATAGATATAGGGCTCGCCGGTGAGACGTTTCTGCCCTAGATGGGCCTCGGCACTGAACAAATACGAGCGGTAGACCTCCTGAATCTGATCCTGCGTCAGGTAAGACTCAAGATAGGCACAGAGGTCACTGATCAGAAAGCGGGGCTTATCGGACATGTTCGGAGAGGGATCCAGCAGTGGACTCGCCATAATACCCCCCTCAGATCGCCTTTAGCACACCAGGATCGGAGGCGGTCAGCCGGCCGGGTAACGGCTTGATCCTGGTGGGCATAGCTCAGGCGCCGGGCGGCGGACCCTCGGAGGCGCCCCCTTCCAGGCCAAACCCACTCTCTTCGGATTCCAGATCCATCTCGAGTTCAGGCGGTGGATTTATGACCTGGTCGTCGACCAGGCCTTCCGCAATCTCGCGTAACGCCATTACGGTGGGCTTGTCGTTCTCCCAGGGCAACAACGGGTCGACCCCGTTCACCAACTGACGAGCCCGTTTACTGGCGAGCAGCACCAGATCAAAACGGTTGTCAACGTGCTCCAGACAGTCTTCAACGGTAACGCGGGCCATGTACTCTACTCCGAAATTTACCCCTTCCCCGGAGGGGAGGGCGGCTTAATACTCTGAAAATGGAATGCTTCGGGCCGTTATTGGCCGCGAACTTCTAAATATAACCCAATCCTTGAACAGGCGCCACGGACTTTCCTTCACCGCGTGGCAACGGTTTGCCGGCGAACCCTGCCTGGTCAGGCGAGCAATGCCCGCAGGCACTCCTGCAGGCGCTGCGCCTGCACCTCCTGCCGCAGCCTCTGGCTGGTGAACACACTGCGCATCTCCTCCAGCGCCTGCTCAAACTGGTCGTTTACAATCAGGTATTCGTACTCGGGATAGTGCGACATCTCGCTGACCGCGTCTCGCATACGGCGTTGGATCACCTGATCGCTGTCCTGGCCGCGTCCGCCTAAACGCTGCTGCAACGCCTCACGGTTAGGGGGAAGGACGAAAATCGAAACGGTGTCGGAAAAACGTTTTCTTACCTGTCGCGCACCCTGCCAGTCGATCTCAAGAATCACATCCAGCCCCTGGTCGAGCTGATTCCTGATACCGGCTTCCGACGTGCCGTAGTAATTGTCGAATACCTGGGCATGCTCCAGAAAGGCCCCCTCTTGCACCATATCAAGAAACGCATCGCGCTGGACGAAATGATAGTCCACGCCCTGTCGCTCACCGGGGCGCATCGCACGGGTGGTGTGGGAAACGGAGAGCCGGACCCGATCGTCGTCCTCCAGCAATGCCTTCAACAAACTGGTCTTGCCGGCGCCGGACGGGGCGGAAACGATGAATACTGTACCTTTGACCATAATTCCTATAGTGGCGCTCGTTATTTTTCGGTCGATGGCGGTGCGGACCAAATCGCCATCATTCGATATTCTGTACCTGTTCCCGCATCTGCTCTATCAGCACCTTCAGCTCGACACCGACACGGGTAACCTCCACGTCGTTGGATTTCGATGCCAGGGTGTTGGCCTCGCGGTTGAGTTCCTGCATCAGGAAATCGAGCCGCCGGCCGACCGGGTCGGTCCGCTGTAATACGTTCTCGACCTCATCAAGGTGTGTCAGCAGGCGGTCCATCTCCTCATCTACATCCAGACGCTGGGCCAACAGGGCCATTTCCTGCTCCAGGCGCCCCTCGTCCAATTCCTGACTCACCTCCGCCAGGCGCGCCCGCAGCCGGTCTCGCACCCCCTGCAGTATGCGCGGCATCAGCCCCCTGGCCTTGACTACCTCTTCACGCATGGCGGCGCAGCGCTGAACGATCAGCTCTGCCAGGCGTTTCCCTTCCCGCTGGCGGGCCTCGATCAATCCGTTGATTGCCTGGTCGAGCAGATCCCCGGCCTTTCGCTGCACCGGGGTGAGATCCTGTTCTTCAAGTTCAAGCACCCCCGGCCAACGCAGAATATCCATGGAACGCGGCGAGGTCCGGTCGTGCAGCAGGATCCCTACCTGCTCAGCCGCCTTAATGAGGTGTCGCGCCAGGCGCTCATTCACCCTGACCCCGGCCGTATCGGAGACGGAGGGCGAAAAGCGCAGCACACAGTCCACCTTCCCCCGCCCCAGCCGCCGGCCAAGCCGCTCCCGCACCACCGGATCCAAGGCCCGCAGCTCTTCCGGCAGCCGCAGCAGGGTTTCCAGATAGCGGTGATTGACCGATCGTATCTCCCAGGTCAGTTCACCATGCTCATCCTTATCCTGCACTCTGGAGAATGCCGTCATGCTGCAGGTCATAGTCTTTAGTTCCTTGTTATTCGGCCGCTTATAAAGGAGCGAGGCTCGCCTCGTCTATTCTTGTATCATAATGCGCAAGTGGTAACCTTGCACTCAAACATGTCCCAAACCAGAGACATCCTGCCCCCGGCCACCGTTCTCGACTGCTATTCCATCATCAAACTGATCGGAAGCGGCGGCTTCAGCCTCATTTATCTGGCAGAGGATGAAGACACTCAGGATCGGGTAGTAATTAAAGAGTTTCTGCCCAGAAAGATAGCCACCCGCGGCGAGCGACTGCAGGTTGAGATCAATAGCGATGAAGACGCTGAAACCTTCAACAAGGGGCGGAAGCTGTTCTTTCAGGAGGCCAAGGCGCTGGCTACCCTGAGACATCCCAACATAGTCAACGTAAGAACCTTTTTCCTGGCTTACAACACCGCCTATCTGGTGATGGACTATGAGCCTGGAAAAAACCTGGGCAATTATATCAAACAGCACAAGGGGAAACTCAGCACCAGTTTCCTGCACACGGTATTCCCTTCCGTATTGGACGCGATGAGCCTGATCCACTCCAAGGGCCACCTGCACCTGGACATCAAACCCAGCAACATCCATCTCCGCCCAGGCGGCAACCCCCTGTTACTCGACTTCGGCGCCGTGCACCAATTCGCGACCAGCCGCCGTAACCAGACTGCCCAGGTGGTCACGCCGGGCTTCTCCCCGGTGGAGCAGTACTACTCGTCCGGCTATGTTGGACCCTGGAGCGACGTCTACGCCATCGGCGCAACCATGCGGGCCTGCATTGAGGGAAACCCACCCCCCTCGGCCATCGAACGACATGCCAAAGACAAGATGCGACCAGCCAAAAACCAATTCAAACGTCGTTACCCCATACACCTGCTGGAGCTCATAGACTGGGCGATGGAGGTCGACCCACTGTTGCGCCCCCAGGACGCGGGCACCATGCTGGAGGCCTTATTGCACGAAAGCGGCCGACCAAAGCGGACCGAGAATTCCGCCAATGACTCCAGGCTGGAGCGAACCAGGGAGCAGCGAAGATGAAAGAAAAACCCTACTACGACAACGGACAGGCCAGCCTGGTCGGCAACCGGCGCGAAAACCAGGACCGCTGCATCCTGGTGGAATCAGGTAATACCATCCTGCTGGGCCTGGCGGACGGCATGGGCGGCCATCCCCGTGGCGAGGTAGCTGCGCAAATCCTGATCGACAGTTGCCGGCAACTGCTGCGACGGACACCACTGCCTATCCGCTACCCGGGAAGTTTCCTCAACCAGCTGCTGCACCGGGCCCACGAGGGCATTCTGGCCTATGGCCACAGCCAGTCGCCCCCCATCGAGCCTCGCACCACGGCAGTGGTGGCACTGATCCAGGACGACACCGCCTACTGGGTCCACGCCGGAGACAGCCGCCTCTATCTGTTCCGCGATGGTGATATCCTGGCCCAGACCACAGATCACTCCTACGTGGAGCGACTGCAGCAGCAGGGGATCATCTCCGCTCAGCAGAAAGAACACCATCCCCAGAGAAACTATGTCACCCGCTGTCTTGGGGGTTCAAGCCCGCTGCCGGAAGCGGAACTGGGCATTCATCAACTGCGGGCGGGCGACGTTCTGATGCTCTGTTCCGACGGCGTCTGGGGCAGTATCGACGCGGCACTTATGAGCGATGCCCTATGCAGTCGCATGAGCATCGCTGATGCAGCCAGGGCATTGGTGGAAGAAGCAACTCAGGCGGCCTATCCGGAAAGCGACAATGCCACCCTGATCGCTGTTAAACTGGAGACCCCGGTATCCAAAACACAGCCGACGGCAAGCAAGGTCCAGGGCAACGATGAACTGAACCTGGCGATCGCGGAACTGCAAAACGCTATTGATAGTTACGAAATCGAGAAAAAACAGGAGAACTCATGAGGCCCAGCGGACGCCAGCCCGATCAAATGCGCCACGTCGCCTTTACCCGTCACTACACACGGCATGCGGAGGGGTCGGTACTGGTGGAATTCGGGGAGACCCGGGTGATCTGTACCGCCAGTGTGGAGGGACGGGTACCCCGCTTCCTCAAGGGCCATGGCCAGGGCTGGGTTACCGCTGAATACGGCATGCTGCCCCGCTCCACCAGCGAACGGATGGGGCGTGAGGCAAGCCGGGGGAAACAAGGCGGACGTACCCTTGAAATCCAGCGGCTGATCGGACGCTCGCTGAGGGCAGTGGTCGACCTGCAGGCCCTGGGAGAGTGCACCATAACCCTCGATTGCGACGTCATCCAGGCCGACGGCGGCACCCGCACCGCCTCCATCTCCGGGGCCTACGTCGCCCTCAGCGATGCGATCAGTCGATTGCTGGAGGAGGGAAAGCTGGAGCGCAACCCGATCCACGGCATGCTGGCCTCGGTCTCGGTCGGCATCTATGAGGGTACGCCGGTCCTGGACCTGGACTATGCGGAGGACTCCAATGCCGAGACAGACATGAATCTGGTGATGAACGACGCCGGTGCCTTTATCGAGATTCAGGGGACTGCCGAGGGACACGCCTTCCGCATGGATGAACTGCAGGCCATGCTGGCCCTGGGGCAAAAAGGGGTCGATGAAATCATGGAGGCCCAAAGACGGTCACTGCTGTAGTCCTTGTTACCCATTGGCTGCCCGAGGCCGCGGTAGAAAAAAATCGAGCACCCGGCCCACCTCCGCCTCCGCTTCGGCCTGCACCGACAGGCACTGCGGCAGGGAGAGCCGGGTGATATTCCAACTCTCGGCATGAGGCTGCAGCGCCCCGCTTCCGAACTCCTGCCCACTTTCTGCCGCTGCGACCAGCAGGCCAGAGATATGGACCAGACAGGTTTCCAGGGGGAACTCCAGCGCACGAAGCGGCTCCACATGAAATTCTGTTGCCTCGCGCAGACTGCCAGGAAGCTGCCACTGGCGAATCAGGACGCCGCCAACCCGTGCGTAGTCTATCCCGATCAACTCCCGCTCGATCAGAAACAGTGGCTGATCTCTTTGCTCTGCCACCAGGATCGCCTGCTGGCACGGCTCCGGGACCGTCTGATACATGATCAGGTGACCAATGTCCCGCAACAGTCCGGCGACGAACAGGCGTTCGCTGTCCAGCACATGGCACTCCTTGGCCAATCGCCGCGAGACAAGACCGCAGAACACACTGCGTCTCCAAAACCTGGACATATCCATGGTTTCAATGGACATCCCGGCGAACGAATAGGCAACTGAGGTAGCCAGCGCAAGGTCATGGACCTGCTGGGTACCGAGCATGCTGACGGCGCGAAATACCGTCTCGATCTTGGCTGTGAGACCAAAATAGGGGCTGTTCACCAGACGCAGCAGGCGAGCAGTCAAGGCCGGGTCCTGACCGATGACCAAGGCGACGTCCGCCATCGAGTAATCCGGCTCTGCCAGGAGTGTTTTCAGCCGCAGGTAGACCCCTGGCAGAGAGATCAGTTTTGCGCTCGCGGTGACCTGCTCCCAAACCGTTGTCATCTCTTCTCGCCGCTCACTTCAAGCCCCCCCCGGATCGGCAGCGTGGCCATCAGCAATCGTGCGCACGGGACAATCCAGGTTCTAACACCTCGGACGAGGGCATGGATTCCTCATCGCTCAGCCGCTCAGCCCTTAGCAACTGCTCCATCTGTTCGGCAGGCACCGGGCGACTGACCAGGTATCCCTGCATCTGATCACAACCGTGCCGGCGCAGAAACTGCAACTGCTCTTCGGTCTCCACCCCCTCGGCAATCGATGTCAGGTTCAGACCACGTGCCAGGGCGATGATCGCTTTGATGATGGTTGCGTCGTTGATGTCGGTGGTGATGTCCTTCACAAAGCTTCGGTCAATCTTGACGATATCCAGTGGAAAACGCTTCAGATAGGCCATGGACGAGTAGCCGGTGCCGAAATCGTCCACTGAAAGTATGATACCCATCGTCTTGAGTTGGTTTAAGACACTTATCGTCTCCTCCACGTTCTCCATGATGACGCTTTCGGTCAACTCCAACTCCAGAAACCGGGCATCCAGCCCGGTCTCATCCAACACCTTGCCTACCATCTCGACCAAGCCCCCGCGGCGGAATTGATGGCTGGACAGATTGACCGCCATGTCCACCGTCACCAACCCGGCCTGGCGCCAGGTTTGCGCCCTGTTGCAGGCGTTGTACATCACCCACTCTCCAATCGGAACAATCAGGCCGGTCTCTTCGGCAACCGGGATGAATTTAGCGGGTGCGACCTGCCCCATATCCGGATTGTTCCAACGCAGCAATGCCTCGATGCCGATGATCCTTCCGGTCTCGATCTCAACTTTCGGCTGGTAGTGCAGCGTGAGTTCATCTCTTTCCAACGCCCGTTTCAGTTTGCCCTCCATGCTGAGCCGCAATTGCACCCGCTCGTCCATATGCCTGGCATAGAAGCGAAAACTGTTTCTGCCCCCCTGTTTGGCGTGATACATGGCGATGTCTGCGTTTTTCAAAAGGATCTCCACACTGTCGCCATCGTCAGGATAGATGGCAATGCCCATACTGCCGGTGACAAAAAACTCCTTGCCCTGAATCTTCATCGGGCGGCGCAGCTGTTCCAGTACCCGTCCGGCCACCCGCGCCGCCACCTCAACCTCGTGCAGATCGGGCAACAGGACAGTAAATTCGTCGCCACCCAGGCGGGACAGGGAGGCCTTGTGAGGGTCTTCCGTCTGGGCCTTGGCCACCAGATCCGAGGCCCGAATGCTGTGACTCAGATAACTGGCGATCTCGCACAAGAGTTCATCGCCCGCATCATGTCCGAGGGTATCGTTGATATATTTGAACTCGTCGAGATCGAGAAAGATCAGCGCCATCTTCTGGCCGTTACGCTTGGCACTGCGCAAGGCCCGCTCTGCGCGTTCGCGGAACAGGTCCCGGTTGGGCAGACCGGTCAGGCTGTCGTAGAAGGCCAGCTGATGTATCTGCTGTTCCGTCCGTTTGCGATCCGATACGTCCTGGACGGTGCCAATCATCCGTAGCGGTACGTCATTGCTGCCGAACACCACTTCTGCCTGCTGTTCGACCGTGACTTCACCCCCGTCCCGTCCAATTATCCGGTGTTCAACCAGGTAGGGCGCCTTGTTGCTCAATGCGTCGTCAATCGCCAGGGTGACCAGTTGCCGGTCATCGGGATGGACAAAGTTCAGAAACGATTGTAAAGAGGGACCCAATGCATCGGGTTCGATACCGAAGAGGCGATAGATCTCGTCCGACCAACGGACCCGGTCCCGCACGATATCCCAATCCCAGTTGCCCAGGCGGGCGACCCGTTGCGCCTGCATCAGGCGGGATTCGCTCTGCCGCAGCGCCTGAATCGCATCCCCGGCCCGCAGCAGATAACGCACTCGATGGCTAAGGATCGCCCAGACCACGGGCTTGGTTATGAAGTCGGTAGCACCGGACTCATAAGATCGTTCAATCGAATCTATGTCCTCCAGGCCGGTTACCATCACGATGGGTACCTCGCCGCCGTCCACCATCTGCCGGATACGGGCACAGACGGCAAAACCGTCCATCTTTGGCATTCTGACGTCCAGCAGTATCAGGTCCGGCCGACTTTTCTCATAAGCCGCCAGGGCCTCGGCCCCGTCCTCCGCCTCTATCACATCGAAACCGGCCTGTTTCAGGGCCTGTCCGGTCAGCAGGCGCTGGGTAGCCTCGTCATCGGCAACGAGGATCAGTCCCTGCCTTTGTTCGGTCGCCTCAGCCATGACCCATCTGGTCCAGTTCCCTCAACAGGCCCGACTGGGCAGAGGAATACTCAGTGCTAATCTGCTCCACCAGTCCGGTGATGGTGTCGACAGCCCCCTCTTTTCCCCGCTGCTCCAGCTCCCTGCAGAGGGCAGCCAGCCTTCTGGCACCCAGATTCGCGCTGCTCGACTTGAGGCTGTGAGCGGTTTCGCTGATGGCGGCGATATCACCCTGTTCCAGTGATCGATGCAGGGTCTCGATCATATCAGGGGAATTTTCCAGATACAGACCGATCACCTTGGCAAGGATACTGGGGGCATTGGGCTGCTGCAGGGAACGGATGCTGTCCAGTGCCCCCTGGTCCAAAACGGGATCCTCCTCATCCTCTATCACCGCTTCCAGCACCGCCTCGAACCCGGCGGCCGACCGCTCGCCCCGCGGTAACCACTGGTCAAGCAGTTGCGCCAGCTGCTGCTGGGTAAAGGGCTTGCTAAGGTAGCCATCCATACCATAGACCTTACACTGCTGCTGAATCCCCTTCTGTACATCCGCGGTCAGTGCAATAATCGGCACGCGCCGGCCCTCTGCGTCATTGCCCTCCAGCTTGCGGATCTCGCTGGAGGCGGTGCGCCCATCCATCTCAGGCATGTGGCAGTCCATCAGCACCAGCTCGTAGCCGCCCGAGGACATGGCCTCCAGCGCCTCACGCCCGTTCGACGCCACATCCACGCGGCAACCGAGCAGCTCGAGCATGTTGCGGGCCACCTCCTGGTTCACCTGGTTATCCTCGGCCAGCAGAATCCGGCCGTTAAAAACCATCGACTGAGCCGGCTCCGCAACTTCGGGCGTCATAGCATCGGTCTCAACCAGGACCCCCTTCAGGCACTCGTAGAGTGCTGCCTGCCTGACCGGCTTGTTCAAGTAGCGATCTATACCCTGTTGAACTGCCCTGGCCGCCTCCTCGTCAAACGCGGCGGAACTGAGCATCACCTGACGGAGCTTGGGAATAGCTGGATCCTGGTGGATTCGCCTTGCCAGCTCGATGCCGTCCATCTCGGGCATGTGCCAGTCCAGCAGTACTATGTCGTAGGGCTCATCTCTCCCTGCAGCCAGGCGCAGCATGTCCAGGGCCTGAGCACCGTTCTCCGCACTGTCATGGGGCATATCCCAGGCGATCGCCTGATTGTGCAGGATCTCCCGATTGGTGGCGTTGTCGTCCACGATCAATAAACGGATACCACGCAGGTCGTTGCGTTTGCACTCACGCTCGACCAATATCTCGGAACGGGCCAGGGGCATGCTGAACCAGAAGGTAGAGCCCTTCCCAAGCTCACTCTCCACCCCCATCTCACCCCCCATCAGCCCCACCAGCTGAGAGGAGATGGCCAGACCCAGTCCGGTACCGCCGTAGCGGCGGGTCGTGGAGCTGTCCGCCTGGGAGAATGATTCGAAGATCCGAAGCTGCTGCTGGGGCGAGATACCGATACCTGTGTCGATGATCTCAAACCGTATCCGCACCTCCCGCTCGGACAGGGAGAGCAACGCCAGACGCACTATCACTTCGCCGGTTTCGGTGAACTTGATGGCGTTACCGATCAGATTGACCAGCACCTGCCGCAACCGGGTCTCGTCGCCTTGTACCGTCACCGGCAGGTCGAGAGGCAACACAGGGGTCAACTCCAGCCCCTTGCGATGGGCCCTGTCTGCTAAAAGTTCCGCCGTCTCGTCCACCAGGTTACGCAGGTTGAAGTCTTTCTGCTCCAGCTCCAGCCTGCCGGCCTCGATCTTGGAGAAATCCAGGATGTCGTTGATGATCACCAACAACGTATCCCCCGAACGCTGGATGGTCTCGGCGAATCTGCGCTGACGTTCACCGAGCTCTGTGCCCAGCAGCAGCTCGGTCATCCCCAGTACGCCGTTCATGGGCGTGCGAATCTCGTGGCTCATAGTGGCGAGAAACTCGCTCTTGGCCCGACTCGCCTCCTCCGCCGCCTCTTTCGCCTGCAGCAGGTCGGCGGTCCGCTCCTCCACCTTTCGCTCTAGGTTGGCCTGGTGGTCCCTCACCTCCTGGCGGGCGATCCCCAGGCTTTCGGTCATGTGATTGAAACTGCGGGCCATCTCGGTCAGCTCATCGTTGCCCACCACCGGGATATGCTGTTCCAGTCTGCCGTCCGCGACATTCCGTGTAGCCTGTACCAACTGCTGGAGCGGCAAGGTGAGCCGACGGGTCAACCAGGCAATCAGCCCCAGGCTCAGCACCGCTACAATACTGGTGACCGAAACGATCCAGTCCAGATAACCGCTGATTTCCCCCAGCATCTCTTTCTGGCTCAACACGATCCGTAGCCAGCCGATCACCTCAGTCTGTTTCGGCCGATCCCCATCCAGCCCCAGTTCGTCATCCAGCATCGGCGAGTCCTGGCGGCTGACAACCGGGGTCAGGATGTCGATATAGCCTGGCGCCTGTGGGGAACTGACGAATTCACTGACCAGGGGGTCAGTACCAACCAGCCCGGCGGGCATCGCCGAGACCGACGGCACTTCCAGCAGAGATTCGAATCGCTCTTCCTGGATGATGTTGCGATCCGCACCCATGAACGCCAGATAGACGATCTCGTCATCCCGGGCGCCCTGGCTGATCCGGCGCAGGGCCTCCCGGTCCTCGGTGTAGATGCCGTATTCACTGATCTCCGCCACCAGCTTGGATACATCCATGCCATGATGCAGCAGCGCCTGGTAGCGGTCGCTGCGTTGCTGCTGCATGACCAGCGAGGCAATGGCCACGGCGGTCAACAGCACCAGGGCCATGGTCAGCAGATTGAACTTGGTCGCGATACGAAATTTGGGCCTGCTGAAAATCATGACAGTTCTCTCATTTGTAAACCTTGACGGCACCCGCCACCAGTTGGTCACCGATCTCCCTCTTCATGTGGCGGGCCGTCTTCAAATTCAGTGAGTAGACTACTTGAACCGGCGTCTCCGGCGCGACTTTGCCGGCCGAGACCCCGGTCAGCAGCCGGCGGGCGATAACCCCATTCTGCCGCCCCAGATCCTGGTAATCCCGGTCCAACGCATAAAAGGCACCGGCCTTGACCCAGGAGCGGGAGAGCCCGACCACCGGAATCTTGTTACGGAAGGATGAAAGCAGGACCTGCTTGAGGGTCTGGCTGGAATAAACGGTGTTATCCGATATAGCCCAGAGCACATCGGCCTCCCGGGCCAGCCTTTTGAGCCCCCCGGGGAGTTCTTTGGCACTGTTTACCGGTATCGGCAACAGGGTCAGCCCCTCTGCTTCCGCCGCGCGACGGGCTGCATCCACCCAGGCCTGATTCTGTGCCGGGTCGTAGAGAACGCCGATCCTGCCAGCACTCGGCAGTATCCGGCGCATCCAGTCAAGCTGGGCCTTCGCCGGGAACTCCAGTGCAACGCCGGTAACATTGGGGAGGGCCTGGAGTTGCGCCAGGGGCAACACCATGGTGGCGACCACCGGGCGATCGGGAAACCGCTCGGACGCCAGTTGAGTGGCCCTGGAGCCCAGGGCAAACACCAGATCCATCCCCTGCCCACGCAAGGACTCCAGCTGTTCCTGCTTGGCGCTGTCCTCTTCCAGGGTGACCGAGACAAACTTTACGTCGCCCGGTTCGGCCCGCAGAGTGGCCTTGAAGGATTCGGCTACCTGGCGATAGACCGCGCTGTCGTGGCCACTCAGCACCAGCACCGAATGTTCCCCCAGCGCAGGGGCGGACTGCCCGCCGGCGAATGCCGTCAGCAACAGCAGCCAAAGGATATACGCCACTCGCATCCGGGCTGAATAGAAACGCGCCATCGACCTCGTCTCAGTGATCAGAACGTGTACTGCAATTTGACCCGGTAGGTCCGATCGTTCTGCTCGAGTAGATCCTGCTCATGCTCCTCGGAGCCGGGGTGTCCGTAATTCTCGTCGAACAGGTTGTAGACGCCGGCCGAGAGGGTCAAGCCTGGGATCCAGCGCTGTTGGCTTAAGAGGGTGAGATTGGTCAGGTAGATAGCATCGCTTCTCTCTCCGGCGAGGGTCTTGCGCGGGCTCTCGTACTGCCACTCCAGACCCGCGCCGAGTTCGTCCCCGATCAGCGGGGCGATCAGATTGAACTTGACCATGTGGCTGGGGTAGTTAGACAGCCGGCTGCCGTCGGAGTCGTTTTCGGCGGTTTGGTAGGCGTAGCTGAGGGCTCCCTGCCAGCCGGTCTCCCAGTTTCCCTGCAGTTCCAGCTCGACGCCTTTGACTTTGGCGTCGCCCTGATTCTTTAATACCAGCAGGCCGTCCGCGGGATCGGTGTCCAGCACAATCAGGTCATCTATGCTGTTGTGATAAATCGATGCGATACCGCGCAGCCCCGGGATCAACTGTTGTTCGAGTATCAGCTCATAGGTCCGGATCTCCTCGGGATCCAGATCACCCGCCGCCTTCTGGGTTTCACCGTCGTCGTCGTAATAGAGTTCATAGGCACTGGGAGCCCGAAAGGCCGTACCATAAATCGCCTTCAGGGTGGTCCGCTGCCAGGGCGACCAGATCAGGGCGAGGCGGGGGTTGGTGGTGCCGCCGAAGGTGTCAAAATAATCGTGGCGAATACCGGCGGAGAGGATCAAATTCTCCTTCAACCGGAACTCGTCCTGCAGGTAAAGGGCCCAAGTGTAGTCGTCGGTGTCGGCGTCCAGGTAGGTGCCGTCGCGGTCATAATTCTCCTGTTTCTGGGTTAGGCTGTCTCGGTATTCCCCGCCCACTGTAATTCGATGCCGCTCGAACAGCTCCTGAACCAGTTGGAGCTCCGTACCCCACCACTCACCTTTGGCCTCGTCCTTGTTGATAACGCGATCCAGCGGATTCCCGGGTGCAGCGTAATCGTAAGGGTATTCCGCATAGTAGTCGTACCAGTCGTAGAAGAGCCGGCCCATCAACTCACCACCGTGGTCGAGCAGCTTCTGATACTTCAAATCCACGTAGGCGCGCTTGTCCCGGGTGTGGTTGTCCGGGTCGTTGAAAATCGTGCCGTATGCAGCCGTCGGGATGTACTTGTCCC
>Ga0316189_10001376_pt1 | contig 24218 bp, 21 predicted proteins | sample LowCovwburrow_MG_FD_204930 | JGI IMG/M metagenome (GOLD analysis project Ga0316189, IMG submission 204930) | Coastal sediment microbial communities from Maine, United States - Lowes Cove worm burrow | ecosystem: Environmental > Aquatic > Marine > Coastal > Sediment | place: USA: Maine... | reverse complement strand
GCGACTACTTCGCGGACGACGAAGGCAACATCTTCGAAAACGACATCAACCGCCTCGCCGCGGCCGGGATCACCCGGGGCTGCAACCCGCCGGCGAGCGACCGATTCTGTCCCCAAGACTCGATGACCCGCGGAGCGATGGCCGCGATGCTGGCGAGAGCGTTCAACTATCCGGCCTCCGGCGGTGACCGTTTCGCCGACGACGACGGCCATCTCTTCGAGTCGGATATCGAACGGATTGTGGCCCAAGGTGTCACCCTCGGGTGCAACCCGCCGACCAACGACCGGTTCTGTCCCGGCCGCTCGGTAACCCGGGGTGCTATGGCATCGTTCCTTGCCCGTGCGCTCGATCTCGATCAGACGACACCACCCCCGAGAGAATCGCCATTGCCGGGCAACCCCGACGGCACCTACCCCGTTCCGGCGGACGGACGAGCCGACGACGTTTCACATCCCGATGTCGTGATCGGGAACGGGACTCCGGCATCCTGCACGTCCACAGCGGTCGTCGACGCCGTAGCGCGGGGCGGCATTGTTACCTTCGACTGCGGTCCCCGGCCGCACACCATCGTGATGACCGAGACGGCAAAGGTGTTCAACAATACCGGTCCGAAGATCGTCATCGACGGCGGGGGCCTCGTCACGCTCAGCGGCGGGGGGGCGAACCGGATCCTCTACATGAACACCTGCGATCCTGACCAAGTCTGGACGACGTCGCACTGTCAGGACCAAGACCATCCGCAACTGACCATCCAGAATCTGACCTTCACCGAGGCGGACTCCACGGGTCTCGAGAACGACGGCGGCGGCGCCGTCTGGGTCCGTGGCGGACGCCTCAAGATCGTCAACGCGGTGTTCACCAACAACCGCTGCGAGGCCACGGGTCCCGATGTCGGGGGAGCGTCGGTGCGGGTCTTCAGTCAGTTCCGTGATCTCCCGGTGTATGTGACGAACAGCACCTTCGGTGGTGGGCCGGCGTTCGGGAACGAGTGCTCGAATGCAGGTGGCATCAGTTCGATCGGTGTCTCGTGGACGATCACCAACAGCCTGTTCAGCTACAACGAGACCACCGGCTGGGGAGCCAATCCACAGCGCAGCGGATCGCCGGGCGGTGGCAGCGGTGCAGCGATCTACAACGACGGGAACGAGATGACGCTCCGCGTGCTCGGCACGAAGATTGAGCACAACCACGCCAACGAGGGCGGCGCCGCGATCTTCTTCGTCAGCAACAACCGCACCGGCCACCTCATCATCGAAGACTCGGTCCTTCGCGACAATCCGAGCGACCGTTTCGGTTCTGCAGGATTCCCCGGCATCTTCTTTCTCGGACGTGGCCCCATCCAGGTGAGCGACTCGACCATCGAGTAGCGCTTCTTCACGCGGGCGAGAGATCGGCTTCCGTCGATGACGCGATGGTGGTGTACGAAGACTTCGAACGTCTGTGATCCACCACGGTGCCGGACGCCATCTGATCCGATCGCCGGCTCGGCGGGACCCAAAGAGTCGGAGTGGTACCTTGTCTCAGCCGACGGAGGTACCGACATGACGACCGCTCGCGATCCTCGCTACGACGTCCTCTTCGAATCCGTCCAGATCGGGCCGGTGACAGCCCGCAACCGGTTCTTCCAGGTTCCGCACTGCAACGGCATGGGCTACCGGGACCCGTCGGCATTGGCTGCGATGCGTGGGATGAAGGCCGAGGGTGGTTGGGCCGTCATCGCCACCGAGGAGACCGAGATCCACCCCTCGTCGGACGTCGCTCCCTACATCGAGGGTCGGATCTGGGACGACCGCGATATCCCTGCACACCTCCTCGTCACCGGGGCCATCCACGAGCACGGGTCACTCGCCGCCATCGAACTCGTCCATTCCGGGATGGCGGGAAACAGTATGTACACCCGGATCCCGCCGATGGGCCCTTCGCACCGGCCGACCTCTGGGGACCTCTCTCCGATCCAGGCGCGGCGCATGGACAGGCAAGACATCGCCGACCTGCGACGGTGGTATCGGGAGGCAACCGTGCGCTCGCTCGAGGCCGGGTACGACATCGTATACGTTTATGCCGGTCACAACCTCTCGACGCTTCAGCACTTCCTTTCGCCTCGCTACAACGACCGGGCGGATGAGTACGGTGGATCGCTCGAGAACCGGGCCCGATTGCTGCGCGAGGTGCTCGAGGACACGCTCGAAGTGGTGGACGGGAGAGCGGGTGTCGCCTGCCGGATCGTCGTCGATGAACTGATCGGGTCGGCTGGGTTCACCCGGGACGAGATGGTCGAACTGCTCAGCATGATCGGCGAACTGCCCGACGTGTGGGATTTCATGGTCGGCGCCTGGCCGGACGATTCGGTCACGTCCCGCTTCGGTCCAGAGAGCGAGCGGGAGGACCTCATCAGGGGCCTCAAGGACCTGACCTCGAAGCCGGTCGTCGGCGTCGGCCGCTTCACGTCTCCCGACACGATGGTTCGCCTGATCCGCCAGGGAACCCTCGACTTCATCGGTGCCGCCCGACCGTCGATCGCCGACCCATACCTGCCGAGGAAGATCGAGGCAGGGCGGACCGACGAGATCCGCGAGTGCATCGGGTGCAACATCTGTGTATCCGGCGACTTCACGATGACCCCGATCCGGTGTACCCAGAACCCGTCGATGGGCGAGGAATGGAGGCGAGGCTGGCACCCCGAGACGATGCGGCTGAAGCAGAGCGACGATCGGATTCTCGTGGTCGGCGGCGGACCGGCCGGTCTCGAGGCGGCGATGTCGGCCGGCCGACGCGGACACGGCGTGGTCCTCATCGAAGGGACTCGGGAACTCGGCGGTCGGGTTGCGAGAGAGGCGCGCCTCCCCGGTCTTGCCGAGTGGCGGCGCGTCGTCGAGTACCGGACGGGCCAACTCGACCGCATGCGCAACGTCGAGTACTACTTCGAGAGCACCATGTCCGCCGCCGAGATCCTTCCCTACGGCTTTGGTCACATCGCGGTCGCAACGGGAGCATCCTGGAGGAGGGACGGTGTCGGCGTTTCACGTCCAAGCCCGATCAAGGTCGATCACCCCGTGGAACTGCTCACACCCGACGACGTGATGGGTGGGCGACGCCCGGCAGGAGAACGCGTCGTGGTCTTCGACGACGACCACTACTACCTGGCAAGCTCGATAGCCGAACTCCTCGTCGAGGACGGGTCCTCGGTGGTCTACGTCACCCCGGAATCCGAAGTGGCGACGTGGACGCACAAGACCATGGAACAGCAGCGTATCCAAGAGCGCTTGCTGCGCGTCGGCGTGCGGATCGTCACATCGCACGGAGCGGAGCGCGTCGTGTCGGACGGTCTCGTCGTGCGATGCGAGTACACGGGGCGGGAGCAACTGATCGAGTGTGGCTCGGTGGTCCTGGTCACGAGTCGACTTCCCAACGAGGCCCTCTATCTCGACTTCCTCGATCTTCGTGAGCGGTGGGGGAGTGCCGGCCTCGCCTCGGTGCGAACGGTCGGAGATGCCTTCACCCCGGGAAGCATCGCTGCGGCGGTGTGGGACGGTCACCGGTTCGCCGAAGACCTCGGCCGAACCGACGAGGCGGCCGCGTTCCCGCGAAACATCGCGGCTCTCTAGATTGGATCCCGCGACTGCGATGCACTCCCGGTGGGAAGAGGGTCGGCTACTCCGTGAGGACCGCGAGGCGCTTGAGGCCCTTCTCGAAGTCCGGTCCGACCATCTTGTCCATGCTCCTGAAGATGCTCATGACCTTGACCATCGTGGTCTTCGGTCCGGTCATCGTCCAGGTCACCTTCGTTGCACCCTCGGTCGGCTGCAGCCGGAAGCTGGTGGTGCTCGAGGATTTGAAGGGCTTCAGGAAGTCGAGGGCGATGGTGACGTTCGTGGGCTCGGTCGCGTCGGTGATCTCCATGCGCCCCTCGCCGGCCTTGCGGTTTCCGGACCAGCTGTAGATCGCGCCGGTGCCCGAATCGGTCCCGGAGTAGGTGCGGGTCATGTCCGGGTCGAGTTCGTCCCACGGTGACCAGGACTGCCAGTTGTGGAAGTCGACGATGTGCGCGTAGATGTCCTTCGCCGGGGCGGTGATGATTGCCGAGCGCTCAACGGTGTAGGTATCAGCCATGGCTCGAGATTACACAGTCACCTCCGGGGCGTGAGAGGATTTTCTGCGTCGGGCGACCAGGCGCCGAAACGCCAAGGTCGGCTACACGTGCTGGTCGAAGAGGATGGCATTGCCGTCGGGATCGAACACGGTGAAGCTCGCCGGACCGCTTGGCGTGTCGCCGGTCGTGTCGCCGGTTGGTTCGAGTCCGCCTGCTGCGAACTGGTCCCGGAGGACACGGACATCGGTGAAGTCCTCGACAGGCTGGCCCAGTCCGGCCCATCCCGGGTTGAACGTCAGGATGTTGCCCTCGAACATGCCCTGGAAGAGGCCGATGACCTCGGATTGGTTGGTGACGATCGTCCAGGTCTCGCCGTCTCCTGCGATCATCTCGAAACCCAACTTCGCGTAGAAGTCACGTGACGCGGTCATGTCCTTCACTGCCAGGCTGACCGAGAATGCACCAAGCTCCATTGTGTCCCTTTCGTTTGACTGGTGTTCGTCAACAGTACCGATGAGTGCCATGCGGTCCAGCCCCATCTCCCGGGATGCGCGTGAACGGCCGAGACCTGCGTAGTGTGACCCACTGCCGACTCGCAGAGCGCTTCATGAACGTGAACCCCATCGCCGATCACACGACTCGCTACCAGAAGCGTGCGCGCCGATGAAGGTCACGGAGCATCTCGCCGTCGCCACGGAGCCGGTCATCAGCTTCGAGATCATTCCGCCGAAGCGCGGCGGAGATCTCAACAGCCTCCTCGGTCTGATCGACGAACTCGCGGTGCACCGGCCCCCGTTCATCGATATCACCAGCCACCCGGCCGAGGTGGTCGACGTGGCGACACCGGACGGACCCCGCCGGCGGAGGACCAGGAAGCGGCCCGGGACCCTCGGCATCTGCGCTCTCATCCAGAACAAGCTCAGCATCGACGCGGTCCCGCACGTGCTGTGCGAGGGCTTCACGCGCGAGGAGAGCGAGGACTTCCTCATCGAACTGCACTACCTCGGCATTGACAACGTGTTCGCGATCAGAGGTGACACGGCCGAGCATCGGAACTCCCTCGACGGGGGCCGAACTCGCAACAACTATGCGAGCGACCTCATTGGTCAGATCACCGCCATGAACCAGGGACGCTTCCTCGACGGGCTTGCCGATGCATCCCCGACCGAGTTCTGCGTGGGTGCGGCCGGCTACCCGGAGACGCACGCCGAGGCACCCGACCTGCTCGCCGACGTGGCCCGGGTGAAGCAGAAAGTCGATGCCGGCGCAGAGTACATCGTGACGCAGATGTTCTTCGACAACCGCCACTACTTCTCGTTCGTCGATGAGTGCAGGAGGCAGGGGGTCGACGTGCCGATCATCCCCGGCCTGCGGATCCTCACGAGTCCACGCCAGTTGGAGAGCATTCCACGGGCGTTCCATTGCGAGATCCCCGAGGCGCTGAGCCACGAGATCGAGGCGGCACCCAAGCGAACCAGAGACATCGGGGCCGCCTGGGCCGTCGAGCAGGTGACCGAGCTTCTCGAATCCGGGGCGCCGTCGGCCCACTTCTTCGTGATGTCGAGTGCCCGAGCCGTCAACGAGGTGCTGGCGAGGGCCGGGCTGTAAGAAGAGAGGGTCATGGCCCGATCGGCCATGACCCTCCCGGTTGATGTCTCCTGCGGTGGCTAGACGAGGGTCGCTTCGATGGTGATCTCGACGTTGCCGACCAGCGCGTTGCTCACCGGGCAGCCGTCCTTGGCCTGGGCCGCGAGCTCGGCGAATTCGTCTGCGCCGATGCCGGGGACCTGACCAACCACTGACAGCGCCATTGTCGTGATGCGCATGCCGGCGTCGGTCTTGGCGAAGGTCGCGACGCCCGACGTGTCGAGCTGGGTCGCGACATGGCCCGCGCCGGCGAGGATGTTGCTGAACGCCATCGAGTAGCAGGCCGCGTGTGCCGCCGCGATCAGCTCTTCGGGGCTGGTCTTGCCTTGGGCGGCCTCGGTACGGCTCGCCCAGCTGACCGGCATCGTCCCGGCCGCGCCGGAGTCGAGCGATACGGTCCCTGATCCGCTGAACAGATCGCCATTCCAGGTTGCGGTGCCCTTGCTCTTCATATCTCTCCTCGTTTCTTGTGAGCGATCGCCGCTCGCTTCTGGATATGCCGGGCGGTCCGCCCGGCCTGCGGCAAGCTCATGTCGGCCCGAACCGCAGTACGCGAACTGTACCGGTGACCCTTTGGCCAAATCGGGCCTATTTCGATTGATTCGAGCCGGTCCCGGCCCGGAGCGCCTGCGCGTTCCGGTGACCGACCGGGAAGACGTACAGCGGCACGTGCTCGGCGGGCAGAGCCAGGACGCGGGAGACGGCATCGTCGTCGAACGAACCAACCGGGACCGTGCCCAACCCGAGCGCGGTGACCTCGAGCATCAGGTTCTGGCCGACGTGCCCGACCTCCATGTGGACGTAGCGCACGGAGCGCTCTCCGTACTTCACCGCCGTGCGCTCGAAGACCCCAGCGATGACGAAGATGGCTGCTGCGTCACGCACCGCGTCCTGCTCGGCGGCCTCCTGATAGAGCGCCGGCCGGATGTCATCGGCGGAGACCATCTCGAGGTCGTGACTCGCCGGCCGGTAGCGCAGAACGCCCCGTTCGTTGAGGACGTAGATCTCGACTGGGTAGGTCGCTCCTGCCGATGGAGACGTCCGGTTGCCATCTGGCGTCAACCCCTGCATCGACCACAGCAAGAGTGACAGCTCGGCGTCGGAGAGCGACTCGTTGCTGAGTTGCCGGATCGACCGGCGAGTCGAGAGGGCGTCGTCGAGGCTGACGGTGCCGGGTGACGGTGGCGGGAGCTCGATGGTCGGGCGCGACGATGTGGAATCCACGAGATCTCCTCAGGTGTACGGTGATCGCGACGATAGTCCCGACCACCGCAGCCCAATCCAGGGTTGCGACTACTCCGGTGTGCCCGTCTGGACGACGCGCACGCACAGGAACTCGTCGACGTTGAAGACGCGCAGGCTGGTCTGCTCGCCGGGCGGCACGAACTCGAGCGCCTCCGCGGCATCGATGATCTCCGGGCGGTCGACCTGATAGGTCTCGCCTTCGTGGACGATGACCGCCGAACCGGCGGCGACAACGTTCTTCAGCCAATCAGGGCTGGTGCCATACGGCAGGGCGATGACGAAGCCATCCGTCGTCGCGAACGGGCCGATCGGCGTCTCGTACTCGGCCCCCGACACACGGCCGACGTGACGGATGACTCCGGCATACGCCCCCGGCTTCCCCGCGGTCTTCATGGCTCGCGGATTCATCACCTTGCGGTTCATTCGGCGAACGGCCGTGGTCACCGGCGGGTATTTCGTGCGCATGCCGATCGCGAAGACAGCTCCAATTGCCGCAACGGCGATGAGGAGCGCACCGAGTGCGGCTCCGATCAATCTGATCATGAAGACCTCCTGGCACCGAGTGTGTCTGGTCAGCGTAGGCAGCTGGCCGGTCGTGCACGCCGGGGCCGGTGGAGAGAACGACAGCGGGGTACGCTCGGCGGATGACGCCTGCGGCCCGCCTCGACGATCTGCGCCCCGATCGGCGGCGTTCGGCCGCATTCGGCGACTCCGTCGGGGAGATCGTTGCCTCCGCCGTCGATGAGGTGGTTCCTGCGCTCTCTCGGTTGCAGCAGGTGGCAGCGGATGGTCTCTGGGCGGTCGGATTCATCGGCTATGAGGCTGCGCCGGCGTTCGATCCCAACCTGTCGGTGTTGCCGCGTGTCACCGGCACCTACCACAGCGATCTTCCCTTGCTCTGGTTCGGTCTCTTCGAGTCCCGGGTACTCAATCCCGAACCCGCCGCCGACCTCGGAACCTACACCGTGTCGCCGTGGCGTTGGCTGGATGATCGGTCGACGTTCGAGCGCGCGGCCGAGACCATTCGCGATCACATCATCGCGGGGGACACCTATCAGGCGAACTACACCACCCGGCTTCGGGCCGACTTCTCCGGTGACGCTCTTGCTTTCTATCACGACCTCGCTTCGGCGCAGTCCGGGGGCTACGGCGCATACCTCGATACCGGCCGCTTCCAGATCGCGAGTGCTTCGCCGGAACTCTTCTTCAACCGGCACCCGGCGGGAGGCGGACCCGATCGGCTCGTGACACGCCCGATGAAAGGGACCGCCCCTCGCGGCAGGTGGGCTGCCGAGGATGAGATTCGGCGCCGCGAGCTCGAACTCTCAGCAAAGGACCGGGCCGAGAATCTGATCATCGTCGACCTGCTTCGAAACGACCTCGGGCGAGTTGCCGAGTTCGGCTCGGTCGCGGTCGAGGGGCTGATGGCGATCGAGCGATACGACACGGTCTGGCAGATGACCACCACCGTGCTCGGCGACGTCGATCGCCAGAAGCCGCTCGTCGATGTCCTCGCGGGCCTGTTCCCGTGTGGCTCGATCACCGGCGCCCCCAAAGTGCGGTCGATGGAGATCATCAGCGATCTCGAGTCCGCTCCGCGCGGTGTCTACACGGGAGCGATCGGGTACGTGGCGCCGCCCGGTATCCCGGGTCCCCGTGCCTCGTTCAGTGTCGGCATCCGGACGGTCGTCATCGACGGCGACACCGGACACGCCGAGTACGGCGTCGGAGGAGGGATCACCTTCGACTCCGATCCGGGGGCCGAGTACGAAGAGGCGGCGGTCAAGGCTCGGATCCTCGGCTACGGACGGTCGGATTTCGATCTGCTCGAGACCATGCGATGGAGCCCTAAAGACGGCTGGTACTGGCTGGACCAACACCTCGACCGGCTTGTCTCGTCGGCCGACTACTTCGACGTGCCGCTGGACCGGCAGGCGGTGGTCCGGCAGCTCGCGGCTGCGATCGAAGGTTGTGGCGATTCGCGAGTCCGTCTCACGGTGAGCCGGCGGGGCCACGTCGACATCGCGGTGCACCCGCACGGGGACGGTCCGGATCGGCCGGTGACCGTCGCCATTGATCCCGAACCGGTCGACACATCGAGTCCCTTTCTCTATCACAAGACCACGAGACGCAACACCTACGACGATCGTCGTGCCCGCCATCGCGGGGTCGAGGACGTCCTGCTCGTCAACGAACTCGGTGAGATCACTGAGTCGACCATCGCGAACGTCGCGATCAAGCTCGCGGGGGAGTGGGTGACGCCACCGATCGAGGCAGGCTGTCTCCCCGGGATCTATCGGCAGGTCCTCATCGGCGATGGCCGCCTCGTTGAGCGGCCGATTCGCATCAACGACCTCGAACACTGCGAGGGGATCGCGCTGCTGAATTCCGTGCGGCTGTGGCGCGAAGCCGAGATCGTGATCTGAGCGGGCGCGGTCGTCGGCCGGAGTCATCCGAAACCAGGTCAAGACATCGGTCGAGCAGCGAGTTGGCGACGCGCGCCGCTAGAACCCGACCTCACGGGTTCCGGGCCATGCAGCCACCAGCAACCGCAACACTTGTGCCAGCCTGGAGGGCAGAGCACCCATGACCAACCGAGATGCGAGAGGGGTCAGGTGATCGCGCAATGAGTCCGTTGATCACGCCACCCGATTCCGACCGCACCCGACGCCCCTTTGTCGGCTGGCGGATTGCAGTCCTGGCGACGATCACCGGGGCCATGACCGGCCCTGGCCAGACGATCGGCGTATCCGTCTTCGTTGACCCGATCATCGGCGACCTCGGCCTCACCCGGTCTCAGGTATCGGCGGCCTACCTCGTCGGAACGCTGCTGGGAGCGATCGCCCTCGTGCGGGTGGGACGTTGGATCGACCAGGTCGGATCCAAGCGCGCCATGACGTGGATCGGTGTGGCGTTCGGTGTGGGCCTGGTTGTGATGAGCGGCGTGAACGGACTCGTGACGCTAGTGGTCGGATTCACCTTGATCCGGTGGCTCGGGCAGGGGTCTCTCGGCCTGGTGAGCACGGTTTCGATCACGCACTGGTTTGAGCGGCGGCGCGGCCTCGTGTTCGGTGTGTCGTTCACGGTTGTGAGCGCCTTGATGGCGCTGACCCCGGTCTTCCTCGGGTTGGCGGTTGAGGCGTACGGCTGGAGGTCGGCGTGGATGATCGCGGCTGCTGCGGTCTGGATCGTCGTCGTGCCGATCGCTCGGTTCGGCATTGTCGACCGGCCTGCCGACGTGGGGCAGTATGTCGATGGCGATGTTTCGCCGCCGGTGCACGGTGACCTCGGCGCCGCGTCCCTGTCCCGCTCGCGGAGAGAGGCTCTCGTTGAGTCGCGATTCTGGCTGCTGAACGCCGCAGTCGCGACGACGGCGATGCTTGTCACCGCGCTGAACTTCCACCAGATTTCCATCCTCGGCGAGGAGGGCCTCACCGCGACCGAGGCGGCAACCATGTTCCTGCCACAGGTGGTTGGTGCGATCGTGGCGGGTCTCATCGTCGGAGCCTTGGCTGATCGGATTCCGGCGCGATTCCTGGTGGCACTGTCGATGGCGCTGTTGGTATGCAGCCTGCTGTTGGTCTCGGTCGTTCGGCCCGGCTGGCCGGTTGTCGTCTACGCCATCTTGCTTGGCGCATCTGCCGGCGCGCAGCGACCTCTCGTCGCGACCCTGCTTCCGCGTTGGTACGGACTCATCCACATTGGGGCGATTCAGGGTGTGTCGGCCCTCCTCGGGGTTGCAGCGTCTGCGACGGGGCCGCTGGCACTCTCCTTGGTCAGCGGATGGATGGGAGGCTACGGCCCTGCGGCACTGCTCCTCTCCGTCGTTCCGCTGCTCATCGGTGTCGCGACGCTCGCCATCGACGAACCAGAGTTCGTGCCTCGAACCGTCCCGGCGGGACGCTGATCCTCTCGGCAGAGTGAGCGAACGGCGGGCTAGGCCTCTGACCCTGACAGTTCCTCGGCCTCTGCGAGGTTATCTCGTCCTTCCCTGAGTGCGGCGACGGCAACAAGGAGCGCAGCGATCGGGTCGGCCCACCACCAGCCGAAGAGCGCATTCGCCGCGAGGCCGAGCAGGACGCCGACGGCGAGGGCCGCATCGATGATCGACATTCGGGCTTCGGCAGCGAGCGGTTCGCTCTCCAGGCGTCGACCGGTCGTCCGTTTCAACGCTCCGAGCGCCAGCATCACCGCCGCAGTCACCGCCAGGTAGGCGATGCCGAGCGTTGACTCGTCTGGGGCAGACGAGGTTGCCAGCGCCAAGACGGCGCCGACCGTTACGACGGCAGCGAGGACGAAGAAGGCCCATGCAACGAGGCGGAGTGCCTTCGCCGTGACCCGATCGCTGTCGCGGCCCGGGTGACGCAGGTGCCACACGACAACGCCCGAGGCGAAGAGTTCAACCATGGTGTCGAGTCCGAACGCGACAAGCGCAAGGGACTGGGCGGCGATTCCGAGGCCGATTGCGATGACCATCTCGACGGCGTTCCACGCGATCGTGGCGTACTCGAGGCGGAGGCCGCGTTTCTCGAGCGCGTCGCGTGTGTGGTCGTCGTTCACCGTGCCTGCTCCCTGCTGCGTGCGGAGCGTAGGCAGCGAGCGCTCTCTCGGCGCAGCTGATCTTCGACTGCCAGTCGATCGCCGACGCTTTCCACCATTCGGGCGTCGGGACGCGCGGGCCGATCTTCCGCCCTGTGTCAGACGGTCCAAGAATGGCTTGCTGCATCGGATCGACCGTTGCCTGGTGGACGCCTACGGCTCCCGGCGTCACATTGAACACGGTGAGGTCCTGGCAGAGAGCAACAACTCTCGAGTAGGTGCCTGCAACCGCCGCGAACACGGGATCGATGTCGCCTTCGGTCACGTGACAATGCCACATCGCCGCCATCGCTGGTCGGACCATGTCAAACACGATGCCGGCGGCGGCTGGTGTGTGCCCGTCGTTGACGATGCATTGGGCGAGTTCGATGGGGAGGCCCATCACCTCGGCGAACGCCTTCGGTGGAAGGACTGTCTCGTGGATCAGGAGGTCGCATCCTTGGGCAACCTCGACAAACGGCATCGTTGGAGTCGTTTCGCCCGAGGAAACGGCGCTCTGACCGGCGAAATCGACGCGGAACCCGATGGCGCCGTTGAGCACATGGATGACCGGGAATGATGTGATCGTGACCCCGTTGCGGTCGCAGATCACCTCGGTGCGGCCATACGGCACCTCGGTGGCCGTGGCCCCGGCGCCGGACGCAAGGATATTCCCCGCTATGCCGACGAAATCCCACGCGAGCGCAGCCTGGATGTGCTCGACGAATGCCGCGATACCTCGGGATGGTTTGTTCGACGAGCCGCCCCACACCTCTACGGGGTCGAGCCGCCCCGCCTTCACGCAGCTTCCCGTCAGCGTGAGATAGTCCGAGATGTGGTCGGTGTGCAGGTGGGTGAAGAATACCTTCTTCAGGGCGGTCGCCGGGACCTGCAACCCGCTGAAGTTCGCCAACGAACCCGACCCGAGATCAAAGACCATCACTTCGCGCTGCGCGTTGCCGATCTCAACGAGGACGGAACCGGTGGCCGCGGCCTTCGTCAGCCACGGTTGACCCGAGCCGAGGATGGTGACACGGATCTCCCCTTCGGCCAGAGCCTCGATTCCCGGCACGAATACGTCGTCGCGGTCGACGCGCGGCGAGCCGGCGACCGCCGCCGTGGCAAGTGCCGCCGCGCCTCCCAGGTAGACGGGAGTGAAGGTCGGCATGGCGCGTGCCCCGCTGCTCGCGGTGATCACTCGGCATTCCCAACCTACACCGAATCCCAGTGGCACATCAGGGATCGCCGGTCACGCTGCCCAACGGACCCATCAATGTATGAGTGTCCCTGAATCCGCAAACCTGAGTGGACAGGCTTCAGGTTCGTACATCCGTCGGAATACCGCGCACCGAACAATGGTTGAAGGTTCACCAATCACGAGAAGGAGCGAGGCTCCCATGGCGAATACTCGAGAACTCACCCTCCCGGTCCTCCCACTCAGCAACGGGGTGGTGTTCCCCCACATGGTGGTGACACTGCGAACCGAGACCGAAGAATCCATTACAGCGGTCGCTGCCGCCGAGCAGTCCGACGGCATGCTGCTGCTGGTGTCCAAGCTCGACGGCAACTACGCAAGCGTCGGCACGGTCGCTCAGATCAAGGACAGGGACGGAGCCAACGTCGTCGTCGAAGGGCTGGCCCGTGCCCGCGTCGGCGTCGGACGAACCGATGATCTCGGAGCCCTCTGGGTCGAAGTCGAACAGTGCCCGGAGGCGGACGTTCACGATGAAGCGCTCGACGACCTCGTCGGTGAATACCGGGCCGTGGTTCGTGAGGTGCTGGAACAGCGCGGGATGAGTGGCGTTGCCGATCGCGTTCTCGGCATTGAGAACCCAAGCCAATTGGCCGACCTGGCGGTCTACTCACCGGATCTGTCGCTCGAACAGAAGATCGAACTGCTCGAGACACTCGACATCCGCGAACGACTCGGCAAGCTCATGTCGTGGATGGGCGAAGTGCTCGCCGACCTGACGTTGCGTGAGAAGGTGCGCACGAGTGCGACCGAGCGGATCGACAAGTCCCAGCGCGACTACATGCTCCGCCAGCAACTCGAAGCTATCAAGAAGGAGCTCGGCGAGGAAGACGACATGTCTTCCGAGTACCGGCAGAAGCTGGCGGACGCCGATCTTCCCGAGCAGGCACGCGAAGAGGTTGCGCGAGAGATCGACCGGCTGGAACGCATGTCCGAACAATCCCCGGAACACTCCTGGATCCGCACCTGGCTCGACACGATGTTCGACGTTCCTTGGGGTGAGACCTCAGAGGACCACCTCGACCTCGACGAGGCGTGGGCCGTGCTCGACGCCGACCACACCGGTCTCGCCGATGTGAAGGAACGCATCGTCGAGCACCTCGCGGTGCGCAAACTCCGCAAAGAACGCGGCCTCGAGGACGCCGGCAATCTGCGCGAGGGCGCCATCCTGCTCCTCGTCGGACCTCCCGGTGTTGGCAAGACATCGCTGGGCGAGTCGGTCGCACGCGCCCTCGGTCGCAAGTTCGTGCGCGTTGCTCTCGGCGGCATTCGCGACGAGGCCGAGGTTCGTGGCCACCGCCGCACATACGTGGGCGCCCGCCCGGGACGTGTCGTGCGGGCTTTGATCGAGACCGGGACGATGAACCCAGTGTTCCTCCTCGACGAGATGGACAAGGTCGGATCTGACTGGCGCGGAGACCCGTCGTCCGCTCTGCTTGAGGTGCTCGACCCGGCGCAGAACCACACGTTCCGGGATCACTACCTGGAGTTGGACGTCGATCTGTCCGACGTGCTGTTCATCGCCACGGCGAACCAACTCGAGAGCATCCCGGCACCACTGCTGGATCGCACCGAGGTCATCCACCTTGATGGCTACACCGATCTCGAGAAGGTGGCGATTGCCCGCGATCACCTCCTTCCCCGCCAAGTTCGCGGTGCCGGCCTCGAACCGGAGGAGATTGACGTCACCGAAGCAGCCCTCATTGCCGTCGTCGATCGCTATACGAGAGAGGCGGGTGTCCGCTCGCTCGAGCGAGAGCTCGGCAAGCTGACGAGGAAGGTCGCGACCAAGATCGCCAAGGGGGAGGAATCCCCGGACGTGGTCGAGGTCGATGAACCGAATGTCCAGGATCTGCTCGGCAAGCCCAAGGTGTGGCGCGACGAAGCGAAAGATCGCACGGCGGTCCCCGGCGTGGCGACGGGTCTCGCCGTCACCGGAGCCGGTGGCGATGTGCTCTTCATTGAGGCGACGTCCATGGCCGGTGAGTCCGGCCTGACCTTGACCGGTCAGCTGGGCGACGTGATGAAGGAGTCGGCGCGCATCGCGCTGTCGTATATCGAATCGCACGCCGACGAGTTGGGGATCGATCCGGCGACGTTGGATCGGAAGTTTCACCTCCATGTGCCCGCCGGCGCCGTTCCCAAAGACGGTCCGTCGGCCGGGATCACGATGACGACGGCCCTCGTGTCGTTGCTCTCGGGTCGCAATGTGAAGCACGACCTCGGCATGACGGGCGAGATCACCCTGCAAGGTCGCGTGCTGCCGATCGGCGGCGTCAAGCAGAAGGTCCTCGCCGCCCAACGGGCCGGTCTGACCGAGGTGATCGTCCCCGCTCGCAACGAGGCCGATCTCGACGACGTGCCCGAAAGCTGCCGAGACGAGATGACGTTCCACGTCGTCGCGACCATCGACGAGGTGCTCGACCAGGCGCTCGAACCGGCCTGAGGACACCGCACGAAGGAGATCGTTGGCCGGAGACGGCAATCGAAGGGGTACCCCCGGACAACACCGGGAGTACCCCGGTGCTCCGACGAATCTCCACCGCACCCGACGCGGGGGTCGTGTGCTCAGTGCTCGTGGGAGTGTTCGTGGGAGTCCGGACCGGACCCGTCAGGGCCCACTCAACAGCCGGGTTCGCCGTGATTCCCACAGCACGAGGTGCCGTTCTTCAGCTTGATCGCGTTGTTCTTCGCCACCAGTCGCAGTTTCTCGAGCAGCGGTAGATCGCTGTTGCGGAAGTTGTCGAACGACGGGCGCAGACCTGGTCGTGTCATGACCGAACCGTACCACCCCGCATGATCCGTGCTCCGGCTAGCGTCGGATGAACCGACGCGAGAGGTGCGCATGTACGTGATCAGGAGAGTCTGGGTGACGAAGTCCCGGCAGGCGAGGCAGGTAGCGTCGCTCGTTGCCGAGATCGGCGGGGTCTACGAAGAGATCGGGCAGCGTCAGGATGTCCGCGTCTACTTCAATGGCGGGACGCTGCCGGGGGAGCGCGACGTCGTGTACATGGAGTGGACGGCACCGGTCATCGACTCGCCCTACCGGGGCGATAACGCCCTGCCCGACACCGGCGCCGTGGGACAGAAGGTTCGCGATCTGACCGAGGACTCCTGGATCGAGTTCTACGAACTCCTCACGCCCGACAAGGCGTTGCCTACCGAGTAGCAGCACCAGCCAGCGCGGTTGTCTGCCGCGCGATCTGACGCCGATGCCCGACGAACCCGGCGTCGGTGGTGGCAGCGGGGTACGCCGGTAGTCTCAACCGCTATGGATGAGCCCTCAGCCGCAGGACGGGAGAGCCGGCCTGCGGGGAAGCAGGGTCGGCGGGAGTTCCTCGCGCTGATGGCGGCCGCGACGGCGACCGTAGCGATCTCGATCGATGCGATGCTCCCGGCGTTCGCCGAACTCCGCGAGTACCTCGGCCTTCCCTCGGACTCGTCGTCCGTTGCGTTGGTCGTGACGGTGTTTTTCGCCGGTCTCGGCATCGGGCAATTCGTCTACGGACCGCTCGCCGACCGATTCGGCCGCAAGCCAGTCTTCCTCGCGGGATTGGTCCTGTATACGACGGCAGGCTTCGCCACCACGCTCGCGACGTCGCTCTCCTGGATCCTGATCGGCCGCTTCTTCTGGGGCCTTGGTGCGGCCGGTCCCCGGATCGTCTCGCAGGCGCTGCTGCGCGATCGGTTCCGCGGTGATGCCCTCGCTCGTGCGATGGCGGTGATCGTGACGGTGTTCCTCATCGTGCCGACCCTTGCCCCTGTTCTCGGCGAGATGCTGCTGCGGTTCGGATCGTGGCGGTACACCTTCGCCGTCGGACCGATCTTCGGCATGTTGGTGGCACTGTGGTCGACGAGGCTCACCGAGACACTGAAGCCGAGTGACCGTCGACCGATCAACCTCAGAGCGCTGCTGAAGACCGTCGGCGCGATCCTGACGACGCGCCGCACCATCGGGAATGCCGTCGCTCTCATGGTTATGAGCGCGGCGTTCCTTCCCTACTTGGGGTCGTCGGAACGGATGTACGGCGAGATCTACGACTACGGCGACACGTTCTTCTTGTTCTTCGGTTCGAGCGCGATCGTGATGGCCGGGTTCACGCTGGTCTTCGCCCGACTGGTCAGGCTCATGGGCTCCCGGCGAACCATGGCGGGTGTCTTCATCCTTCTCGTCGTCGCTTCCACCGTGAACCTTCTGGTCACCGTCCTGTCTGACGGCGTCCCCGCCTTCGTCTTCTTCTTCCTGGCCACGACCTTGCTGATCTCGCTCCAGACGGCGCTCTCTCCGCTCCTGACGTCGGGAGCACTCGACGAGGTCGGCTACGCCGCGGGGACGGCCGCTTCGACGATCGGCGTCATCAGTCTGCTCGGCGGCGCCATGCTGTCGCCGTTCGTCGACTCGGCCATCGGAGCGACAATCACGCCGTTCGCCGTCGGGTTCTTCGTGTTCAGCGTGCTGGCTGCGTTGGCTGCCGGCTGGGCCAACACGGGTCGGTCCGTCGCGAGGGTTGCCTGACAACGATGATGCCCTCTAGATGACGGTGAGGTCTCGGCCGTAGACGAACGGTTCGTTGTAGGCCGATGCGACCTCATCGTAGAGGTCATCCTCAGTCGCGTGCCAGAGCAACTGGTGGGCGAGCACCAGCGCCCCTGGATCCGCCTCTGCAGCGATTCGGCCGAGGTGGGCTCCCGATGTGTGGGACCGCTCGTGATATGACCGCCACTCGGGAGGACGATTCGAAAGTCCCGCCGTCGAGTAGACCTCATGCACCAGCACGTCGCAACCGGCGTAGGTGGGCACCATCTCGGCGAACGGGCCGGTGTCGCCTGAGATGATGACCGTCCGGTCGGGAGTGGAGATGCGATATCCGAGGGCGGGGAACGGGCCGTGGAGGGCCGGATCCCAGTCCCCGTGGTGCACTTCGAACGCCTCGATGGTCACGAGGTCGTCGTTGTAGACGACGCCGGGCGTCACGTCTTGGCCGACGATCTCGTGGCCCCGTTCGGTGTGTGGTTCGTTGAGGGATCGCTTCGCGACGTCCAGCGAGTAGGCCTCGGCGATCGAACGGGACATCGCGGCGGTGCCGCGCGGGCCGTAGACCTCGAGGGGTTCGTCTCTACCGAACATCCATGGCATCAGCATCAACTCACCGAGGCCCAGCGTGTGGTCCGAGTGCATGTGGCTGAGGAATGCCTTCGTCACCTGTGACATCGCAAGCCCGGCTATTCCAGCCTCGTGGCCTTCGGACAGACGGAGGCCGACACCCGGTCCGAAATCGAAGAGGTAGGGGTTGTCGTCGACCACCACGGCGGTCGAGGTTCCTGCTCGCCCGGGTTCGGTGCGGGGCGTGCCGGTGCCGAGGAGCACCACGCGCGTGCGATGGTCGGTCATGGGTCGATGGTACGAGATGTCGCGGCGGCGATGCCGCTCCGGCCGATTGCGCGTGCTAGTGGGCGAGCAACACGGGGAAGTCGTGTGCTTCCATCGGCGGCGGCTCTCCGGTGAAGCGCTCCACTTGGACGAGACAGGTCTGAGCGCTCGGGCCCTGGGCGAGTTGCGAGGTGCCGACGTCGCGGGTCAGAACGTTGGGGTTGCCGCTCCGGTCGAGACCATCGGGTCCGACCGGGTCCCACCACGCACCGGTCGGCAACTGGACAACTCGCTCGATGAGATCGTCCCGGATCGTGACGCTAGCCAGCGTGGCACCACGGTCATTGAAGACCCGGACAAGATCTCCGTGGATCAAGCCGCGTTCGGCAGCATCGCCGGGGTGCATCCCTACCTGTTCGCGTCCGTCGACCTTCGCATTGAGGCTCGTCTCTCCGTGGTCCCACTGCGAGTGCAGCCTCGTCTTCGGCTGGTTCGAGATCAGGTGGAGCGGGTACTCGGTGGCGTTGCCGATCCATTCCTCCGGTTCGATCCAGGTCGGATGTGGCGGGCAGGTGGAGTAGCCGAATCCGGCGACTGCTTCCGAGTACAACTCGATCTTGCCGGACGGCGTCGAAAGCGGTGATCCCTCCGGGTCTGCGACGAACGCCGCGAGCGTCGATTCGGCCGGCGGAATCCAGCCATCGGGAATCTGGAAGTGGCCAAGCCCGCGGAGTTCATCGAGGGTCGGGAAATCGCGGTGGTGAGCGTGGAAGCGTTCGTAGAGGTGCTCGATCCACTCCGCACCGGTACGACCCTCGGTGAAGCGGTCCTCCGCACCGAGTCGGCGCGACAGGCCGGCGAAGATGTCGTAGTCATTGCGGGCGTCGCCGACCGGATCGATGACTTGCTCCATCCAGAAGATGAAGTCGTCCGTCGTGCTTCCGCCCACATCGTTCCGTTCGAGGGTTGTCGTCGCGGGAAGAACGACATCGGCGCGTCGGGCGAGGGCGTTCCAGAACGGCTCGTGAACGACGACGGTGTCCGGGATCTGCCAGGCCCGTGCGAGTCGGTTGAGGTTCTGGTGGTGATGGAATGGGTTCCCACCGGCCCAGTAAACGAGACGGGTCTCCGGATAGGTGAGGCGGCGTCCGTCGTAGTCGAAGTCCTCGCCACCGTGGAGGAGCAAGTCCGAGATCCGGGCCACCGGGATGAAGTTGGAGACGGCGTTGCTGCCCTGGGGGAGTCGGGGGAGTTCGTGGTAGCCGACCCCGTGCCCGACGAGGCCCACGGCTCCGTAGCCGAATCCGATCCCGCCGCCCGGCTGGCCGATCTGACCGAGCATGGCCGCCAGCGCACTCGCCGCCCAGTAGGGCTGCTCCCCATGGTCCGACCGCTGAACCGACCAGCTCACGGTCACGAGTGTGCGGGCCCGGGCCATCTCGGCGGCAAGCGACCGGATGCGGTCCGCTTCGACTCCTGAGATATCGGACGCCCACTCCGCCGACTTCGGGATGCCGTCAGTCTCGCCGAGCAGGTAGGAACGGAAGCGGTCCCATCCGACGCAGGCGCGCGCTAGGAACGACTCATCATGGTCACCAGAGACCAGCAGGCTGTGGGAGAGGCCGAGCATCACGGCGGCATCGGTGTTCGGACGCATCGGTAGCCACTCCGATTCGATCAGGTCCTCCCGTAGTGGTGAGAAGTTGACGAATCGGACGCCCCGGTCGCGGCAGGTCTCGAGGCGGCTGGAGAGCAGGTGCCGACCCTGGCCGCCGTAGCTGACCTGGCTGTTCTTGATCGGCATGCCGCCGAAGCTGACGACGAGCTCGGTGTCCTCGGCGATCTCAGCGAACTGTGGTTGCTCGTCGACCAGGTCGTCGAACGAGATCCCGAAGACGTGGGGCGTGATCACGATCCCTGCAGCGATGGAGTAGTTGTCGGCCGAGGACGTGTAGCCGCCGATGGAGTTGAGGAACCGATGAACCTGACCGACGGCGTGGTGGAATCGGCCGGCACTGGCCCAGCCGTAGCTGCCGCCGTAGATCGCTTGGTTCCCGAACTCGGTTCGCACGCGTTCGAGTTCCACGGCCACCATGTCGAGAGCGACATCCCAGTCGACCTCGACGAACGGCTCGTATCCGCGGCGGTCGTTGTTCGAGCCCGGACCGTTGCGGTACCAGCTCTCGCGAATCGATGGCCGAGCGACACGGCTGCGGCGTACGGCCTTGAGGGACTGGCCGATGGGGGACGGGTCCGGGTCCTTGGCGAACGGGTGAACCGCAGTGATCTCAGTGCCGTCGGTCTCGACGTCGTAGGCACCCCAGTTTGTCAGTGTCAGATGTCGTGTTGTGGGCATCGTCCTCCCCGGTCCACGCGAACCCTAGTGATGGCGGGTGGCCACTCCGGATGCCATGCGTGGCTGAGCTGCGGCCGTCGAACGCGGCCGCACGCGCCCTGCTCTCGGACGATTCGGTGCCCATGGCGCATACGGCAACGGTGATGGGCGGGCGGACCCGCCGGAAGCGCTAGCTCCCCTCGTCGTCACCGGCGAGGATCCGGTAGACATCTCTCCTGGTCCGCTCGAGGATCGCTTTCGCCCTGGCGATCTGAGCCCCGGACCCGGAGCGGGCGACCTCCATGACAGCGGCGCCAACCTGGAATCCAAGCTCGCGCAGTTCGAACAGTCCGTCTTCGTCGGTGTCAGAACCGAAGCGTTCCCACGGGGGAGCGTCTTCGGCGAACTCGATCTTGGCGTATCCGTCCTCGGTGAGGCGATACACCTTCTTCCCGTCTTGATCCGTCGTTTCGATGAGTCCTTCATCACTGAGCTGCTGGAGTGTGGGGTAGATGGAGCCCGGGCTTGGCTGCCACATTCCGCTGCTGCGCTCCGAGAGTTCTTGCATGATCTGATAGCCATGCATGGGCTCTTCGGCGAGCAAATGGAGAATGGCGGCGCGAACGTCGCCGCGGCCTACCTTCGGCTTGCCGGGGAAGAACGGTGCGGATCCCATGGGGAATCCACCGCGGCGGCCGTGGCTCTTCCTGTGCTTGTGGTGGCCGGACGCCATCGCCATGCGGCGGCGGACAACGGGCCACGGGGGTGTCAATGCGTATGACATCGGTCTCCTTTCGAGAACTTTCAATACTATATCACGATATATCGTGATGTGTCAACCCATGTCCTGTCCCTGCGGCGTCAGCGCCGATCGCGTAGGGTGGGCTGGAGCGCTACCGGGAGGCGGCATGGCGAACGAATGGACGCTCAACTACCTGCCATCCGACGGCGGACGCCTGACGGGGCGTCTCAGCGTCGGACCCGAGGATGTGCGGTTCTCCGCGCTCTACGACTCGTCGAACAGCGAGATCGTCAAGGGGATTACCGGGGCCCTCGGCGCGTACGCCGTGTCGGGTGGTCACGCGTCCTACGTTCACAATTCGGGCACTGAATTCGAAGTGGTTCTCCCGAGAACCGAGATCACGTCCGCTGTACGGGCCAAGAAGGGAATGATGAAACGGGCCGTCATCACCATGGCGGACGGCAGCGAGTTCGTGTTCGACTACGGCATGCTGTCGACGAAGAAGCTCGTTGCGGCTATCAACGGCTAGCGCGCCGGCCACTCGATCTGGACGTATCTGACGAAGCGTTGGTCGTCGTTCTTGCCCCGCACGGCGTTCGCGTCTTCTGATCGCCTGTGATCGTGTGCCGTCGCCATGTGCACTGGGCGGCGCTCAGAAGGAAGGCACTGAGGTGGTTCAGGGGCAGCCGGCACCGGGCGCACGCGTAGTTGACGGGCAACTGTCGGCGATTCGCAGAACCGCGGGTGCCCTCGGTGTTGCGCTCATTGCGCTCAACGCCCTTGACCGCTTCGTGACGAACCTCATCATCGATCGATTCGGTGACATCAGGGTGAACCCTGTGATGGCACCGATGATCGGCACTCCTTCCGCGATGCTCGTGAAGGTCGGTATCTGCGTCGTGGTCCTCGCTCTCACGACCCGTATCATGTCGCCACGAATGGCGACCGGCCTGCGGATGGCCGTAGCGGTGTACATGATCGTCGCCACCGCGACCGTCGGCCAGGACGCCGACCTGGTGTCCTAGGGCGCGACCTTCGTCGTTCCTGTCGGGGAGTGGCGCCCGCAGACGCTACCGGCCGAGGATCGATTCGATGTCGGCCATCTGCCCGCGGGACAGTGGACCGAACGCCATGGCGCCGGCATTCTCCCTCACCTGCTCGCGAGTCTTGAAGCCCGGAATCGGGATCGTGACGTCGCTGCGTCCCCACAGCCATGCGATCGCGCCTTGCGACAGCGTTCTGCCGTCGCTCGTGAGTACGTCGCGGACGGAGTCGAGTGCCTCGATCCACCGCTGGGCAGGCCGGCCGTCTTCGAGTCCGGGGAACCACTGGGCGCTGCCGCGGACGTCGTCGTCACTGAATTGGGTGTCGGCTGTGAACTTGCCGGTCAGGATTCCCATCCCGAGTGGACTCCGGTTCACACTTGCGAGACCCATCTCCTCGCAGAGAGCGAGAAGCTCGAGGTTTCCGTCGAAGACGCTGAGCTGCTGTTGCACGGCCGCACAGCCGGGACCATCGGAGAATGCGGCCGCCGCGTCGGTGCGATCGGTGCTCCACCCGTACGCCCTGATCTTCCCCTCGGCCACGAACCGTTCGAGTTCGTCTCGTACCGGGAGTGATCGATCGATTGTGAGTCCGCCGGGGTGCAACTGGTAGAGGTCGATGTAGTCGGTGCCCAGGTTGGCGAGGCTGGTCTCGAGGTCCTCGCGCATGTGGGGGACCACGTCGCTTGCCTCCTCGGAGACGCCGTAGCACGTCACGTTCTTGGCCTCGGCGTGGACGCGATGGCCGAATTTCGTGGCAATTACGACCCGGTCTCGTCGCCCAGCGAGGGCCGACCCGAGAATCCGCTCGCTGTGGCCGCAGCCGTAGTTGGCTGCCGTGTCGAAGAACGTGGCTCCAAGATCGATGGCCTCTTGGATCGCGAGGGTGGACTCATGGTCGTCGACGGCACTCCAACCCGCCGCGTTTCCGTCGAACGTCCAGACGCCGCCAATGGCCCAGCAGCCCATACCAACGGCGGAGACCTCGATGCCGCTCCTCCCGAGGGTTCGTTTCATGCCTTCGCCCTCCTGTCGTGGTGTCGGTCGATTGTCGCGCGGATCTCGGCGCCTGCCCAGCCCGGGGTTATGGATCCTTGGTCCTCAACCGTCGTACTCGATCAGGATCTCATCGAGCGGCTTGCGTTCGAGCCGCGGCACCACCGAGTTCGGTTCCGGGTAGCCGATCGGAAAAAGGATGAACGGCCGTTCGTTTGCGGGCCGTGCGAGCAGTCTGGTGAGGAACGCCATGGGGCTCGGGGTGTGGGTGAGCGTGGCGAGTCCCATGGTGTGCAGCGACGCGATGAACATCCCGGCCGCGATCCCGACGGACTCTTTGACGTAGTAGTGTTTCTGGCGCTCGCCCTCGCTGTCGACCCCGTATCGTTGCTCAAAGAGGACCACGATCCACGGTGCGAGTTCGAGGTACTGCTTCTGCCACGAGGTGCCCAGGCGGGCGATCTCGTCTTTCCAGTCATCGGGCATCCGCCCCTCGAGGTAGTTCGTTCGCTCCTCTTCCTCGGCGGCGAGACGGATCCTGCTCTTCGTCTCGGGATCGCCGACGACGACGAAGGTCCACGGCTGTTGGTGGGCGCCGGACGGTGCGGTCCCGGCCGTGCGGATCGCAGTCTCGATCAGGTCCCGCGGAACGGGTTCGGCGCTGAACGTCCGGATCGACCGGCGTTGGGCCATCGCCTCGTAGAACGCGGTTCCTCGTTCGCGCATCTCGTCCTCGGAGAGGCGGCTCGGGCCATACGGGACGAAGTCCCCGCCGGTGGTGTAGGGGTAGTGGTCCTGGGTCACGGCTGCCTGCTCGCTTCTGTCGTGGTTCGATCGTCGGCGTGTTCGCCTCGATGATGCCATGCGTGCGGGCGTGACGGGTCGGGTGCCGGTGGTCCGCGTCCAGTCTGCATCGTCG
>Ga0316189_10001375_pt1 | contig 24220 bp, 20 predicted proteins | sample LowCovwburrow_MG_FD_204930 | JGI IMG/M metagenome (GOLD analysis project Ga0316189, IMG submission 204930) | Coastal sediment microbial communities from Maine, United States - Lowes Cove worm burrow | ecosystem: Environmental > Aquatic > Marine > Coastal > Sediment | place: USA: Maine... | reverse complement strand
TATATAACCAGCTCAGGGTAACACCCTGAGTACGCAATACGTCCAGGTCAATGAGGCCAATTCCTCGGTGTGTTACACCGAGCTTGATAGATATAACTCCTTTGGGGTATCGGTATCCTGGGTTAAGTACAACAAATTCATCCCCCTCAACCAAACTAACTCAACACCTTGACCACCACGGAAGAACAGCCCCCCTACATCCTGCCCCAGCCCATGACGCCTGCCGAGGTCGCATGCAGCCGTAAATTGGTTCAGGATCTCCGCCTACCTGAGATCGTTGCAGAACTCCTCTGCCGACGCGGGCTGACAAGCCCGGAAGCAGCAGCCCCCTTTCTCGCGCCGCAGTTGGCTGAGCTGCCTTCACCCGCAGCCCTGAAAGGACTGGACGCAGCTGTTGATATCCTGGCTGAGATCATCCAGGCCGGGCAGCAGGTGGTTATCCACGGGGATTACGATGTGGACGGTATCACTGCCACCGTGCTGTTGACCGATTTTCTGGCCAAGCTTGACGTCAAGGCAATCTGGCATCTGCCCAACCGGCTGACCGATGATTACGGCCTGACCATGAAATCCGTGGCGGCCTTAGCGGAAAAGGTGTGCATGCCTGCCCTCCTGATTACGGTGGACTGCGGTATCACCAGCGCAGAAGAGGTGGCTTATGCTCAGGAACTGGGTTTCCGGGTGATTATCACTGACCACCACCAGCCGTCCAGCGAGCCGGGCAGAATCCCTCAAGCCGATGCCGTGGTTAACCCCCGCCAAAAGGATTGCGAGTTCGCCTATAAGGGCTTATCCGGGGTCGGAGTGGCCTTTTTCCTGATCATGGCCCTACGCCGCAGGTTGGTAGAATTGGGTATATGGACCAAGGATACCATGCCCAACCTGCGCGATTTTCTCGATTTGGTGGCCCTGGGTACGGTTGCCGACGTGATGCGGTTGACCGGGGTGAATCGTATTCTGGTCAGGGCCGGGCTGGAGGTTATCGGCGAGCACGGCAGGCCCGGTATCCGAGCCCTGTGCAAGGCCACCGGAACAGGGCAGGGCCTAGTCACAGCGGAAAATATTGCCTATCAGCTGGCTCCGAGGATCAATGCTGCGGGCCGATTGGGTAAGCCTCAGCTGGCTGCTGATCTCCTTCTGAGCACAGGAAAGACAGCGACCGAGCTGGCAAAAGAACTGGAGCAGGCCAATCTTCTCCGACGGGAGCTTGAAGCGGCAGTGCTGGATGAGGCAGTGCGCCAAGCCGAGGAGCAGGTCAAGGAAGGCATGGAAAGCTTGGTGTTATACGGCAGGAACTGGCATGTAGGGGTCATCGGTATTATCGCTTCCCGGATGGTGGATCGCTTTCAGTTGCCGTCCCTGGTCTTTACCGGCGAGACGCAGCCGTATTCCTCAGAGGCGGGGGAGGTGGCAGTGGTCAAAGGATCAGGTCGTTCCGTGCCCGGACTGGATCTGCACCGGGCCCTTGAGCTTTGCCAAGAGCAAATTCTCCGCTTCGGCGGTCATGCTATGGCGGCCGGGCTCACTGTACGGCAGGATGCCTTTGCTGCCTTTCGGGCTCTGTTTGACAGCCAGGTCCAGAAAATGGAGCGTGATGAACAGCAACAGGGCGTCATGGTTGATGCCGTGCTGGATAACAGCCAGAATTGTCAGAAACTCCTCCGGGGATTGCAGCTTATGGAACCCTTTGGCGAGGGCAATCCAGAGCCGGTTTTTCTTGTCCGAGATGTTCAGCTGGAGGATGTCCATTGCCTGCGCGAACATCTCAAATTTTCGCTCAGCCTTAATGGCACTCGGCTCAGCGGTATTGGCTTTTTCATGGCTAAGCAGCATGCTCCGGCTGTTGCAGGGAAAGTGGATTTGGGCTTTCGGCTGAAGGAATCCTGCTTTCGGGGAAAAAAACGGCTTGATGTACATGCGGTTGCTGTGAGGTCTGCTGATTGAGATGGACGGATTGGTGCTCCGGTTTTTCCTGATCCTCTTTCTCGTTTTCGGATTGCTGTTCAAAGCAATACCGGGGGTCGGCGAAACACAGATTCCCCGTCCGGAGCAGTACACTTATTCCCTGGTCCGGCAATACCCCCATGATTCCAAGGCGTTTACCCAGGGGCTGGTCTGGGATGAGGGGAGAATGTACGAGGGAACCGGGCTCTATGGCCGCTCCTCTTTGCGCTCGGTGGATCTGAAAACCGGGCTGGTGAATCGGGAGCGGAGTTACAGGCGGAAATATTTTGCCGAGGGAATCACGGTTTTTCAGGGACGGATCTATCAGTTGACCTGGAAAAACAGGCGGGTCTTCCAGTTTGATAAAGACAGCTTCTCTGTAATAAGATTCTGGCCTTACCCACGTGAGGGCTGGGGGATCACCCATAACGGCAAAGAGCTGATTGTCAGTGACGGCACTGCCTTTCTTTATTTTCTTGACCCTGAAACCCTGGAGGAAAAGCGGCGAATTCTGGTGCAGGATGATCAGGGGCCGGTAATCAAACTCAATGAGCTGGAATACGTCCGGGGAGCGATTTACGCCAATGTCTGGCAGACCGATCGGATCGTGATTATTCGTCCGCAGGACGGCGTGGTTTCTGGTTGGCTTGATTTGAGTGAGCTTTCAGCTCGGGTGCAGAGCATTTGGAAAAGAAAAACCGATGTGCTTAACGGGATTATGTACGATTCGGTGAATGATCGTCTTTTCGTGACCGGCAAGTTATGGCCTTCGTTGTTTGAGATTCGGGTGATGCCCAAGTAGATTTTTATCAGGATTGTATTAAAACGTACTGATAATTCGACGTTTTTTCTTTTTCTTCCCCTCCTCTTCCTGTACTTTTTCGATACGTGCAGCCTCCGCTCTTTTTCTTGCCTCTTCCTGCTCCCTTGCGATACGCGCGGCCTCCGCTCTTTTTCTTGCCTCTTCCTGCTCCCTTGCGATACGCGCGGCCTCCGCTCTTTTTCTTGCCTCTTCCTGCTCCCTTGCGATACGCGCGGCCTCCGCTCTTTTTCTTGCTTCCTTCTGCTCCCTTGCGATACGCGCGGCCTCCGCTCTTTTTCTTGCTTCCTTCTGCTCTCTTGCGATACGCGCGGTCTCCGCTCTTTTTCTTGCCTCTTCCTGCTCTCTTGCGATACGCGCGGCCTCCGCTCTTTTTTTTGCCTCTTCCTGCTCCCTTGCGATACGCGCGGCCTCCGCTCTTGTTCTGGCTTCCTTCTGCTCTCTTGCGATACGTGCCGTCTCGTCCTTTTTTCTCGCAGCTTCAATTGCGCGGTTATCCAGCCGTAATGCATCGGCCTTTGTTCTCTCGGAGCCTTTTGTTGCAACAGGTTTCCCGATCTCTGAAGCATCTGCCGCTTTGCTGCGAATTCTAGCCAGCCCTGCAAATTTTCCCTGAGGAAATTGTTCCAGATAGGCTTTAAAATCAGCAGGATTTGAGCTGTTTTTTATAGTATCCCAAAACATAAGCTCGGCTTGTCCCGAAAGCTCCTTATTCTCCCCGCCGATGGTGTTATTTGTTTTTTGATTATTGTTCCTCACGTTTTTTTTAACGGATGTTTTTTTTTGCGGAAGGATAAAAACAAAGTCACCTTTGTTCAGGTGGCGATTGCGTATTTTTCCATATTGCGGATGTTGGGTATTTTCTGAATAATTGATAACAGTATCTGTTAAAAAAGAACCTAATTCGCTGCCGGTAAGATACCCGTCGCCGTTACTGTCCCCTTCTCCGGATAAAGCGGAGACAAACTGCTGCCTGAACACACTGATATCAGGTACTTCCTCGTCTGCGTCGCCCGAAGTTATAAACTGTCGCACCGGTTTCGAGGTTTTATCGGTGATACTTGCGGGTATTGCCCGTGACAATGAAAAAATGGCGCCGGAAAAGCAGCTGTCAAAAATAAAGAGCGCATGTTTGGCATCAATTCTTTTAGCAAAAAGTTCAATACGCTCAATGGGCATAGCTTTACCGATAAACCCTTTTTCGTCATTATGCGGGCTCGGGGCGTCAACCGGGACAATATATCCCATTTCCTCACCATATTTTTTGGTGACGGTGTATCCATGTCCGGCAAAATAGACAAGTAATCTGTTCCCCTCATCCAGTCCGTAATCATGGATAAATTGTTCGAGGGCGGCATCCAAGGCCTTTCTGTCCGGATTAGAAACTTTGGTAATGGTAAAATGGTGTTGTTTTAAAATTTTTTCTACAGCATCAATGTCTTCTTTTACCCCCGGAAGATCAGGCCAACCGGCTGTATAATCCGAAGCGCCGATCAATAAAGCGTGACTTTGAAGGTACAGTAACTGTTCAACGCCTTGAGAATCAAAAACTTTTCTTTGATCTTGGGCATGAAGGAGAGCCGGGCAGAGTATTGTTGTGCAAATAATCCTCCAAAGTATCTTTTTGAATAAAGGTATGTTCATCTTGTCTGTCTATTGAATTAACTCTATTGGTTACTATGTCTTTGCAAAGCGACACCTAACGATTTCTGCAAACTATAATCAGCTGCCGATTTAAGACCGGGCGGGACAAATGTGATCGGTTTGTCAAGTCCGTACAGGTATCTATCGCCCTGTTTGTTAGTTATTTTTGATCGTTAATAACGAAGCCGACAATCCTGTTTTGTGCCTGGGGTTATGTAGGTATCCTTTGAATTATATCGGAAAAATCTGTTTTGTACAAACGAACGGATTACGGTAAATACTACCTTGTAGTACAGAAGGGCGTTTTGTCGAACATGCTGTTGCCTGAGACGGCCCTACAGTCTCCAGGTTCTCAAGGTGTTTATATATTGGTAGTTTTAATTGAAGGCGAAGGGGGGATGAGGATAAAAAAATAGTTTTTTTATTTTTTCTTGCAAAAAGAAAAAGCTTTTCCCATAATATATTTAATAATACTTTCATGTTCCATAAAAAACGAGATAAAGGAGAAGTTATGAAGAAAAGAATGATAATGACCGTATTGGCGGGCAGTTCTCTTCTTGTTGCTCAGAATGGTTTTGCTTCTGATATCAGTTTGATACCGCGAGCCAGTGTAGGGATCAGTCATTACAGTGCCACATGGGATATTGCCGCACAGTGGAGTGATTGGGGAGGAGATGGGAACTTTAACGTTCTTGATTTGGAGGACGACCTTTTGACGGGAGGGTTTGGCCTGACACTGGCTGCCGGTAAATTTTATTTTGATGCGTCTTTGGAACAAACCATAGAGGGCAGCGACGAGTCGGCTGAAGAAAATTCCCGTGAAATGGTAACAAGAGATTTCGATGTTTTCGCTTATGCCCTTACTATGGGCTATAATATCACGGGCGGTCTGTCCGCTTTCGGTGGGTGGAACGGCCATGAAACATCTGTTTCCAGCCAATATAACGCCGGTGATTTTGATTCGGAGTTCTCTTCAGCCGGGTGGTTTTTTGGGCTTTCCTATGGCTGGGCAGTTTTTGAAAACAGTACGTTTTCCATCAAGGCTGCGTATGCTCTCTTGGAAGGGGACATTGAAGGGGAGGAGCTGTTTAACGACAATACAAAGGTACTTGTCAGTTCGGATGCCGGTGATGCTGCAGGAGCGACAATCGGGATGTCCTGGAAGTCATATTTGACAGATTCGTTAAGTTATACTGTCTCTGCGGATTGGTATAATTATACCTATGAAGATTTCACCAATGAGTTCCATCTGGTTGAAGGAGAGAACACACGGCCTCTTCCGACAGAAACTTCAACAAGCGATATTGACGAAGAGTCCTACACATTTCGTTTCGCTCTCAGCTACTTGTTTTAATCCGGAAGGCCAGGTGAGGTCATGAGGAGGTGCCTATGAAAGAAATACCAAGATTTTTTGTTCCGGTCTTAACCGGATTTGCGGTTTTGATTTTTCTTGTCGGGTGCAGTTCAACATACACTATCAGAACAAAAGACAGCAGAGAATTTCAAACAAAAAGCGCACCGGATATAACGGATGACAGATATGTCAAGTTTACAACCGTTTCCGGTCAGAAGGTATTGCTGAAACAGGATGAGGTCTCAGTTATCAGCGAAGATTGATTTTCACCAAACAATCCCTCGGTTTTGCCGGGGGATATTTGTATTCAGTCAAGGAATTGTGCGATCGACCTGCTTTGGTCCGTATCGGTACTTTGAAAGACGATGTATAAAAAAGAGGTGACCAGCATGAATATCACTCATAGAGATAAATCCCGATCAGCCTCATCACTTTTTTTTCTGCCTGCTGTTTTTCTGTCGGTCTGGCTGTCAGCAGGGCTTATAGCCTCGCCGGTCATGGCTGCCGCATTATTTACTCAGGAAGAGGCCGAACTCCTGCGCTACAACGATACCGAGTGGGTGCAAATGCAGGAGGAAGAGGCGTATTCAGCCACTAAAGGTTTTATGCCGGACGGGCCGGTTATAGAATTAGTTGAGCCGAAAGCGAAAAATCAGGATGATGTCATAATGGTGACGCCGACCTCTCTTCATCTTCGTTTTGTCAGTGCAGGGGAACCGGTGGATATGAGCAGCCTGCGGGTCGTCGGCAGGAAGTTTCTTATCAAAAAAGATCTGACGGATCGTTTGGCTCCGTACATTCAGGGGCAGGAAGTCGTTGCCCGTGAATTGGACATACCCTCCGGTAAGTTTACCCTTGATATTGAGATAGCGGATGACAAAGGTGCGGTCACCAAGCAAAGCTACAAGGTGGTTGTTAAAGGGTAGCTGTTTGCCGATTGAATGCGTGAGCTGTGTAATGCTTGAATATTGATACCGAAGGCGAAATTGACTCCTTATGTTGCTGAAAAATAAATTCATCGGCGTGATCGCCCTGTTGACTCTGCTGCTTCCCGCGACTGCTGCTGAAGCAAAAAAGGCGTTGCTTATCGGGATTGAAGATTATCCCCATGTTTCCCGCCTGCGTGGACCTGTTCAGGATATTAACAATATTGAACAATTTATTATTTCCCATTGGGGATATAAAAAAGAAGATATCCGTAAGCTGATTAACAGCAGAGCAACAAGAAAGAGCATTCTGCACGAGTTGCGCAACTGGCTGGGTAGAAGCACGGACAAGGAACTGTTCCTATACTACAGTGGGCATGGTTGGCATCAGAAAGATAAGGACGGTGATGAGAAAGACGGGAAGGATGAAACAATAGCCCCTTATGATACGCTGCCGAAGCCCAAAGAGCGGGTTGTAGAAAATATGATATCTGACGATGAGATTGCAGCTGTTGTAAAGCAGCTGCAGGATCGAAAGCTCATTTTTATTTTTGACTCCTGTCATTCCGGCACGGTATCGAGAGGGATCCCGATACAGCAGCAGGACAGAGAAGGCGGGGTGAAGTATACAAAATCACTTGATCCGTTTTCGGTGCCGCGCACAAGGGGGTTAGTTGCAAAACCTTCCAAGGCCCTCCGGAGAGAGGGAGGCCTTGTCAGGGGCGATGATCATATCACCGTCTGGTCGGCGGCATCAAGCTCGCAAAAGGCGTTTACTGATATTGAAACGAAATCGGGATCGGTTTTTACTAATCGATTTATTCAGGGCTTGCAGGGAGGCAAGGCCGACTATAATAAAGACGGAATCGTTACCAACAGCGAGCAGCTGATGTATCTGCGTCAGGAGTCCGAGGCGTTCTGCAAGCGAAACCGCAAGGAATGCAAACTCGGACTCACTCCTATGCTGGAGATCGCAAACGATCTTTACGGGAGCAGTCTGACCGCCGAGAAAAAATCGGAAAAAAAATCACGGGTGAGTTTACAGGCGGGTGTCGAATCCATGCTGCCCGGAAAAAACTCAGCCGAGGTGACGGTCAGAGTACGGCAAGGGCGGCATCTCCGTCTCGGCGATACAGTAACCATTGAATGCAGAAGCAACAGGAGCGGATATCTTATTCTGCTGGATATCAATGCCAAGGAAGAAATGCTGCAAATTTTTCCCAATCGGTACAGTACGCCTACGGCGAATAATTTTATTCCTGCCCATAGTACGGTTGTTATTCCCGGACCTGATTGGGGTTTTACCGTCGAGGCCCAGCCGCCCCTCGGTAAAAACAAGCTGATAGCGATTTTTACCGAGGATCGGGTGGAGATGAATGATTTACTCGGTATGCATAAAGATTTGGAAATCATTACCGAGCCGACGGCCTACTTGGCTGATGTGACCAGACGGCTTCAGTCGGTATGGGTGGGCGATGATGTGAATCGGGCCGTCAACTGGTCAAAGGCGGTGTTTGAGTATTATATTGAAAAATAGACAGTTATCCGTCTTTTTTTCTTGGTTCCCGTCTTTTTTTGTGATTAAATATTTATACAACAATAAGAATCATTCTTTTCTGAATTTATACAAGGACGGTTTGCGAATCGCTCTTGTATCTCCCAGTGTGAGGAGCAGAAAATCATTTTCAATGATTTTCCATGTAACATTTCGTAACAATAAACAAATTAACACGTAAGGAAGGAGGAAAATATGTTTGCTACAGGAAAAAAAATCTTTTTGCTTATCCTCGCCGGTCTGCTTATAACGGCTTGCGGAGGCCAGGGCGGCGGCGGTGGCGGCGGCGGCAGCGTAAATATAGACAACGGTCCCGCCCAACCTGAAAGACAAGCTCCAAGAGTAATAATCGTTGATTAAATGTGCAATAACCCAATTGATCATAAGGAGGAGAATATGTTTGCTATAGGAAAAAGAGTTTTTTTGCTTATCCTCGCCGGTCTGCTTATAACGGCTTGCGGAGGCCAAGGCGGCGGCGGTGGCGGCGGCGGCAGCGTAAATATAGACAACGGTCCCGCCCAACCTGAAAGACAAGCTCCGAGAGTGATAATCGTTGATTGAAGGGAGGGAAGTATGTTTGCTGCGGGGAAAAAGATTTTTATTATTATCCTCACCGGTCTGCTTATAACAGCATGCTGCGTAGGCCGAGGCGGAAAAGGAGGAGAGGGCGGGAAAGGAGGTAGTGGCGGAGAAAATGGAGGACGAGGAAGCATCGGAGGGTGGTGGTATGGCGGCAGTGGAGGAGAAGGGGGTGCAGGCGGAAATATAGACAGCACTCATGACCAAACTGAAAAAGAAGTTCCGGGAGTGATATTGATTGAAAAGAGAAAGGATAACAACCCGGCGACTGCTGCACAAAAAAATAATGGAAGTTTTGAAAAGGGTGGTAGCGGAGGAAAAGGCGGCAGTATAGGCATAGATAGCGGTCTTGACCAAACTGAAAAAGAAGCTTCAGGGGCGATATTGATTGAAAAGAGAAAGGATAACAACTCGGCAGCCACTGTACAGCAGCCCTATTGATTCCAACCAGCAGGAGGAGAGTATGTATACTATAGGAAAGAATTTTTTTTTGTTTATCCTCACCGGTCTGTTTATAACCGCATGCGGAGGGCAAGGTGGCGGTGGCGGCGGCGGCGGCAATGTAAACCTGCACATTAATACCCAGGGAGAGGGAGGCACGGCCCAGGCTCCGGCTTCAACCGGAGGGGGCAATAATCCTTTGCAGTTATGTTTACTTTATGCAAATCAGGGCGATTTTCCAAATGCTATCCGCGAATGCAAGCGGGCAGTCCAGGAAGATCCGAACTCCGCTGAGGCGCACACTAATCTCGGTGTGGCTTATATTCAAGTGGGGAAAAATAACAAGGCATTAAAATCGCTGGAGAAGGGTGCCATTTTAGCACCGAGCGATCCCTTTGCCCAATATAACTTAGCGGTTATTTATTCCTTGATGAATCAGACCGATTTATCTCTGGAAGCCCTTGATCGTGCCCTGCGAAACGGTTTCAATAACGCGGATGCGCTTCGTTTTGACCGAGATCTGGACAATGTGCGCGGAGAACCCGAGTTCAGAGCAATCCTTGAACGGCATAAATTTTTCATTCAATAAGAATGCAACAGGACAGGAGGTCATCCAATGCAATATAAAATCAAGCATTTTTTTTTGAGGAGTTATCCTCTTCCTGCCGTGTTTCTGCTGCTTGCTCTGCTGCTTATAACCGGTTCCGCTCAAGCTGAATCTGGAGCCAAGGCCCTCTTTTATAACCCGAACAGCGGCACAAGTTCCGGGGTAATATCCGGTAATGTTGTGCAGGCACCGGGTGGAGGATCGGGCGGACAGTTCAATCCTGCCTCGGGAGGAAGCGGGGGAAGCGGTGGTTCAGGACAGGCGTATACGGGGGTCACAGATTATTACGCCAAGTTGAGTAATCCGGGAATGCATTACTGGATAGAGCTTTCCAGGCCGGGAAGCAGTGTTATACAGCGGGTGAGTGATCGACGGGTATTCAGAACCGGAGAGAAGATCAGAATTCATCTGAGTGCCAATGCCGCAGGTACGATCCTGGTTAATCATACCGGAAGTTCCGGTCGGGATAAAACATTTCCGGTAGCTGCGAAAGGCGGTGTGACAATGGGCAAGCAGTATGTTATTCCTTCTGCCAACGGTTGGCTTCGGTTTGACCATAACAAGGGCACCGAGACCATCCGGCTTGTCCTGATACCGGGCAGGGCCGGTCAGGCTCATGTCGGTGCTTCCGGCGCAGAGTTTAATCGGTTGTATGATGGCTACAGTCAAAGTAAGTCACTGATTGAAAGCGTGGTGGACGGAACAAAAGATCTCGTCCTTGAAGGCACGAGCGGTACCTATACCGCTCCTAAGTTGACGATCAACCGCGAGGGCAACGGCGGATCAGGCGGAAGGAAAGTTTACAACGATCCAGGGCGATACGTTGTCAATACAGCCGGGGAATCGGTGGCCATGGAGATCAAACTGAAGCACCAATAAAGGATCAATAAGGATTACGGGGGCGATCCGGACAGGTAGGTTGTTCATCTTTCCCTGTTCGGATTGTCGGAGGATATGATATGTTGAAAAAACGACCGGTAATGTTGTACGGTGCAATTGTCTGGGCAGTTCTGTGTCTCGGGGGTGGTGTTTCTTCCGCTGAAGAGGCCGTGAAATCGGCCAAGGATCTCATTATGGAACTTTCTCCCCCGCCGCCTGTCGAACCGGTAAGGCGCACCCGAGGACTTGTCCCCCGAGCTGTTGTCCCGGCAAAGCCGGTTCCGAAAGTAGTGCCCCGTCAAGTGGTGCCGGTTATCCCACGGCCTGTTGTCCCGGCAAGGCCTGTCCCGAGAGTGGTGCCCCGTCAAGTGGTTCCGTCGCCTGCGGTGCCGGTCGTCCCCCGACCTGTTTTCCCGGTAAGACCTGTCCCGAAAGTAGCGCCCCGTCAAGTGGTGCCGGTCATCCCGCAGCAGGAAGATATTCGATATTCAAATGATCCGCCTTCGGTATCTGTTCAGGTCGTACAGTCACCTTCGCCCCCGACCGGGTCAGCTACGCTCTCTGCTGTTCAGTTTGTCTATGATTCCGACGAGCTGCTGCCGGTGGCAAGACGTCAGCTGGATGAGTTGGTTATTGCTTTGCGAGATGTGAGCTTACGGCATACCCGCATTCAGCTTATCGGGCATACGGATGCAGCCGGTTCCCGTGAGTACAACAGAGCATTATCCATGAGGCGGGCATACAGTGCAGCCCGTTATCTGACCCAAGTGCATGGCATCTCATCACAGAGGATTATCCCCATAGGCATGGGGGAAGATCAACTGCTGGATCCTTATAATCCTCTCAATGCAATTAATCGGAGAGTGGAGGTTATTGTTATTAACTGATCGGTGTTCGCGATTATTAAATTTAAGAAAGCTTGGGGGCAGCGACGAACAGGGTCACTTTGATCTTCCGTCTCTTCAGGCTCCAGATGCGGCTTCAATGCTTCGATTACTTTCTCCTCTTTACCGGAATATGACGGTGCGGCAGCCTCTGGTCTGGAAATTCACAGATATGATAAAAATCGACAGGGTAATGCCCCTGCGAGCCGAACTGTTTTTCTGTCTGTCCGCAGATCCACAGTGCTCCGTCACCCACGGAATGCAGATACGTATCGAGACCGAATCCCGCCTCGTCAACGCCTTCCTTAAATTCCGCACCGAATTTAAGCGTCGTTTCTCCCGGAATATACGCAAAGCACAGGCACGCCTCTTTCCGAATGTTTTTTTGCCCTTGCGCCGAAACGGACGGCACCATGCCGCCGTCCGTTTCGGCAATCACACAATCTCGACCGGTTACCGTCTGATATTCCTCAACGCTCTCGTCTCGACGTCTGTCGTATATATTGAGCATGACTCTGCGTAACATTGCGAACAGTGCTTTCCGATAATATTATCCCGTAATGTTCTTTCAATTTTTCAGGAACTCGACCGAAGGAAAGATCCGCACCCAAGTCAGTTAGAACATGAATATTCTCTCCAAGGCCCGTAGCTTATACGATCGGGGCAGCACTGTGTGTACTGAATGCACCCGCATTTTTAATCACACTCTCCTTTACCAATACCACTATTGCCATGTCACACAGCCTCTTCTTCCGGAACAGTTGCACGAACGGGATGTTGATATCTCCACAGGCCAAGTAAATAATATTCTGATTGAGAACAGAAATCACCGGGGCCGGATATAATGGTAAAAACGGATAGCGGAGTCTCCACTGCGTTCCGCTTATATGTGCACATATCGACAACGAATTTTTTGTCTGGTTTGCAAGCACAAACAGCAAAAGCAGGATCAACTTCCTCGCAGCGGAAACACAGAGTGGGCGGCTTTTTTCATGCGAGGCTCTGCAATTATATCATTGCTGGAATAGCATCACCATTCGTCATCCAGATATAGTCCCTATATCTCTCCTTCCAAAAGTGAAAGCTTAGATAATTTTTTAAATCTCCGCCGGCTTGGCACTGGTTCCGTATGTCTTTTGTTGCATCTAGCTAATATTTTAATTGATTATCACACGAAGCCATGTTAATCTCTAACCTGAAAAAGGAGGTAGCCATGAGCTTTATTAATAATCATTGTCTTGAATGTAAAGGGACTTCATACCGAGTTTTAAAAAATATGTAATTCGCAGCGGGGAAGAACGTCAACTTTATAAATGTAACGATTGTGATTCTTGTTTTTCAGAAACAGGAAGTACGATGCCGGAAGGCTTGAGAACGCCTTTTTTCCGAATTACAATGATATTGACCGCATTGAGTGGAGGTATGGGGGGGCAATGCGCCGGGATATCAGTCCGGAGCTGAAGCTAAGGCGGATATTCTCAAGTTAATGGACATACCGGAAGAAAAAATGGTACTGGAAACCAGGAGCAGAAAGATTTTGCTGAGCACCTCAGCCAGTCATATACGCCGGGCCAAGGCGATTTTTACAGGTATCGGAATATCTGTTCTTCCGGCGGCTACGGATTATCAACTGGTTGAGCGTGCCCTTGACCGGAGCCTTGCAGGTGACAACCAAAAGGATCAAGGAGTATATCGGGTATCGGGTGTATCTCTTCACAAGGGCTTTGGTGCGATAAAGAGGCTGCTGCTGGTTGTTGCCGCCATCCTCCTAGTACAGCAACCTGTAGATTCGACTAATAACTTCGCGCTAGTAATTTTCAAAACTTATGGTTTTCACAGCTAGTTGCGCCAGCATGAGTTATTTGCAATATTTAGCGGTTGCTGTACTAGGCATACTTGCTGCCTCAAACAGCGGTTGGGCAGAAAAAAAGGTTACTGAGAGCAAGGGAAAAGAAGCTCAAAGCACACAAGAGTTGGTGATTGTTGATAAGGGTAATACTACTGCTGTGATAGTGGCGGCAGAAAAGGCAGGCCCCAATGAACAGCTGGCTGCTGGGGATTTGGCAAAGTACATTACAATAATGTCCGGTGCTGCTCCGACAATTGCCAATACTCCAGAGGCGATTACCGCAGCCCTCAAAGGAAAAGATCCGGTGTTGCTCATCGGCCTGGAGGCGCTGAAGGCGGATAAATCCCTTGCAGTCGCCCTGAAAAAACCGGTCACGGTGAAAGGTCTTCTGCGCAGCGATGCCATTGTCCTCCGGCGTAAGGATAACCGGGTGTATCTTGCCGGCAGTAATGATCTCAGCCATTATTATGCGGTTGTCGAGCTTCTGCGCCGCTGGGGATGCCGATGGTATTTTCCCACCGAATTTGGCGAGAGCATTCCTGCACAGCCTCGTTTGACTCTCGGTGAGCTGGATTATGCCTATGCCCCTCCCTTTGAGATACGTACCTATTGGATTTCCTGGCTTGGTGATCGCACCGGCATGGAGGAGTTTCAGCGGCGTAATTTCATGACCCTTGGCAAGGGTGATTTTCCTCCGACAGGACATGCTCTGGAAAAATATGTCCGGGATCTGAACAGCAACGTTTTTCGAATTCCGCTCACTGCCCCGGAAACAGCTGAGCATATTGCGGCTCAGGTGGAGCAAAAATACGCTGCCGGTGAGAGTTTCTCCTTAAGTATGGAAGATGGGCTCTATGAGTCCGCCTATCCCGGCGATAAGAAGCTGATGCAGCTGCAATGGGATAAATATTTTCTCCGCTGGAGCGTGACCGACCCCTTTCTGGAACTCTATAATAAGGTGGCTCGCATTCTCCGGGATAAATATCCGAACAGCCCGGCAAAAATAGGTTTTCTGGCCTACACCAATATGACCATCCCGCCTGTACGGGATATCAAGGCGCAAAAATCCCTTTTCTGTGAGCTGGCCCCCATTGATATTGATCCGATCCACGGTATGGATTCCCTCCAATCACCGCCCCGGCAGGAGTACAAAGATTTTCTCAATAAATGGGCCAAGGTGATGGACGGGCGTCTCGCTATTTATGATTACGATCAGGGCATGCTGGTCTGGCGAGATCTTCCCAATCCTTCGCATCAAGCCTTTATCCAGGATGTTCAGCATTATCGCAAGGCCGGAATTCTGGGTGTTAATACGGAAAGCCGCAATGCCATTGCCACCACCTTTCTTAATCTCTACCTGCGCGGTCGGCTGATGTGGAACCCGGAGACGGATATTCCGGCTGAGCTGGCAGAATTTTACGAAAAATTTTACGGGCCAGCGGCGAAGCCTATGCAGGCGTACTGGGACGCTATATTTCAGGCATGGGAGAAGACCATCGTCACGGAGCATGAATATTTTATTGCTCCGGCTATCTATACTCCCGGCGTGCTCAAGGTCATGAAGGCGAAGATAAAGGAAGCCGAAGCACTGGCTGAACCGCTGCGCAAAAAGAAAGCTCTTTCCCGTAATGAGCAGTTTTACCTCGACCGGATAGACTTTACCCGGATGAGCTGCGACATAACAAATCTGTATATGGATATGGTCAAAGCCGCCGGAACAGATATTGATTATAAGAAAGCAGTGAAGCTTGGCGAACAGGCTCTGGTTATCCGGGAGAAATTGACTGCTATGAACGGTACCTTTACCACCTATAAGGGTATGAAGGTCGAAGATACCGGCTATGCCTGGTGGCCGGGCGAAGTTCGCCAATACCGGGAGCTTGAGCAATGGATCAACGGTGATAAAGGAGAACTGGTCGTTAAGCTGCCTTTGGAATGGGCTTTTCGCCGAGATCCGAAAAATATCGGAGTGAAAGAGCAATTTGCTGCCGGGCCGGTCGACCTGACATTCTGGAAGGCGAATCGCGGGACCTACACCTTAGATCTGCTTAAAGATTATCCGGTCAGCGAGTGGGAGCTGCTGCGGACAGACCTCTACATGCAGGCCCAAGGCATCCGCAACCCGGATCGGCAAAGTTATACCGGCTACGCCTGGTATCGCACTGAGGTGGACATTCCGGCAGAACAGGCGGACAAAAATTTGCATCTCCGCTTCCCCGGTCTGTTCAACGAGTGTTGGCTCTACCTCAATGGTGAAGAAATCGCCCATCGTACACAGAATAAGCTCTGGTGGAATAACGATTATCGCTTTGAATGGGATGTTGATTTAGCTGGAAAACTCAAACAGGGTAAAAATATCCTTGCCCTGCGAGCGGACAGTCGGCATCATTTTGCCGGTATGTTTCGAAGGCCTTTTATTTATGCTGCTCGATGAGGGATTCATCGGGTATATCGGGCAGGCACGGGGGCCTGCCCCTGCAAATACACCCCGAATACTTTAATTTTGTTTGAAAAATATAAAACGGACAGGACAATGAATATACAGCAAGAACTAGAACAACGACTTCAAACGAAACCCATTCTCCTGATGACTCATCTGGTTCTCGGGTATCCTTCTTTAGAGGTCAACCGCCAAGTCATTCGGCAAATGGCGGACAACGGGGTGGATTGCATTGAGTTGCAGATTCCCTTTTCCGAGCCTATGGCGGACGGACCGGTGATTCTCAAGGCTAATCAGGATGCCTTGGCTTCCGGAGTTCGGGTTGAAGACAGCTTTGCCTTTGCCAAAGAAATGGTGCAGGAATTTCCCCAGGTCAATTTTCTCTTTATGACCTATTATAATATCGTTTTCCGCTACGGCCTGAACGCGTTCATTCAGCGGGCAGCGGATATCGGGATGAAGGGCTTTATTGTTCCTGATCTGCCGCCGGAAGAGGGAGAGGCGTATCTCAGTTTGGCCAAAGAAAAGGATATGGCCGCTGTTATGTTTTTCACCCCGACCTCAACAGATGAGCGGATGGTTGAGGTGGCAGGGCAGGGCGGCGGGTTCGTCTACTGTGTGGCCCGGAAAGGGGTGACCGGACAGCAGACAGCTATGGACGACGGCCTTGCTGAATATCTCCGGCGTTGCCGCCGGGCGACGGATCTTCCGCTGGCTGTGGGCTTCGGGATCAGCAGTCGTGGGGATGTGGCTCTGCTGGAGGGTAAGGCGGATATGGCGGTTATCGGTACGGCAACCATCAAACTGGTGGATCAGGAAGGGCCGGAGGCTGTGGGACCGTTTATTCGATCTCTTATCTGACTTTAAGATGTTATCAGGTTAAATATTGAGGGCTTGGTTCTAACTTCGGCCATCTTGCCGATACAACTTGTACCTACATGGTAAGCCTATTGATTTACAGTGCCGAAAGGGCGGGAGATCCTTTTTGATTTGTAGTGACATTTTTGCTTATTAACAATATGATCTCGCCAAGATTTTTTTTATAGCTTGCTCTGCCAACGGAGCGGCCGAGGTGCCCAACCCGCTGTCGCCCATAACTGTGAAAGGAACACAATGAAATCGATAAAGAAAAATGTGCTGGTACTCCTTCTGGTGTCCCTGCTGTTGTTTGCCTGTGACAAAAAGGAGAAGGAGGTTCAACCAAAACCGAAACCTGAACCGCCGAAACCGGTGACTATGCTCAATGTGGTGCCGGAAGATACAATTTTTTTCTCCGGCGGCTTGGAACCGTTCCCATTGGAGGAAGTTTTGCAATGGAGCAATGGTAATTTTAATGTGCTGAAAGCACTTGATCCGGAAAGCATGCTCCCGATCGTTCAGGATGAAAAAATCCCCGGGCGACGCATGGCGGCCCAGCTTTGGTTTGATTATTACGCAATGATGCTCTCTCCGGGGACAGAGCTGGCAAAATGGGGCGTGGAGGAAAAACCTTTTCTCGCCACCTATACTGTCGGACTGGCCCCGGTTTTATTGCGTGTCAGCCTGAAGGATGTCCAGCTTTTCAACAAAAAGATTGATGAACTGGAGGCCAAAGCAAAGATTACCGGTAAGCCTGAGACCTTGGGTAAGGCAACTTATCGTCGCTACGCGCTGAATGAAAAAGACCCTTCGGTTGATCTCGTCATCGGGGTGGACAATGAGCGTAAGCATGCTGTTTTTATGCTGGATATCGGCGTTGACAGCGAACAGACCCTTGCTGTCGCCCTGGGACAACAGAAGCCGGAAAAAACATTGGCTGAAAGCGGGCGAGTTGAGGCCTTGCTGAAGCAGTACAAATTACACCCCTCTCTGATCGGTTATATGGATCATCAGCAATTGATTACCGGCCTGACCACTCAAGAAGGTAACAGCATTGCCAAGATGATCAGGAAACTTGTCCCGCAATTGCAGGGAGCAGCTGAGTTATCTGATTTATTAGAGGAATTGCAGACAGAAGGTTGTCGAAATGATCTGGCGGCTATCGGTAAGAGCTGGCCGCAAACTGTGTTCGGTTACACGGCGTTGGAACTGGCAGCTGCGCCGTCCCGTGTTGACTCCCTGATGGTGATTGAAAACAAGGACAAAGCCCTGCTGGACGGTCTGCAATCCATTCGCGGGGTTGTTCCGCAATATGTTGCGGGTAATCCAGCTGAAACATCGGTTGTTGCTGCCGGTATCGGTCTTAACATAGAAAAAATCGCTCCTTTTATTACTGAGCGTTGGACAGCGATTACGCAGAAGCAGTACAGCTGCTCCTTTTTGCAGGAAATGCAGGAGAATGCAAAGTCTCGGCAACCGGCGGCTCTCGCTATGATGACAGGAATGGCACCCGGCGTGCAGGGGCTTGCTTTCTCTTTGATGTCATTGGAGTTGGAAAAAACAGAAGCCGGTGGACCGCCTATGCCGAAGAGTATTGACGCCCTGATAAGTCTGGCTGTCAAAAACCCGACAAACTTAGTGCAGATGATCGGTGCCTTTTTTCCGCCGCTTGCTGAACTGCAGTTGCCGGCGGACGGCACTCCGGTTCAGCTCCCCTTGCCGCTTCCGCTTTCTTTTCCGGTTATGGCGGCAATTAACGGCTCTTATCTGACCGTGTTTGCCGGTGAAAAATCCCAAGCTTTGGCTCAGGGGCTGCGCTCGGAAGCCTTGGAAGCATCACAGGGCCTTATGGCTGTCGACATTGATTACGCTAAGTATTACGGACTGATCGGTGACACCCTTGCCGGTCTGGATATCCCTGATGCGCAACAGCAGGATACCAAGGCGATCTTCGAGGCGATGAAGAATGCGAAGATGCGTATTCGGATGAATATGGATGTGACAGAGCGCGGTATTGAAGTGAAGGCGGATATGATAGCGACAGAGTAATCCCCACCCCCTTTTTTTGACGGGGAAAGATGCAGTCATTTTCAGGTGCCGGTTCTGTCTTCTTAGGCAGAACCGGTTTGACTTTTTATCGTGTAATATAGAAAATAAAAAATAGAAAGCCACCCCCGGAGGGGGGCTTTCTATGACAAAATAAAATGTTAATCAATGGAAAATATCCCTGCCAATATTGTTCAGCGTGATCCTGACCAGAAAGAATTCCTTCAGGCGGTTTCAGAGCTGCTTGAAACAGTGAAGCCGGTTCTGGACCGCAATCCCGAGTACCGCAGTCAGGCAATCATTGAGCGCATCACCGAGCCGGAACGGGCAATTATCTTTCGTGTTCCCTGGATGGACGATCAGGGCAGGGTGCAGGTGAATCGAGGTTTCCGAGTTGAGATGAATTCAGCTATCGGCCCGTATAAGGGCGGGTTGCGCTTTCATCCTTCAGTAACCCTGTCCATTATTAAATTCCTTGCCTTTGAGCAGGTCTTTAAAAACAGCCTGACCACGCTTCAGATGGGAGGAGGGAAGGGCGGTGCGGATTTTGATCCCAAGGGGCGTTCCGATGCCGAGGTTATGCGGTTCTGTCAGGCATTTATGACCGAATTATCCCGCCATATCGGCCCGAATACCGACGTTCCTGCCGGCGATATCGGGGTAGGGGCCAGAGAGATCGGATATCTCTTCGGGATGTATAAAAAAATACGTAACGAGTTTACCGGGGTCATCACCGGGAAAGGCTTGAACTGGGGCGGCAGCCTGATTCGACCGCAGGCCACCGGCTACGGCGCGGTCTATTTTACAGCGGAAATGCTGGCAGAAAGCGGTGAATCTCTGGAGGGCAAAAATTGCTTAATTTCAGGTTCCGGGAATGTGGCCCAGTACACAGCGGAAAAAATTTTTCAACTGGGCGGTCGGGTGCTTACACTGTCCGACTCATCCGGGTATATTTATGATGAAGAGGGTATTGATGCGGAAAAACTCCGGCATGTTATGCAGTTGAAAAATATTCGGCGGGCACGTATTCGTGAATATTGTGAAAAATATCCCCATGCGGTCTACACAGAGGTCAATCCTGATATTGATTATAATCCGCTCTGGAATCATAAAGCGGACTGCGCCATGCCTTGCGCGACCCAGAATGAGATCAACGAGCAGGATGCACAGCATCTCCTCCAAAATGGTGCGGGCCTTGTTTGCGAAGGGGCAAATATGCCATGCACGCCTGATGCTATTGATATTTTTGTAGAAAATAAAATTCTTTACGGCCCTGGAAAAGCGGCCAATGCAGGCGGTGTTGCCGTCTCAGGCCTGGAAATGTCGCAGAATTCCATGCGGCTTTCCTGGTCTGAAGATGAGGTGGATAAACATCTGCGCAGGATTATGAAATCCATCCACACAACCTGCATAAATGCTGCTCAAGAATACGGGTTACCGAAAAACTATTTGGCCGGAGCCAATATTGCCGGTTTTGTCAAAGTGGTGAATGCCATGCTTGATCAGGGGTTGGTCTGAAATTAAAAAAATATTTAAAAAATGCAATATGCCGATAAGACAGGATGCATGAAGTAATGGCAGTAGACGAATTAAATAAACAGAATGAAGACGGCATCAGGAATTCGCTAGAGCAGTATTTTGTTGATATAACATCTGAATGTCCCTATGGGATGCCGCAGCATGCTGTCTATCATCAGGCTTTTTTCGGTTCGCTGCCGGACTCCGCTATGGATTTTTTTTTTCGCAACGGATACCGAAGAAATGGAAATTGCATGTATTCCATGCGTTGTCCAGGCTGCCGGGAATGTATACCCATTCGCTTGAAACCGGAGGATTTTTTCCGAAATAGAAACCAAAAGCGGGTATGGACGAAAAATCGTGATGTCAGCGTGGGGTTGGCGCCGTTGACAATGTCTGCTGAAAATCTTGCGTTGCTGGATCGTTTTCTCAAGAATCGTTTTCCGGACGGTCGAGCCAATGCGGAAAGCTACTACAGCGGTTTTTTTATTACCTCAATGACAAAATGTTTTGAAATCCGCTATCGAGTGGCTGACCAATTATTGGGGGTGGTAATCGTTGACTGTTCCGATGACTGGCTCAATGCCGTTTATTTTTATTTTGATCCGGATCAGGGCGACCGAAGCCCGGGAACGTTGAATATTCTTTATCTGATAGAGTTCTGTTTGCGCCACGGAATCAATCATCTTTATCTCGGTTATTGGATTAATAAGGTCAAAGGAATGCAGTATAAGACAGCGTTTAAGCCTCATGAAGTGTTTATTGATGACGAATGGAAGAGCGTTCCAAAGTAAAAAAACCGGTTTTTTGCAAGAAATTTAATAGTTTCAAGGCATTATGTGTTTTTCTTACGTATAAATTTAACATAATATATATTATGCGACATTGTGTATATTTCATTAAAAATTGCAAAATAAATTTGCTGCGTTTGATTTACTCCTGATATCCTATGCCCTCCTGCATTTTAACCTGTTATTATCGACCCAAGCCCGGCGGTTCTTGTAAACGTCTCTTTCGTGGAATCAACGCGCTGCTTGATCGCGGGCATACAGTTCATTACCTCGCAGTTGTTTTTTTTCCTATCGAACATCCGAATTGTCATTTTCATCCTTTTCCCTGGCCTGAAACAAAAACTTCAGGTTATGTCTTCCGGGCCGTCTTCCATCTTCTCGCTCCCCTCCTGCTTCTCTCTCTTGGATTCAAATATCGAGCGAAGCACTTATTCACTTTCGGATATACATACTCATGTCGAAGCGTTCAACGTCGCTCCCCGCAGGATACTCTTGGGTTATTCAGTAAAAACGAGTAGTTAACTGGTAAAAGCGCCGGCGATATCAGGCGACCGCCAAGGGAATGCGACTGACGAACGCACTGAATGCGTTGTGTTGGCAACATCTGCTGATCTTGTTTTTTATGACAGAAGTTGAGGAGTAAGGCACTAAAGAACGGTATTAAAAGTTGTTCTCTTCCAGCCCTTGACGCAACAATTCACCGAACGCCTTTTTATATTACAGGCTGAAATTATGAAGTAATACCTCCCGTCTTTTCGTTGGTGTAAAAAATAGTACCGGCAAGTTTCTTCTTTGCTTTTTATCAGCTATCGGATACCATAAATTCATTAGAATATCATTCACAAGACTTCTCTCTACGGGAATCAAAAAAAGGAAGAGCGTTATGAAAAAAATATTAAGCGCAGCGGCAATATCTGCCCTGATGTTTACAGCAGATCCCGGACTTGCCGGTAATATGAAAATTATGCCGCCCTCCCTGGGCATGGACTGCCCGGCTGACTGCCAGGATCAAATTGATCAGCTCAACTCCAGCCAGGCCCGCCAGGACGAACAGCTTGATGCCTTGGAGAACAGCCAGGCTCGCCAGGATCAGGCCATAGAGGCCAATGCTGCCGATATCCAAACTAATCTTCAAGAGATAGAGAAGCTGAGAACCCGGAAAGAGCATAATCCCTGGTATGTCAAGGCCACGGCCCAGCTGACCTGGATGGGTTCAATGGATCTGGACAAGGAATCTTACGGCTTCCAGGCAGATACAGATACCGGATACGGATTCGGTATCTCAGCGGGACGGCAATTCGGCAATCTTCGCATTGAAGGAGAGTTTGGCGGACGAACATCCGACATCAAAGCCGCAGGGCTTTCCGATGTGGCAATCAGCACGGCTATGCTGAACGGTTTTTACGGCGTTCCTGTCTACGGCCCGTTTTCCGTGTACGGAACAGCAGGTGCAGGTACGGCCAAGGTGGAAATGGCTTTTGCCGATGGCACTGACGACAGCGAGGTAACCTTTGCCTATAAAGCCGGTGCAGGTCTGGCTATGGATATTGCTCGGAATATGGCTTTGGATCTGGGCTATGAATACCTGCGCACCGGTGATGTGGAATTCGGGCGGGACCACGATCTCCTGCGAGTTGATGATCTGAAAAGCAGTGCTGTTAACGCTTCTGTTCGCTACTCATTCTAAGAGAATCCAAGCCGGTCTGTAAATCGCAGGATCCCAAGCATATGGGGTATAAGTACTGCCGCGAACCTCTCTCCGCATTTGCGGGGCAGAGGTTCAGCCGCCTCTCACCCTCCTCCTTCGGCAAAGCACATTCAAAATTACATTTATTCGCCTTTTTTACCATCCCCCTTTATATGAAAGTGGTCGGCGGGCCCGTCCGCCATTTTTTTGTCTGGTGATTTTATATAATCAGCTCTAAGTCAACACACGTTCAATCAAAATATTTTTTACTTATGAATGCTCAACCAAAAAGAATAATTGTCTCCGCCTCACGGTCCCTCTCTATCATCTTTCTGTTCTTCTTCAGTTTCCTTTTCACCCCGATTCATGTGCAGGCAGCCCGAACAAGGGCCAACGATATCGTGGTGCAAAAAACGATGATAAGCTTTTCCCGAATACCGGGCCTGACAGGACGAGAGCTGGAATACGGGAGACAGGTCATTGAACAGATGAACTATAACTCCCAGCGGATTACCCGCCAAATCAGCGTCCTGCCCGGAGCAAGCTTTGCCCGATGTAAAGAAATTTGGGACGAGCTGGAGAGTAAAAAGGCCACCTACGATCAGATCCTCGCCTTTGAAGAATGGACAAAGCTGCCTGACGTGACTATGCCTCTGGCAGTGCAAGTGCTCAGAACAATCAGAGAGCTGACTCGTGAAGAGGTAAAATGCCTGCGTGCCTTTCTGAACATCCCGAGACAAAGGGCTGATGCTATCCTCTCGCTCATTCCCCCAATTGTGGCAATGGAGGCTTCGGGTAATTTTGCTGCTCGCAAGATGTTCACTGTGCGCGGAATAACTGCGGAACAGGCCCTGACTAACCTCATTACCATTGATAAATTTACAGATAAACAGGCCTGGGCTTATGCCGCCTTTGCGGAAAGCAGAAGGATGGGTGCGCAAACTGTCACTGACGCCCTCCCCCTCTTCCTGCAATTGCGTGATGATGCGGCCTGGAACATGCGCACCCTGATGAAAAAGGACAAACTTAATCGTAATGCGGCCTGGCGATGGCTGATCAGTTATTTTGCGCACCCGGTCCATGTGCAGGAAAAACAGTATTATCGCTATGACGGTCGAGAACGAACCCAACTGCTGGATGCCTTTTATGCTGCCGGCGAAGAGCTGATCTGGAAAATTAACAGCCTGCATGCTGTTTCCGATGAATACGGCATGGAAATATCCAGTGCCGCCTTGCAGGCAATGTCCGGAAAAGAATTGCAGGTTTTTTTTTCCAAGCTGTCGCAAAAAACCAAAGTAAACTATGGCAGTCATTTTCTTGCTGCACGCAAGGCGGGCAAAAAAAACAGCATGATCAGAATATTGCGCAAAGCAACCACTGCAGACCGGACCCAGGTTT
>Ga0316189_10001374_pt1 | contig 24227 bp, 16 predicted proteins | sample LowCovwburrow_MG_FD_204930 | JGI IMG/M metagenome (GOLD analysis project Ga0316189, IMG submission 204930) | Coastal sediment microbial communities from Maine, United States - Lowes Cove worm burrow | ecosystem: Environmental > Aquatic > Marine > Coastal > Sediment | place: USA: Maine... | reverse complement strand
TCCGGGAAATTCGCCTCACAGGGCGGAGTCTGTAGACTCCCGCCCTGTGACTGGCGCCCAGTGCATCGCCGCGCGTCTCTTGCTCGGCTGGGGTCAGCGCACCCTCGCCGAAAAGGCCGAGGTCGCGCCGACGACCCTCATGTACTTCGAGAAGGGCATGCGCGAGACCCATCCGAGAACCGTCGCGGCGATCCAGGCAGTGCTCGAGTCGGCCGGCGTGTGCATCTCCGAGGGCGCCACCGGAGGGTCAGAGGTCGAGATGAAAGAGATTCGACTCTCCGACGGCTCGTCCGTGTGGCTGAGCGAGTCGTGATCCGCCACGGCTTGGCGCTAGCGATCGGGACGGCGCCTCGCGAGTTTCAGGCGGGATCGTTCTCAACCGCCGAGCTCTCACGGAGCCGCGCTACCGGCCGCTGACCTCCTCTGCCATCGACGCGCTACGGACACGTGAGCGGTACCGCCTTGGCGCCGCCTCGTATCTTGGTCCGCTACTCCGCGTCGCTCTGCTCGTCGCCGCCGTCGCCGCTCTGCTCCGCACCGCTCGTCCGCGACTTCTTGGCTCGAGTCTGCGCCCGGTGAAGGCGCTCCCACTCGCTCTGAATCGCCGAGCAGACCACATGAGTCCGCGTACACGCGTGGGTCTGCGCGAGCTCTTCGAGGTAGCCCTCGATCTCGGATGGCAGGCGGAAGTGGCACGAGCGGGTGCCCTTTCGTCGAGCAGCGACGGGCGGGAGCGTATAGCCGCCGCCGCGTTGGCGCCTTCGCGGTCCCCGTTTCTTCGCGGGCCGAGTCTTCCGCTCTGCTTTGGCCTTCGACGAGGTTGCGCTGCGGTCGGCGGTTGGGCTTGGTGGGGTGCTCGGACTGGGTGAACTCGCTGAGTTCGACGGATTCTCCGCGCGTTTCGCCCTCTCGAGATCCTGTTGAGGCAACGCCTCGCCTCGAGGGGCTGGCTGCCAGTCATCATCCGCGAGCAGAATGCCGTCGGCGCGGAGCTTCTCCAAGGCTTCTGGAGAAGGCCCCGGTGGTTGGCGCGAGCCTGCGAAGCCGGTCATCGCGTACTCCGGGCCAGTCATCGCGTCCGACTTCTTCGAGTCGACCATCAGAGCTTGCCCCCGAAGCCGGCCGCCGTCAGCGCCTCAAGGCAGAGCGACTGCATCGCCCTGTCACCCTTCGTATTCGCCCCGTGGGGAACCTTCCACACCGGCCGGAAGTACTCGGCAGCCTTCGCGATCGGTGCCGTCGCGGGGATCGTCTCATCCCGGACGTACGCGTTCGGTATCTGGTGCGCCGCCTGCCTTAGGCCCTCGAGCGCTCGCTTGCCGATCATGTCGCACCGGTTGAGCACCAGCATGATCTTGCCCCCCGCCGCGCAGAGGCTCGCGTGTATGTTACCGAGGTTCTCGATCGCCAGCCGCCCGTCGAGCGGGACGAGCCAAACGTCCGCGGACAGCGAATCTGCGGTCTCGACCGCCGGCGGGCAGTCTACGATCACAAGATCGACGTCCCAGCGCCGATTAGGTAGCTCCCCCGGGCTGTAAAGAACCCGGAGGTATTCGCTGTGCTGGAACGTCAGACCGTCCTGGAGCAGGCAGTCACCGCCCGCGAGCCACCGACAGATATCGCCCTGCCGGTCCAAGCAGATAACGAGCACTCGAATCCGCCGTGCGGCGGCGTAGAGGGCTAAGTGGACCGCGATCGTGGTTTTCCCGATACCGCCCTTGTTGTTGAATACTGCGATTGTTTTCATAGCCCGATCAACGTGACATGTGGCTACGGCAGAGGACTACTGGAATGATGCTATTCGGGGGCGACGCCGAGTTGAGTAATCTGGCGAGTATCCCAGGTGGTGACAACAAGGACCAACTATCAACGAGAGATAGCGAACTCGATCTCGATGACGCCGACTTCGTCGACCAGCGCCGCTGCGACCTCCCGCGCCAATGCTGCGTCCGGTTGCGGAACTCGACGAGAGCGGCTCTTGGCGTCGGCATCCTCGCCGCCGACGTCTCGCATCTCGTCGTCCCGATCGAACGCCGCGTCCACCGTCCACCTGTCGCCTGAGCCGCGCGGTCTGGTGACCGCGTTGTGAGGGCGTCGACGCGGTGACTGGAGTTTGGTGGCGACGCGCACCGCTCGACTTGGAGCGGTGCGCATCGCCCGAGTCGGGGCCACGCATGCCGTTCGATTAGAGACTATACGTGTCGCCCCAGCCGGGACCACCCGTGTCGCCCGAGTAGGGACCACGCGTGTCGTCCGCTCGGGGGCCGCACGTGTCGCCACGCAAAGGGCCGGAGAGGGAGCCCAAACTTGGGCTGCGACCTGAGATACGACGAGGGCGACAGTCGTGGACCCGAACGAGGGTGCCGACGGGGGCTACCTCAAGGTCCACGAGCGTGTCTACACGAGGGCTACGGGTGCCGCCATCGAAGGCGTCACGCTCGTGGGGACATGAGGCCTACAGGTGTAGCGCTTCGGTGGGCGGTCACTGCCTCCCTCGGCCTGACTCACGTACTCGCCGAGCAGAAGGCTCAGATCGAGGAAGCGAGGCTTGGCTCAGGTGGTTCCTTCGCCAAAGCTCGCGCTCCCTCGAGAACGGTACAGCACCAATGCCGCGGTGTGAGAGCTGCGAGTCGGCTCCTCACGAGGACTGAGGATACCGGCGCGCATGCACCTTGCTCACGCGCTCTGGGCCAAAAAAGAACCCCCCGGGGGAGCCGGGGGGTCCAGTGCCAGCTGCGGGGCTGACGTGCTATTTGCGGATCGGCTGACCGCTGGAGGCCAGCCGACCCGTGATGTTGGGAGACGGTCGCAACGACAACTGGGTGCAGCGGACCGGATCCGGGGGACTATCGAGAAACGGCTGCGACGCCAACTGGGTGCCGCGGACCGGATCCTGGAAACTATCGGTGAGACGACTGCGGAGAGTGCCCGCAGGGTACCTATCGGGGCGCTTGCAGGAGCGACCCGTCACCAGGGGAACAACTCGCGTGCTCGCTAGAGTGTAGCGAGCACGGAGTAAACCGCGCAAAGCGCGATAACTAGTGTGAGTAGAAGCTGCCACACTTGAATAGTGCGTCTCGGCATTTCTTTCCTCCTCCTTTCCGGAGACGAACTCCGGCTCCACTACAACGTCTTTTGGTTCCAAACGGAGCCGGAGACCGTCTTCTGAGGAGGAGGTGGCGAGCGACGAGATCACTGGACGAACGAGCGTAGGCCATGGCCCAAGGGCCGGCAACCACGGAACCTACGACTTCGTGGGATGGCACTATCGGCCTCTTCCCCCAGCCGCGGCTGCCCCCCCTGAGGTGTCGTTCCTGCTCCTCGACGGCGAGAGCACCGTGGCTGCCTCATGCGGCCAAGGGGTTTGAACTGCGAATATCGGCGAGACTGGGTGCTCGGACCCTCGTGGAGGCTGAAGCGCTGACCACGCAAAGCTGTGCCACGGGGATCGCACCGCTCAGGAGGCCCGGGAGACGCATTCGTAGGCCAACTCACCGTCGAGGCCGGGCTTCGCGACACGGCGCCGACGACTGGACGCGAAGCCGACCGCGACGTCTCGGCGCGGGTTCAGACGAACAACAGCAACTGTCCAGGAGGACAGGGTCGCGGCGGTGCACGGGCGCCCCGTCTCTCGGTGACGAAAGGGCGCATCCAGATAACCGGGCGAGGAGCATCCCTGAAGCGGAGCCCGCCTCTCGGTGGCGAAGGGCGCATCCAAATAACCGGGTGAGGAGCATCCCCGGAACGGACCTCTCGGTAGCGAGGGGCGCATCCAAACAACCGGGCAAGGAGCATCCCCGGAGCCCGCCGCCCGGTAACGAGGGCGGATCCGAATCGCCGGCCCCTCAAGGTCACCCGCGTGGCGCCCTTCGAGATTTCTCCGTGCTCTGCAACACCGGCTGGGCGCGGCCGACCTAGTCGTCCTCAGCCCCTCCCAGGACCGGGCCAATCACCGAAAATGAATCCGGTGCCCCCCGACAGAGCCTGCTCCACGCCTTGCTCGCCCACAATCATGCGCATACGCATCCCACCGATGCACCCCTGGCTCAGGATCATCCTCCCCGGGCTCGTCCTCGGCTCTGACGTCGCGGCCTGTACGGAGGAGAACCCCTACATCAACGTCTGCGGCAACACGGTCGTCGAGGAGGCCAACGGCGAGGAGTGTGACGACGGCGACGCAAACGACGATGCCGCAGCCAGCACCGCCGAGTGCGTGGTCGCGGTCTGCGGCGACGGCCTCACCCACGAGGGTGTCGAGGCCTGCGACCTCGGCGACCTCAACAGCGCCGAGGGCCCCTGCACTCCAGAGTGCAAGCTCGCCTCCTGCGGCGACGGCACCATCCAAACCGACGTCGAGCAGTGCGACGACGGCAACACCGACGACACCGACATGTGCCCGACCACCTGCACATGGGCGACCTGCGGTGACGGCTTCACCCACGAGGGCGCCGAACAGTGCGACGACGGCAACGAGGACAACAGCGACGCCTGCCTCAGCGCCTGCCTCCTCGCCACCTGCGGCGACGGTGTCCTTCAGGCCGGAGTCGAGGAGTGCGATGACGGCAACACCGACCCCAGCGACGGCTGCAACGCCGAGTGCGTCCGCGACCGCCAGGTCTTCGTCAGCTCCGCCGCGCCGACGGGCGAAGAGGTCATGGGCATCGCCGGCGCCGACACACGATTTGCTGTCGAAGCCGAGACCGCCGGACTCGCCAACCCCGAGCGCTTCCACGCCTGGCTCTCCGACTCTAAGTCATCGCCCGCGACCCGCTTTGAGACCCGCGGCGCCCGCTACGTTCTTGTCGATGGCTCGGTCATCGCAGACGACTGGGACGACCTCACCGACGGCCAGCTCAGCCACCCGATCAACGCCTATCCCGACGGCAGCGAGGCGAACGTCGCCGTCTGGACCAGCACCACGCCGAGCGGCGAGGCCGTCGACACCGGCGAGCGATGGAGAGACACAGTCCGAGCTTGGCGAAGCCTGCGATCCCTCCGACGAGGAGCTCGTCGAGGCCGCGGTCTGCACGGATGTGTGTACGTGGTCCGGCGTCATCGCCTTCGTCACGTCCGAGTCCTACACTGGCGATCTTGGCGGCACCGATGGCGCGCATGAAAAGTGCTCGACGAGAACAAGTCGCCGGTGACGGCCCAAGTGTGGACGAACACCACCCCCGCCGGGCTCGCAGCCAGCGATGATGCCGACTGTCAGTCGTTCTCCTCGCTCGACGGCAAGCAAACGGGGATCGTCGGCCGCACAAATGAGACTGGCGCCGGCTGGACCCAACACATGGTCCAGACGTCCTATATTCAGGCCTCACGTCTCTACTGTTTCAGCAAAGCGTTCTAGAGCTGGATTCGCTCCCCGGGTCCCCGGGTCCCCGGGTCCCCGGGTCCCCGCGAGCAGCTCTTCGAGGCCCGCCTGGAAGATGACCACCCGCTGACCGTCCGATGTCTCTGTCCAAGACGTCCCCCTGGCTATCGGACCCCCTACCGAGGTCTGCTTCGATCGCAGGAAGCGTCGGCTTCTGCCCGGTGATACCGATCGGTTGCGACCTGGGGTGAGGTGAGGCGCTGCGCAAAGGCCCCAGCTTATTCACAAGCAATGAAAGGGGGAGCCCCGTGTCAATCCCAGCATGTGGTATTGCGCCTAGGGAAGCCTTGCGATGTGGCACAGCAAGGAAATCTTTCCTGGAGCACTCGGCTCCACAGCAAGAACACGCTTGATGGCATCGAGCATCAGGCGCTCAAAGTCTGGATAATCAACACGCTCGCTACCGTGAGCTACCGAGTTGCGAACCTCTCGCAGATCGATCTCTTCAGAAATGAGGTTGCGAATCGGGTCGACTAGCCGTGCGAGAGGCATGACCTCGCTCTTTCGTCGCTGTAGAAACGCGCGGAGCCGCTGATCGCCTCCCCCACCGAGAGGCGTCCCCTGTGCGACCTCCTCGATGCTCACCAGAAGGGTTCCGAAGCTGACCCTTCGGGACCACCCGCTGAGCAGCCTCGCCTTCAGCTCTCGCTCGACAACAGTCGCGAGAAGGTGCGCACTCCTGGCGAGATCGTTGATGCCGGCGGAGTACGACATATCGCTCTGGATCAAGTCTTCTTGCGAATGAGGATCAAGCGATGAGAAGTCATTCCCCATCAGGGAGCACCACTGCTCCTTCGCCTGCTTGCGCCGCCTCTCGCCCCACACCCAGAGGTTCTCCTCCTCCCCCTTCCGAGCATGACGCTCGGCGAGAAGGCTCTCTGCTCCTCCCTCAGAGGAATGCCCTCGAACCCGCTCCAACAACTCCCTAAGAGTCGTTTGCTCCTGCTCTGAGCGCATGACCATCAGAGCTTCGTCGAGGAGTTCCTCAGCGAGGCTCTCCAGTGACCGTAAACGTGCCTCGCCCATACGCTGCACGTCCTCGCTGCGGCGAAGCGGCTCGTACTTCTCGTATCGCTCGCCGACTGCCTCCTTGAGGTAGTGGAGCGCCTCACCATGCAGTCCTGCATGCTGTGTGATCCTCGCGAGGAGCTCGTTCGCCACAGCCCGCTTCTCCCAGTGCGAGTCGGCCGCGTTGGAGCGCTCCCCCGCGAGCTCCAACACCCTCTTCGCATAACTCCAAGCCAAGCAAACTGCCCCCCCCTGGCGGTCCTGTCCGGCGAGCCGCATGTAGGCCATCGCAATCGCGAGGTGCGCGTCTATCTTTCGGGAGGTCGAGATTTTGATCCTCTTCTCGCTGAGGATGCGTGTGAGTTCCTGGATCGACTCCCGCGGATCCAGCAGCCGCGCCGCATGGATCTCCGCCGCCAAGGCGCGGAGCGCTCCCCCACTCACCCGCGCGAGACGTAGCTCGTCGCTGTACTTCTTCAGCGCGGTGGTCCTATCTCCCCGGAGCTCAGCCGCCCTCGCCGCGAGACCTCGCGCGTTCGCGAGTCGACCCTCGTTCCCGAGGAGCTCAGCAAGCTCCTCAAAGCGTGCGTAGCAGTCATCGGCGGCCGCTCGCTGACCGAGTTCATCCAAGAGCGCTCCGTAGTTTCCGAGGAGACGGCAGCGCTCGTGGATGAATGTCGGAAGATCCGCACGCAACAAACCAAAGGAGAAGAGTTCGTGGGCCTCCAGGTACTCCCCGCGCCGACGCAACGTAGCGCAGAGATGGTTGGTGACGAGGAGTTCCTGTCGCGTCCATCCCAGCTCCGTCGCCAGCTCAAGGGCTCGCCGCAGGCTCCTCTCAGACGCATCCAGGCGATCCAAGCGATACTCACAGAGACCGACGAAGCGATGCCCTAGCAGCTCCCACTCGGGGATCAATGCCCCCACGGCCGCGTCTCTGAGCGCCTCGTCGTGCGCCAGCGCCTCGGCGTGCTTGCCTTCGCAATAGAGCTCTCGAGCCGCGTTGAAGTGGTGCAGGAAGTCCAACCTCGCTTTCGACGCGCTCATCCACGTGATGATACCCGCGAAGTCGCGAGGCTCTGCCCACGATTCAGGACCCGCGATATGCGCAGGAGACAGCACCAACTCCTTCGGGTGACAATCCGCGCGCGACGGCCCCAAAGAATCCGCCGCGGAGCGAAACCATGAGCAAGATCCTGATCACCGGCTCCCATGGCCTCGTCGGCTCGGCCATGCGGCGGCTCTTGACAGAGGCGGAGCATGACGTCCGCTGTCTCGATCACCGGGCTCCGGCCGCCGACGGGCGGGGCGACGTTCGCGACGCAGCGTCGCTCGCCGAAGCGCTCGCCGAGTGCGAGGGGATCATCCATCTTGCAGCCGTATCCCGGGTCATCTGGGGCGAACAAGACCCCGACAATTGCCGCGCGACCAACATCGGCGGCGTACAAAACGTCGTCAGGGCAGCGCTGACCTCAACGTGTCGACCATGGTTGATCTTCGCCAGCAGCCGGGAGGTCTACGGCGAGCCAGAGGTGCTCCCTGTCGCAGAGGACGCCCCCCTGTGCCCCGTAAATGTCTACGGTGAGACCAAGATCGCCGGCGAGCGGATGGTCGACGAGGCCCGCGCAGCAGGACTCGTGACGGCGATCCTACGACTGTCGAACGTCTACGGGAGCCTTGACGATCACGTGGACCGCGTTGTCCCAGCCTTTACGCGGCAGGCCGTAGCAGGCGAAAATCTCCGGATCGACGGGTCCGATCACACCTTCGACTTCACCCACATCGACGACACCGCTCGTGGGATCGCAGCGGTCATAGACGCGTTCGGGCGCGGCGCTCGCGACCTACCGCCAATTCATCTGCTCACGGGGCGACCCACGACCCTCGGCGAGCTCGCCCGCGCTGCGGTCGACCTCGCGGGCTCGACGAGCGACCTACGGGAGGCACCGCCACGCAGCTACGACGTAGCCCGCTTCTACGGCGACCCTCGACGCGCCCTCGAGCTGCTCGGATGGCGACCGCAGGTGACGCTGCGCGAAGGCCTCAGACGTCTCATAGCGGAGATCTGTTCGGGGAAGAAAGAAGAAGAGGCCTCGACATGAGGATCGTCAAAGTCATCCATGGTTATCCGATGCGCTACAACGCCGGCTCTGAGGTCTACTCGCAGACCCTATGCCAGGGCCTCGTCGCGCGCGGGCACGAGGTCCACGTGTTCACCCGCGAGGAGAATTCCTTCGCCCCCGACTTCTCCCTTCGTCGCGAGACAGACGCAGACGACCCGCGGATCCAGCTGCACACGATCAACGTCGCCCGCAGTCGCGACCGCTACCGGCAAGAGGCGGTCGATCTCCGCTTCGGCGCCCTCCTCGACGAGGTCTCGCCACACGTCGTCCATATCGGTCACCTGAACCACCTCTCAACTTCGCTCGTCGCCGAAGCGAGCCGTCGTGGGATCCCGATCGCGTACACGCTCCACGATTACTGGGTGATGTGCCCCCGCGGACAGCTCATGCAGATGAGCCCGGAGGACCCCGCAGACCTGTGGTCTGTCTGCGATGGTCAAGAGGATCGCAAATGCGCCGAGCGCTGCTACTCGCGCTATTACTCGGGCGCCGACGATGAACACCCCGAAGATCTCGCCTACTGGACCGGTTGGGTCCGCCGCCGGATGCGTCATGTCCGCGAGATGGTCGAGCACGTCGACACCTTCATCGCCCCTGCTCGCTTTCTCCTCGAGCGCTACCGCGATGACTTCGGGCTCCCGGAGGCGAAGCTCCGCTACCTCGACTATGGCTTCGACCGCGGGCGCCTGCGCGGACGCGCGCGGACAGCGGGGGAGCCCTTCACGTTCGGCTACATCGGCACGCATATCCCCGCCAAGGGGATTCACGTGCTCCTTGAGGCCTTCGGGCGCGTCCGCGGTGATAGTCGCCTGCGGATCTGGGGGCGCCCACGCGGCCAGGACACGACGGCGCTGAAGGCCCTCGGCGACGCACTGCCGGGCGATACCAGCGCGCGGATCGAGTGGCTCTCGGAGTACCGCAATCAAGACATCGTCCACGATGTCTTCAACCGAGCAGACGCGATCGTCGTGCCATCGGTGTGGTTCGAGAATTCTCCGCTAGTAATCCACGAGGCTCAGCAGGCCCGCGTCCCGGTGATCACCGCGGATGCCGGCGGCATGGCGGAGTACGTCCATGACGGGGAGAACGGCCTCCTCTTCCGTCACCGCGACGCAGACTCTCTCGCAGCCACAATGCAGCGCCTCGCAGATGACCCCGCGCTCGGCCGCAGGCTCGGCGAGCGCGGCTATCTTGACTCCGAGAGTGGCGATATCCCCTCCGTCGGAGAGCACGTCGAAGCCGTCGAAGCCGTCTACGAGGAGCTCATCAGCACCCGCGACAGCGCGCGGCTCTCCCAGAGCCCGGGGCCCTGGCGGATCACCTTCGACACCAACCCGGACACCTGCAACCTCCACTGCATCATGTGCGAGGAGCACTCGCTACACTCTCCGCTCCAGATCCGCCGAAAGGCGGAAGCACGCCCACGGCGGGTGATGCCGATCGAGCTCATCGAGCGAGTCATCGCCGAGTGCGCCCCCAGGGGGCTCCGTGAGGTGATCCCCTCGACGATGGGTGAGCCGCTCCTCTACGCAGACTTCGACCGAATCCTCGCGCTGTGCCGCGAGCATGGCGTCAAGCTCAACCTCACGACCAACGGTACCTTTCCTGGTCGAGGCGCTAGAGCTTGGGCAGAGTCGATCGTCCCGGTCACCTCGGACGTGAAGCTCTCCTGGAACGGCGCGAGCGCGGAGACCCATGAGGCGATCATGCGCGGGGCTCGTTGGGAGAAGATGCTAGAAAACGTCCGCGACTTCATCGAGATCCGAGACTCACATGCGGAGACAGGCGGCAATCGCTGCCGCGTGACCTTCCAGCTCACCTTCCTCCAGGACAACGTCGACGAGCTCGCCGACATGATCCGGCTCGCGGTCGAGCTCGGGGTCGACCGCGTGAAGGGGCACCACCTCTGGGCACACTTCTCGGAGATCGAGGACCAGTCGATGCGCCGCAGCCGCGCTTCGATCGAGCGCTGGAATGAAGCCGTCAGCGCCGCTCGATCCGTCGCCCGTGAACAGCTTCTCAGCAACGGTCAGACGATCCTCCTAGAGAACATCTTCCCCCTCGATCCCGACACGGCCCAGCTCGACCTCGCCCCGGGCGGCCGCTGTCCCTTCCTCGGCCAAGAGGCCTGGGTCAGCGCTCAGGGACGCTTTGATCCGTGCTGTGCCCCCGACGCGCAACGACGGACCCTCGGCGAGTTCGGGGAGCTCCATCGCTCGAGTCTCTTGGAGATCTGGGAGGGCGACACCTACCGCGATCTCGTCACCGGCTACCGAACCCGCGCTCTGTGCATGAGCTGCAACATGCGCAAGCCCGTGGAGGCTGAGCTATGAGCAGCTGGCGCGCCGCTGTTGTCGCAGTGGCGGCGACTCACCACGAGATCGACGGCGCACCGCTCTACCCCGAGCGCTTTGACGATGTTCTGAGCTTCCACGAGCCTGGGCTCGCCGCGGTCCGAAGAGGATCCGAAGCCTGGCATATTGACGAGCGCGGCGAGCCGGCCTACGCCCGCCGATTTGCTCGCACCTTCGGATACTACGAAGGCCTCGCAGCGGTGGTCAGCGACCCGGGCTGGGGCTTCATCGGAGCGGACGGCGACTCCGTTGGCGCACACAGCTTCGGGTGGTGCGGGAATTTTCAAGGCGGGCGCGCCACCGTCCGCGACAGCGAGGGCCGTTACTGCCACGTCACCCGGGAGCTCCGACCTGTCTACGCTGCCAGATGGCGCTACGCGGGCGACTACCGCCACGGGATCGCCGTGGTCCAGGGGGACGCCGGGCTCTCGACGCACATTGACCGTACCGGCGCTCTCACGCACAAATGTTGGTTTGAGGACCTCGATGTCTTTCACAAGGGCTTCGCACGGGCCCGAAACGCTGGCGGCTGGATGCACATCGACACCTGCGGCGAGCCGGTCTACGAGCGCCGATTCGCCGCCGTCGAGCCTTTTTACAACGGCCAAGCTAGGGTGGAGCGAATGGACGGCGGGCTCGAGGTGATCGATGAATCAGGAGAAGCCCTGACAGAATTGAGGCCAGGGCGAACAGACCCCTTCGCCGAGCTTTCTCGTCTCCTCGTCGGCCACTGGAGCACAGACACGATCGCTGCGGCGGTCGAGCTCGGTGTGATTGAGGCCCTCCCAGCGAAGACAGCCGAGGTCGCCGCGCGCGCTTCACTGCCCCTAGGCAGGGCCCGTCGCCTCCTACGTGCGCTTGGTGAGCTGGGCCTCGTCGAGGAGCACGACGGCGCCTGGGAGCTGCGACCGCGTGGGGAGCCGCTCCGTGCTGACCACCGGAAGACGCTCGCGGGAGCCGCCCTCGAGTATGCCGGTCCTCTTCGAGAAGGTTGGCGGCGCCTGCCAGAGGCGCTACGCGCCGCGACATGGTCTCCTCCTGATCCCTTCGCCGAGGCCGCTGGCGATCCCATACGGCTCGAACGCGCCGCACGGATGCTCTCGAGCTACGCCCGCCATGATTACGCCCCGCTCATTCACCTCCTGCCAGTCAGTCCTGGCATGCACGTCGTCGACGCAGGCGGCGGCGAGGGGGAGCTCGCCTCCGCCCTGACATCGCTCCATCCAGGCCTGCGAGTGTCCATCCTCGAGCGCCCGGAGATCGTCGCGCGTGTGCGCTCGAATCCGGACCCCAACCAGGGCGAGGGGATCGCGGGCAACCTCTTCTCGACCTGGTCTGTGAACGCTGACCTCGTGCTCCTCTCGCGTGTGCTCCACGACTGGGACGATGATGATGCCCTGCGCATCCTGAGCAACGCCCGCGCCGCCCTCAACCCCGGCGGACAGCTCGCGCTCATCGAGCTGCTCCTCGACGAGCGCAGCTTCGGGGGGAGCCTCTGCGATATGCACCTCCTCGCGATCTGCGGAGGTCGAGAGCGGACCTTCGAACGCTATGCCGCCCTTCTCGCAGAGGCGGGATTTGAGCCGCCGCGGCTCCAATCCACGCCGACGCTCCCTCAGATCGTGATCACCCGCCCGCGATGACGGTCCCCACCTCGAGAACGCCTGTCCCCAAAGAGCTAGCGATAAGCTCGCCGACCGAGCCCCGCTGCATTCTCCTGCGCCATGCAGAGCGCCCTGCGCTAAGCCCAGGTGACCCAGGCTCGGACCTTCCGCTCACTGCTGCAGGTGAAGCAGCCGCCCGCACCTACGGCCGACACCTCGCCGGCTCTATCTCCAGCATCCGTACGAGCCCGATCCTTCGATGCGCTCGAACAGCTGCGCTCATCCGCAGCTGCGCCCAGACAAAGATCCCGATCCAGGAGGATACGACCCTTGGTGACCCGGGCATCTACATCGCCTATCCAGATCTCGCATGGGAAAACTGGCTGAAGCGGGGCCAAGAAGGCGTCCTTGAGCATCTCGCCCTGGGAGGCCCACCACTCCCGGGTTTCGCCGATCCGCTTGGGTCTACATCTCAGCTCCTGGTGCACCTCCTTGCCCGAGCGAGAGCAGAGCCTGGGATCCACGTCGCGGTCACTCACGACGCGATTATGATCCCGCTCCTCGCTGCCGTCACGCGCCGACCGCTCCCGTTCGACGCACGTCCACACTTCCTCGAGGTGATCCTGCTCGGTCGAAGTAAGGGAGAGACTTTCGTCGACTACCGCGGCGACCGCTGGTCGGCCGCACACCTCGAGAACAAGAGTTCTGAGCCAGAGAAGGAGAACACCTCACCCCGTCGGCCGAAGCCCGCAAACATGGCGCCTGGTAGCGCACAGCCTGCGAGACCATCGATGACGACCAAGAGCACGGTCTGATGCCACGAGAGAGGTGCGCCGTTCTGTGACAGGTGCTGGAGCGCGATCAAAAGCCTGGCGCCCCGACATGAGCTGCCGGGGCCGAGCACCGCGCTCAGGCGGACGCTCGGCATGAGCGATGACGGGGAACAGGCTAAGAGGAATCAGACTGCACCACCGCCCCTGTTTCAATAAGGTGCTTGACGAAATCCTCAGCGGCCTTGGCGCTTTGCGCGTCGCGAAGCCGTACGCCAAACTCGATGTTGCCTGACATCCCGTGGTAGGTGAAGTTGGCCGAGGTCACGAGAAGATCGTTGTTATCCACGAGCAACATCTTGGAGTGCATCTTGCTCATGACGTCATTTGACGCCGCGTTCTCATAGATCGTCGGTTGGGCGACGAACCCAGGCCAGGCGCGCTCAATCGCGGCCCGGCCCCCCTGTTCTCGGTCGCAGATAATCAGGACGTCTACACCCGAGGCGGAGGCGGACGAGAGTAGGTCGATCGTCCCACCAGCGGCGGTGAACGCATACCCGAGCGCAATGACTCGCCGCTTGGCCCCGGCGAGCATCTCTTCCACCACAACGCTGGTCGGTCGAGCGCCTCTTGGGACACCAACGGGCAATGTCGCTACGAACTCACCGACTGCTCCCTCGTCGTTGTTCCCAGCCGCCGCCGTCGCAGTACACCTCCAAAGGAGGAGAAAGGCATCCTCTGGGGTTGAGAGCGCGACCGCACCCCTCCGGGGATCCGGGGAGCCGGCAAGCGCATCTTTGGCCAGGTCCCGTGAGTTGGGCCCGAAGGGACTCGTAGAGAGGCCCGCAAGATAGGAAACCAGATCACGGTGGAGCACTAGAGTTCCAATAGGCTGGAGAAGAAGCCAAGGTCTCGCGCTCCAGGCTCGCCAACGAGCATCCACCGGTCAAGGAGACGGTTGAAGTGCTCGCAGCCCGTCTCAGGAGCCATCATGCAAGCGTGGCAAGCAGCTCCATTCGTCCGCTCGCTCTCGCTCTGCACATCCTGAATGCACAGGGGGTCATTTGAGCACCACTCCATTGATCGAATGCCGTCCACAACAAGAGGCAGCAGATGCTCGGGGCGCGCCTGTCGAGACAGCCCACCAAGAGTGCCGTCGGCATCCGATGAAGCGGTGTAGAGGAGCAGCCCGCACATCTTGTAGTCGTCGTCGGCAACGTACAGACGCTCGCGGATGCTCGAGCTGGAGTAGCCGGACCCAAGTGCCAACTGCCGCATCAGAACGTGGGCAAACGCATGCACTAGGAGAAAACGGGCAGAGAGATGCATTGGACACGGCTCATCTTCCCCGTAGCGCCCGTGCCAGTCATCCTCGTACGCTTTTCGGAGCGACTCCGCGCGGGCCAGGACCTGTGGCTTGCTCTCCCAAGCGCGAACGGCCTCCGGCCGCAGTTCCAAGAAGACACCCTCACCGCTGATTTCGGCGGCAGGTAACCAGTCTTTCCGCTTGCGAGCGAGCGGCGCAAAGTGCGCCCCGGGGCGTTCTCGCCAGTCGGCGGGAGGTGTCACACGCGTGAAAGAACGCATTGCCCGGACTTCCCGGAGACGCGTTGCGCTCTGTGCTCGCCCGATGTAGGGCGCGAGTTCGACGGGGACGTCACGCTCCTCAACCTTGAATTCCCTATCGCCGACCCCTGTCCCACCTTTCATGAACGCCCGGTGCTCATCAGGGCGGATGGTATCTGCTGTTGTCGCGTCGAGAGTCGCTAGCCGCGTCTTGATCTCGGCGAGCAGGGCTTCGGCCGTGCCGACCCCCACGGTGACATGCAGGCTGATCATATCGATGTAGAGCAGTCGCTTCTCATCCGTCGTGTACTCGTGCTCGAGACGATGCCAGTCCAGCGGCGGAATCTTCTTCTGGACTTCATCGCTCCATGGAGGGATGTCCAACGCCGAAACGAGCACTGGGAAATGGACGTTCGATGCACCACGGTACACAGTCCGCATGGTCTCTCCGCAGTCCTCGGTGTCGCCCAGCCAAGGTCGATTCCCGCGACAGGGCACGTGCTCCAGTGCCTTCGGACCAAAACAGCCGTCCATTGTTTGACTGGCCCCACAGGTTTTGCACGAGAGCATGAGGCCCTTCATCCCAGATCCCTTGCCCTCAAGCCTGAGGTCCCGTCGAGCACAGGTGTCCCGGTGCCTGACCCAGAAGTCCCAGGGAAAGTCATCCAAATGCCCCCTGGAGCATATAGCGACAAATCGAACCGGTAGTGCGTGGACCGTGACGCCGGCTTTCGTCGTGCACTCCGCACAAATGCGGGATGCATCCCACCTGCTCTCCGGTCGCCCCCAATCACTCACGCGGCGAATCCGGTGACAGTCGGGGCAGAACAGCCACGTCGGAAATCGAACACCAACGAGTCGATCGGAGGTCTCGTAACGACCGTTCTCGCCCTTCATCACAATCGGCGGAAGACGGAACCCTTGGACCTGTAGAAGCCTCTCCAACCGAGGCTCTGATATGGTCTGCGGGTTGCTCATTCCCTGTCCCTGAGTTCCTGCGAATTCATCCCAAGCGTCGATTCCCGCTGCCACCACGGACACTGGACCTCCGTCCCGGCCAGGCGCTCGGAAGTCGATGATGGCACCCGGCCCAAAGGTGGTGATGATTTGACTTCGGCGGATTTCACCCAGCTCAATCGGCATCGGACTCGTTCTCCTCGCTCACGGGGGGGAGCACTTCGCGGATCATAAAGGGGGAAGAGGCTTCGACATTTCGCAGGGAGTTCAGTGTCGGAAAGACGTCCTCCAGGATGTGCCCGGTCGCTCGGTGGGCGGCGACGTGCTCTGCTGACATCAACAGCGATCGTTTATCGTTGCTATCCATCCAGTACTTGGGGGGCTTCTTCTCCCCGACCCTCCACAACCCTTCGGCCTCCCACGCATTGGACCGTTTCGTCCAACGATCGAGGACTCTCTGGAGATCTGCGATAAAGCCAGAAAGCTCGGAGGCATCTACGGCCCTGGCACGGTCGACCAGGCGGCGCGCGATCCCTTGTTCAACCTCCTGGCGGCGAGCCGCTGTGAGATGCGGCTTCGACTTCAGGCCGTGGATCTGTGTTGACGCGAGGGCAACCAGCGCAGCATGCAGCGCCTTGTCTCGCGCCCTTGGTGCAAGCGGCGTCACGCTAGTCGCCTCGACGTCGCGGTAAAGCGCCTGATGCCAGGAACGGAAGCTCTCGAAATGCGAACGGTCGCGGGCACGGTTGTTATTGTACAGAGTAACGACAAGCCCCGGATGCTGACGACCAACGCGACTCGTGGCCTGGATGTACTCGGCCATCTGTTTCGGCTGACTGGCGACAGCCATGACCCCAAGCCGATCTACATCCACACCGACACTGATCATGTTGGTAGCCAAGACCGCGTCAAAGGCTTCGGCATCGGGAAACTGCCCCTTTTCGAGCTCCCTAAGGGTGTCTCGAAGCTCGATTTGTGACTTGCGGCTTGTTAGCTCATCAATGTTCCGGACACTCCGGATGTCGGAGCCCTCACCACGAACGCGGGCGTAGACGCCGACAGAGACCGGCACGTCATCGCTGAGCATCACAAGGGAGCCCCCCAGCTCGCGCAAGGAGTTGAAGTAGCCGACAAGGGTCCACCAAGGGTCCCGCGCTTCGGGCGGGGACGCCGCGATGGCCTGTCCACTCTGAAGTAGTGATGCGTAGAGCGCTTGGAGAGCGTACTTCGGCGAACGTCCCGCCGTTGTGACCCCCACGTAGCGACGACCCGGTTTCTCCTCTTCGCTCGCCCTCAACGCGAAGAATCCCTCCTCCGCATCAAGCTCCGCAGGCGGGAATTGTCGCGCAGTACGGCAGAAGAGTGACTTCACCTGAGCCTCGGCGGCACGAATTGTTGCGGTAGAGCCAATCACCTTCGGGCGGTGCGTGATGGTCTCCCCGTCGGCCGCTCTTCGCGTGCATAGTTCATCGATGGCCATCTCGTAGAGACCGCCAAGCGAACCAAGCGGGCCCGAAATGAGATGGAGTTCGTCCTGAAGGACCAAGTCGGGCGGGTCGTGTATAGCGCGACCAAACAGCTTGGAGGTCTGCGCTGGCTTGCGTACGATCTGCGTAAACTTATCAGCTGTTCCAATGATTACCGAGGGGCGTGCTGCGTAGATATCCTCATCTACTGTCCAGATCGGCAAATGACCGCGATCGTCCTTCGCCAGGCCGCATGCGGTTTCAGTGCATCGGGCGCGCGCTCGCTCCTTCTCACCGTTACGTGCGTACACCCCCCAGGTCAGCCGACCACCGCAGCAGGGGCAGCTCGTGAGCTGTCGTGCAGTGGGGTTCTCGTCACGAGAGATGGTCGTTCGCGCGTCCGCAGTCGAGTTTGGAGTCGCCCCACGGCCGACCCAGAGTCCGATCGAGAACGGCTCATCTCCGAGGCGTGCGCCGCCTTGCTTGCCCTTCTCACGGTGACGCAGGTGCTCGCAGGCTGTCACCAACCGTGCAGCTCGCTGGAACTGCTGGATCGTCAGGAGGCGAAGCGTGTACCGGAGCAGAACCGCGGTCCCGCTGCCCGCGTCTGGGTTGTCTGGGTGGCGGAGCCGACGGTGGAAGAGCAAAAAGGCAATGAGCCCAAAGTACGCCTCCGTTTTGCCACCGCCCGTCGGGAACCAGAGGAGGTCCATTAGCTCTCGATCGGGGTGCTCCGTGCTGGCAAGCGACGCCAGCACAACGAGCTGGAAACCCAGCTGAAATGGTCGCCAGACGAGGTCTCGGCCATGAGCCCACTTCCGCTGAAGATTCATTGCCTCCATGGCCAGCCGGAACGCACGTAGAACCTCCGGTTGACCCGGCTTGGACTCGACACACAGAAGACCGATGGAGTCTTCCATCCGCTTGGCAGCGGCTCTGGCGTTCTGGATGTGTGTATGGGCCTGGGCTTTGAGCTCGGGACCGGCGTCATCTTCGAGGCTGAGGCTTCCGAGCCAGTCTTGATAGAGCTGGGGTAGGCGGCCTAGCTCTACGTGCAAATCCCCTGGTTTTGCGGAGGCCAACCAGGATGGATTGAGTGCTGTATCGCTCAGCCCACGGCAGCTTGGATGTCCGGCTGCTGACATAGAAGGAACGATCTGGCAAGGAAGCCAAGTCGTGCTGACGCTGGCGACACGATTTCCGTCGGCCGCCCAATCAGCGCTGCAACCGTGCCCAACAGCGTATTCGCGGACTTTTCGGTACAGGAGCTGGAGATCTCTGCCTTCCCCTGTTCGCCGCGAAGGTCGTGGGATGAAGCTGGTCCCGTCCGTGCAACGCACAGTCAGGCCGGACTGGAAAAAAGCCGACTTCTGATTCGCGACTCGATCCGCCTCCACACGCGCATCGTTCACTAGTGCGACCGTAACGATGCTCCGGCCAGGAGAGACCGATGCACAACGAAACCGCAGGGACAAGGCCTCTAGTCCGGGACTGGTCAGATTGAGCGTTGAGACGTTGCCGTGATCGAGCGATGGAGAACGCTCTGAGGCGCTCAATGGAACGCGCCGCCACTTCGCAGTGGAGGCGTACTGCGGCTTTGACTCATCGTCCCAGAAGGGTTCGTACCGTGCCCCCGACACCTCTACGTCGATCTTCGGGGGGCCTTGGTGCTCAACGGCGAATGACAGCGCGATGCTCGCGGGGCGAACGACGGACCCGAGGGAGACCGACTCAGGCGCGGCAGGGCCGTCCCCAACGGTCTCTTCATCACCTCCCTCGGGGAGGGTGTCATTCTCTTCAGCAGGGAGCACCTCTCCCTGCGGAAAGAGGATGCCGGTAACGTACCTCTCCGTCGGTCGATCATCCAGCACCTCTCGAGAGTCGATTGGGCCGATGAGGTCTTGGCGGAGCCTCTCCAGCATTTCATCACGAAACGACGTCGCAGCAGTCACTTTGTGCCCCCAGTGTTGTTCACGTCAAACCGGCAGAAGCCGCGGACAACCGGAGTGAGGTGGAAGCCCGATGTGCGAAACGGCTCATGAGTGTACTCGAGATCCGAGTTGTCAGGGCGATGGACATATGTGCGAGTTCCCACGGAGAACGCGAAATCAAGGTGCCAGCCGACGAGTGCCCCCCGCGAAGCTCTTTGAGCTGCTCGCTGAGCATCCGACTTCACGCGGCCGGACAACGCACCCAGCCACTGCCCTTCGGCCTCCCCATCGAAGGCAGTCAGCTGGTACTCGCTCTCCTTGGCAAGCCTGCAAGCGTTCAGGCGTGTAACCGACGCACGCAGTCTCCACAACGCATCCTGGCTCTTTTCAATACTCGGGCGATCGAAACGACGCTCGCTCACTCCCATCGCTTCGTACACGTCCCCGGCCAACCCCACCTCAAGCTTTCCGGTGCGCCCCCTTGCCTTCTTCCCTTTGCCCTTGCCCTTGCCCTTGCCCTTGCCAATTTGACACACGCGGCCACTCCAAGGGAGCGCCCTTCCCCACGCCCCAATCGCCTCGATTGCGTACAACTCCCGCTTTGCGCGAGTCGCGGCAACGTAGAGCACACGTGCTTCCTCGTCTGCGTCACACTCATCCATGAGGTTCGGGACCATCAAGTACACTGAGGCTGCCTCGCGACCCTTCGATGCGTGGATAGTCCCCAACGTCGGACCCAATGGCCCAGAGTCGAGGTAGCAGGCTTCCACAGGGGGACGAGGCCTTGAGAGGACCTGCCGAAGGCGTCTGACGTCGAGCCGCCTCTTCTTTCCTGGCGCCAGCCGGTATGCGATGTCCCAAGCCGCACTCGCATCCGGCTCGTGCGGCAGCCTTGGCTCACATCTCTCGGCATATCGTTTGATGAAGTCGCTCTCCCTCATAGTAGCGTCGAACCAATCCCAGAGGACACGAGCAAACCACGGTTGGATGCACTCAGGGAGTCGGCTCATCCGAAGACGATGCGCGATACCCATCGAGAGGAGGAACGAGCTCGCCTGGACCACCTCTCGGCGGTATCTGCAGAGCAGCAGCGTATCAGACCGAGACCGCAGGAACTCGCCAAAAACCTTATAATCTCGTGGGAAGGCCCGACCGAACTTCTTGATGTCGCTCCGCATCCGGTCGTGCTTCTCAGCGCCGACCAGCGCCTGGGACTGCACCACGGTCCGTGCCTCGCCCAGCGCTTCGTCGAGTTCACCAGAGAATCGGTGGGTCGTCGTGAGAGTCATTTGCCGAAGGCTCGGAAGGGCGGCCTTGAGCTGATCCACTGGCTGTTGAGCCGAAACATCCTCACCGTTGGTAAACCCATAAATGGACTGCATCGGGTCGGCGAAGATCGTCACGCCACACTCGTCGCTCATCGCGCAGACAAGCTCTGAGACGAACTTGTTGCGGATCCCTGTGACATCCTGAGCCTCATCGACGACGAGGTGTTGGAACGAGTCCAGCAGGTCGAACAGCGATGCATCGCGCGTTCGGATCAGGGCAAGCGCGGCTTCGATCGTCTTGTCGAAGCACTTGAAGGGCTCCAGACCGCTCCCGTAGATAGCCTCGAAGTTCCAGGCGGAGGAGTCAATCGTGCTAACGCGAACCTGGCTCGCGGCGGCTTTTCCGACGTAGTGGCCGATCCTGCCCCGGATCTCGGCCACGGCGGTTCGAGTAAAGCTGATCACGAGTATGTTCGCAGGGTTGACGAACTCCTCTGAGATCAATCGCGCGATCCGGAGACACGCCACAGCGGTCTTCCCAGTGCCTGGTCCCGCCTCTACGAGAACGCGAGCAGTGGCCGACAGTCCGATCACATCTCGCTGGTCGTCGTCTGGAGTGAAGTCCAGAGTGGACTCACTGTCTTTGGCGACCGCCATCGCCTCGGTTGGCTCGGGCATCGGCGGCAGATCCGGGATGGGTGGGGGCGACTCGTCACTGGGTTGGTCGCGGGCTGTTTGCGCAGCAGCCGAAGCTCGGGGTGGCTCCGGGGAGGGCGTGCTAGTGGGTTGCTTCTTGATCCACCACTCACCTGCGTCGTTCCTGACCAAACCAACGCCTTCGCCAGCGCGGTGGAGAGCCTGGTTTACCCGCTTGCGGCCAACGGTCAACTTGGCTTGCGAAGCAATGAGCTTGGCGAGTTCCCGCGCCCTCTGCGGCTTGTCCGCAGCTTCGAGCGCACGGAAGACGGCATCGACGATTGTTCGGTCCGAAGTCTCTCCCATGGAGGCGGATATAGTACAGGAAGGACACATCGTTCAAAAGCCTGAGACGAGGTGTCCGCCCGAGCGGCGAGCAGGTCCGACCGCGCAAGTCCGAGACCGAGGCGCTTACAGTCTTCAGCGAGTGCCCCTTCCAGAGCCCCACGGTGTCCGGGGGGGCATTCCCTGGCACAGGCATCCAGCAGCCGATCGAGACCGACCGATCGCGAGGCGCTCTGGCAGCACCCACTCGACCCTAAGGTTCCCGGGCCTCGAGGGCGGCTCGATCGTGGCGATGATGGTAGGTCATCAAGGTTCTAATCCAGCCGGTACGGCAGCAAACTGCTCGGGGCCACCGTGTGGAAGTGCCAGGCCCACGGTTACGGCGTCGTGCTCATGACCTTCCACCTGGATCACCTGGAAGAGAAGGAGTCCCGGGTGGCCAAGGGGACGCCACAGTGGGCCGTCGCGATGGAGGGCGGGAGCCTGTCGTCCGTGGTGGTGGTAGTCGAACAGTTGATCGCCAAGGTATCGCCCGCTCCGGCCTCGGCTGCCCCAGGAGCCGGACATTCGCAGCACCCCATCATCGTCGGTCTCGGCGGCGCGCTGGAGTGCGCGCACCCCCCCGAGCATACCGTTCTTGGCCCAGGATGTGTCGGGGGCGGAGCCGTACCGAACACCAACGAAGAACCGAGGCGGAGTGAGCGACGGTTGAACCATTGCCCACGGTTGACGCGTCGTGTGCGTGGCGTAGAGGCCATCGCAACGAGGCCGCTTCAGGGCCTCGCCCCACAGACGAAGGTAGGCCGCGATGCTGTAGGGGCACTGCTTGACGTCGACAGCAGGCAAGCAGGGACGAACGCCCGGCGGGCGGAACAACGGCTGCTCGATGCTATGCTGCCGCTCGAGCGAAGCCCACCGGGTGTAGTGAACGCTCTGGTTTCGGTTCGGGTCGTGGTGAGTGTACCGCAACTGCTCCAGCAGTGTAGCGGCTTCTTCCAAGCTGAGGGTCTCGCCACGAATACGCCCGAGCACCTTGTCTTCCGGCTGCAGATCCACCCAGAAACCCTCCTGGAGCACGTTGTGCAGAAGCGTCGCGTTGTGCTCGGTGTGCTCGCCGGTTTCCAGGATCCGGATATAGGGCGAGGGACCTGGGTGCAGAGGGAGCCGTTTTGCGCGCACCTTGGCCGTGGCCAGGGAGTTTGAGCCCGTAAGCACCATCAGCGGCGACATTTCGGCCTCGCCATCCATCGCAGCCAGAATCTCGCGTCGAAGCATGGAGTCGTGCTCGTGGTATGTTCGAAAGAGGTCGCGCTGGTCATCAAAGCAGAACAGGCGGCACATGTGCATGTGGGCACCGCGGTAGCCGAACCATCGCTGCATCTGCATCTGGGTGTCGGCGGCGGGCTCGTTCGCAGGCCTCGTGAACACCGACACATGGAGTCCCTCGATGGTGAGCCCGCGGGACATGACGTTCCCGGAGACGAATATTGTCAGGATATCCGGAGGGGGGAGCAATACTCCACTCTTGGCCACAACGGGGGCGAATAGTGGGCGGTCGTCCGATTCGGGGTCGCTGTTGATGATGCGGATGCGTGTGTATGGAATGACCTCGTCGAGGAGCACAGTTCGTACCGCGGTCCAGGTGATGTCGCTGGGGTTGAGCAGGGCATGCCCACCAGGGACCAACTCAAGAGCGGCTCTAGTATCGGCGTACTCACGGATCCAGTACTGCCACGCGGCAGGGACGGCATTGATCTGGTCCTTGAGACCTGCCGATGATAAGGTCAACTCCGCTGGGTTAAACGCGGGCGTGTCAGGGTCGTTGGGGTCGAGCCCGCGCGATAGCAGGACAAGCCTCCAAGCCTCGTTTGTGTGCAGGTCCAGCCTCGCCGATGGATGGACCAACATAGTGTGTGGTTTCGGGAGCAGCTCGACATCCGCAATGTCGAAGCCATCCTGGATATCAGAATAGGCCAAGCCTCCCGTCGAGCGGGCAACCAACAGCCTCAGAGCTGCACTGACGAGAAAGCTCCGCATCCCGTCCAACAGCAACTCGTCGGCGGAGGCTCGTATCTGAGCATCGTGCTCGGCGTCGGATTGTTCCCCCTTCGCCGGGAAGGGGCGGATATGGACCAAGGGGGCGTTTGACTCCGCTAGCTCCACGTAGAACATCTCGCCGCCGCAATAGTAGCGACTGACGCCCATTGGTTCGGCGAAGGTCACCTGCCGTGGGAGCAGGCTCCCCGTTTTGTATGGAGTTCGCAGCGCTGTGCAGAAGTGCCGTGGTGAGAGCGGGTTGTGGTCTGCTTGAAGGAAGTTCGCCTGGGGCGTAGCCGTGTAGGCGACGTAGGTCGCGAAGAGCTGAGGCACCATGGTCTCCGCCGTGCGCCGACCAGTCCACAGCATCTCGATTCGTCTCGGGATGATCTTCTTCGAGTCGGCATCCAGCACGCTGCCGTCGTCGGCTTCATCATCGAGGACAACCATCTCCAGTGGGCGATCGACAGCAGCCGCACCGATGTGCTCCTCCAGGAACTTGGAGACCGCGAGAAGGTGGTCCTCCACCTTCGGAATCACGATGATCACGGGACGCTTTCGATGGAGTGAGCGCTCGAACATGCTACCTTCACGCGCCATGTAGGTCGGAGCACCCGGTCTGGCTACGGCGTCGAGGAGCGCCGCCGGATAGGGGATCAACAGGCGCTCTCTCTTCCTGGTTCGGAAGGTCTCGGTGGTGGTCCCGTCAAGGTCGCGAAGCAGCCGCTCATAGGTCTGTCGCCAGAGGGCGATACGCGTTCCTGCCAAGATGATAATAATGTCGAGTC
>Ga0316189_10001373_pt1 | contig 24258 bp, 23 predicted proteins | sample LowCovwburrow_MG_FD_204930 | JGI IMG/M metagenome (GOLD analysis project Ga0316189, IMG submission 204930) | Coastal sediment microbial communities from Maine, United States - Lowes Cove worm burrow | ecosystem: Environmental > Aquatic > Marine > Coastal > Sediment | place: USA: Maine... | reverse complement strand
AAACCAATGAACTTTATCGCCAAGGCATCCAGGAGCTGACTGATGCAGGATGGACCATTGAGGCGATTGTAGCTGATGGAAAGCCAGGGATTGCCAACCTTTTTCCTCAAACTCCCTTCCAACTTTGTCAGTTTCACCAGTTTGCAACGGTCACACGGTATATCTCTAAAAAGCCCACGTTAATGGCTTCTCAGGAGCTACGTGAGCTGATGTTTTTACTCAAGCAGACTGATGAAGCAAGCTTCACTTATTGGCTAAATAAATGGCATGAGGGATGGGAGGATTTTCTCAATGAAAGAACCATTCATCCAATCACTAAGAAGAAATCATGGACTCATAAAAGACTACGAAGTGCTTATCGATCAATCAAAAGAAACTTATCATTTCTATTTACCTTTGAGAGGATGCTTCCTGACCTTCTTGTTCCAAATACCACTAACTCACTAGATGGATACTTTGGTCACCTTAAGGATAAGTTGGGAGTTCATCGAGGTGCTTCAAAAGCGACTCAACTCAAACTTATTGAGAGGTTTATTTTTGATTAAAAGCGCACCTGAAAAGTTACACCTGCCAGATTACATTTTGAAGGCGACATTGGCCAATGTCGCCTTCAAAATTCATCACTTGATCGTTTTGTTTACCCGCGTTATAATTGCTGAGCTTCAACAAAATGAGGCTTTGAAAAAATTAGGGCGATTAGCTCAGTTGGCTAGAGCGCAGCATTGACGTTGCTGAGGTCAGAGGTTCGACTCCTCTATCGCCCACCATTGACAGATTATTTATTTTTTGTTATAATTAAATAAATACTTAATACTTTGAATTATGAATGGTTCACCCAAGCATGAAAAGGATGACAAAAAAATGAATGTACCTGTATATCCTACAATTCAAACATTGGAAGATCTTTTAAAGGGAGGGAATATTACAGATGAGCATCGGGTCGGACTTGATGTCTATAGGAATGGTGGCTCTCAAAGATATGCACAATTAGCTTATCTTGAAGCAGGTGGAAATATTACTCCACCACTTAAAGTTGAATTAGCTGTACTAAAAGATGGTGGCAATGATAGGGAGGCTACGTTGACTAGACTTGAGCTTAGCGGAAATATTACTCCACCACTTCAAGTTGAATTAGAAAGGCTAAGAACTAGTCGCACAATAAAAAGTTAGTTATGGCTTTTAGGTTGTATGAAAGAAACCTTATTAGGCTTCTTTCATGCTAGTTTAAATGTAAAAAGTAACCCCACCATCACTCTATTACTAGACTTGCAGGTTTTTTGGCTTTATTCAAACTAGAATAACGATCCGCATATTGGTTCTTATTTCGGAAATCCTTGGTTTTCAGGTTGCGATAAGCTATGGTTTTCTCGAAAGAAAACAAAAAGTAACCTTGGCACGGTGCGTTACCAATATGAATAACTTTTATGTTTATTTCAGGAATATAAAATTTTGCCATATTTTTTCGAATCATTTCCACTTCAATGTTTTTACTTCACTTAGTAAAACACGTTCTCCATAAAGCCTACCCCCTTCTTTCCTGGGGATAGTAACCGTTGCATTAGGCCCACTTAATGTCGAAACCTTTCTATTACCTCACCAACTACTGTATCCTGAACTTCTTTACTTTTAGGCATTTCTGGCATTTTATTCTAAGCTAAATTAGTGCATCTAAATTTTTATGTCACACTAATATCTTTTTTTCTCAGCCGTTTGAACTAAGAGTTCTGATAAAGACTCTACCATTTTCTTCATAATAAGTTGCTGGTCTTGCAAATTCTACACGATTAATTGCTTCCCGACAGCGTTCGAGTACTTTTGAAAATGGCTCTTTAGTTTCTTGGGGTGGATTGTTTATGTCATGAATTCCGTAAAGCCTGGCTCCATCTCGTACGTAACCCGGAGTTGGCAATGTTTCTAATGTAGCCATCCCTCTTTGAAATTCTTCAACTGCCTCATCAAGCGATATCATTTCACTTTTTTTTGGCTTCTTTTTCGATTCTATTTTAATCTTAGGCTTTAAATCAGTAACTGTTTGATCTGCCTGGGTGCTCATTGCTTTTAGTCTATCTCGAAAGCTTCTTGCCCATACTCCAATTGGTTCTGGCTTTCTCCGGCTGGAATTATTTCTCTCGTTCATTGGTCGAATGGTTAATTATGTGGATCGGCTACTTTTATTTTGACAAATTACACTAATTCAGTTTATAATAATTTCTTTTAAAAAACAAGAAAATGCAAAAGTGGCCAAAATCTATTACAGCTATACGTCATGTCAGATCAGCTTATAATGATTTGAATAAGGAGGAAATTGAAGGTTATAAAGAATTCGCTGAATTATTTGATAGAGAATATGAAGCGCTAGATTTAAAAGCAGTCGTTGATGGTAAATTCCCAAGTGAAGAATTGCGAAGACGTGCAATTGAACTTTCTCCAGCACTGGAATCTCAAGCAAGTGATTATGATACTGATATTGCAAAGGGAGCCGAAGAACAAGCTATTGTGACAGGAGAAAAGCTTCTTGAAAATATTGAGCAACCAGATGTTATTTATGTTTCTCCTTACAAAAGAACAAGAAGAACGCTAGAGGGTTTAATAAAAGGTTGCCCACAGTTGGCTGAAGTCAAAACTATTGAAGAAGACCGTATTAGAGAACAAGAGCATGGAAAGCGTGTCGCATATACGGATTGGAGACTTTACTTTGTTTTTAACCCAGATCAAGCGCTTTTGAATAAAAAATCTACAAGGTATGAGTATAAGCATGATCAAGGGGAGAGTCTTTTAAATGTTCGAGATCGCATGAGAAGTTTTACATCTACCCTCATAAGAGAGCACGGCGGTCAAAAAAAAGAGCCAGAGAATGTTTTGTTGATCACTCATCATTTACTAATTATGGCTATGAGAGCTAATATTGAACGCTGGACTAGGGAAGAATTTTTAGAAAAAAATGAAAATGATAGACCTCCTAACTGCAGTGTGACTACGTGGCAAGGAGTTCCGACCTCTTCTGATCGTTCGCCTCAAGGTCGAGAGGGTAGGCTGATGATTAAGCATAAAAATTTGGTTCTTTATCCAGGTAAATTTAAATAATCACTGAGAAAATTTCTATTCATTTGTTTTTTCAGGCAATTGTGCTAATTTTTTAAACTTCAGCCCTTGAAAAATGGCTTTTTTTGTGTTAAAATAGAGAGATTACTATGGTTTAGCCGCTAAATTTGCCTGTTTGATCAATTTCATCCGAAAAAACATCATGGTTAAGGCGATTTTGCTGTTGGCATTGCTTTTTGCTGGGGTGGTTTTGACCCTGCGCTACATGAATCATTTGGCCATTGAATTTGTGCCTCTTGTGGTGCTGTTTTATGTGTCTGTTTTGATATTGCTCATTGTTTTTTTCGTTTTTATTCTGGTGGTTTACAAGCCCTTGCGCCTTGTGACCAAGCAGATCACCAATTTGCTCACCGGAAAGGTTTATCGGCGGGTACAACCCACTTCGATTGATGAGTTGGGCGTGGTCACACATTTTTTTAATGAAATCACACAGGATCTGGAAAAAATTTCTAAGGATGTCAAAGAGCGACGACGGATGTCTTCCGAATTAGACATTGCTTCTCAAATTCAACGCGATGTGTTGCCTAAAGAAATGCCTGAAACTCCAGGTTTAGATGTGGTGGCTAAAACCCGTTCTGCGGCCGAAGTGGGAGGGGATACCTTTGATTTTTTAACCTCCCCTGATGGAGACCAAGTTTTCATTTATATTGGAGATGTAACGGGTCATGGGGTGCCTTCCGGACTCATCATGATGATGGTGGAGACGCTGGTGACCGCTATGGTTTATCGGGGGATTGATAATTCTCGCGATTTGGTGGTTCACACCAATGGTTTGCTTTACCCTCGAATTAGCAACCGTCTTTTCATGACCTCCATCATGTTGCGATGGGATAAGCCAAACCAAAAAATGTTTTACACGGGGGCCGGCCATGAGCATATTCTGATCCATCGTCATGCGACCCAAGAGGTGGAGGCGATTACATCGGGTGGGATTGCTTTGGGGATGATTCCAGATGTGGAAAAAATTGCCAAAGAATCTGAAATTCCATTGGCCATTGGGGATACGATTGTGCTTTATACGGATGGAATCACCGAGGCTAAAGATTCAACAGGGGTGATGTATGGCCTTGACAGTCTGGTCCGCTCTCTTCAGCGCAATGCCATTAAAGCGTCGGCGGAAAGTGTTTTTGAAGGAATCACCAAAGACTTTTCTCGTTTTGTGGGGGAGTATGTTCAAAATGATGACATCACCATGATTGTGATTAAATACATGGGTCAAGAGGCAGTGAGTGGTAAAATTCGTTTGACGATCAGTAAGGATCAGACTGAGGTTGAATCGACTTCTAAAACCTGGGGTTGGGATTGATTTTAGTTGCCAATTATATCAAATGCTTTGCTTTTGGTATAATTAAGATGACTTTATCATTTAGCTCAAATCAATATGCCTGCAGATGCCCCCCATGTAGAAATTCCTTGTTCTGAATCAGCTGATCTTTTAGCGAGTTTGTTTTGGGAAGATGATTTAATTCCAGCCGTTCGTCAAATTAGTGATGCTGAAAATCCTTTGGACGAATTTAATAGACTTCTCCCAACAGCAGAAAGACGTAGGCGATTTATGAAATTGCTAACTATCCAATCACCGCGCGAAAAAAATATGCTTGAGGTTGTTTTGGATTCTTTTTTGATTGATTAAGCTTCTTTATAGACTCTTGCATCAGATAAAATTTACTCTACAATAGACTCATGATTTCATTTAAAAATGTTAGCAAAGAATTTGGGGCGCATTTGGTGTTGGATGATGTTAGTTTTGACATCGCTTCCAATGAATTTGTGATTCTAACAGGGCCTTCTGGGGCGGGAAAATCCACGCTAATTGCCCTTTTGATTGGAGCTGAAAGACCCACGCGTGGAACGGTTGAAGTGGATGACATGCATATCAGCGAGATGAATACGGATACCTTACAGCTTTATCGTCGAAGGATTGGAGTGGTGTATCAAGATTATAAATTGTTGCCTAAAAAGACGGTGTTTGAAAATGTGGCGTTTGCCATGGAGGCTTGTAATGAACCGGACGAAGTGATTTTGGAGCGCGTCCCTGAAGTGTTAGAAAAGGTGGGATTGCTGACCTTTAAAGATAAATTTCCTGATGAACTTTCAGGGGGAGAGAAGCAGCGTTTGGCCATTGCTAGGGCTTTGGTGCATGACCCCAAGCTGATTATTGCGGATGAGCCGACGGGAAATCTGGATGAAGAGAATGCGAAGGGAATCATTCATTTGCTCAAAAAACTCCACAAAGAAGGGGTGACGGTGCTTTTGACCAGCCATAATCCTATGGTACAGCGGATGGTTAAGGCTCGCAGTCTTAATTTGGAGGCCGGGAGGATTGTTAAGTCCTGATTTTAAATTCTAAGTTTTAAATTTTTAAAAAATGGCGAGTTATAAAGATGCTGGGGTGGACGTAGGTTTGGGAGACCGTTGTTCAGCTGTTGCATATGCTGCTGCAAAAGGTACATTTGCTTCTCGAAATGGCATGATGGGAGAGCCTGTTGTTAGTGATGGTGGGTTTGCTGGTTTGTTGGATATGGGTGAGTTTTATTTGGTTCAAAATGATGATGGAGTGGGTACTAAAATTGAAGTGGCGGAAAAAATGAATCGATTTGATACTTTGGGTTATGATTTAGTGGCAATGGTGGCTGATGATGCGATTTGTATGGGGGCAGAAGTGATTTCGATTACCAATACTTTAGATTCTCCACAATTAAATGAATCAATGGTGAAGGGGTTGATGTGTGGGCTTCAAAATGCTTGTAATCAAGAGCATATTGTTGTTCCTGGGGGTGAATTGGCTGAACTTGGAAACGCTTTAAATGGTGCAGTGTGGAATGCTACGGCTGTCGGGATAGTTAAAAAAGATCGTGTTTTAACCGGTGATTCCATCCAACCCGGTGATGTGATTATTGCCCTTAAATCAGATGGTATTCGTTCAAATGGGTTATCGCTGGCGCGCTATATTCTAAAGGAAAATTTTGGTGGAGATTGGGTAAATGAATCATATGATGGAACTCGAACGTGGGGTGAGATTATTCTGGCTCCATCTAAAATTTATCACCGTGCTCTTTTGAATATCATGGGTGATTTTTCTAACCCGAAAGCTCATTCGATTAAAGGTTTGGTTCATAATACAGGTGGTGGGATTCGAGGGAACTTGCCTCGCTTGCTCAAGTCAAAAGATTTGGGAGCTAAGCTCGATTCTCTTATTGAGCCTCATGACTTTATGAAAAAAATGATGGAATTGGGTGGTGTCGATCTTGAAGAGGCTTATAAAACCTGGAACATGGGAATTGGAATGATGTTAGTGACTGATTCAAATTCAGTTGATTCCCTTATGACTCAACTCAAGAATGAGGGGGTGCTGGCTCAAGTTATTGGTAGGGTGGTCAAAGGGGGTGAGATTGACTTATTTTATTTATAAATTTTATTTCAACTCATTTGAAGTGGAATTATTTGGGCTTTGATATTGACATTTTGTCTTTTTTGAGATAAAATTTAAGCGTACGTAAAAAAGTACGTCTATGACAACGATTAATATCACCAACGCTAGAAAACAATTTTACACCTTGATCGAAGAGGTTATTTTTTCTCATCAGCCGGTTCATGTGACTAGTAAAAAAGGAGGGGCTGTTATTGTTTCACAAGATGACTGGAATGCAATTATGGAAACGCTTTATTTGACTCAAATTCCTGGTGTGGCACCGTCCATCAAAAAAGGATTGGAAACACCCCTCGATGATTGTGAGCAAGATTTAAAATGGTGAATAATGTATCGTATTTTTTATACTAAGCAGGCTCAGAAGGATGCAAAGAAAATCCAGGGTTCTGGTTTAAAAACGAACGTTGTTAGGCTTCTTGAGCTTTTAAAGAATGATCCTTTTCAGGTGCCTCCTCCCTATGAAAAATTGGTGGGTGATTTAACGGGTGCTTATTCAAGGCGAATCAATATTAAGCATCGTTTGGTTTACCAGGTCTATAAAAAAGAAAGTGCCGTTAAAGTGATTCGAATGTGGACTCATTACGAGTAGGTCAAACCATAAAACTATTCTTGTCTCAATCCAACTTGATTGCCTCCGTTTTAATTTTGTAATAAGGTGAGGTCTTTTGTAGTATTAAGTGAATTAAGATGAAGGATGAATTTTTGTTTTTATGGGCCCAGTGGGGGATTTTAAATCTCCATCAAATGCAAGTGGTTTTAAAACACTTTGGTGATTTTGAGCGCGCCTGGAAAGAAGTCACGCCTGAATTTTTAAGGCAATTGGGCATGCGTTTTGACAAGGCACAGCGGGTCTTTGAAATTCGAGATAAACTTTCATTCTCGGCCACTTTAGATGTAGTTCAGCAATTTGGCATCCAGCTTTATTTTTGGGAGGATGAGGCGTATCCGGCTCCTTTGAAGGCCTTGGAGACAGCACCTCCCTTTTTATTTGTACGTGGTAAGCTGCCTTCGTTTCATAAGTCGATTGCCATTGTGGGCACGCGTTCGATGTCTGCCTATGGTCAGGCGATGACAGAGCGTTTTACATCGGATTTAATTCGAGAAGGTTTTGTGGTGGTCAGTGGCTTGGCTCGTGGAGTGGACAGTGTCGCTCACCGAACCACTCTTCAAAATGGTGGGCGAACGGTGGCCGTGATGGGAACTGGGGTGGATTTGATTTATCCGTCTTCAAATCACCGTTTGGCGCAGGAGATTTTAGAGTCAGGTGGTGCGTTGATGTCTAGTTTTCCTTTGGGTACACCGGGTTTGGCTCATCATTTTCCCAAACGAAATTCCATTGTGGCGGGGCTCACGCGAGGCACTTTGGTTATCGAAGGAGGGGTGAAATCAGGGGCGTTGATCACGGCTCGTTTGGCACTTGATTACGGTCGAGAGGTGTTTGCGGTGCCGGGGAATGTGACGCAGTTGGCTTTGAGTGGAACCAATCATCTCATTCGCAACACCATGGCTAAGTTGGTGGAAAATGCCGAGCATGTTCTCGAAGATTTTGGAATGCAGGTTCAAGCTCAAGCTATCTCTCACGATTTTTCAAAAGCAGAACGATCGATTTTAGAGCAGCTGACGACGGGGCCTAAAAATATGGATGAGCTCCTCGCTCAAACCGTTTTTGATGTTCCACAGCTCTCCGAGCTTCTCATTTATCTTCAGCTCAAATCGGCGGTGGCTCAGCAGGGGGAGCGGTGGAGTTTGGTGTGATTTTTGAATTATGAAGGCGAGTTTCTGAAGCCTCACTTCATTTGTATTTAAATACATTCAAAAAAAGCCTCCCGTTTTTACCAGGAGACTTTTTAAGCATTGAATTTTTAAAGATTCATGAGGCCTTCCATGAGCATGTCTTGAGTGATTTCCATGGCATCATTTGGAGTTTGAACTGTGGACACATTCTTGGTTGACCCTAATTTGAAGCGGTAGTTCATTTCAAAGTGACCTTCTTCGTGAGGGAAGTTGACCTTAAAACGAGTGAAAAGATTATCCATAATACCTTCCTCACTCACATTGTAAATTCCTGCCACGCTAAACATGTCTAGGATTTCCTTCATTTCATTTAGCTCATATTCACTCAATTCAAATCCTGCATTCTTGCTAATGGCTTTTACCAACTCAATCACTTTGTTGTCTTTTAGCCTAAAGAATTTAAAGCCTTCGTTGGGTCCACTGATGACATCCATTTCTGAAAATAAATCTGCCTCAAAAAATAGGTCTAACCCCTTTCGTACAGGTTCGAGCATTTCATTTAATCTTTCAGGGTCTGGCTCAAAATTTTGCATGGCCTCTAATTCTCCTTCATCGTCATACATTTCGTGAACACCTGATGCAAAAAACCATTTTCCATCGATGTGAATCCACTCCCCTCCTATTTGACCATCCACAAATTTTTTCTGGTCTTTAGTCAGCTCACCTTCATGGTCATAGTTATGCCAACATCCTGCATATTCAAACCCATTTTTAACATCATCACTTAAATAAGGGGGGGTCATGTCTATCTTTGAATCATCCGAAAGCATTACAGGTTCTTCATCAATTACAATTTCTTGATCCATTTCCATGACTACATCTTCAATCATCTCAAATTCTTCTATTTGATCTTCACACATGAGTACTCCTTGCTCTTTCCAAGCTTCAATCTCTACTTCAACCGCATCCTCAAGATAGTTTAAATAGTTGTCTTTAAAATAAGGTTCTTCACTTGCGTCTCTGGTGACCACATAAGACCAATCATTTTCGGCTTCGAAAAGCCACTTTCCAGTACCGTAATCGATTTCATAAAACACTTCCATTTCCTCCTCATTTAAATTGCTACTTTCATTTGTCCAGCAGGCAAGATGGTTGAATCCTTCGTCAATGTTTTGTGAATCATAGGTGGTTGGCATCCCAAATCCATCCCTATAAAGACGCCCTTCTAATTCATTCTCCATCATTTCAATTTCAGCAGCTTTCTCATCTTGTTCAGCTTGAGTTTCACATTTCAAGGCGTCCTTCTCGATCCACAATTCTACATCAACAGGATGAACTTTTAAATCATTGTCTTTGATAGTAGCTTGGTAATCTTCTTCATCATCATAAACATCAATGTAGTCACTATTTCCATAGTGGCTTTCGAAGTACATGAACTGCGTCATTTGTTCGGCAGCAATAGATTCTACCAGATATCGAATCATTCCTTCGGCATCTCCTTTTAAGGCATTTAATGCTTCAACGTCTCCGATATTTTCCGTTTCTACTCCACCATTTGTTCCGGTTAATACTCCATTGGCCCCTATTAACAAACCACTTCTTCCCATATTAAGATTTTGGATGTCCTTTAGAGAAATATGAATCCACTGGTCGGTCATTCCAGCCGCGATGAGTCGGAAGGTTTTTAGATCTTCTTCGACATCGTCCTCGGCTTCTTCGGTGGCGATATTTATGGCATCAAGCTTTAGATAAAGATCATCGACTCCGATCATTCGAATTTCTCCTTGGACGTTGGCTTTTAAATTTTTGAATGGGTCCCATTCTCCTTTTTCATCGTAATTCATTTCTAGATAACCCTTAAATTCACTGCTGGCTTTCTGCTTAGTGTTGCCGGCATCATTATTGGTTTCGTTAAATACCATGCGATACATCATGGTGAGTCCTTCATCTTCACTATTGAAACTTCCAAAAATAGCTTCGGTGGCTTCATAGTCCTCAAGCAAAGTGAGTCCTCCGAGACCTTCTAAAAATTTTTGATCTTGAGTGGCGTCTTGAGCAAGGCTATTGCCAATGGGCATGGCCATTAAAATGAGCGCCGTAAGACCAGCGGTTAGTTTTTTCATAAATGTATCTGGTTATATATAGGTAGGATCATTCTAACCCATTGTTTGCAGGATGTAAATTATCGCCAGGTTTCCTCTTTTATGTTAAGCTATGATCTTCTGTTTGGATCAGTTTTTAAGAGGTGTTATTACTATTTTATTCCTGAATGGACGCGGTGTTAAAACCCATCAGCAAGTTTGTTTTTTTGATCGGCCTCATGGTCCATCTTTTTTTGATTTTTTTGTTTTTTGCTCCCGCTACGCTACTTTTTACATTCACACAGCCGTCTCTCTCTCTTATTTCGGCTGATCTACTTTCCGAGTCGACGGTCACTCATTATGAATCATCTCAAGGGCAATTTTTGCTTGATGAGTCCCCAAAGGCTTTTCATCGAAGGGTGGTGGGGGCGATTTTAAATCTACGCTATGCTTATTTTATGGATGATGCTCAGCAAGCCGCCGTTGATTTAAGTCGGCTGGATTATGGAGAAGGTGTGGTGGGTGTGGCTGCAGCGGCGGAGTATTATTATCAAAAAAATGTGACGGAGCTTTCTGAAGCGGAGTGGGGGATGTTGATTCAGTTGCACGCGATGTTTAGATCTTAATTTTTTAGGGCTCAGAACATGGTTCAATTTAGTAAAGCGTCACTCTCCACAACTCTGATCGTGGAGTTTCACCCGTTACGATATCTCCAATAAACATATTAAAATACTTGCACACTCATTGATTAATCATTGATATTGCAACTGATTTTTTTAATTATTCAGTGACAACTATTGTTGCCGTTTATTTTTTTGTTTATTGCTTTATTTTATTTCATAATATTCTTTTGGCTGCTACGATTGACAATTTATAAAAATATTATAAGATTATTATCTCTCAATTTTTATCATGGTAATCATCCAACAATATGCCTGAATCAAAACGTTCTAATGATCCCTATTCACCCCATGTGCCTGAGCGTATTGAGTTACCTAGCCTATCGGATGACACTAAAAATACACGCTGGGGTATTGTCGAGGGGCCTGAAGATGCTGAAGTCTCCATTGCGGTTGTTTTTGGTCAACATGGAAATTAATATGCCGGTCAACAGGCTGGTTTGGGCATGATGAAGCTGATGCGTATTTCGCTTAAAGATGCAACGAATGGTATATCGTTTGGCGGTGAATTATTTGATCATCTGCAAGGATTGGAAAAGGTACGCATGCTGTTTGCTCCTGGGCTCAATTCCACTGGATTGCAACGTGGTTCTCGTTATTATAATATCCCTTTTGATCATCACACAGGAACTGGTTCTCCCCTGATAGATCTCAATCGTCAGTGGAAACCTGGCGCTCAACACTCTGTGACTCAGCCGGTGTGGAAGGCGATTGAGGAACTACCAGGTAGGGTTTATGTGGTTGACGTGCATTCTCAAGCTGCTTCCGAAACATTTGCTTATATTTCAGAGAAATCTAGAGTATTGCTGCAACAAGCGATTCCGGACCTATTTGTTAAATCTGTTCCACTGGATTCAGAGGAGTATTCAAGCACGCTACAAGGGGCGGCTGAAGCGGCTGGTCATTGGGCAATTACCCTTGAGATGTCTTCAAAAGAGCCCGACCCTGAGTGTTTTGGGGCGGTGTTTATTCGATCGCTAATTAAGAAAATAATGAGGTAGCTGTTTTTTATTGACATAATTAAAATATAGTTATATATTACCTTTAATTATTAGCTTATATTTATTAAATGTCTGAATCATCTGAAAATGCCTTGGTTCCTTTGACACGCAGCCTGGATTCGCTACCTCATGTGGCTGATCAAATTGATGCTTTGTTGGATTTAAACAGAGAAAAAGATCCTCTGGCTTTAGAGGAAATAGACGATCCATTTTTATTGGAAGCGATTCAAATTGTTTCCTCTCGAATTGCTGCTGCTCGGGCGTTGAACCCAGGTGGGACTGGAGCGATTGAGCCTTTGGCTTTTTATGGTGATGGAATTGATCTTGTAGGATCTGATATAAACACCGCCCTTTCTGCATGGATTCCGAATATGCCATCTGGTATAATTAAGCTTGTTCAAGAATGTATTTTGGAGGCAGCGCTGCTTGATATTCTAGGGGATTCAGACTTATCAAAAAAAAGGGTCTTTGAAGATTTAACAAGCTTTTTTATGAAATTTGATGGGAGTAGTATTTTAACTCAGTGTATAAAAAATAGACTTGAATCATTAAAAATGATGAATGCAAAAGAAATAGCTTCATGTATGGCTTTTTCCCTTTTTATTTTATTGCCAATTCTCCTTAAACCCATTTCCTTTGATAATAAGGTTATATTAACTTTTGCTTGTTTCATTGCTACTGTAATACCTATTTCAATACTTAAAGATAAAACAACACTTAGTGAATTTTCGAGGGTGAAAGCGTTTTTGGCTGGAGATCAATTTGAATTTTCTGAATTACCAGAAGGGTTAAGTCCTCAGCATGCGGTTGATTTTGGCAGAGATCTTTTGAGGCTAAATCGAGAAATTTCCTGTATTCGTGAGCAAGTAGGGGATTGTTTAATTAGTACATTGGAAGAAAGAAGTTACACGGAGCATGATCATACTGTTTTGGCTTTATCACTTGAAAAAACTCGCTTGGAATTGGAAGCCACAGCTAAAGCTTTTAATAAATTGGCTAGATTTCAGATGGATCATAAACTTACAAAGATGTTGAGTGGCTCTGAGTGATTTTTTTAATTTCTCAAAATAATATTTATAACTTTTGTCAACATAAAATCACGGCTCAATTTGACAGTCTAGACAAGCTGTCTATAATAGGTCAGCTAAACTCTGCGCTTTTGATTGTGTTGTTGCTGTGGCGCGTTTGCTGGAAAGTGTCTAAAATAAGCCCTCTTCGGAGGTTTTGAAGTGCTTTCTTTGCGCCTGCTTAAATCAATCAAAATCCTTTTTACATTATGGCAAAATCTAAACAAGCGTCTTCATTTTCTCTTGAAACTACAAAAGTAGTTAACGGACGACATTACTTTACTGAGTCCGAAGAAAGTCATCGCTTGCCACCTCTGATTGAGATTCAACTCAATTCTTATCAGTGGTTTTTGACTGATGGTCTTAAAGAACTCTTAGAAGAAATTTCGCCCATTACCGACTTTTCGGGTAAAAAGATGGAGCTTCATTTTTTGAGCCATAGTTTAGATAAGCCAAAGCACGACCCGCTCACCGTCAAGCGAAAGAATTTGAGCTACGAAGCCTCTTTAAAAGGGCATGTGCAACTCATCAACAAAGAAACCGGTGAAATTAAAGAGCAAGATATCTTTCTAGGTTCCATTCCTTTAATGACAGATAAGGGAACCTTTATCATCAACGGAATTGAGCGCGTGGTGGTGAATCAAATCGTTCGTAGTCCAGGAGTGTTCTACTCTAAAAATCCTGCTGCACCTCAGTTCTTCAGTGCAAAAATCATTCCTAAACGTGGGGCTTGGCTTGAGCTTGAAACGGATAAGAAGGGGGTGATGTACGCTAAAATTGACCGAAAACGAAAGATTCCAGTCACTCAGCTCCTTCGTATTTTTGGAATGGTGAAAGATGCTGACATGCTCGATACCTTTAAGGATGTGAATGTTGATCTTAGTAATGACTACATTCAAAACACACTCGAAAAAGATCCAGCGCGTACCTTAGACGATGCTTATCAGTCTATTTACCGAAAGATTCGTCCGGGAGATTTGGCCACCCCAGAGAATGCGAAGCAATTGATTGAAGGGTTGTTCTTCGATTTCAAGCGCTATGATATGGGTGTGATTGCTCGTTATAAACTCAACAAACGTTTTGGAAGCTCTATTGGTTTTGAGATGAAAGATCGTACCTTCCAGGTGGATGATTTTGTGAACATCGTCAAAACTTTGATTGAACTCAATAATGGAGAGGGGGGAGCCGATGACATTGATCATCTTTCAAATCGTCGTGTGCGCTCAGTGGGGGAATTGGTTCAAAATAAATTCCGCATGGGATTGCTTCGTACAGATCGTATTGCTAAAGATCGAATGACCATCATGGACCTTGAAGCCGTGACGCCTACTCAATTGATCAACTGTCGACCGATTACGGCGGCGCTTCGAGAGTTCTTTGCGAGTTCTCAGTTGTCTCAGTTCATGGATCAAACCAATCCGCTGTCTGAATTGTCCCATAAACGTCGTATTTCGGCCATGGGTCCAGGAGGGCTTTCACGTGAGCGTGCTTCGTTTGATGTGCGTGATGTGCATACGTCTCATTACGGTCGTATTTGCCCGATTGCCACACCGGAAGGTCCAAATATTGGACTGGTGGTTCATTTGGCGTCTTATGCCCGTGTGAATGAATATGGCTTTATTGAAACGCCTTATCGTAGCGTTGGTCATTATAAAGAGCCTGTTGCCTCTGAAATAGAGGGGTTGATCATTGACGAAGAAATTAAAGATGGAAAGAAGGTCATTGCTCAAATAGGAGATCTTTTGACTAAGGAGCAAGCGGTTAAAGTGGCTAAAATCAAGGAGGCGGTTAAAAATACGCCTGCTGAAAATGTAAAAGATCCCATCCCAAGTCAATTGCTTGGAAAAATTGCCGCTCAAGACATTAAGGTGGGGCGAAAAATAATTGTTAAAAAAGGAAAAGAGATCAACCATGAGATGTCACAAGCGATTGCTCATGATAAAAAAACGACCTCAGTTAAGGTGCAAGACCGCCCTCAAAATCTAGTTAAGCTTCGAGCTTTTGCTTTGGATGAGGTTAAATATTACGATGCTGACAATGAGAGGAATTTTGTGGTGGCTGAAACGAATGCCAAAATTGATGACAATGGACAATTTGCAGATTCTCGTGTGGCTGCCCGTCATCATGGAGAGCCAAACATTGTTCATGTGCGTAGCTTGACTCATATTGATGTTTCGCCTAAACAGATTGTATCGGTAACAACGTCACTGATCCCTTTCTTGGAGCATGATGATAATACACGTGCGTCCATGGGGTCTAACATGCAACGTCAAGCCGTTAGCTTGGTGTCTCCGGAGGCTCCGATTGTGGGGACTGGAATGGAGGGGTTGACTGCTTCGAGCTCTGGGCAAGCTGTCTTGTCCCGAGGGGCTGGAGTGGTGGATGAGGTCGATGCGTCTCATGTGGTAGTCAAATATAATGATGGAAAAAAAGAAGAGTACCCTATCCTTTCTTTTCAACGGTCTAACCAAGCGACTGCTGTGAATCAACGGCCTGTGGTTAAAAAGGACCAAAAGCTTTCTAAGGGGGACACACTGATTGATGGGGCTGCTGTACAACAAGGAGAGTTGGCTTTGGGACGTAATCTGATGGTGGCGTATATGTCATGGGGAGGTTATAACTATGAGGATGCGATCATTATTTCGGACCGTGTGGCTCAAGAGGGATTTTACGATTCGGTTCATATTGAATCGTTTACGGTGGATGTACGAGACACAAAGCTGGGGCCCGAAATTGTAACGCGTGATATCCCAAATGTAGGAGAGGCTCGATTGAAAGATCTTGATGTGGATGGAATTGTTCGCATTGGAGCGACGGTTCATGAGGGGGATATCTTGGTGGGTAAGATCACTCCTAAAGGGGAGACGGAACTGACGGCTGAAGAACGTCTTTTACAAGCTATTTTTGGAGACAAGGCTAAGGATGTGAAAGATACATCGCTTCGTTTGCCTGGAGGTGAGGGCGGAAAGGTGGTTGATATTCAAATTTTTAGTCGCCAAGATGGTGATGAATTGTCAACAGGGGTCATCCGACAGATTAAAGTTTATGTGGCTCAAACGAGAAAGGTTCAAGTGGGAGATAAGATGGCGGGGCGTCATGGAAATAAGGGGGTGATTTCACGGATTGTCCCTTCTGCCGACATGCCGTTTATGGCTGATGGAACTCCTGTAGATATCATTTTGAATCCACTTGGAGTGTCTAGTCGTATGAATATTGGACAGATTTTAGAAACCCATTTGGGGTGGGCTGCTGAAAAGCTAGGGATTAAGGTGGCTACTCCAGCGCTCAATGGAATGAAACTTGAGCAAATCGGACAATTGATGAAAGATGCAGGTCTTCCTGAAGATGGTAAAATTCAACTCTTTGATGGACGAACGGGAGAACCTTTCCAATACCGAACGGTAGTCGGAAAAGTGTACATGCTCAAACTCCTTCATTTGGTGGAAGATAAATTGCATGCACGTTCTGTGGGTCCATACTCGCTTGTCACTCAGCAACCGCTTGGAGGTAAAGCCCAGCATGGTGGTCAGCGTTTTGGAGAGATGGAGGTGTGGGCACTGGAGGCTTATGGAGCTTCATACACCCTTCAAGAAATGCTCACCATCAAATCTGATGATGTGATTGGGCGAGCGAAAGCCTATGAGTCGATCGTTAAGGGGGAATCCATTAAAACCCCAAGTGTGCCTGAGTCTTTCAACGTTTTAGTTAAGGAACTCAAGAGTTTATGTTTGGATGTGGAGCTTCTCAAATTAGAAGGAGGTAAGGTTAAGGAGGTCGATCTTAAAGATGTGATCGTGAATGATGACGATGATGAGGCTGTGATTCCAGCGGCCGATCGAATTAAAGATTTGGATGGAGAGGCTGAATCAGATGATGATGTTAAAAAGGAAGTGGAAGGTGAAAACCTTGGAGCAAAGGATGTGATTGAGGAGATGGAAGATGAGCTTGTTGAAGACAATGCGTCTGATGGAAAGCTTACCCACAAAGACATTGATGATATTGAGTCTGAAGTCACTGGTGAAAAAGAATAAAGCACCCCTCACTCCTTATTCATTTAATTAATTTATCATGCGAAGTGTAAATAAAGTGATTCTGGTGGGGAATTTAACTCGCGATCCTGAGTCCAAACAAACAGCAGGTGGGCAAACCATTGTAACCTTTGGGATGGCCACGAATCGAGAATGGGTTTCTGGTGAGGAGAAAAAATCACTGGCTGAATATCACAATATTGTGGCATGGGGCCCGTTGGCTGAAATCTGCGATCGCTATCTAAAAAAAGGAAAATTGGTTTATATTGAAGGGTATCTTAAAACGCGTTCATGGGATGGTCCTGAAGGGGTAAAAATCTTCAAGACTGAAATTGTAGCTACCGATATGATCATGCTGGACAAGCGCTCACAGGAAGAGTCAGCAAGTGGTGGTGCTTACCAGGATCAAGTGAGTGGCTCAACTGGAGTCCAAGATGACAACGTCTTCGATCCAGCGGCTTAATAGCCCCTTAGAACAATTATATTAATCGTCCATAATCTATCAACAATGACACAATTCAAAGGTCCAAAACGACATGAAGACTTTGATTCAATTAGCCTTTCGGTGGCTAGTCCTGATTCTGTACTGGAGTGGTCTCATGGAGAAGTGACTAAGCCTGAAACGATCAATTACCGCACTCAGAAGCCTGAGCGTGATGGTTTGTTTTGTGAGAAGATTTTTGGCCCCACTAAAAACTGGGAGTGTTATTGTGGAAAGTACAAACGCATTCGTTACAAAGGTGTGGTTTGTGAAAAATGTGGGGTTGAAGTGACTCGTAGTATTGTTCGTCGTGAACGTATGGGGCATATCAGCTTGGCTGTTCCTGTCACTCACATTTGGTTTTTACGTTCAACACCAAGTCGCTTGGGTCTCCTTTTGGACCTTCCCATTAAAGCCATTGAGCAAGTGATTTATTTTGCGGCTTACATTGTGACTGAGGTTGATCTTGAAGCAAAAAAAGAGGCATTGGAAAATTTAGACAAGGACTTTCAAACTTACAAAAAACAGATTCAAGAGGAATTTAAAAATAGGTCAAATGATTTGAAAATCAAATCACGGGCTAAAAAGGATGAGTCTCTTTCTGAGGAAGATGAGGAGGCATTGGCTCACGATGATTCTGATTCTGATGAGTTGATTGAAACAGAGGATATGTTGGCCAAGAAAATTGAGGAGCTCACCCTTCAACATTCCCAGGCAAAAGACGACCTTGAAGAATTGCGTGTGGGTATGGTTTTGGGTGAAATTGAATATCGAGAGCTTTCTATGAAATTTGGTCATGTGTTCCACGCTGGAACTGGGGCTGAATCCATCCGAAAAATTTTAGAAAACCTAGACCTCAAAACATTTGTTGTGGAGCTTGAAGAGCTTCGAAAGAAAAGTACGGGTCAAAAATATAAAAAACTCCTTCGTCGTATTCGTCTGGCCTCTGCTTTAACTAAGGCTAAAATCCGTCCTGAATGGATGGTGGTTAAACAGCTTCCTGTGATTCCCCCTGACCTTCGACCGATGGTTCAGTTGGATGGAGGGCGCTTTGCTGCTTCTGATTTGAATGATTTGTACCGTCGAGTGATCAATCGAAACAATCGTTTGAAGCGTTTGATGGCGATTGGTGCTCCAGAGGTGATTTGTCGTAATGAAAAACGGATGCTTCAGGAGGCAGTTGACACTCTATTCAATAATGCTGCTCGAGCGGGTCGGGCTGTCTTTACAGCTGGAGATAAGCGAAAACTTCGCTCACTCTCTGACATGCTTAAGGGGAAGCAAGGTCGTTTCCGTCAAAACTTGCTTGGTAAGCGGGTGGATTACTCAGGTCGTTCGGTGATTGTTGTTGGACCTCGTCTCAAGCTTAGTGAGTGTGGATTGCCGAAAGAAATGGCCCTTAAACTCTTTAAACCTTTTGTGATTGGGGAGTTGATCAAGCAAGAGTTGGCTCATAATGTAAAAGGAGCTGAACGACTTATTGATGAGGGAACTAAAGAAGTGTGGGATATTTTAGAAAATGAAACTCAGAAGCGTTTGGTGCTTCTCAATCGTGCACCAACACTCCATCGCCTTGGTATTCAAGCCTTCAAGCCTGTTTTGATTGATGGAAAAGCGATCCAAATTCATCCTTTGGTGTGCGCGGCTTTCAATGCGGATTTCGATGGAGATCAAATGGCAGTGCATCTTCCCTTGTCTAAAAAAGCTCAAGATGAAGCGCGTGCGCTGATGTTGGCGACAACGAATCTCCTCAAACCTTCTGCTGGAGAGCCGATCATTACTCCATCTCAAGACATGGTGCTTGGTGTTTATTATTTGACTCAAGCCTTTGAGGGGAAAAATGGTGAAGGAATGATGTTCTCTGATTTGAATGAGGCCATCAATGCTTACCGCATGAATTATGTGGATTTACAAGCCCTCGTGACCGCTCGTATGAATGGAGAGATCATCGAGAAAACGACGGTAGGACGACTGATCTTTAATAGCTTCCTTCCTGAGCAGATTGACTATGTGAATGAAGCCGTTGGAAAAAACGGACTCAAAGACTTGTTGGCTGATATTTTAGACAAAGCTGGTCCTGAAGTGACTGCTGGAATTGCAGATGAGTTTAAGCGCGTTGGATTTAAATTTGCAACCAAGTCAGGCATCACTATTTCTGCCTTCGACATGTTAATTCCTGAAAAACGACAAGCGTTGATTAGTGAGGTGGAGGGGACTGTTAAGAAAATCAACAATCAATATTGGAAGGGGTGGATCACTGAAGATGAGCGTTATCATCATGCCATTCGCTTGTGGTCAGCACTTAAGAGCAGTGTGACAGGCGAGATGATCAAGAAATTTGAAGCCAACCCAGAAAACAATATTTATTACATGATTGATTCTGGAGCTCGGGGTAACTGGGGACAGATCACTCAGCTTTGTGGAATGAAGGGGCTTGTGGCTAATCCTTCTGGTAAAACAATTGAGCTTCCGATCAAATCAAACTTGAAAGGAGGATTCTCCATTCTGGAATACTTTATTGCGACGCATGGAGGACGGAAAGGAAAATCTGATACAGCGCTTAAGACGGCTGAAGCAGGTTACCTCACTCGACGTCTGGTGGATGCGGTTCAAGATGTTATCATTGCCAATGAGGAAGAGGATGAGGCCACACATATTATTTCACGTGAAGAAAGTGCTAGGATTGGAATTGACTTTGAAAATCGGCTTTATGGCCGTGTGGCCGCTAGGGAGATTAAGGATGGAAAGAATGTTTTGCTTAAGAAGGGGCAGGTTATCGAGGCAAAATTAGCTAGAGTTATTCAAGATAGTGGAGTGGAAGAGGTTGAAATCTTCAGTATCATGGGTTCTATCCGGGATGGCATCTCTATCAAAGGATATGGGCTTGATTTGGGAAGTAATCAAATGGTGGATGTGGGAACGGCTGTTGGTATCATTGCGGCTCAATCGATTGGTGAGCCTGGAACACAGTTGACCATGCGTACCTTCCATATGGGAGGGGTGGCGGAAGGGAGTGATATCACTCAAGGTTTGACCCGAGTGGAAGAGCTTTTTGAAGCCCGTTCTCCTAAAAATGCTGCTCTCTTGGCAGAAATCACCGGTAAAGCGACTGTTAAAATGAACAAAGAAGGTGTCCATGTGGTCATTGAGGCGGCTGAATTGGGTGAAGATTCATACCGTGTGCCTTCCGACTATGAGCCTGTTGTTGAGGTGGGCGATAAGATTAAGCCTAAGCAAATCATTGCTCGTTCTCAGCATGAAAAGGGAACCCTAAAGGCAAGCGAAGAAGGTGAGGTTAAATCCATTAAAGGAGGGGCCATTATTCTCAAGCACACTGAAAAGCGAGTGAAAGAATATAACTTTAGCCGTCGGACTCGTTTGGCTATTGCAGATGGAGATTTGGTGTTAAAGGGGCAATCCATTAACTCTGGTCACATCAATCTTCAGCACTTGATGGAACTCACCAATGTCATGACTGTGATGAAATACATCATGTCCGAAGTGCATCATATTTACGCGTCTCAAGGCCAAACCATTAATGAAAAGCATATTGAAATCATTGTGAAACAAATGTTCTCAAAAGTTCGTATTGTTCAGGCAGGAGATTCTAATTTCTTACCTGGAGAAATGGTGACTTTGGGGCAGTATGAAACATCTCGTCGTGAGCTCAAGAAGGCTAAAAAAGTTCTCCCTCATGGAGACCGTTTGCTCCTTGGAATCTCACGTGTGGCTATCAGTACCAATAGCTGGCTTTCAGCCGCATCTTTCCAAGAAACCATTCGGGTTTTGGTGGAGGCAGCAACGACTCGAAAGATCGATCAATTAAAAGGCTTGAAAGAAAACGTAATTATTGGTAAACTCATTCCCGCTGGTCATGTTTACAAGGCTCAGTACGAAAACAAAAACACTTAAAAAGGGCAAAAGCCTTTGCTTTTAGATTCTAATTTTTTCATTCTAAAAATGCCAACAATCAACCAATTGGTTCGAAAATCTCGTAAGAACCAAAAAAAGAAGAGTAAGGCTCCGGCCATGCAATTCACCTTTAATACCCTTAGGAATAAACCTGTTAAGCTAAAGAAGGGGTCGCCTCAAAAGCGTGGTGTTTGCGTGAAGGTTGGAACCATGACCCCTAAGAAGCCGAATTCGGCGCTACGTAAGTTTGCCCGTGTCCGTTTGACCAATGGCGATGAGGTGAATGCCTACATCATGGGGGAAGGTCATAATTTGCAAGAGCATTCCGTGGTCACTATCTATGGAGGTCGGGTGAAAGATTTACCTGGAGTACGTTACCATATCACTCGTGGGGTCCTTGATTGCCAAGGGGTTCAAGATCGAAAACAAGGTCGAAGTCGTTATGGAGCTAAAAAAGCTAAGAAATAAATTCAATTTCCAGTGGTAAATGGCTAAATTTAGATCATTCTGCGCCATGTTATCACGAACCATGTATCACTAATTACTTTTATTACTAAATTATGAGTAAAGCTAAGAAGAATTATATCCCAGAAGGATCAACTGCCTGGCAGGAAAAATTCATTAATTGTATGATGTTGCGAGGTAAAAAATCTATTTCACGTGCTATTTTTGGTGAAGCAATGCAAATGATGCGTGATCAAGGGATAAAGAATCCTGAAGAGACATTTGAAAAAGCGATTCAAAACGTCATGCCAAACATGGAGGTTAAAGCCAAGCGTGTGGGAGGAAGTGTTTATCAAATTCCTGTTGAGGTGAAGCCAAAGCGTCGATTGGCCTTGAGTATTCGTTGGATCATCAATGCGTGTCGGTCTAAAAAAGGAAATTCCATGGCTAAGCGTCTTTCAAATGAATTGCTGGAGGCTAGTAAAGAGTCTGGAAGTGCCTTCAAAAAACGTGAAGATGTTCACAGAATGGCTGCTGCCAATAAAGCCTTTGCTCATTTGGCGCGTTACAGCTAGAACACTGTTTAAAATTTTAAAAAAGTCTTTGCCCTACGGGTGGAGGCTTTTTTTGATCTCAATGCCGTAAGGAGTAGGCTGGATTGGTTTAGTGGGGTTGCTCTGATGATGTCTCAGGGGTATAATTTTAGTACTCTTTTATTCTAGGTTCAAAATATTTTTTAGATTTAAAATTAAGAATTAAAAATTGAATTATGCATAGTCACCGTTTCTTAGTCACAGGAGGAAGAAAGCTTTCTGGTTCAGTTAAGGCAGGGGGGTCAAAAAATGCAGCGTTGCCAATCATTGCAGCGTCTCTTTTAACACAAGAGAGAGTGGTGCTTCATAATGTTCCTCATATCGCGGACATTGAAACCATCCTTCATCTTTTGAAATTTTTGGGGATTGAGGCTAGTTTTGAAGGCAATACTTTTACGGTCAATGCTGCTAAAATTGATAATCGAGACATTCCCCATGAGCAGGTGAGTAAATTGAGAGGGTCTAGCTTGTTGATGGCGCCACTTTTAGCACGAAATGGTGAGGTTCGCTTGGCCTTTCCAGGAGGGTGTGTTTTAGGTAAGCGTCCGATGGATGCGCATCTTTCCGCCCTAGAGGCACTTGGCGCTCAATTGCTAGAACAAGATGAACTCCTTCACCTTAAGGTGTCTCGATTTCAAGGGAGGGACTTTACGATGACAGAGGCGAGCGTGACAGCCACTGAGAACGCGATTATGGCTGCTGTGTTGGCTGAAGGCATGACAACGATCCGTTTGGCCGCTAGTGAACCTCATGTGCAGGATCTTTGCCATTTTTTGAATTCTCTTGGCGCTAATATTAAAGGGATTGGAAACCACACGCTTCACATCGAGGGGGTGGATGAGCTTCATGGAGGTGAATATCGAGTGACATCTGATTATTTAGAGGTGGGAACTCTTGTTTTAGCTGCCGCAATCACTCAGGGGGAGGTGGAAGTTCAGGATATTGTGCCTCATCATTTGGATATATTTTGGCAGAAGCTACGAGAGGTGGGGGTTCATTTTGAACTCTCAGAGAATTCGGTGAAAGTGCTCCCCTCCGAAAAACTCAATGCAATCAAATTGCATACCGCTATTTTTCCAAGCTTTCCAACAGACCTTCAGGCCCCTTTTGCGGCGCTTTTGACTCAATCAGAGGGGGTGAGTACCATCTTTGAAACCTTGTTTGAGGGCCGGCTTCAGTACCTTTATGAATTGGAAAAAATGGGATTGAAACCAAAAATTCTCAATCCTTATCAGGCTGAGATTGAAGGTCCAACTGCCTTAAGAGGTTCAACAGTGGCCAGTTGTGACATTCGAGCAGGGGCAGGGGTGGTGTTGGCTGCATTGGCTGCTGAGGGGCAGACGGAAATCACAAATATTTATTATATTGACCGTGGTTATGAAAAGCTTGATGAGAAATTGAATTCAATTGGGGCTAAGATCGAACGGATGATCACTTGATTTTGGGTTTTTATTTCTAAATTTGTTATAATCTAATTGTCTTCTAACTAAAATAATCATGACAGATAAAACCGGTTGCCAATGTGGTCCAGATTGCTGCAAGGGAAAAGAAGGGGGTGACAAGAAGGCTTCTTAGTAGGTCCTAAATTCTAGCCCAAATTCGACCACTTTCATGTTAGGGCATTAAATACTTCATTAGGAGTGCGATAACTCAGACATTTTCTAGGTCTGTTATTGAGTTTCTCCTGGATTTCATGGATCTGTTC